>OLGF01002489.1_pt1 | contig 16941 bp, 19 predicted proteins | sample 1604971 | NCBI WGS metagenome assembly OLGF01 (sample SAMEA3888902, study PRJEB22519) | human gut metagenome | biome: human gut; feature: human-associated habitat; material: faeces | place: Denmark | collected 2011 | reverse complement strand
CCCGCTGCAGCTGCGGATAGCCCTCGAACCCAACCTCGGTGGCAAAGCGCACGACGGTGGATTCACTCACTCCCACAGTATTGCCCAGCTTGGAAGCAGTCATAAAGGCGGCCTTGTCGTAATTTTCGATGATGTACCGGGCAATGAGCTTCTGTCCCTTTGAAAACCCAGACATCCCCTCTGAGATGCTGTGCAGCAGATCCTTTGCCACAGTGATCCCTCCTTTTCATCACTTTCTATATTTTTGACCGGTTTTGCAAAATCCGTGTCACAATAATTCATCTTGATGATAATATATCCCCCGTCAAAAATCAATACAATCATTGCAAATTTCCCAAAATCGTGCAGGAAATTCACCGGACACCTGCATAAACCTGCGGAATGCTGTTCCGAAATCCGCTGAAATATGCTATAATGACCGCAAAGCGGCCCATTGGAGAGAACCCGACCGCTGTCCTGCCGGCGGCCCCTGGCAGACACCGGCGAACCGGACTGCCGGGCACCGGAACAGGGACAGAGCCTCCCCGGATGGGGACAGCTCGGGTGATTCACAGAATAAGGAGGATTTTTATATGCGTACACTGGAGGAACTCCGGGTGGAGATCGACCGGATCGATCAGCAGATGGTACAGCTCTTCGAGGAGCGGATGCAGGTGGTGGCGGAGGTCATGGCGGTGAAGAAGGCAGCCGGGCTCCCCATCCTGGACGCCTCCCGGGAGGAGGCGGTGGTGGCAAAGAACACCGCCCGGCTCAGTGATCCCGCCCTGGCAGGCTACTATGAGCGGCTGATCCGCCAGATGATGGCCCTTTCCCGGGAATATCAGGCCAAACTGATGGCGGAGTAGTTCTGCATGGAAATCCGTCCCGGCTTCATACGAAGGAAAACTTTCAGCCGGGCGCTCCCCTGCCCCGGCCTGTGCGGAATGCAGGATTCCGGAACCCCTGCGCCATATCCGCCTGTATTCCTGCCGCCGGGGCTGAAAACGCAAAAAATATGGGACCCGTTTTTCGGGTCCCATATTTTTTGTGACCGGAGAGAGAGTTCCGGGAAATTTCAGTGTCTTATGCCTTGTGTACGAACAGGCCTTCGCCGTCATAGAAGATCTCCTGAGCCGCATCCAGATGCTCCTTGCTCCAGATTGCCGGTGTACCGCCCGAGTGCAGGAAGATGGCGTTTTCGCCCTCGGGGATCTTGCCGCTGCGCACCAGATCCACAAAGCCGTGGAAGATCTTGCCGGTGTAGCAGGGGTCGGTGAACAGGCCTTCGGTGCGGGCCAGCAGAGCCATGTACTGCTGGGTCACGGGATCGGGCACATTGTAGGCGATGCCATAGTAGGGCTCTTCGGGGGTGCCGGTTTCAATGCGCACTTCCTCGGGTGTGACATGGATGCCCAGCTCATATTCCGCGGACAGCTTGTCGATGAACTCGGCAACCTGTTCGGGGCTGCGGTAAGCGGGGCTTACCGGGATACCGATCACCTCAAAGGGAGCCTTGAAGTACTTGGCGCCAGCCAGCAGACCGCCGAAGGTACCCATCGAGCCGTAGCCGCAGACCAGGTACTTGACCTCGATGCCCTGTTCCTTCATCTGCTTCATGATCTCGGGGATGGCGTTGATATAACCGGCTGCACCCACCAGGCTGCTTCCGCCCACCGGTACATTATAAGGATGGATGCCCTGCTTTTCATATTCAGCCACGATCTTCTCGGTCTCCTGGGCCAGGAAGGCGGCGGTCTTTTCGCTCTTTTCCGGCTCAGGCAGGTCGGCATAGGCGGTGGTATCGATGAAGTGCACATCCGCGCCCATCATGCGGTCGAGGATCAGGTTACCCGAGCAGTAATCCGGCTTCGGACCGGTCAGCACCAGAATGGGCTTCATATTGTAACGGACTGCCGCAGCTACGGTCATACGACCGTGGTTGGTCTGGACACCGCCGAAGGTCATCAGGGCATTATAGCCGTGATCCAGAGCGTCCTTCACCAGATAGTCCAGCTTTCTGGCCTTGTTGCCGCCGAAAGCCAGGCCGGTCATATCGTCCCGCTTGACATACAGTTTGCCCTTGCCCAGTTCCTTGGTCAGATTGGGCATATACTCCAGAGGTGTATCCAGATAGCCTACACGGATGCGTTCAAGTTCGGTCAGTTTCATAGCTGTCACATTCCTTTCGCAATTCGTTCTGTCCCCGGGGACAGGGGTTTGATTCTAAAAGGAGTCCCGATACGGCTTTGTTTTTTCCAGGGAGCCGCTTTTCCATTTCATATAGATTGTAACACAAAAAAATTATACAATCCATTGCTCTTTCAGAAGATTTCCTTGGTCATTTTTAGTGAATATAGATAATATTTGTGACAATTCTGTGTGTAACTCTCAAACAATGTGTTGCCTGCACCGGACAAAAATCCCCAAAATATGACACCCCCGGCATTTCACGGGCAGATTCACCGGATTTTACATTGTAAACCCCCGCAATAAATGCTATGATGTAGGTAAAAATATAATAAGTGAGGATTGAGTTATGGATCGCATTAAATTTATGATCGACTCCGGTTCCGATATCCCCCCCGAAGTAGCTGACGCGCTGGATGCCGAGGTCGTTCCCCTTTACCGGGTAATTGATGGAGTCCCGGTTCTGGATTATCATGATTTCAACATTCAGGAGTACAGTGAATATCTGAAAACCTGCAAGGAGATCCCTACCACTTCCCAGCCCAGCCCCGAGGATTTTCTCACCCGGTATGAGCGCTTCGCTGACGAAGGGTATGACCATATCATCTGCATCACCATGTCGGTACATGGTTCCGGCACCTACAACAGTGCTGTGCTTGCCAGTGAAATGTTCAAGGAGCGCCATCCCGAATCTGCAATGCAGATCCATGTGGTGGATTCCTGGAGCTGTTCGCTCAACATGGTGATGGAACTGCGCCTGGCAAACCATCTGCTGGAGGCCGGCGCCGGCATCCGCACCATCCTCGATGAGCTCTATGCGGTCCGGGAAAAGGTACGCACCTATTACCTCATCGACAACCTGGAATTCCTCATCAAGGGCGGCCGTGTTTCCCCGCTCAAGGGCGGTATCGCTGCCAAGCTGCGCATCAAGCCCATCGTTGCCATCAAGAATGGTGAGGGTTCCATTCCCGCCAACGCCATGGGCTACCAGAACGGCCTTTCCAAGCTGGCCCACTTCTTCTGGGAGGACTGCACTCCGGATTCGGAACTGTATGTCAGCCATGCCGGCTGTCCGGAAAAGGCCATGGCAATCGTGGAAAAGATCCGCGAGCGGTACCACAACCTCAAGTACTATATCTACCCCATGCTGGGAACCATGTCCACACAGTCGGGCCCGGATTCCATCGGCATTTTCTACACCAAGAACAAATAGGAGCAACTAAAATCTATGACCATTCTCAAAAAAGCCTTTGCTGTCCTGACCAGCTGTGCCCTGATGCTCTCGCTGGCTGCCTGCAATTCTGAACCCCAGGAGACCATCGTGGAAAAACCCGAGGACATCTCCGATCACGCCATCGTTGTGGACTATCTGGGCATGGCAGTGGAACTGCCCGACGCCATCTATGACCGTCTGGGCGAACAGGTCTTCCCCACCGCCAATAGCCCTATTGCCCCGGAGGGCGTCACCGTCAACGGACAGGTGCTGTTCCTCTATCAGAGCGGCGCAGTGTATGACCGGGTTCTGGAACTCCAGAGCACCGGCGAGGCCATGAGCGAAGAGGAATACCTGACCCTGTCGGAACAGGCGGGCAACCTGTGTGCCATCACCAGCATCAAGGCAGATACCCTGGGTGAAAACAACCTGGCGGACTGCACCGGATTTGAGAACAATGAGCTCATCGGAGAGCTGGGCGGAAACAGCTTCTATCTGAGCAATGACAACCTCTCCCCCGAGAGCCTCAGCGAAGAGGACGCCGCCGACCTGCAGGCCATGAAGGACTCCCTGCCCGAACTGGCTTCCAATCTGGTGCTGTACACCCCCATTGAGAGCACTGCCCAGGGCGTGGAGGAAGGCGGCGAGGTCTGCACTTTGCCGAGCGGCGAGGAGGTCAACTTCTATCAGGTGATCCCGCTCTATCGGAATGAGATGGAGTATAAGATGGAGCATGATGCGGACGCTCTGCTTAAAAAAATGGCAGGCATCAGTTTTGTGGTTAATCCCACCCGCCAGAATGCCATCACCAGAGGAACGCTTGCAGAGGAAGAATTCACCGGCGATATGGACGATGCCGCATGGCACCTGGAATCCATTCAGGAAAAGGGCTTGCCGGTGAATGAGATCAATGCCTACAACCACATGGCAATCTATCTGCGCTGGTGCATGGAGCATGATCTGATGAGCGCGGAATTTATGGAGCGGTACTGGGAGCAGGTGCAGCCGTTTATGGCAGATCTGAGCCGCGCCGATCTGCGTGGCTTTATCCGGGACCAGCTGAAAGGACAGCTCTTTGGGGCGCTGTTCAACAAGGAGGGCGCAGCCTTTGCTGGATATTACTATGGCGAGGCGGATAGCCCGTACTTCCCCAGCGACATTGATAACTATGCTTTGGAGTATTTCGGTTCAGAGCAATATTATTCCGATAAATTCCAGAATGAAGCCTATCTGTTTATTCCCTTTGATGAGAACTATTATCAGGCCATGGCCAAAGTTATTGAAAAGCGGTTCGTCAACTGGCAGGGTCAGGACTTCGACGAGGATACGCTGGAGCCTTCGGAACTTGCAGAAGCCATGATGGAATATCTGGACTGTGAATGTACCTATTTCCCCTCGATGACGGACGATGATCCCATCATGTCGGCATACAACTATGCCAAACGGGAAAGTGTCAAAGAGGGATTTGTGCCGGTACTGATGAAAGCGGATGACGAAATCCTGTGGGAATGCCTGATTATGAATTCTGACCCGGACAGCGATGGCGAGGACGACTATGCTTTCGACCCGGACAAAGTTGCCGAATACCGGAAGAAAATGCTCTCCGCCCCCATAAAGGACGGAAGGTCGGTTCTGGAGGAAATGATCGGTCAGCGCAAAGCGGAGGCCGAGGATGATGAGTGGGACTGGGATGAGGATGTCCTGGGCGAGATGGAGGGCGGATATGATAACCGTCGTTTTTCAAGCTACTGGAATTCCGATAATAATATGACCTATCCTCTCATTCTGGCTAAAATCCCCGTGAAGAATCCCTGGGAGATTTTTGCCTATCTGCCCTTTGGTGGCTGGAATGAATGTCCTAACACGCCGGAGTTAATGGCAGTTGCGAAATACTGGTTTGAACAGCATGGGGCGGTGCCCGCTGCCATGAGCCACGACGAGTTGGAGTTCCTGCTCCCGGCTCCTGTTTCCGAGGAGAAGGCTATGGATGCAGCAGTGGAACTGTATGGCTTCTGTCCCGATGTGATTGACCAGGGGCCGGAGGACGCCACCGTGGGCGCTCTGGCCGATGTGCTGCGGCAGTCCACTGTTTGGTACTTCTGGTGGGATTGAAAGGAGGATTTTTGTGGGATACGATGTGAGTTTTCACCCGATTTCACCAGAGGAAATGCGGGAATGGTATTTTACTCCCTTAACCTGGATACAGCAGGGACAGAAGGAAAAAGTGCTGGCCCTTGCCGTGCAGCATGGAATGGAGGATTTCTATGCCGAAAAATATCTGAACACCTTGCGCGTTGGGGCTGAAACGGAATCTAACGAGCTGTTTGACAAAAGCCACGGCTTCTATATTGCAGTGATCCAAGGTTTTTTCCGAGATTACTATTACACCAGAGGCAGTGCCTTTTCTTTCCTGGTGGAGCAAAAGCCAGAATATGCGCGGTACTTCACCTCATGGGAACAAATCACTCCTGTTTCCTTTCCAAACCCCATGCAGAACCGAATCATCGAAAACTATTGCTCCGGTGTATATCTGTCTCCAGATCAAGTTATACAACTTCTCAAAGACATGGAGCAGGACCCAAAAGTCCTTGAAGATCTGGAGGGGCTTTGGAGCAATGGACAGATTGCTGTGCTGAAAAAAGCACTCTCTGCCGCCGCAAGATTAAAGACTGGTCTATTGGAGGCCACCGAAGTAGTGGAGCCCAATCCCATCCGACCGAATGAGAGCACAAGTTATTCCAATCTGTACCACTGTGACCGGGACGGGGTGTATCTCTACATGGACACCGTCAGCAGACAGATTGAAGATGCCATTCGGAAAAGTGAGGGACAGGTATGAACAATAAGGTTTTCCAGCAAAACCTGGATGACAAAAAAGGCCCCCGTCCCGGTGGTCCTTACATTATACAGATGCTGTTCAAAGAACCGGTGCCTATGCCGGACAAAGCGGCTATGACCGCTATAATGGAAAAGCATATCGGACCGGTGGAGTGCTTCTGCCACGATAAAAAGACAGCGGGCTTTGCCACACTGGATCATATCGCGGAGTTTAAGGACGCCAAGGCTCCAGTGCAGTTGATGGTGATGGGATGCAACCGATTTGAAGGCAAAGGCTTCGATGATTTCCTTATGAGCCAAATGTGGGATTGCATGGAAGACCGGGAGCGGATTTTCCGGGAGTGCCAGCATCAAGTGGTCGCCACCGATATGCTGGCGGCGGCACTGCCGGCTCTGGAACGGGCAAATCTCGACATGGACTTTCTGGATGCACTGGCAGAACTGTATCCCACCTGTGAGGCATTTTACTTACAGAACTGCGGCAAGCTCTTCCTGGCCGAAGATGTACGCTCCCACCAGATCGAGGGTGCTGATCGCTTTATTCGTTTTGGCGTCAACGCTCGCTTCTTCAATATTCAAGGTACAGAAGATATGCTGGTGGACACCGTGGGAATGAGTACCCTGTTCCTGCCGGACCTCCAGTACCACTTCCATAGCATGGATCCCAACTGGGTAGTGAACCACGCCTATAATGCGGCGTCGTACATACTGGAGCATGATAACCCCATTGGGGATGGGGAAACGATTGACGGCATAGAGAATGGCCGGATGAGCCGGGAGATTCAGTGGAAGTGCCAGTACGAGGATGCCCTGATCCAGCCGCCCAGGGGAGTGGTGGACATCCATATGGGCGACTATGCTTCCGGAAAACGCTGAACGGATAGAATGACTGCATGTACAGCCGGAGAAAATGTTTGCTCCCCTTAAGCGGATTTTACATTCAGCGGGTTATCTTGGCTATTGTATGATAGAAAATAACAGGAGAGAGTACACAGCTGATGTGTGGATGAACGCATCGGGGGGAGCCGATTTATGAGAAAGAACATTTCCCCACAGCATATTGTGGGGGACGTCGGGACTGCGCAGCCGCGTGACTTCCTGCGCTGCGGACAAGGGAGGAGTGATCGATTTGCATCCAGAAGAATGCCTGATCTGCAAGGCGCCGCTGGAATATCTGGTCCGGGACGAGGACATGGAGTGCGCCATCTGCCATAAAAAGGAATCCAGCAAGACCCGGTGCGTCAACGGCCATTATGTTTGCAATGACTGCCATACCCAGGGCATGGACACCATCTTCGGCCTGTGCCTGGCGGAGACTTCCGCCGACCCCGCCGCTATCCTCCGCCGGATGATGGACCTGTCCTTCTGCCATATGCACGGGCCAGAGCACCATGTGATGGTGGGAGCGGCGCTGCTCACCGCCTATAAAAATGCCGGGGGCAAGTTGGACCTGGAGAGCGCTCTCCGGGAGATGTACAGCCGGGGCAAAGCTGTCCCCGGCGGGGCCTGCGGCTTCTGGGGCGCCTGCGGGGCGGGGATCAGCGCGGGGCAGTTCCTGGCCATCGCCACGGCATCTACGCCCCTGGCCCGGGAGCCCTGGGGATTGAGCAATCAGATGACCGCCCGGGCCCTGGACAGCATCGGCAAGGTGGGTGGCCCCCGGTGCTGCAAACGGGATTCCTGGCTGGCCGTCCAGGCCGCCGTGGACTTTGTCCGGGAGCACCTGGGGGTGGAGATGCAGCACAGCGTGCCCGTCTGCTCTTACAGTGCCCGAAACAGCCAGTGCATCGGAAAACGCTGCCCCTTCTCGGCGGCAAAGCAAAGGGCTCTCGAGGCGAAAACAGCCCCGAGTTTCTGAAAGGCCAGAAGCTCCGGGACATACTTGTTTTTCCGGAGAATCTGCTCCATAGGGGTCCCTTGGGCAGCTCGTCCACCAGCTTGCCCAGATACCGGATATCCCGTATCAGCAGGTCCCATACCCGGACACCGCAGACCTTGTCGGTGATGAGGGCACGGTCAGGATTCATGGCGGGGGCACGTTGAAAAAAGTGAGCGCAGGTGACGCTGGACCGCTCCAGCCGGGCGAGGTCCGCCAGCGTGTACCCGGTGAGACAGGCAGTTACCTGGTCCACCTCCGCCCGGGTGCGGCCCTTTTTCACTTATGATGGATACAAGATCAGCCTAGGCAAGGAGGGCAGGAAATGAACCTGAAGGGGGCCCTCGTTTCCGGAACAGGCTGCAGGTCCTGACGGAAGAGCGGCCGCCCGGGGCGCCGCTGCTTGAGGCGAGGGGTGATAATCCCTCCTGAAATGCACAGACTATTTCTGCTCTTTGGATGTGAAGGGGCGGGTGGATTGGAGACCTTAGCAGATTATCTGGCGCAGGCGAAAGCGCCGCAGCGCCGCGTCCGTATGGCGGAGGTGCTGGAGTGGGCGGAACGGACGTTTTCCGGCCTGGAGCCCAGGGTTGCGTGGAACCAGCCCGTGTTCACAGATCATGGCACGTTCATCGTCGGGATCAGCGTCTCCGCCGGGCATCTGGCCGTTTCTCCGGGGCGGGCTTGGAGGGCTTTTCCCGGGAAATCGCCCGGGGCGGCTATGCCGGGGCAAAATGCTGTTCCGCATCCCGTGGGAGAGGGACGTGGATTACACGCTGCTGCGCCGGATGATCGCCTTCAACCGCACCGAAAAGGCCCACTGCAAGACTTTTTGGCGGGGGAAGGCATGACGACCTGGATACCTTGGCGGGCCAGGGCGCTACTTGCCGGAATCTACCTGCCCGGTCCGACACCAGGGGCGCGCTTTGCCCGGCCGCTCCCGCCGGATCTGGCCCGCTGAGGCGGAAGTCCGCGGAACAAACTGCGGCCCCCGGCCCGTGCCGGATGGGGAAAACGCCTTGTATAAGCAGGGGGCAAGCGCGGCACTGGACGGAAAACCTGCGGAACCATGCGGGCGGCAGTGCGCCGCCCGGTCAAAGGAGGACGACCCATGCCCAACCGGCTGCAATTTGAACAATCCCCGTATCTGCTCCAGCACCGGGAAAATCCCGTGGACTGGCGGCCCTGGGGGAGCGAGGCATTCCAGACCGCACGGGAGGAGGACAAGCCGGTGTTCCTCAGCATCGGCTACTCCACCTGCCACTGGTGCCACGTCATGGCCCATGAGTCCTTTGCGGACGAGACGGTGGCGGAGGCGATCAACCGGGATTTTATCCCGATCAAAGTCGACCGGGAGGAGCGCCCGGATGTGGACGCGGTCTATATGGCCGCCTGCGTGGCTATGACAGGCTCCGGCGGATGGCCGCTGACGGTGCTGCTCACGCCGGAGCAGAAGCCCTTCTGGGCGGGGACGTACCTCCCCAGACAGGCGCTGCTGTCCCTGCTGCAGCAGGCGGCGCGCCTGTGGCGGGGAGATAGGGGCAGTCTGCTGACCGCCGGAGAGGCGCTGACCGACCGGCTCAGGGAAGCGGAGGGCGCAGGCACCGGCTTTCCAGACCGGGCACTGGCAGGCATGGCGGCGGGCCTTTACGCCCGGAGTTTTGACACCCGCTGGGGCGGCTTCGGGCACGCGCCAAAATTCCCCACGCCTCATAATCTGATCTTCCTGCTCCGGTACGCCCGGCGCACAGGGGAGTCCCAGGCCGGGGCCATGGCGGAGCAGACGCTGGAGAGCATGTACCGAGGCGGCCTGTTCGACCATGTGGGCGGCGGCTTTGCCCGGTACTCTACCGATGAAATGTGGCTGGTGCCCCACTTTGAAAAGATGCTCTATGACAACGCCCTGCTGGCACTGGCCTATACGGAGGCCTATCAGCAGACCCGGCGCCCGCTCTATGGGGAAATCGTCCGCCGCACGCTGGATTACGTCCTGCGGGAGCTGCGTGATTTTCAGGGCGGATTCTACTGCGGACAGGACGCGGACAGCGAGGGCGAGGAGGGGAAATACTATGTATTCACCGCAGGCGAGCTGAGAGACCTGCTGGGACCGGAGGACGCAGAGGCGTTCTGCGGCTGGTACGGCGTCACCGAGACGGGGAACTTTGCGGGGAAAAATATCCTCAACCTAATCGGCCGGGAACAGGTCCGGCGGGAGCCGGTGCGCATCAGGCCCCTGCGGGAGAGGGTGTATGCCTACCGCTTGGAACGGACCTGCCTCCACAGGGACGACAAGGTGCTTGCCGCATGGAATGGACTGATGATTGCGGCCCTGGCCCGGGCGGGACTGGCCCTGGATGAGCCCCGCTATCTGGACGCCGCTGTGGGAGCCGCGGCATTTTTGAAGCGGAGCCTCACAGAGGAAAACGGTCGTCTGCTGGCCAGATGGCGGGCGGGGCAGGCGGCCCACCCCGGAAAGCTGGATGATTACGCCTTCTGCGCCTGGGGCTTGCTGGAACTCTACGGCGTGACCTTCCGGACCGCCTATCTGGCGGAGGCCAGGGACCTGACGGCACGGCTGCTGGAGCAGTTTTTTGACGGGAAAAACGGCGGGTTTTACCCCTATGCGGCGGATGGGGAACAGCTCATCACCCGGACAAAGGAGACCTATGACGGGGCCATGCCGTCGGGCAATGCGGCAGCGGCGCTGGTTCTCTCCCGCCTGGCCCGCCTCACTGGGGAGGCCCGCTGGCGGACCGCCGCCGATCTGCAGCTGGGCTATCTGGCTGGGGCCACCCGGACCTATCCCGCCGGACACGGTTTTGCCATGCTGGTGTTTCTGGAGGAGCTGTGGCCCTCGGCGGAGCTGGTCTGCGCGGCCCAGACCATGCCGGAGGAGTTGACGGCTTTTCTGCGGGAGGCCTCCAGGCCCGAACTGACGGTGCTGGTGAAAACGCTGGAGACGGCAAAGCCGCTGGAGGAGCTTGCCCCCTTCACGGAGGCCTATCCGATTCCGGAGATAGGCGTCCGGTACTATCTCTGCCGGAACGGCGCCTGTGCCCGGCCGGTGGACAGTATTTCAGAAGTCAGACGGCTGCTGGAACAGAACTGAGGATCCTGCCCAAAGGGCTCCGCCGGACCGCGCGGTTTGCCGCATGACAGGTTCCTTTTCCGTGGCCTGCCGCTCTGCAAAACAAGGATACAAAAACTGCCCGGAGGAATCTGTTCCATCAGATACTCCGGGCAGCTGTGTTCTTTTCAGGCCGCCTGCATCCCGGATGCCTGCATTTTGAACGGGATGGGCATATATGCGGGAGGACTTCAGCCGTTCTCTGCCGCATTTCTTCGATCAGGCGCCGCCTGCCAGATATTCTTCCGCCATGTGGACCGCCATAGCCCCATCGGCCACGGCCGTCACTACCTGGCGCAGCGGCTTCGTCCGTACATCGCCCACGGCATAGACGCCGGGGAGATTGGTCCTTGTGGTTTCGTCCGCCGTCACATAGCCGCCGGCATCCAGCTCCAGCTGGCCTTTCACCAGCTCCGTGGCCGGCTTTCTGCCGACGCTGATGAAGAGCCCGTCGCAGGGAAGGACGGATTCCGCCCCGGTCTGCACATCCCGCAGCCGGATGCCGGTCAGCTTCTCTTCGTGCAGCAGCTCCGTAACAGTGCTGTTCCAGCGGAATTCCACGTTCTCTGCCTGTATCAGTGGCTCGTGGTAGATCTTCGTGGCCCGCAGCTGGTCCCTGCGGTGCACCAGGACCACCCTTTCGGCGATACGGCTCAAAAGCAGGGCGTCGCCGGCGGCGGAATTCCCGCCGCCCACCACGGCGACCGTTTTGCCCTTGTAGCGCATCCCGTCGCAGGCGGCACAGTAGGCCACACCCCGGCCCACCAGGGCCTCCTCGCCTGCAAGGCCCAGCTCCCTGGGATTGGCTCCGGTGGCAAGGACTACCGTCCTGGCATAAAAGGTCCCCTCGCTGGTCTCCAGCGCCTTGGGGGCAGCGGTCAGCTCCATGCGCTCCACCTGTGCGTACGCTGTCTGCGCACCGAACCGCTCTGCCTGCCGCTGCATCTTCTCCGCCAGGGTGAAGCCGTCGATCCCGTCCTCATAGCCGGGATAGTTGTCGATCTCCTCCGTCAGGGCCATCTGCCCGCCTGCCGAGAGTTTCTCCAGCACCAGTGTATCCAGCCCGGCCCTGGCTGCATAGAGCGCCGCCGTATAGCCGCCCGGCCCGCCGCCCACCACGATCATGTCGTGGACACGAGTTTCGCCCATGGATTCCGCCTCCTTACTTCGCCATAGCCTCCTGGATGAACTGGTCGATGGCCGCTTTGGACCCGGGGTTGACGATAGAGTCCACGGCTTTCCCGTCCCGATACAGGACCAGCGTAGGAATGACCTCGATCTGCGCCGCCTCGGCCAGCGCGGCCTCCTCGTCGATGTTTACCTTCGCCACGGTGAGACGGTCGCCGTATTCGTCCGCGATCTTCTCATACGCGGGCCCGATCCGGCGGCAGTAGCCGCACCAGGGAGCCCAGAAATCCACCAGGATGGGCTTGCCGCCCTCTGCCATCTGCTGGAATTGTTCCTTGTTTAGATTGATAGCCGCCATGCTGGTCAGCTCCTTTCCTTGGTTTGGTCCTAGTATAACCGAAAGCCCGCGATTTTTCTGTGACGACATCACCCAAAACACGGGATTTTCCGAAAAGCGGGCCGGTTGACAGCAAAGCTCCTGTCAACTATACTGAGAACACGATGAGGAGGGACACGGAATGACCTTTCAGGACTATTTTCCCATCTGGAACAAGCTCCAAACAGACCAGCAGGACCGGATCCGCAGCAATCTGAATTTCCGAACCGTGAAGAAGGGGACGATCCTGCACAACGGGGACATGGACTGCACCGGACTCCTCCTGGTGAAGGCGGGGCAGCTCCGGGCCTATATCCTCTCTGACGAGGGGCGGGAGATCACCATTTACCGCCTGTTCGACCGGGATCTGTGCCTGTTCTCTGCGTCCTGCATCATGCGCTCCATCCAGTTTGAGGTCACCATCCAGGCGGAGAAGGACACGGACCTCTGGGTCATTCCCGCGGAGGTCTACCAGGACATCATGGAGGCGTCGGCGCCTGTGGCCAACTACACCAACGAGCTGATGGCCAGCCGGTTCTCCGAGGTCATGTGGCTGATGGAGCAGGTCATGTGGAAGAGCCTGGACAAACGGGTGGCGGCCTTTCTGCTGGAGGAGGCTTCCATCGAGGGGAGCAGCGTGCTGAAGATCACCCATGAGGCCATTGCCAATCACCTGGGCACCCACCGGGAGGTGATTACCCGGATGCTGCGCTATTTTCAGAGCGAGGGCATGGTGCGGCTCTCCCGGGGCATGGTCCGGCTCCTTGATGAGGACAGGCTGCGGCAGCTGCAGGATTGAGCGGCGTGATACGGCACGGTCATGTGCGGCTGCTCTTTGCTTTGCAGATCAGCTGTGTCATGGTGCCCATGGGGCAGTAGACACACCAGCTGCGGGGCTTGAACAGCACCATGGTGATTAGCCCCAAGACTGTGGATGTGAGCATGACGCCGTAGAAGCCGAAGGCGAACTGCGCCACGCCGGGATGGAAAAGGGTGCCGTGGTAGGCCCAGTTCCAGGGCAGCTTGAAGGTCCACAGCAGGGTGACCGCCTGCCCCAGATCCCGCACACCGGCGAACACCAAATAGGTGTTCCACAGCATCAGAAAGAACATGGCGAAGAAAAAGGCGAGAAATCCGTATCGGAACGCCTTGCTTTTCATCCATTTGGGGATGTCTTTCCTGCGGGACAGCCCGAAGCGCCCGCCCAGCAGCCCAAACAGCTGGCCCCGGCCGCAGTAGCGGTTGCAGTAGCTCTTGGTCCCGCTGACCACGGAGATGATGAGGGGGATGAAGAAGCACAGCAGGCCCAGCCAGGCAAACAGAATGTTGAAAAATCCCAGCAGGAGGTACAGGAGCGAAGCGATCCACAGATAGTCGTACCAGTGCTTCTTCATGCCTCTACCTCCCGGATTTTGATGACGCTGGCCGGACACTCCCTGGCGCACTTGCCGCAGCCCACGCATTTGTCCTGCCGGACCTGGGCCATAACGCCCCGCACGATCTCAATGGCCTGCAGGGGACAGACCTTCACACAGCAGCCGCAGGCCACACAGGCTGACGGGTCCACCACGGCTCTGCGCCGCTTTTTCACGGAATTCATAGCATGCCTCCCTAAATTGAGTGGGTTCATCATACCGCATATCTATGAATTGCACCGTGATGAAATCACAAATGCCGCAGGCAGAATAGCACCGCACGCACCGGCCTAAACGGGATGCGGGGAAGGTGAGGGCACGTCCGGGGCTTGTGCCTTGGAGGGACAGCTGTGAGGAAGGTCATCTGTTTCGCCGATTCCAGCACCTGGGGCTACGATCCCCGGTCCCGGCTGGGCGGGCGCTGTGCCCCGGGCAGCTGATGGGTGGACATCCTGGCGGCCGAAACCGGATGGGTGTTGGGCAACTGGGGCGCCAACGGCCGGGAGCTCCCCGACGCGGCACCTGACATTCCGGCGGACACCGACCTGCTGATCGTGATGCTGGGCACCAATGACCTTTTGCAGGGCCGCAGGCCCAAGGCCACGGCGGAGCGGATGGAGCGATTCCTGACCGGCCTGGAGCTGGCACGGGGGAAGATCCCTCTGTTCGCGTTGCCGTCCCGGTCCCCGAGGGAATGGGTGCCGGGCCAAATGCTCATTGCCGCTTCCCGGACCTTCGCCGGGTGCTGCCGGACCCTTGCCGGGCGGTGGAACGTCTCCCCGGCCTATGACGGTGTGCCACTTCGCGGAGCAGGGGCACAGGGCCCTTGCCGCCGGGATTTCGCCCCATGAAACGCATCGTTCCCCGGCACCGTGCGCCTGCTGGAGGGAACCATCAATGGGAGAACCGGTGCCGCCCAGAGCGGGCCGCTGCGGCTCCGGCGGGATATGGGGATATCAGCAAATCCGGCAGGGGGCTTATGGAGCGCTGCCCCGAGCATTGACGGCGGGAGCCTTTCGCGCAGACGCGCACGGAAACGAGACAAGGAGGAGCACCATGCGGATTCTGATGCTGGGCAACAGCCTCACCTCTGCCCAAGATATGCCGGACATTCTGGCGGAACTGACCGGGGCGGAAGTGGTCTGCCATACCCGGGGCGGGGCCCGGCTGTCCGAGCATCTGAACCCGAACACCCGGCTGGGTGCCCGAACGCAGGCGGCACTTGCAAAGGAGCAGTGGGACTATGTGGTGCTGCAGGAAATGAGCCACGGCCCCATCACCGCTCCCGGGAGCTTTTTCGCCAGCGTGGAGCGGCTCTGCCGGCAGATCCGGGAGAACGGGGCCATCCCGGTGCTCTATGCTACCTGGGCCTATCAGAAGGGTGGGGCCCGGCTGTCGGCCAAGGGATGGGACTATGGCGGGATGGCCCGGAACCTGTCCGCGGCGTACCGCAGGGCGGCGGAGGAAAACCGCACCCTGCTTGCCGACGTGGGGCGGCGGTTTTACCAGCTGCTCGGCACGCAGGACCTCTACGCCGCCGATGGCGTCCACCCCGGCGGGCAGGGGGCCCGCATTGCGGCGGAGACCATAGCGGCGGCGATTCAACGACACAAGGAGGACCCATCATGATTCGGGACATCTGCAAAGACCAGGCCTTCCTGGCCCAAAAGGCCGAGCCCGCCGCTCCGGAGGATCTGCCGGTGGCGGCGGACCTGCTGGAGACGCTGGAATTCCACAGGGGCGGCTGCGTGGGCATGGCGGCCAACATGATCGGCGTGAACAAGCGCATCATCGCCTTCGACAACCAGGGCGCCTATATGGTCATGTTCAATCCGGAGATCGTGAAAAGGGCCGGCCCCTATGAGGCGGAGGAGGGGTGCCTGTCCCTCTCCGGCACCCGCAGAGCCCGGCGGTGGGAGTCCATCAAGGTCCGCTGGCAGAACGAAAAATTCCAGGAGCGGATCAAGACCTTCACCGGCTGGACGGCCCAGATTATCCAGCACGAGATCGACCACTGCGAGGGCATCATCATCTGAGGGGGAGGGGAACCTATGAGACTTGCCATTCTCTCCGACACCCACGGCCTGCTGCGGCCGGAGGTCACGGAGCATCTAAAGACCGCCGACGCCATCCTCCATGGCGGAGATATCAACAGGCAGAGCATCGTGGATGAGCTGCGGCAGTATGCGCCGCTGTACATCGTCCGGGGCAACAACGACAAGGACCGGGCGGAGGCCATCCCGCACGATCTCACCGTTACCCTGGGCGGCGTGACCTTTTTCATGGTCCACAACAGAAAGGAGGTCCCGGCGGACCTGGCCGGTGTGGACGCGGTGGTGTTCGGCCACTCCCACAAGTACGTGCAGGAAGAGAAAGACGGTGTCCTCTGGCTCAACCCGGGCTCCTGCGGCCCTCGGCGGTTCCATCAGGAGATCACCATGATGACGGCGGAGGCGGAGGATGGGAAGATCCGGGTGGAGAAGGTCATCATCCCCCACGGGACGGCGTGAGAACGGCGGGAAGACTGCTTCCAACCGGCGGTTCCGCCGTCTGCGGAGGCGGGGCGGCGCACCCCGGGCGGGGGAGGGGACAGGGCATTGACAACCGCCTGGCACAGGCAGTTCTGCCCTGAGATGGGGGCCGGCTTTGGCGGCGCACCGGGGATGCGGCGGCTCAAACAGACTCCGCCGGGCCGGAGTTCCGGAGCGTGCCGCTGCGGCGGCCCGCTTGCTGAAAGCCGGGGAACCGGCAGTGTATCCGAATTCTTGCAGACCTCACAGCTGCACACAAGCCGGCGCGGCC
>OLGF01002479.1_pt1 | contig 16981 bp, 17 predicted proteins | sample 1604971 | NCBI WGS metagenome assembly OLGF01 (sample SAMEA3888902, study PRJEB22519) | human gut metagenome | biome: human gut; feature: human-associated habitat; material: faeces | place: Denmark | collected 2011 | reverse complement strand
ATCTTCAAACTTGCTGGCGGCAAACGGTTTGTCAAAACCGTTTGCGGACGGCAAGTCCACAGGGGATAGCCGCATAAGCGGCGCAAGGGGGTGTAGCCACCTTGACGGAAGGTCGTGACGCAACATTCTCGGTCATGCAGTTTTCTTCTGCCGACTGGGAATGAAGCGACCCAGGACACACGATACTCTCGACAGAAGAGTATAGAAGTGCGCCCTTTAGTTCCTAAAGGGATTTTATCAGTTCGCCAAACTGAAAGTTTCCGTTGCTTGTCTATTTATATAAAGCCTCTTTTTTTTGCTTCTTCAATCAATATAGGTTGAATTAAAGGATATGTCCAATTTTCAACTAACTTATCTGAAATCAATATCTTCTCAATCTCACTATGTAATTCCTCAAATGAGTTAATGTCTGCAATAAATAACATTCCGAAAGTTTCATCATCAATATTTTCATTTACTCGTGTCTTTCCTTTAACAGAATACACACATATTGGTTCAATTCTAAAATCAACTGCTCCTGTTTCTTCTTGTAATTCTCTTTTAGCTGTTTCTAAAATACTTTCTCCAGGCTCTCTGTGACCTCCTGGTATTTCATAAGTCTCTCTTTCTTTGTGTTTACAGAATACCCACTTGTTATCTGTTTTGGATATTATCACTGCAAACTTCAAAAATTCATCTGCGACATTGTCATAAAATTTTACTTCTACCATTCTATCAATACCTCGTCAAATTCAAATTTATCTAACTGTTTTATGAATTAAAATCTACTGATTGTAATGATACAACACTTCTTTTCCATGCCTTTCAGCATACTCAATTTCTTTTTTCACAGATGTTCCAATATAACCATCCATATTTACAACATATATTCCATCACTTAAATCTATTTTTCTGTAATGAGCATCTTCAAGTTTTAAAAGTTCATCTTCAGTTGGAACAATATTATCTTCACAATAAACACATTGTAATATATTATATCTTATATCCTTTGCTTATTTCAAGGTCATAAGCAATTTTTTTCATATCTTCGGCAAATTTCATGCTTCCACAAATTGTATAAGTTTTCACCCAATCACCTCATCAAATTCCGATTTGTTGCACAATTTTTATATCTAAATTATACCATAAAATTGTGAATAATTCTACCGTCATTTTGGATATATGAGAAAAGTCCGAACAGTTTTCTGCCCGGACTTTCTCGCTCACTCATAAATCAATTCCGCTTTCACAACTTCCTCTGCCTGTGCTTTGCAAGCGTTCATCTGCCGCACCCATTCCATTTGGTTTTCAGCTTTCAGCTGTTCGGTCACACCGTTTTGCTCTGCCAGTGACCACACGATCAGCTCCATGCGGTTTCGTGCCGCTTCGTCGATCTCGGCGCAATACTGTCTTACGTACACCCAGCTATCGCCGGAGGGTGCTTCTCTCAGGTTTTCATGTACGCCGCCGCACGGTCTGCCAACTTCCGGTAGACCTGCTGCACCATCCACGGCTCCGTGGAGGCCGCCAGCGCCTCCTCCGGCGTGAACCACGCCACGCCGCTGTTCTCGTCGGGCTTTTCCCGGAGGGCATCGTCCTCCGCCGCCAACAGATACGTCACGTTCATGTGGATGTGGCTGGGGACATACTGTCCCCGCTTCTCATGGCCGTCCACCGTCAGGCACTCCAGTGAGAAGATCCCCTCCGTCACCGGCGCCAGCCGCCGCAGCCCCGTCTCCTCCGTCACCTCCCGCATGGCCACCGCCAGCAGATCACGGCCGCCGTCGGCGTGACCGCCGGTCCACGACCACGAACGGTACAGATTGTGGTACACCATCACCACCCGCCGCCGGTCCCGGCTCAGCACCCACGCCGAGGCGGTCATGTGCGCCGTGAGATTCGTCCGCAGGAAGGCGTCCTCATGAACCGCCAGAAATTCCAGTATGGCCTCCCGGTCCCGCTGCTCCTGCTCGCAGCCGGGAACGAAGGCCCGGATGTCCTCCAAAATACTCATGCTCGCCGCCCCCTTCGCAGATACACCGCCCAGTAGACCACGCCCACCAGACAGCCGCCCAAAATGTTCCCCAGCGTCACCGGCAGCAGATTTCCCGTCCACATGGAGGCCCAGCTCAGCCCCTCCGCCGCCACGCCGTACCTTCCCGCCGCCAGGATCCCCGCCGGCAGATAGAACATATTGGCCACGCTGTGCTCAAATCCGCACAGCACAAAGGTGAAGATGGGCAGATACATAGCCGCCAGCTTCCCCGGCACCGACTGGGCCGCAAGGCTCATCCACACGGCGATGCACACCAGAAAGTTGCACAGCACGCCCCGCAGCAGCGCCGTCAGGAACGGCAGGCCCGCCTTGGCCGCCGCCGTGGCCACCACGGACTCGTATACCCCGTCGAAGGTGCCTGCCGCCACGGTGAGAGCTGCCACTGATCCGGCCCCCAGCACGTTGGCCAGATACACGACGCCCCAGCTGCGGAGCATCCGCCCCCACGTCAGCTGCCGCTCCAGCAGCGGGATCAGCAGCAGGCAGTTGCCGGTAAACAGCTCGCTCCCCGCCAGCAGCACCATAGCAAGCCCCGCCGGAAACACCGCCGCCCCGGCCAGCCTGCCTCCATAGCTCACCGCAAAGGTGGCCGATCCCCCCGCCAGAGCGATGAAGGCCCCTGCCAGCATCCCCAGCAGCAGCATCCTTCCCACCGGCAGTGCCGCCTTGCTCTTTCCCGTCTCCACATAGCGCCGTGCCACCTCTGCCGGACTGTACATACGCATCGCTCCTCTCTATACCCGCAGGCGGGCAGGGGGATCGTCCTCCTGCCCGCCACATCCACGCCGGTCCTGCCGGATCAATAGTTCTCTTTCCGCACCTCAAAATAGCTCTGAGGATGGGCGCACACGGGACAGACCTCCGGGGCCTTCTTCCCGATGACCAGATGGCCGCAGTTGCGGCACTCCCACATGGTCTCCTCGCTCTTTTCAAAGACCCGCTGCATCTCCACGTTGCTCAGCAGCGCCCGATAGCGCTCCTCGTGGGCCTTCTCGATGCGCCCCACCTGCCGGAACTTCTCCGCCAGCTCCGTAAAGCCCTCCTCCTCGGCCTCCTGCGCCATGCGGTCATACATATCCGTCCACTCGTAGTTCTCTCCGGCGGCGGCAGAGGCCAGATTCTCCGCCGTGGTGCCGATGCCGCCGAGGGCCTTGAACCACATCTTGGCGTGCTCCTTTTCGTTGTTGGCGGTGGCCTGGAAAATGGCTGCGATCTGCTCATAGCCCTCCTTCTTGGCCACGGAGGCGAAATAGTCGTACTTGCTGCGGGCCTGAGTCTCCCCGGCAAAGGCCTCCCGCAGATTGCGCTCGGTCCTGCTTCCCTTCAGTTCCATGATAAGCTCCTTCCCGCTCCCTGTGGGAGCCATAAAATCTTTCCGTTTATTATACCATACCTTTCCCCGGATTGACAATTTTTATTTTGCTTGCGCCGGAGGGCCGGGTGGTGTAAGATAGTAAAAAAATCACGGGGCAAAGGCCCCGCAATTTCCGCAAGGAGGTATCACGTTATGAAAGTCGGCTTTATCGGCACCGGCAATATGGGGGGCGCACTGGCCCATGCCGCCGCCCAGTCCCCCGCCCCGGCGGAGCTGCTGCTGTCCAACCGCACCCCGGAGAAGGCACAGGCTCTGGCCCAGCAGCTGGGAGCCACCGTCTCCGACAATGAGACCATCGCCCAGACCTGCGACTACATCTTTCTGGGGGTCAAGCCCCAGATGATGGCGGACCTGCTGGCCCGGCTGCAGCCCATCCTGTCCCGGCGGCAGGAGGACTTCGTGCTGGTGTCCATGGCCGCCGGCCTGACTCTCCAGCGCTTGAGGGAGATGGCGGGCCTCTCCTGCCCCATCCTGCGGATCATGCCCAACACTGCCTGCGCCGTGGGAGCGGGCCTGACGCTGTACGTCCCCTCCCCGGAGGTGACGGAGGAGCAGCTGTCCGCCTTTCTGACCCTGATGTCCGCCTCCGGACGGCTGGAGCCGCTGGAGGAGCACCTCATCGACGCCGGCAGCGCCGTGGCCGGCTGCGGCGGTGCCTTCGTCAGCCTGTTTCTGGAGGCGCTGGCCGACGGCGCCGTCACCTGCGGCCTGCCCCGTGACAAGGCACGGCGCTACGCCGCCCAGATGGTGCTGGGTACGGCGCAGCTGGCTCTCCAGTCCGACCAGCACACCGCCGCCATGAAGGATGCCGTCTGCTCCCCCGGCGGCACCACCATCGCCGGGGTCCGGGCGCTGGAGCGGGGCGGCTTCCGCTCGGCGGCCATGGAGGCCGTCATTGCCGCCTATGAAAAGACGCTGGCACTGAAAAGCTGACCCGCCCCAAATGTAGAGGCCCTTCGGACGGAGGTCTGCCCCCCGCCCGGAGATCAGCGCACCACACATTCCCCCTTCTCCGGGCAAAAACGCCCCACCGGCCATGCCGGTGGGGCGTTTCCTTATAGGGAAATACAAAGCCTGCTTACTTTCCGTAGATCACGCCGATAAGCCAGTTCAGAAACCTGTAGGGCAAAATGCGGGTCAGCAGGGCCAAAAACTGATAGTCAAAGCGGATGGTGTAAATGGGCTTTACCCGCTGCTTCATGGCCACCTTAGCGATGAAGGCCCCCGCCTTGGCCGGATCCATGCCCGTCTGCTCGTCGTGCTCCATCCGGGCCACGGAGCGGCTGATGCGGCCGCCGTACACGTCGTCGCCGTCGATGGTCTTTTCCCGTGCGGCGGTGAAGCCCGTGTGGATATCCCCCGGCTGCACGGCGCACACCGTGACGCCGTAGGGCCGCAGCTCGTTAGCCAGCGCCATGGTGTAGCTGTTCACCGCCGCCTTGGCAGCGGAGTAGTAGGCCTGAAACGGGATGGGAGCCGCCGCCGCCACGGAACTGAGGTTCACGATGCGCCCGGCGCCCGCCTGCCGCATATGGGGGATCACCGCCCGGTTCACGTTGACCATGCCGAAGAAATCTGCGTCAAAAAGCCGCTTGGCATCCTCCGTCTTGGTGAACTCGATGGCGCCGCTGATGCCGAAGCCGGCGTTGTTCACCACCACGTCGATGTGGCCCTCCTGCCGCAGCACCTCCCCGATGGCGGCATCCACCAGCTCCTCACGGGTGATGTCCGCCACCAGATGGTGCAGACCCTCTACGCCCTGCGCCCGGCGGCTCAGCTCATATACCGTATAGCCCGCCGCCTTCAGCGCCAGAGCCGTCTGCTTTCCGATACCGGAGGTCCCTCCGGTGACAACCGCTACCTTACTCATGCTTTACCAGCACCTCCGCCATAATGTCCATGGCCTCATCCAGCAGGGCCTCCGTGTGGGTGGCCATGTAGCTGGTCCGCAGCAGGGCCTCTCCCTCCGGCGTGGCCGGGGGCAGGGTGGGGTTGACGTACACGCCCCGGTCGTAGATCTCCTTGGCCACCTCCAGCGTGTGATACGTCTCGTAGGTGTAAATGGGGATGATAGGCGTGGGGGCGTTCAGGGCCGACTCCCGGATCTTCATTCCCCGGTCCGTCATGCCCTTCCGGGCGTACAGGCTCAGGCTCCGCAGCCGGTCCACCAGTTCCGGGTGCTGCTCCAGATGCCGCAGGGCCGCCAGTGCCGTGGCGCAGTTGGCCGGCGGGATGGACGCCGAGAAGATGAATGGCCGGGAGGCGTGGCGCACATACTCCGCCACCTCCTCCGAGGCCGCCATGTAGCCGCCCAGCGATGCCAGCGACTTGGAGAAGGTGCCCATGTACACATCCACCTGATCCTCCAGCCCGAAGTAGCTGGCGGTTCCACGACCGCCCTCACCCAGCACGCCCAGTCCGTGGGCATCGTCCACCATGACCCGTGCGCCGTACTGCTTGGCCAGCGCACAAATTTCCGGCAGCTTGGCGATGTCGCCGCCCATGGAGAATACGCCGTCGGTGACGATGAGGGCGCCGTTCTGCTCCGGCACCCGCTGCAGTTGCTTCTCCAGATCCGCCATATCGCTGTGGCGGTAGCGCAGCATCTTGCCGTAGCTCATCTGGCACCCGGCGTAGATGGAAGCGTGGTTCTCCCGGTCGCAGATCACATAGTCGTGCCGCCCCACCAGTGCGCTGATGATGCCCACGTTGGACTGGAACCCCGTGCCGAAGGTGACGATGCCGGGCTTACGCAGAAACTTCCCCAATTCCTCCTCCAACTCCAGATGCATCTGGAGGGTGCCGTTGAGGAACCGGGAGCCACTGCACCCGGTGCCGTACTGCTCCAGGGCATGGATGCCCGCCTCCACCACATCCGGGGCCGTGGTCAGACCCAGATAGTTGTTGGAGCCCAGCATGATGCGGCGCTTGCCCTCCATCATCACCTCCACATCCTGCCGGGACTGGAGGGCGTGGAAATAGGGATACACCCCCGCCGCCTTCAATTCCTTCGCCAGAGACGGCTCATAGCATTTCTGAAAAATATCCATAGCTCTCTCCTGTTATGTAATATAAAATATCAGTTATTTTCGTTTTGCAAGCCATATTATGTGGCTTTTTGCTGCAATAAATATTATATAGCGTTGTGAAAAATTTGTCAACCCCCCATCACCTTCGTCGGCTGCGGTAGGGATACTTTCTCCCCCCGTCCGGCGTGTCCAAACAGGACGTTTTACCCTCTGTCCAGCCGTACAGATCCGTCCGGAAAAATGTCCACCGGACGTCCACCTCGACCTTTGAAAGCGTCCCATGTCCGGTGGGCCTTGAAAATCGCCATGGCACAAAACGAGATCGGCAAAGCTGCGCTGTGTGAAATAGAGTATCAAAAAAGCAGAAAGGTAGGCGCCGGTCAGAAAACCATAGCAATAAAAATGGCATCGGCAAAATGCCGTGCTGCAAAACCGAAGTACCCAAAAACGGTGCCATGAAAAAGCAGGGCGTCGGCAGAAATGCCGATGCCCTGCTTTCAAAAAATCTTTTGCGTAAAATTCCGCTGCCGCAAAGCTTATTTGCCCAGAAAACTCTTTGCCAAAAACCATTCGGCAGCCGATCCCATCGTGCGGGATCGACAGGTGCCATTTGTTCAGCGCTGCTGCGCCGCCTGACGGCCCGCCCGGAAGGCCCGGAGGTTCAGCTCCCGCACCTTCTCCGGCACGGTGTCCGCCACCACCTGCTCCCAGTCGATCTGGGGGCAGCCCAGACTGTCACACATAGCCCCGAAGAGCACCACGTTCATGCACTTGGGGTTGCCCAGCCCCAGCGCCATGTCGCTGGCCGGCACGGCAATGGTGCGGAACACCTTTGCCATGGCCTCCACGCAGCCCTCCGGGTAGGTCTCCGCCCCGGAGGCAATGGTGGTGGACTTGATGGCGTAGTCGTTGATGACCGCCACGCCGCCGGGCTTCAAGAACTCGGCATAGCGCACAGCCTCCATCTTCTCCAGCGCCACCAGAATGTCCGCCTCGCCCTTGCCGAACACGGGGCCGTACACCTTGTCGCCCCAGCGCACCTGCGTCGAGACGCTGCCGCCCCGCTGGGCCATGCCGTGTACCTCGCTCTGCTTCACGTCGAAGCCCGCCTGCATGAAGCCGTTGGCCATGATTTTGGAGATCAGGATGGCCCCCTGACCGCCCACGCCCACCAGCAGCGCACTTTTCACACCAGACATCACACTTCCTCCTTTACGATGGCACCGAAGGGGCAGACCTGAGCGCAGACGGTGCAGCCCACGCACTGGGTACGGTCGATGACCGCCTTGCCCTCCTCCATGGAGACGGCGGGGCAGCCCACCTTCAGGCAGCTGCGGCAGCTGCGGCACTTATCCGGCTCCACATGGCACATTCCCTTTTGGAACCTATCCCGCTTGATGAGCAGGCAGGGCCTCCGGGTGACGATGGCGGGATGCTCGCCCCGCTCCAGCGCCGCCACGGCCCGGTCCACCGTCTCCTTCATAGCCGTCAGGTCCTGCGGGTCCACCGTCAGCACCGGGGCAAAGCCCATGGCCGTGAAAATTTTCTCCACGCTGAGCATGGGGGCCTCGTCCCCCAGCAGGGTATAGCCCGTGCCGGGGTTATCCTGATGGCCGGTCATGCCGGTGATGCGGTTATCCAGCACGCAGGGGATCATGCGGCCGTTGTTGTAGATGATCTCCGCAGCGCCGGTCATGCCGCTGTGGAAGAAGGTGGAGTCGCCCATGACGCCGAAGACGGTCTTATCGGTGACGCCCTCCCGCTCAAAGCTCTTGGCAATACCCATGCCGGCGGAGAAGCCTGCGCCCATGCACACCACGGAATCCATGCAGTTCAGCGGGGCGGCGCTGCCCAGCGTATAGCAGCCGATGTCGCCGGTGACGACATAGTTTTTGTTCTTGGACAGGGTATAGAAGAAGCCACGGTGGGGACATCCCGGACAAAGGGCCGGAGGACGGCTGGCCGGGGTCACATCCGTCTTGCGGAAATCTGTTTTCTCGCCCAGCACCCGCTCCCGCAGCAGCTGGGTATTCAGCTCATACAGAAGGCCCGTCAGTTCCTTGCCCACGCAGGGGATGCCGGCGGCCTTGATCTGATCCTCCATGAAGGGCTCCAGCTCCTCGATGGCATAGAGCTTTTCCACACGGGAGGCAAAGTCCCGGATCAGATCCATGGGCAGGGGGAAGGTCAGGCCCAGCTTCAGGAAGGACGTCCCCTCCGGGAACACCTCCTTGGCGTACTCATAGGACACGGAGGCCGTGATGACGCCCACCTTGCCGTCGCCCAGCTCCCGCTTGTTCAGGCCGTTTTCCAGCGCACAGGTGCAGCCGTACTCCTCCAGCCGCCGCAGCCGCTCCTCCACCAGCGGGTGGTTGGCGTAGGCGTGGGCGGGGGTGCAGACGAACTTGCGGACGTTGCGCCGGTAGGGCGGCGCCGTATGCTCCCGGCGCTCCCCCCACTGCACCAACCCCTTGGAGTGGCAGACCCGTGTGGTGGTGCGGTACAGCACCGGGGTATCGAACTCCTCCGACAGCTCACAGGCCAGAGCCACAAAGTCCTTGCACTCCTGCGGGTCGCTGGGCTCCACCATGGCGATCTTGGCAGCCCGTGCATAGTGGCGGTTGTCCTGCTCATTCTGGGAGGAGTGACAGCTGGGATCGTCCGCCGTCACCACCACGAAGCCGCCGCCTACGCCCATATAGCCGGCGGTGAACAAGGGATCCGCCGCTACGTTCAGGCCCACCATTTTCATGGTGCAGAAGGAGCGGGACCCGGCAATGGAGGCTCCGTAGGCCACCTCCACCGCCACCTTCTCGTTGGGCGCCCACTCGCAGTAGACGTCTTTCTGATAGGGGGGCAGGTTCTCTAAAATCTCTGTACTGGGGGTGCCGGGATAGGCGGAGCATATCTTGATGCCTGCCTCGTACACGCCTCTGGCCGTGGCCTCGTTGCCGCTCATGAGATGCTTCATATGATTTTTCACCTTTCTGTTCCGGTTGGTATCAACATGACTATGCCGGGATGTATTTAATATCTTTCCGCCTGTGCCTCACCGTGCAGCACCCGCAGGGCACCCTCCGCCAGCGCCCGCATCTCCTCCTCGCCGGGAAACCGCAGGACGGGGGCCAGCCGCCCCACATAGGCGGTGATATCGTCACAGAAAAACTGCTCATAGGCCATGCCACCGGTGTAGACGATGGCATCCACCTCGAAATGCAGTACCGCCGCCATGGCGCCGATGTCCTTGGCCAGCTGGTACACCAGCGCCCGGTAGGCCGCCGTGAACCGCTCGTCTCCGGACACCACCCTGGCGCAGATCTCCCGGAAGTCCGTGGTGCCCACATAGGACAGCATCCCGGAGCGGCGGCCCAGCGTCCGCTTGACCTCCTCCCGGCTGCGCCCGGCATAACAGTAGTCGATGAGCTGATTCACCGGCAGACCGCCGCCACGATCCATGCCCATGGCCCCCTCATCCTTGACGTTGAACACGTCCACCACACGGCCATGGTCATGGGCCGCCACGGACACGCCACCGCCCAAATGGCAGACGATGAGCCGAGCCTCCTCGTAGGACTTGCCCAGCTGGCGGGCCGCCTTGCGGCCCACGGACTTCTGGTTCAGGGCGTGGAACTGGCTCAGCCGCCGGAACTCCGCAAAGCCGGAGACATGGGCCACCTCCGTCATCTCGTCCACGCACACCGGGTCCACGAAAAAGGCCGGGATACCGACCAGATCACCAATGCGCCGGGCCAGATACGCCCCCAGATTGGAGGGATGCTCGCCGTAGGGGGCCTGCTCCACATCCTGCATCACCCGGTCGCTGACGGCGTAGGTGCCGGAGGGGATAGGGCGGTACAGGCCGCCACGGCCGCACACGGCATCGAAATCCTCCAAGCGGAAGCCGCCCTCCGCCACCGCCTCCAGCACAGCCCGCTGGCGGAACTCCGCCTGATCGATGACCCGGTCGAAGCCCTCCAGCTCCTGAGCCGTGTGGACGATGCTCTTCTTCAGCAGCTCCTGCTCCTCCTCAAACACCGCCACCTTGGTGGAGGTGGCGCCGGGATTGATGACCAGTACCTTCATCCGTTCCCCCTCTCCCGGTGATGTTTTTCACCGAATTACTTAATGAATGATTTTATTATGGCAGTCTGCCGCCGGTTTGTCAATGTCCGGCGGGGAATTTTCCAAAACCCGTCAAAGCCCACAAAATTCTCCGCCGGAAGCTGGTGGAAACGCAGAAAAGAGGAGCCGGATGGCTCCTCTCTGGGATCATTATTCGTTGGGCGGCAGACGGTATACCTCCAGTCCGTCGGTGCGGCCCACATAGGCAAAGCCCTTTTTCTCAGCGATGTGCCGGGTGACGGTCTGCCCCGGGACGCACTCGATGACCGCCGTCTTTCCCGCTCGGTGGGCCAGTTCCACCAGCCGGTCCGTCAGCCGGGAGGCATAGCCCTTCCCCCAGCAGTCCGGGGAGAGCACCCAGCCCAGCTCCATGCTGTCCGGGTCATAGGCGTGGTAGATGACGTAGCCCAGCAGACGGCCGTCCTCCTCCGTGCCATACACAAGGGGCGGCTCCGAAAGCCCCGCCTCCCGGAGGAACTGCTCCGTTTGAAGGCGGTCATAAGGCGGCTCCAGATAGCGCATCACCTGCCGGTCGGACAGAATCCTATACAGCGCTTCGGCGTCCGATGGCCGAAGCCTGCGGATGGTCAGGGCCTTCATCCCCGCATCCCCTCCAGCAGATGCTCCGCCATGCGGCGGCCCCGCTGGGCCAGCGGGAAACCGCCCTCATAGATGCGCCACTCGAAGAGCATCCCCCGGTGCAGCGTCACCAACTCCTCCACCACCTCCGCCGTGGTCAGCTCCTGCCGGATGCTGCCCTCCCGGCGGCACAGATCCACCAACTCCCCCAGCAGGCGGTAGTATACCCGCTTCTCGCTGCCCTTCAGTACGCCCTGCTCCGGGTAGCGCAGCCCGTGGATGAAGGCCTTATACAGCACCTCGTCCCCCACGCTGATCTCCAACGACCGGCCCACGAAGTCCAGCAGTTTCTCTCGGCCGGAGCGATCGGTGTCCGCCAGATACGCCTGCTCCAGCACCTGATACGCCTCGTCCACGTGCTGGGTCAGCTGGATGGCCAGTTCGTCCTTGCTTTTGAAGTAGTGATAGATATTGCCCACGGAGCAGCCGGCGGCCTGTGCGATCTCCTCCACGGAGACGTTTTCAAAGCCCCCCCGGTCAAACAGATCCAGCGCCGTCTCCTGGATCCGGCGGCGCATCTCCATGGCCTGCCTCTTTCGTGCGGTGATCCTCTCTGCCATCGTACCTTCCCCTGTATTGTAAATTCTGCCTGTATCATACCGTTTTGACGGCGGAAAGTCAATATCCCGTTGACGCAGCGGCCTTTGACGGCTACAATAGAGAAAAAACGCAGGAGGCAGCCATGGCCCACATCATCTCCATCACCGATTTCGACACCCCGGAGCTGGACGTCTACGCCCGTCTGACGGAAAACCAGCTGGTCAACCGGGCAGACCCCGCAAACGCCCTCTTTATCGCAGAAAGCCCGCTGGTCATCGGGCGGGCGCTGGAGAGCGGCTGCGTGCCGGTGTCCTTTCTCATGGAGCCACGGCACCTGACGTCTCAGGCCCTGCCCCTGCTGGAGCGCTGCCCGGAGGACATCCCCGTCTACACCGCTGCGCCGGAGGTGCTGACCCGGCTGACGGGCTTCCATCTGACCCGTGGGATGCTGTGTGCCATGCGCCGCCCGGCCCTGCCTACGGTGGAGGAGGTGTGCGCCAACGCCCGGCGCATCGCCGTGCTGGAGAATGTCATGAATCCCACCAACATCGGGGCTATCTTCCGCTGCGCCGCCGCTCTGGGTATGGATGCGGTGCTGCTCACCGCCGCCGGGAGCGACCCCCTGTACCGGCGGGCTTCCCGTGTCAGCATGGGCAATGTGTTTCTCATCCCATGGACGTATCTGCCGGAGGAGGCTCCGTGGCCGGAGCGGCTGCGGCGGCTGGGCTTCCAGACGGTGGCCATGGCCCTGCGGGAGGACTCGCTGCTTCTGAACGACCCCCGGCTTATGGCGGCGGAGAAGCTGGCGGTGGTGCTGGGGACCGAAGGGGACGGTCTGTCCGACGGTACCATCGCCGCCTGCGACTACACGGTCCGCATCCCCATGACCCACGGAGTGGACTCCCTGAACGTGGCTGCCGCCAGCGCCGTGGCCTTTTATCAGCTGGGGCTGATGAGCGGCGGCGCTCCGACGTAACGAAAATTGCTTGCTGCACTCTGCAAAAACCAGCCCCATCGTATGGATACGATGGGGCTGGTTTTTATTTCTTAATCCGCCGGGGTAATTCGCTTCGTGCGGAAGTAAACGATCATGGGGATGAGAGTCAGTACCAGACACGGCAGCCAAATCAGCAGGGTCGTGGCCGGAGGCCCACCGAAATAGTGCAGCGGCATTTCATCCCGGTAGGCGGTGAGTCCGCCGTGAGCCACCAGTTCATAGACGGAAATCAAAAGGATGATACCGTTAAAAATGCAAAGATCCCGCAGCTTTGTTCGGCGCTCCACGGCACTTTTCCACCAAACATGGATGACCATCAGCAAGGCCATGAGCGCAGCCACCATGGCAAGGGTTTCGGCAATCCCCATCAGATGATCCGACAGGAAAAACTGATGGAAAAATTCCTCATTCCGTTCCATCTGCGTGTTGGCCGCCTCATAATGAAGATTGCCGCCAGCGTAAGCCCCTGCACCGCAGAGATGGATGAACAGCAGCACATTGCAAATCAGGCAGATGACCGCCGGCACCGTAAAACGATCCTTTTTAGAAATCTCAGACAAATCGTCATCTCCTTTCTATTCCACGGATGGATGGCTACTGACAATTTCAATATATCAATCCCCTCATCATTTGTCAATATAGTGCAATGATTTTGTATAATATATGCAATATATCAATTAAAAATTCGTTATCTTGCCAAAATCTGAAGCAATCAGCTTGTGGGAGTTCTCTCCATGAGAAAGCACAAAAAGGACCGCAGAGCTTTCTGCGGTCCTTTTTAACATCAGAACTTATCGCCACGGCTGAAGATCTTCAAAATCTCGTCGAAGGAACGATCCACGTCGCTCTCCTCTGCCTTCTCGCCCTCGGCCTCGTCCAGAGGCTGGGGGGCGGCGGCGGGGGCAGCGGCATCATCCTGCGTGGGCTGCTGCGTATCGGCAGCGGCGGGGGCAGCAGGGGCTTCCTGCTGGTCATTGCTCTCGAAGCCGGTGGCGATGACGGTGACACGGATCTCGTCGTCCAACTCCTCGTCGAAGGTGGCGCCGAAGATGGTCAGGGCATCGGGATGTACCGCCTGCTGCACCAGCGTGGCGGCCTGCTCCACCTCCTCCAGACCGATGTCCATGGAGCCGGTGACGTTGATGAGGACGCCCTTGGCGCCGTTGATGGAGGTCTCCAGCAGGGGGCTGGAGATGGCCATGCGGGCGGCCTCCTCGGCCTTGCCCTTGCCGGCGGCACGGCCCACGCCCATATGGGCAAGGCCGGCATCCTTCATGACGGCGGTGACGTCGGCAAAGTCCAGATTGATAAAGCCGGTGTCCCGGATCAGGTCGGAGATGCTCTGCACCGCCTGGCGCAGCACGTCGTCGGCAATTTCAAAGGCGTTGCGGAAGGTGATCTTCTGATCGGTGGCGTACTTCAGCCGCTCGTTGGGGATGATGACCAGAGAGTCCACCTTGTCGCGAAGCTGCTCAATGCCGGCCTCCGCCGCACGCATCCGCTTCTGGCCCTCGAAGCCGAAGGGCTTGGTGACCACGCCCACCGTCAGGACGCCCTGTTCCCGTGCGATCTCCGCCACCACGGGGGCTGCGCCGGTGCCGGTGCCGCCGCCCATACCGGCGGTGATGAACACCATGTCGGTGTCCTCCAGCGCCTTGGACAGCTGGGTGCGGCTCTCCTCGGCGGCCTTCTGCCCCACCTCCGGATTGGCGCCTGCGCCCTGTCCGTGGGTGAGCTTCTCACCGATCTGGAGCTTATATCCGGCGCTGGAGGTATTCAGCGCCTGCTTATCCGTATTGACGGCGATGAAATCCACGCCCTTTACGCCGGAGCGCACCATGCGGTTGACCACATTATTGCCGCCGCCGCCGACGCCCACCACCTTGATACTTACCACGTTCTCCGGTCCTGTTTCAAACCCAAAAGCCATGACGCTTCCTCCTGCCGTAATTTGTATGTCAAAGACACGTTTTCTGTCCGTATACCCAAGATACAGTATTTTATTTATTGTATTACGGTTTACCTGTCCCGTCAAGTGTTCCGACGGGATTTCCCGAAAAAATCCCTTATCCGGGAATAAACCGGGCGCTGCCCTCGGCATCCCAGCGGATGGTGCCGGTCTCGTTTTCCTCCAGCTTCTCCAGCACCGCCGCCAGATATCTCAGGCGGTAGGCGAAATCATCCTCTCGGTCCAGACACACGTCCAGCCGGTCCTGATACCGCAGGACGATGCCGCTCTCCTCGAAGCGGATCTCTCCGATCTGGGCGGTCATGCCCTTGGAGCGCAGCTGGCGCAGCAGCTCCAGCAGCCGGGCAAGGTCCCCGGACTGCTCCTCCGGCACCGCCGCAAGGCTCCCCACCTGCGGGTCTGTCAGGGACAGGCCCGCGACCATAGGGCAGCCGTTTGGAGCCTCGGCGGGGGAATCCACCAGCTTGCCCTCCGGGCTGATAAGCCAGCAATGGCCGTCCTGTTGAATGCCCGCCGGGTCGCTGCACTCCACGATATCGATGCGCAGAGTCCCCGGCAGCTTGCGGCTCAGCCGCACCGACTCCACATAGGGCAGGGCCTCGGTGATCCTGGCCGCCGCATCGTACTTGTTCAGGAGGAAGAGATTATCCCCCTCCGAGACGCCGCTGGCGGCCAAAATCGTCTCACGGGAGTAGCGGTCATTGCCGCTGACAGAGATGGTATCCACCTTGAAAAACAGCACCAACGCTCCCACGATGGCGGCACAGATCAGCACGAAGCACAGCAACCGATAGAGGAAGGCAAACCTTCCCCGGCTGCGCCGTCTGTTTCTTCTGCTGCGTCTGGCCATAAGTGCTCTCCTTTTATCGTTCCTCCTGACGGATGTCGGCACCCAGCTGCGCCAGCTCCCCCGTCAGGTCTTCATATCCTCGTTGAATGTGCTCCACGCCGGTGACGGCGGTCTCGCCCTCCGCCTGAAGGCCCGCCAGCACCAGCGATGCGCCGCCCCGCAGCTCCTTGGCCCGGACAGCGGCTCCGTGGAGCCGGTCTACGCCGCATACCACGGCCACCCGGCCCTCCAGTCGGATATCCGCTCCCATCCGCACCATCTCCGGCACATGGCGGTAGCGGCTGTCGAAGATGTTCTCCACAAAGACGGTGGCGCCCTCCGATCGCAGCAGCGACGCCATCAGCACCGCCTGTGCGTCCGTGGGAAAGCCGGGATACGGAGCCGTGCGGATGGGGCCTGCGCTTTGCAGCCGCCGGGGAGCCTGCAGGCGGATGGAGGTCTCGCCGCAGGTAAGGCGGCATCCCGCCTGACGCAGCATCGTGGCAACGGCGGAGAGGTGCCGGTAGTCCACGCCCTCCAGCCGGATATCGCCGCCGGTGCCGGCGGCGGCCGCCAGATAGGTAGCGGCCACGATGCGGTCCGCCACCACCGTATGTACGCAGCCATGGAGGGGTGCGCCGCCCTCCACCACCACGGTGGAGCTGCCCGCCCCCTGCACATGGGCGCCCATTTTCTGCAAAAAGGTCTGCAGATCCACGATCTCCGGCTCACGGGCGGCGTTGGCGATGACGGTAGTTCCCTCTGCACCGCAGGCCGCCAGCATGGCGTTCTCCGTGGCTCCCACGCTGGGGAGGCTCAGCACGATCTCCGTGCCGGTAAGGCGCTCCCGGCGGCAGACCAGCCGTCCGCCGGTCTCCTGAATGGCCGCCCCCATGCTCCGCAGCGCCGCAAGGTGCAGGTCAATGGGCCGGGCTCCCAACTCACAGCCGCCGGGATAGGTCATTTCCGCCTGTCCGCAGCGGGCAAGAATGGCTCCCAGAAACACCACCGACGAGCGCATCCGGCTCATGAGGTGATCCGGCACATCCCAACGGGTCAGGTCTGCGGCGTCCACCAGCAGGTCTCTGCCCTGCCAGTCCGCACGGCAGCCCAGGTGCCGCAGGATCTCCATGGCCGTCTCCACATCCCGCAGACGGGGACAGTGCCGGATGCGGCACACCTCCCCGCTCAAAAGGGTGGCTGCCAGAATGGGCAGCACGCTGTTTTTGGCCCCCTGCACCGTCAGGCTGCCGGAGAGGGGCCGCCCGCCCCGGATGATGATCGCACTCATATGCCCCCGCCTTTCTTAGCGTTTTCGCCATCCTATGCAGGGGACAATGTGTGGTGTTACTTCCGCAGGGCCATGACGGTCCGATAGATGCGCTCCGTGGCGTCGGGGATGCCCAGCTCCGCCATGCCGGCGCTCATGCTGCGGCGCAGCTCCGG
>OLGF01002477.1_pt1 | contig 17004 bp, 13 predicted proteins | sample 1604971 | NCBI WGS metagenome assembly OLGF01 (sample SAMEA3888902, study PRJEB22519) | human gut metagenome | biome: human gut; feature: human-associated habitat; material: faeces | place: Denmark | collected 2011 | reverse complement strand
GAGGTATGGAGAAAGGAGTTCTATGACAAGCGCCACTCTTCCATGAGCCTTCCAGGACGACATACATCCAAAGACTGTAACTTCCTTGTGAAAAGACGCAATGATGTCCTTATCATCACATGCATGGATGGAAAACAGGCTATCTTATCTGATTTCAGGCTTGCAAGAGATAATGAGGTTTGGCTTGCTATGCTGGATGCAAAACCAGAGGGCCGGAAGCCGGTATGCTATAACTTCCAGCTAAAAAGAGACGGTAACGGAAGACTGTATTTGATTCCGTCTGTCACGCTTATCCTGGAAAACCGGTACTGCAATGAATCATTAGAAGATGGTTGCGTGTCCGTCGACCTGAACTATGACCATGTGGCATTAACAGATATAGACAAGGACGGTAACCGCATTTCTGGTGAAATCCTGAAGTTTAATCCAGAGAATAAAACAAGCGGGCAGATATCCGATGAGATTGGACGTGTCATGTCAAGAGTTGGGAAATACTGTGAAAACCGTAAAAAGCCGCTTATCATGGAGGACCTGGACACGACCATCACCAAGCATGGCATGAAGTACGGAAATGCAAAAGGCAACCGTCACGCATCGGTATTTGCCTACCGAAAAATGACCGCCTGTCTGGAAAACCAATCATACAAAAGAAGTTTTGGAATCATAAAGATTGACCCTGCTTACACCAGCCAGATTGGAAAAATCCTATACATGCGGAAACTTGGAATCTCCATCCATGCGGCGGCCTCCTATGTGATTGGTCTAAAAGGAATGGGGCTTTTAGAAAAACTGCGACCGGAACCGGAAATGACAGACCGGCTGACAGATTCACTGAAAGAAGGACTTGCAGACCAAAACAGCATGGATTCTTTAATGAAGGCATGGAAGTACATATCCGGTAAATTTTCCGATGTCTATACACATAGTTTCTACCGGCAGGTTCCATATGGATATAAAAAATCCGAGTCCCTCACGAAATCTGGAAGGCCCCGGAGACCGAAAACATTGAAAACGATAGCCGCGGAAATGAAGCAGTGGACGGCTTGTAACTGTTAATTTGTATATAACTGAAATATTGTAACTTTTCAACTTTCCGGGTGTTCTTACCACGAAAAGTTTTCTTTCGGGAAAGCCTCTTGCACATGTCAATCGTGTGGCATGGCAGGTATATGGACGGACGGGAACATCCGGACATCACACTGGCAGGGAACTGTTTCCTGAAACCTTCGGGCGGATGGTCTCAAGCTCTGTCAGCTATACCCGTAGCTGGACTAATCGGGGTTTTACGGGCGTCAGACCGTAGAATCCCCATCCGACGTAAGTCGGGTGGGGTAGTTCAAACTATATGCAGGGCAGCATTCCTGTATGTATAAGAGTTCCTGTCTGTTTTCCTTGGATTCATTTGGCAAAGAAATTAAACGGCCATCGGCATCCGGAAATATTCTTGCATTGGAATACTGCGGACAGATATTCTGTATTCCTATTGGATTAACAGAAAAAGATAAAGTCGAAATTACAAAACGGTTTGATAAAATCTCATTTCTGGTACATGGCAAGCAAAGACGAAAAAAGGCAATCTGGAATTTTCTGGATTCCTTATATAAATATGTAAATGATACAGATATGTCAAAAATAGTTGCTGTAACTACATACAAAAACATGAACCAGGAAAGAAGAGAAAGCAAAAGCGGAAAAGTATTAAAAAAATATCTGGACACCATCGGCCCTGCTGCGATTTCATGGTGTGTATCTGAAAATGATGCCGAAGCACTGAAAAATCTGCTGGATGTATGCGAGATAAAGCAGGAAACACTGAAAAATGCTTACGAAATGTGTGGTGTAGATGCAGATATCCAGGTAAAAGCGTATCTTTTGGATGCGATTGGTAAAGCAAAAAGTGATAAAGAAACATTTGATATCTGAAACATGAGCCGAATTTTTTCGGCTCTTTTTTTTTGCAAAATCCTGTATATTAAGTATGCAAAAAATCTGTAAATGAGGAGAAAAAAATGAGAAAAAAGATTTCTGATACCATATATGTTTTGCTCCAGTCGTGGCTGGTATATTTCGCATTCGGAAGCGGGAGGGGTAGTATACCTCATCAGGTAAGATTTGTGCTGATGGCATTAACTGGCCTGATGATGATTGTCAATCTCTATTTTTGCGAAGAAAACTGCTTTCAGAAAATACAAAAAGAAGAAGCAAAAGAAAACGGTAATGCATGGGTGCTGACTTTCGCTTTGCTTGTGCAGAGTGTGATTTTGGTTGTGCCAATGATGGTTGGGATACATATCAAAATCTGATATTGAAAAATAAACCGGAAAATAAAACAAAGAAAAAGGCGAAAAAAGAAAAAGCGTCCGGCCGAAGGCCGGGCGCTTAGTTTTATAATTTATACGTTTTTTCAGTTTTCGTTTCATACGCCTGAAGTGCAATCAGGGTGTATGCCTTAATCTCAGGCTTGCTGTCACGTTCTGATGCAGCAACGAGGTTTTCAAGTATTTTCTTTGTTGATAAATTGTATGATAAATACCTTACCAACAGTTCAAATTCGCCTTTTTTGTAAAGACCGTTGACAGATGCACGCTGTAAGCGTTTAAATGTCTTTTCTATGTCTTTTTTAATTTCTGCATTTTCAACCGTAGGATACAATAGAATCAAAAATCTAAACAACCTTTCGTTTGTATTAATTTTTTCGTACTTTCTCCATATAACATCTGGGTTAAACGGAAGGAAACGAAAATATCTGTCAAGCTTGTCTAACTGAACATCAATGTATGGAATCAAATATGATTTTCCGTTCACGGTCAGATAAGACACAATCCTGTGCGATTCTTTTATATCATTCATATTTACATGCCCAACACAGCTTATTGAACTAAAGAATCCATTTGGCAGCATGCCAGTTTCTGTATTTATAGCCAGATTTTTCAGATTTCCCAAACATTGACAGCCAAGTTTTTTGATGGTTGATGGGAGAACGACTGTTAAGTCATTGCCTGGAGTAAAGCGGAATGCCTCTGTTTCGATTTCTTCAACGCCTTCTGACAAATCAAGATGAGGGTCCTTAATCCCGCTAAATGCACTTTCACCTATAACCTTGATGTGTCCAGGAATGTTGATATCATGAAGGCTAGTACATTGGGAAAACGTGTGTGCTTTAATACATGACATGTTTTTGCTGAATGTGATTTTCTCTAAATTATGGCAACAGCGGAACGCACGTTGTTCAACATCTGTAACGGAATCTGGTATTACTACTTCACTGATAGAACAATTATAGAATGCATATTCACTGATAACCTTTACCCCATCCGGGATAATAATTTTCCCAGTCCGACCCGCTGGACATCGTACCAACACTGTCATATCAGAATTGTAGAGTATTCCGTCGTAAGATGTAAAATATGGATTATCCGGTGAAATCTCAATTTCAGAAATAGCCTCTCGCTGCAACACACCATCCACATCGTTCATATCAATTACGCCATTATTATTCAGGATTATTTTCTGGGGTAATTTTTTTTGATTCATTTTTTTTACGACAGATATATCTTGGACTGTGACTGGCTTGCCTGTGAAATTAATATCATAATTGAAGAGCCTGGCCTGTTTTGGAATAATAGGGCCATGATGCAGCGAGCTACGCTCGCGTGTATCAATCCCGTTAGGGCTGACAGACGACGAAGTCGGAGTGTAGGGCGCGAGCGGGCAATCCATGACGATGTTACCAAGCATACGTACCCCATCCACGACTGGAAGTTCCGAGATTTTTTCATATCCATAAAAAGCATTCTGGCAAACCTCTTTAATACCGCCTGCATTAATGATATTTGAAGATTCACAGCCGTCAAAGGCGTTTCCGGCAATTGTTTCAACACCGTTCAAATCAATCAGTTCGTCGGCTTTTTTGCAAAACGTATTGAACAGACATACCCCTAGCGCTTTCCTAATCAACAGATTGCCTGATTGAAAGGATTTGCTGTCAGAAATGATTTCCTTAACGTTTGGAAACATTTTATTCGGAATCCGGATTGACATTACGCTATCTGCGATATAGATGCGTTCTATCTGAGGAAATCTTTTCTTATTTTCATACATACGGACTTCCTTAATAACATAATGTTGTGCTTTGTCACCTGACAGGTACAGTTCTGTAACATCCTGGTCAATATCAATGTCGTAAACATTTCCGGTAAAGCTGTCTGTGTAAAACGTTACTCCTTCCTGAAACTGTCTTTTTGTATAAATCATTTTTTTCATTCCTTTCTTTGTTGTTTTTACGAAATCAATATGCTGGAACGACGAGAAAGAAAAAAATCCGCAAAAAAAATACATTCTATCTTTTTTCACGCATAATAATAACAGAAAAACAAAAACAAAAAAGGAGAATTTTAAAATGGAAAATACTAAACTTAAACTCGTAACTGATTATGATGATAACCCGGTAGACGTTACTGCTGAGGTCAATTTTATCTGGAATATCGCAAACAAACTGCGCGGCACTTATCAGCCAGATAAGTATAAAGATGTTATCATTCCTATGACAATCATCCGCCGCCTGGAATGTGCGCTTGATAAAACCAAAGAGCATGTTGAACAGGTAAAAGCGATTATGGGTGAGGATTGTCCGGAAGATGTACTGTTCAGCGAAGCCGGATGCCATTATTTCAATCTGAGTAAATTTACTCTCGGTGCGTTGCTGGATGACCCGGACAACCTGGTTGAAAACTTCAAGTGTTATATTGATGGTTTTTCCAGCGATGTTAAAGAGATTTTGGCTAACCTTGAATTTGAAAAACAGATTAAAAAGATGTACGACAGTGACCGTCTGTTCTCAGTAATTAAAGACTTTTCTGAGCTGAATTTGGACCCGGAGAAAGTGGACAGCGTAAAAATGGGATATATTTTTGAGGACCTTATCAGGAGATTTTCCGAGAATGCCGAAGCCGGCGACCACTATACCGGAAGGGATATTGTAAAAACAATGATTAGTCTGCTGCTGGCTGAAGGCAGCGAGGATATTATGACCGGGGCAAGAGTGGTTAAAATCTTAGACCAGGCTTGCGGAACTGGCGGCATGCTTTCCACTTGCCAGAATTTCATCCTGCATATGAACCCTGAAGCAGACGTGAATCTGTTTGGACAGGAAATCAATCCGGAATCATATGCCATCTGTAAGGCGGAGATGCTGATTCGTGGGCAGGAAGCGGACAACATCCGAAAACAGGATTCCATGAAAGCAGACTGCTTTGACACGGAAAAAATGCGTTTCGTTGTTGAAAATCCGCCATTTGGCGAAGCCTGGGGCGGCAAGGATGCGCCGGAAGGGACAGAAGATGCGGTAAATAGACAGTTTGAAGAAGGAAAACGATTTGAAGCAGGGCTGCCGGGAAAAGGAGATATGCAGTTGCTTTTCATTCAGGCCGCGCTTGACAAACTGAGACCGGAAGACGGAAAAGCCGCCATTATCACGAATGGCTCACCACTGTTTACCGGCAGCACTACTTCCGGCGAGTCTCAGATTCGTAAGTGGCTTCTGGAAAAAGACCGTATTGAAGCCATTATCGCTCTTGCTCCGGATTCTTTCTATAACACAGGAATCGGTACATATATCAACATCTTCTCTATGAACAAGAGTGAGAAGAGAAAAGGAAAAATCCAGTTGATTGATGCTTCCAGTATCTGCCATCCCCTGCGTAAACCACTGGGTATGAAGAAGAATGAAATTACAAAAGAAGACAGGGAAAAGATTGTAGAACTGTACAGCAATTTTGAAGAAAACGAGTTCTGCAAGATTTTTGACAATGCTGAGTTCATTTATCGTGAGTATACTATCATGCAGCCGATGAAACGCAATTATATGATTACGGAAGACCGCATTGATACGGCGAAAGCTGCAGGCTGCTTTACTTCCCTGTATGATGAAAGCAAAGTATCGGAGCTGAATGAGAAGCTTGAGAACGGAAAGAAATTAACAAAAAAAGAAGAAAAAACATTGGAAAAATATGAGGCCGGAAAAGCGGTTTATGATGACCTGATGAAAAATCTTACTGGGGCGGTATCTGATACTGTATGGAACTGCAGGGACGGGTTCATGCCGGTACTGAAAAACCTGCTGCCGAAGGTGAACGGGAAAGCGTGTCTTGACTCCAAAGGGCTTTTGAAGCTGGCCGGAGGGCTGTCCAAGAGGGACGAAAATGCATTAGTTCAAACAGACAAGAAGGGCAACATTGAATATGACCCGGAGACAAAAGATACAGAGATTGTGAAAGGCACTGACACGATTGAAGAGTATATGGCGCGGGAGGTGCTGCCGCATATTCCGGATGCGGTTTGGTTCTTTGAGGAAGATGCGAAGAAAGGAGCTGTAAAGACTGGGGCAGAGATTCCGTTTACCAGATATTTCTTCAAATACCAGAGACCGGAGACGATGGAAGCGCTGCAGGCGAAGATTATGGAAAGCCAGAATGATGTGAACAAAGGGCTTGAAGAGTTGTTTGAGTAAAAAGAAGGAGAGAAATGCGGGGCTCCTCGCCCCGCACACCAGCCAGGCTTGCAGCCTGGACTGCGGGCGAAACTTCGTTTCGCTGTGTTGTTGTTTGCCGCCGAAGGCGGCAGGAAATAAGAAAAGAGGATAGACGATGAGTAAGAGAAAAAAGAAAAAACAAAAACAGCAGCAGGCGGTTTCAATGCCTGACCAAAACGGACAGCAGAGAATCCCAACAAAAGAAGAGCTGATTAACGAGCAAATCATAAATCTTGTTTGCGAAGTTTGTATATTTAATAACGAGCATTGCTATTGCGGGATGTATGTGGAAAATCCGGATGAAGTGAAAGAAATGTTTACTATTTTAAAAAATCTCCAGCCTGGAAAATTTACTACATTGACAGTAATAGCTGCTTATGAAATTTGGGGTAGGGTATTTTCTCAACTTGGGGGATTGTCAGCAGATAAAGATGACCCGAATTTTCCGGTAATTCAGGAAATTAAACGGCTTTCGTTAATATATGGGACAGGATATATTTTGCCGGCACATGACGCCCTTGACAAAATGATATATCCGGAATTTCCGAGGAAGTATTTTTATTGAATAAAAAGAAAAAAATTTAGGGCGCTGCCCTGAAACCCGCCAGGAGCAAGCTGTCTTCGCTCCGCTTCGGTCGGTTCAAAACCAGCATCCACTGAATGCTGTGAACCGTCGCAAAACTGACGTCCATTGGACGTTATGCGACCTAGACCGGCTTACAGAACTTCGTTCTGTTTTACCGCCAAAGGCGGAAAACGAAAAAAAATATAATATAAGGAGAATAGTATTATGTCAAAAAATGGAAAAGGATGTTCAGGAAATACACATACACAGTCACAGATGAATCGTCATGCAAATCAGTGCAACCCAAACAATTCTGCCCACACTGCAGCTATGAATAATCATGCCAATCAGTGTAACCCAAACCACAATGCATCTAAACGCTAAAAACGTCAATTTTTTAAAAAAGTATTATTTTTTGGAAACTATTTTGCATATTAGAAGTAGAAGATTTGGGCGTAGAGCGCGCCAACAGAAAACTGAAAGCTCACCGGGAAGATTTGCTCGTAGAGCGCGAGCAAGTTAAACTAAAAAAGGCTCACGGAGAAGATTTGTTCGTAGGACGCGAATAAGTAAGGAAGAAAAGAAAGTCCACTGAGAAGAACCAAAAAGAATGAGGTGTCGCAAATTTTGCGATACCTTTTTTTTATGAAAAATATTGTTTATTGTCGTTACTTATTACATGTAATTTAGCATATTAAGCTTGTAGAGCATTTATACTTTTATAATTTAGTCCAAGGAGGCGACTATGAACAGATTTTTGAAATTCTATACTTATGGCACAGATGGTAAGGGCTTTTATGAAATAGGAAAAGAAGACCCTCCTTTACCAGAAATAGGAAAAGTCAAAATATACACAATTCAAAACATTTCGCCATACATATTATGCGGCGCATTTTATTGGATGAAGGGATTTGAATTATCAAAATTAACTTCTAATAATACTCAATATGACGCCAAGCGATGCGCGATATTTTATCAGCCACAAAGCTTTCATTCTATTTGGGATATTGTAGACTTGAAAGAAACTGATGAAATAAAAAAATGTACATTTAGTGGCATTTATCATAATGAACAAATTACAGCAGAAATTGATTTTGAACGTTCAAAAATAACATTAAGAACAGAAACCAGAGAAATGCAAGAGCCATTATGCGCTTTCATTGAAAAGAGAATCAGTGAACTGTTAAATAGATACAAAAATGAAATTCTAATTGTAGTTAATATGCAGTCAGAATTTCCATTTAATATCACGGAATACAAAATTTTTCGAGAATTCACGATGGAAGACGTTGAAGCTCTTTGCGACCAGCTAGATGCTTCAGGTTTTTTTGCCGGAACATACAAAGATAAAAATAAAGGAATGTATCTAATCGATGGCTTATCTGCAAAAGGCATGAATGCATTGATTCAATCACAAAACAAATAAAAGATAAATGCTCTACATCGGCATATAACACTTTGCTGAAAATAATCAGGTATCGCAAATTTTGATACCTGATTTTTTTTGACTAGGCTGTAAGCCTGCCGGGGGCGCACGACGTTCTGGGGATGTCGGATTTACAACGGTTCACAGTATCCAGTTGATGCTGGTTTTGAACCGACCGAAGCGAAGCGAAGACGGAACGAAGACCGGGGCGACACACGAATAAAATCCGCAAAAATAATTGGCGGTGGTGTTTTTTTCGGCATATTGATTACAGCTAAAAAACAAAGAAACAAAAAAGGAGATAAAAATATGTCGAAAAAAAATCAGAATTACACAAATCGGAAACAGAACAGATTTCAACCGGAGCGGATGCGTGAAAATGTTTTTTTAAACAACAGCGGAAAGCAGTGGCTGCCGGGAGAGAACGGGAGAGCGGCGAAGGTTGAAATGCTGCTGAGGGGAACAAAACAAGAGAAAAAAGAGATTGCCGGCAATATGGCGGGGTATAAGGATTCGGGGGTTGAATGGATTGGGGAGATTCCGGAGGAGTGGAAGGTAATACCTTTAAAGTATATAACAAAATGTAAAGATAGCCAAAGAATACCGATTGATGTTACAAAACGAGAACATGGCAGATTTCCTTATTGGGGAGCCGGAGGTATCACCGATTATGTAAGCTCTTATATATTTGATGAAGAACTCGTCCTTTTAGGAGAAGATGCCGCGCCATTCCTTGACAAAAAACGAGACGTCGCTTTTCTTGTAAATGATAAAATTTGGGTGAACAACCATATACATGTATTGAAAGCAAATAAAAATTTAAATGCAAGTTACTTAAGACACTGTTTAAATATAACTCAGTATGAAGAATTTATATTTGGCTCTGTAATCCCTAAATTAACACAAACCGATATGAAAAAAATTCCGGTAACCCTCCCGCCGCTCGCCGAGCAGCAGCGAATCGCCGATTTCCTGGACACAAAATGTGGCATTCTTGACCGCACGATTGATGCCGTCAGCCGGCAGATTGAGGATTTGGAAAAATATAAAAAAGCACTAATAACAAAAACAGTGACGAAAGGAATTTGTAAAAAAGGCGAACCCGAGAGGGCAATGAAAGATTCCGGGGTTGAGTGGATTGGGGAAGTGCCAGAGGAGTGGAGTGTAAGCAAAGTAAAGCATGAAACTTCTTTTATCGGAAGTGGAACAACGCCAAGAAGCAGTTGTCTTTCCTTTTATGAAAACGGAACAATTCCATGGATTCAAAGCGGAGATTTGTATGAAACAAACGAAGTAACAGATACAAAACAAAAAATAACATCTGAAGCACTCCGTTCATCATCCGCCTTGAAAGTGTATGATAAAGATTTTATCGCTATGGCAATGTATGGTTCTATTGGAAACATTGCAATTTCAAGGATTGCTGCATGTGTAAATCAGGCTTGCTGTTGTTTAAGACCGAACGCGAGAAATAATTTAAATTATATGTATTACTTTTTAAAAGCAAGTACAGACAACTTTAAGTCAAAGGCGATGGGAGCTGTACTTCAGAATATCAGTCAAGAAAAAATCAAGAAACAAGATTTTTTAGTCCCGCCGCTCGCCGAGCAGCAGCAGATTGCCGATTACCTGGACGAAAAATGTAAAAATATAGACAACAGAGTGCAGAAAAGAAGAGAACAGCTGGAGTGGCTGAAAGAGTATAAAAAGAGTTTGATTTTTGATTATGTGACAGGGAAGAAGAGGGTGTGAGAAAGAGAGAGAAAGAAAAAAAAGAGAAAAGAAGAAAAAGAAAAGAAAAAAGAAAAAAAAGAGAACAGTGAAGAAGGGAGAGTATTGGCAGCCGGCAGGTTTCACCTGCCGGCTGTTGCTGTGTACTGGCTGGTGGAGGATTGTAAGACCAGGTACGAAAAGGTGACCGGCGGCCGGGGAGTGTACTGACCGGCCAAGCCGGAATAAAAGATATATGCTGCCGGCAATCTCCGAAATGCTTCGAACATCCATGGGCACAAACAGCCCGCGAAGCGATAAGCAAAACGCAGTTTTACAAGCCGGGTCCGGGCGTGCTTGCACCCGGCGGGGTTCGGGGCAGCGCCCCGTGGTATTGGCAGTACCCGAGTATTTCAGCAGCGCCGAAATATGCTGTATTTTTCCACGTACCGCAAAAAAGATTCGCAAAAAAATATGGTTTTTTCTTTTGTTCTACATATTACAGATAAGAAGAAAATCGTGAAAACATAGAACAAAAGAGAGGATACAAGTATGAAAGGCAATAAAGAAAAAGATTTTCAAAACCATATCATCAACGCCTTAAAAGATGGCGGATATAAATATATAAAAGAAAGCGAAAAAGAAAACGGGCTGGTGCATTCTTACGACCGTGATTTTGCGGTTGACCGCGCTGACATTGAACTGTTTGTAAAAACAACACAGAAAAAGACGTGGAAAAGGCTGAAAGATAAATATGCTGACCCGGTTGATGTAATTGTAAAAACAGCGAATGCCGAAATGCTCAAAAAGAATAAAGTATCCGTGCTGAAACATGGTATTGATATCAGTGGAGTGCATGTATGCTTAATGTATGCAAAACCGGTATCAAACATGAACTCTGTAATAATGGATAAATACAAATGCAATATTTTTTCTGTTATGGATGAAGTCTGGGTCTCAAGTTCTGAGCGTGTTGACCTGGTACTGTTTTTGAATGGGTTTTCTCTGTTTACTTTTGAACTGAAATATACTGTGTCTGGCCAGTCCTACCGCCATGCTGTTAATCAGTACAAGCAGGACCGGAGCAAAAACACAAAAATATTTGATTCAAAAACGGGCGCTGTTGTCCATTTTGCCATGGATGAAAACGAAGTCTATATGACAACATATATTGACGGCAGGAATACTGTCTTTCTTCCGTTCAACCAGGGCTGCGGAACGGGCATTGACGCCGGAGCGGGAAACCCGCCATGTATGACGGACTTTCCTGTACACTATATGTACGATTATATCTTGCTTAAAGATAATGTGCTGGATTTAATATCAAATTTCGTTTACTTTGACAAGAAAAAAAAGAAAAATATCTTTCCGAGATATCATCAGTTTGACTGCGTAACAAAACTGATTGAGGCGGTAAAAAAGAACGTAACGAAAGAGGACTATCTCATCCAGCATTCTGCCGGCTCCGGAAAGACAAACGAAATTGCATGGCTGACATACAGACTTGCATCTTTACATATCACAGCAGAAGACGGAGACAAGAAATTCACGGCATTTGATAAGGTCATTGTCATCACCGACCGTGTCACAATTGACAGGCAGCTGCAGGCTGCAATCATGGAAATGGAACATTGCAGCGGATTTGTTACGGCAATTGGCAAAGGGTGCACATCTGCAGACCTGAATGATGCACTCTGCAGCAACACAAAAATCATTATCACAACAATCCAGAAATTCCCTTATATTGCCGATGAGATTAAGGGAATGAAAGATAAACGATTTGCAGTCGTAATTGATGAGGCACATTCGTCAACATCTGGAGATGACATGGCAGCAGTAAAGAGGGCACTCAGTGTCGATGCAGACGCGCAGGATATTATTGCAGCCGAAACACAGAGGACCGGAAGACAGCCAAATGTTGCCATGTTTGCTTTCACTGCAACACCAAAAGCCAAGACTATCCAGATGTTCGGAACAGCAAAAGAAAACGGAAAAAAGGAGGCATTCCATACATATTCCATGAAACAGGCAGTAGAAGAAGGCTACATCGTTGATGTGTTTGGGCATTATATTGAATACACTACATATTACCGGTTAAATAAAACCATAGACAATGACCCTACACTGAATAAAGTGGCAGCGAAAAAAGCAATTGCGAAAGCGATAAGCCTGAATCCTGAGAATATCAACCAGAAGCTTGAAATCATCGTTGATAATTTCATTGAAAAGGTCATGAGACAGCTCAACGGTAACGGAAAAGCCATGGTTCTGTGCGCATCACGTGAAGAGGCTGTTGAAGTTAAAAAGGCAATTGATAAAAAACTGCTGAAAAAAAACGGAGCGACAAAAGCATTGGTTGCCTTTTCCGGTATGGTCAAGATTGATGGTGTAGAGTATACAGAAACTGGCATGAACGGATTTTCTGAAAATAAGACTGCTGCCGCATTTGACACAAACGAATATGGAATCATGGTCGTTGCTGACAAATACCAGACCGGATTTGACCAGCCGAAACTTTGCGGTATGTATATTATGAAACCACTGAAGGAAGTAAACGCGGTACAGACGCTTTCAAGACTGAACAGGCCATGTCCGCCATATAAAAAAGAGCCAGTTATCATTGATTTCGTGAATTCATGCGAAGATATCCGAAGCGCTTTCAAACCGTTTTACACAACGACAGTGCTCTCTGAGGACATTACTGCTGAGGACCTGAAGAAAGCAGATGAGGATATCACAACAGCCGGAATCCTTATTTCTGAAGAGGTTGACAAGGTATGCCAGCTAATCCTGAAGGATAATAAAACAAACGCAGACGCTGCATATATCGCTTATGCACTCAATGAAGTTTCCAGGAAGCTGGATAAATTGGGAGACAGCAAAAAAGTAATTGAAAGCAGTATCCGTTGTTTTGTGCGTGCATATTCTTTTCTGTCATTAGCGACAGAAATGGATAACGAGGACCTGTATAAAAAATACATCTTCTTAAAAGAATACAAAAAAGTAATAGATTCAAGGAGCGTAGACTCAGACAACTTGGACGAAATAATTAATGCGATAAAAGCAAGTGATTTTTCACAGAAAAAAGAAAAAGAAACTAAAAAAGAAATTTTATCCGGTGGGGAAGAGGTAACCGCTGATGGATTTGGCGCCGGAAAGGATGCCGTAAATAAAGAAGCGCTGTTATCAGATATCATTGACGAGATAAACAGTAAAATGGGACTGAAACTGGACGGCGATATCCTGGTGCCATACATCAAAGAAATCAAAGAAAGAGCGGCAGCAAGTGAGGAATTATCAAAATATGCCGGTTCTAATGGCGAAGGTGATTTTTCTTCTCCGTTCTACAGACTTATCAAAAAGATTCTGATTGATGAAATCATGGTACTCAATGGAATTGGCGGCGAAAAAAATAGAACTGCAAGTATGACCGAAAAAGAAAAGAGCGAAAGAAAAGTATTTGCAACAGAGATGGTGAAAAACAGTGAGGAAATCAGGACTGTGTTTGGGATGTTTCTGGATGAGGTGTATAGGGGGCTGAAAAATATCTAAAAAAAGAAAATGGTTTGGGTTTTTTTGTAATTTTTTCTGCATATTAAATATATAAAAAAATATGGAAAAGATTTGTGTGTAATAGTGCTTACGGTGATTAAAAAACGTATAGACATTCAATGTTTCCTCACAGCAGTGAGGGTATATCGTAATCATTATCAATAGTGGCCTCTCCAAATGAGTTCCCTCACTTTAAGTGAGGAGTAACAAATCTTTTTCGTGTTAACGCTAAAAATAATATTTTAAAAAAGGAGGAAACCCTATGGCAGGAGATACCGAATTTTAAAACTGAACAAAACCATATATGCAACATTTACAGCCCGGCAAAAGTAATTGCCGGGCTTATTTTTACGTTTTTCGCTATTTTAAAAATCCCGCATATTAAAACCGTAAAAATATATTTAAAACTAAAACAAAGAAAAGGAGACTTAAAAAATGAGTAAAAGCAAATGGATTTACAAAAATCTCAAAAGCCCGGAATTCAACGTACTTGCAGAAAAGTTTGGTGTACATCCGGCCATCATTAAGATTCTCGCTGACCGTGGTGTGCAGGGAGAGGATGCTGTAAGGGAATATCTGGAAGCAGATATTGCAACCGTTTCTGATGGTTCTGAGCTGACTGATATGCAACGTGGAGTAGATATTATCTACGACGCAGTGAAAGCAGGAAAATACATCAGAATCATGGGCGACTATGACGTTGATGGCGTGACCAGTACATATATCCTCTACAAAGGTCTGACCGGACTTGGTGCAAAATGTGATAAGTTTATCCCTCACCGTATTACAGACGGCTATGGTCTGCATGAACCAGCAATCCGTGATGCGTATGAAGCTGGCGTACAGGTTATCCTGACATGCGATAATGGTATCGCTGCTGCGAATGAAATTAAGCTGGCAAAAGAGCTCGGAATGACAGTGGTAGTCACTGACCACCATGAAGTTCCTTATGAAATAAGGAACTTCTGTCCGACAGAAGACGACGAAGCAGCGAATGCTTTTGAGGAGGATGACGGAGGTCATGAAGTTCCTTACGAAGTAAGGGACACATGCTGTTCTGACGAAGACGTTAAGTCTGAGGAAGAACAGCATGAAGCTCCTTGTAATGAAGATGAAGCCGGAACTCGCCACTACATCATCCCTGACGCCGATGCGGTCATTGACCCGAAACGTCCAGAAGATGACGGTGTTTTCAAAGAAATCTGTGGTGCAGTCGTTGTCTGGAAATTTATGGGCTGTCTGTATAAGAAATTCGGAAAAGAACAGGAATTTAAAAATTCGGACTTTCTGGAAATTGCGTCTCTTGGCACGGTCTGCGATGTAATGGAATTACAGCATGATAATCGTGCAATCGTTAAAGAAGGGCTTAAAAAGATGCAGAATACGAGCAATATCGGCCTGCAGGCACTGCTTGAAGTTCTTGGACTGAAGGATAAGACACTGACCTCTTACGATTACGGTTTTAAGATTGGCCCGTGCATTAACGCCGAGGGCAGACTTGATACCGCAAACGAGGCGTTTGACCTGCTGGTTGAGACTGATTATGATACCGCAATCAAACGTGCAGAGCAGATGCGAGACCTGAACGTAGAACGTCAGAACCTTACGAAAGAAGGCATGGAAGAGGCGTTCAAAATCATTGATGCAGAAATGCAGGATGACAAGGTTTTGGTTGTCTACCTTCCGGAAGCACATGAAAGTATCGCCGGAATCATTGCCGGTAAAATAAGAGAGCGGTATTGCAAGCCTGCTTTCGTTCTTACAAAAGGTGACGGTGATTTCCTGAAAGGTTCCGGCCGTTCCATTGAAGCATATTCAATGTATGAAAAACTGGTGGAAGTAAAAGACCTGATGCTTGGTTTTGGCGGTCACCCAATGGCTGCTGGATTATCTTTGAAAGAAGAGAATCTGGAAAAATTCCGTCAGGAACTTAACGCCCGCAGCGGCCTGAACGATGCGGACTTTATCCCGAAGGTCATGATTGACGTGATTCTTCCAGTTGATTTTCTGACACAGAATTTCATCAGACAGCTTGAAATCCTTGAACCGTTTGGTAAGGGGAATGAAAAACCGGTATTTGCCCAGAGTAGCGTGAAAGCAAATCGTGCTGAGATTATCGGTAAGAACAAAAATGTTCTTAAGATTACATTCAACAGCCGAAACTGCAAGAGCGGTGTATGTTTTCATGATATTGAGACGAAAGAACAGTTTTTGAATCAGAATGGAAAACTGTACGACTTCAAGATGCTGTATTACCCAACACTCAATGAGTGGAATGGCGTGACCAGCATTCAGGCGAATGTTCAGGATATCTGTTAATTTTGGATTGACACCGGCGGCGAAGCCGCCGGAGAAAGGAAAAAATAATGAGAAAAGAAACAAAAACTACTGAACTTGCAAGTACTGATAGAAAAATCCAGGACTGCAAACTGCTTCCATTTTTAATTGAGTTTTTCTTTGGAGTGGAGGTAATCTTTGCAACACGTTTACGCGCTACCTGGATGGTTGCTTATAAAAACAGTAACGGAGACATATACAGTGTGTATTGGCAGTTCAGCCTAAAAGACCCTTGGTTGCTTCCTAAATATGACCCTAATTTTTGTAGTGGTCCACTATATGGATGGCTGTTCTTTTACTTCGGAAGAGAGAAAGAAAAATCCACAAATCGATAACTCGATAACAATATGCCGGCAGAAAATGCCGGCTTTTTCTCTTGCCTGAAAATATTGCATATTAAGATTACAAAAATCAATTGCAAAGAAAGGAGAAAAAAAATGAGAAGAGAAATGCGTGATAAAAGCGAGTCCGGAATATCTGACAAAAAAATATTCAGCTATTACCAGTACGACAGTTTTCGCGATGAAAAAATTATTGGCATTGTAATGTCCTCAAACTTAAAAGAAGCGGAAAAAACTGTGAAGGACCATTACAGGAATGCTTATCGTGGAGATTTTACCGTGAATGGATGGAAGATTAAAGAAATCGAACTTTCCGACGATGGTTGTACTGAAATTTATTACGGTGGTTAATTTTGAGCTGGCACCGAAAACGCAAGCCTGAGTTAGCAATCTTATCTGTGCTGCAGAAATGCAGCACTTTTTTGTGTTTATTTTGCATATTGTATCTATACAAAAAAGAGGAGGTGAAAAAAATAATGGAAAATAAAAAGGCAAAAACGCTTTCTGCGACCTCTACCATTCTACTTACAATCTATACTATTTT
>OLGF01002468.1_pt1 | contig 17040 bp, 25 predicted proteins | sample 1604971 | NCBI WGS metagenome assembly OLGF01 (sample SAMEA3888902, study PRJEB22519) | human gut metagenome | biome: human gut; feature: human-associated habitat; material: faeces | place: Denmark | collected 2011 | reverse complement strand
CCTGCTGCCACCACGTTTTCTTACGGCACTTTCGGTTCCAAAAGTGCCTACCCGTAAACAGTAACGATATTTTCCTTTGCCGATCAGGACGTCTATACAAAGCTTCAGCAACTGTGCTGCCATGTAACATTTCACTCCACTTCCTCTTCTATCAGCTCCACACGGCAGATCTGTGGAAAATTTACCGCGATCTCCCCGCCTATATTTTCAAGTCCAGGCTGATTTCCACTCTTTATTTCCGCCAACCACAAAACCTGCCGGTAATAGTCGATTTTCTTCAATCGTCCTGCTGCCGTTCGGTAAGCGCCGCCATCCTTGTGCACGTCCGGTTGGAACCAGGTCACAGAAAGCCGAACCGTCTCGCCACGCATCAGCTGCTCCTCCGCTTCCACAAGCGTCTGATTGATCATCTCACGCACGCTGTCATCCAGATCGATCTCCCGCTCGGTCAGACGCGCTTCCTCCTCTACCGCCTCCTCATAGCCATTCAGTGCTGCAAACGAGGCAAACTGCGCCGCCCGGTCCTCCACCGGCATCCGTGCATGGCGCAAGGGAAATGGGTAAGAATGACCGAGGATATCGCCATAGCGGCGCTGGGCGTCACTTTCCTGCCCTTTTGAGGTTTGGCTTCGTCCACCTTTTAAGTTTTCAAATTCATTCACTCTATATGGATCTCCCATTTTTCCTTTTCCACCGCAATTTCTTTTTTGTCCAATATCACCCAATGGTTCTTTTCTCAGGCATACAGCTCAGCAGGCACATCTTCCATCTACGCCTGATGTCCCCCGATCTGCCCGTTGCGCTCCTTGGCGGTCGCGCCTTCCTCAAAGTTCATCCCGCGCAGCACCGCGTTTTTTCCGTATTTTTTCTTGATCGTCAGAAGCGCTTCCTGCATCCGGCGCTCCCGCTCACGTTTTTTCTGTTCTTCCTTCTCTTTTGCTTCCTTTTTTGCGTAATCGGTAAACAAATCAAGCTGTTCAAATGTTTCCTTCTGTTCACGCTCTTTCGCCATTTTCTCATTTACCACATGACATGCCGAGAGCGACATCCGGCGGATGAGAAGCGCCGGGTTGACAATCTTATCATACAGAGCCGCCATCGCCTCCAGAAGCTCGCTCGAGGACGAAGTCGCACGCGGCAGATTCCACGTTCCATGTGCATGCTTCGGCACACGCCGCCCGTAGCGATCGGTTGTCACCGGTCCCTTGTATACTTTCCGTATCTCCGGGCGGGTCAGGTTTTCGATGTCATATCCGACCGTTAGAACGAGCTGATCGGTCACCAGCCGTTTTTCCACCAGCTCCAGCGAGATCCCGTCAATCATCTCCTGTACCACGATCCGCGCCTTATCCGCCGTGTACGGACAGGGAAGCACCTGCCCGCAGCCCAGGCTGCTGCTCTGCGGCTTGTATGCCCGTATCTGTGCGATCGTGCACGGCTCGTAGCCCCACGCATGGTCAATCAGAAGCTCAGCATTGACGCCGAACATCTGGTACAGCAGTTCCTCGCTGTAAAACTCGCCCGGTTTTCCCAGTGAACAACGCGCAATATCGCCCATCGTCCGAAGTCCCGCCTGCCAGAGTTTCTTCTGGTATCCTGGTCCAACCCGCCAGAAATCGGTCAGCGGCTCATGCGTCCACAAAAGTTCCCGATAGCTTTGCTCATCCAGCTCGGCAATCCGCACGCCGTCCTTGTCCGCTTCCACGTGCTTCGCCACAATATCCATCGTGTAAGTTTTATAATTAGTAGTATAAAGAACGAACGTTCTTGATGCTACTAATTTTTTTATATGGGTTGTGCAAAATGTCCAAACGTTTGGACATTTTACAGAAAGGAAAATGGCTATGATTGCAGTAAAAAAGGAAACACTGGAAGATTCATTAACCAGAATCCTCTGGTACTATTTGAACAATGATTTCAACCTCAACATGGTTGCGCGTGAACTTTTCAGCCGTGAAAGTGCCGCTCTTGCTTTACAAACTGGACACAGTGTAGATGAGTTCTTAAAAAGCGGTGCTTACCTCTTAAAGAACTATATCGCTGTCAGTTTCATGCCTGGATCGGTAAATCCCCTTTATGTGGATGTTTACAAAGTAATGCTTGAATCAATCGACTTCGAAGCACTTGCAAAGAAATTCTTCGAAGAGTCCGTATAAAAAATGTCCAAACGTTTGGACAAATAAGAAAGGGCGTGTATATATGAATACAAATGAATTACAGAAGAAAGAAATCGAAGCTATAAATAGTCCGGTTTCCGCTTCTACAGATACAGAAACTTCCGTCACTCCGAATGTTATGAATCCACCAGTATCAAAGGATAGTAACACGGATGTGCTTTCGAAAGAACTTTCAGAGCGAATTAAAACCCTCGATACTTTGGTAAAAGACCTTACCAAAAATTTCGTTAAAATCGGCTATGAGCTGGTTCTGATTCGCCAGAAGAAATTGTACAAAGAATTGGACTTCAAGACTTTTGAGGACTTTGTGCAGACGCAGTACGGATTCAGCCGCAGTTCGGCGTACAACTTTATTAACGTATGTTTGAAATATTCCGTCAAGGACGATGCCGGACAACCCACGAAATTGCTTAGTAAAGAGTATGCGAAGTTTTCAAGTTCCCAGTTGGTTGCAATGCTTAAACTGAATGACGAAGCGATCGCCCAAGTCGATCCGAACGCAACTATTAAAGACATTAAGAAGTTATCCGCTTCTAAAACATCCGAAGTTGATTCTTCGGATGAGTCCGAAGAGGTTGAAGAAAACGAGGATGCGGACAAAAAGGAAAAGAAAGAAAAGAAGAATGTCCGGGACATGAATATCCCCGTTATGCGTCTTAACATGGCAACCGGGGCAACTTGGGAATCAGTTGTTACCGATGCGATCCGAAAGGTATGTGAACCGTTTCTGAACGATGAGCGCCGCGCCGCAGATGGCAAGGCATACAAGATTGAAATTAACATTGTTTACCCGGACGAATCTGCAATGTAACTTTAAATCCGTTTAAAATGTACAATTATCATATATAACCTATTAATTAGCTATTACCGCCCCGGCGTTCCGGGGCACATAAGAAAAGGAGAAAAATATCATGTTAAATATCGAAGCTAAATTAGAAGTAGTAGGAAAACCAGAACCGCGTGATTGGAAGAACAACGAGGGGCAGATAATGAAGTCTTATCGTCTGAATGTGGCGCAGAATGATGGCGTAGACATTGCCACTATCAGATGCCCGCAGGAAGTCTATGTAAGCGTTCGCCGCGGTGATGTAGCACTGTTCCTGTGTACGTTCACAGAATACGGCGATCGTTCCGATTTCCGTATCGTAGGTGTGAAACAGCTCCTCAATAAACCGGGTGTAGCACCTGTAAACAAATAGGTCATAACGCTTAACTGCGTTTGACATACATTTCCCCCGGCGGTTTTGGTACATTTTCCCGCCGGGGCAACCCCAAGAAAGGATGGAGCAATGAAACCTGCATTGATTACCTTGATTCTTGGTGTTTCACTCATTGAATATAGTGTGTTCAGCTTCTGCTGTTATGTGCTGTTTTGTCAAATCAATGATAAACCCTTGTCCAAACGTTTGGACAAAACGAAAGGAGAAAATTGAAAATGAGCGTTGTATTACTTTTGATGATTCTGTTTTCTTTCATTTATTGCTGTATCGATTTATCGAAGAAAATCAGAGATAAAAACCATTAACTTGGTTTCTCCCGCTCCCGGCAAGTCTGTGATTCCCTGTTCTGGGATGCGGCTGAAATAATAAAATTAGTCCCTTTGAGGACGGAAAGGACAAACTATGAGTGAAGTGCTGACAAAAGTACGTGGCAAGGTTGCTAACCTTGGCATGAAAACAAAAACAGGTCTGATGGCTGTTGCCATGTCTACCGCTTGTGCCGTTCCGGCTTTCGCCGCTGAATCAGGTGCTTCTGGTTCTGGCTCTGGTATCTCGATTAACTTCGATATTAACCAGATGTTCACTTTCGCTAACATCATCATCGAAGCTCTGATGCCAGTCGTTTATATCACAGCTGGTTTAGGAATTGGTTTCCTTATCATCAATTCCTTAAAAGCGGCGTTCCGCTGATGCGGTTTGCTTACCCGATGGGATAGGCACTCTTCCGGGGGCGAGGGATTTATTCCCCCGCCCCCTTATTCATTCCCGGCTTGCGACTCATTAACGCAGCATTAATTTATTTCGCTTACGTTTCCTGCCGCCGGGGATTTTCTTCCCTTGCGGTTATGATTCAGCCGCATGACGGCGCAGACCGCGTGTCAAGGGCGGTTCTATTCCGGGCGTGCCTTTACCCTTGACGCGGACGGTCGCGCCCCAGAATGCGCTATAGGCGGTAGCGCTTTTGTGCTATCCGCCTTAGTTGCTCATTCTCTCACTACGGCAAGCCATTTACCACACGTTTGCCTGTTACCGTATAGATAGCACCATCAATTATAGATAAATAGAAAATATAAAAATATGGGAGTATAGCTTAACTGGAAAAGCGGCGGCGTAAACCCTCAATGCGCCGTGAATACGTCCCCGGTTCGAATCCGGGTATTCCCTCTAAAAATGTCCAAACGTTTGGACATTTTGAAAGAAAGGAAGATGTACATGAAAAGAAAAGAACGCAACAGCATTATCAAATGGGCGTGTACGCTTACTGACGAAGAATTAGAAAAAGAGTATTACGATGCGGTTCTTGATTCTTTAGGCAGTCAGACAGAACGAATGTATGATCTTGGCTATGATATATCAGACATTCGTGATAGAGAAGATTATGAAAAGTTTTTAAGAGAAAAAAGCGATCTTCTTGAATCTGTATGCAAAGAACGCAGCATTGAATTGTGGAAACAACCATTTTGAAAGGAGAAAATGAACCATGAATAAAGAGAAAACCTTAAAAATTATCGAAACACGAATTAGCGATTTAGATGCACTTATCAAGATTGGCTTACAGAATGAGTCACAGAAAAATAATGTTGAAATGTGGCAGTTTGCAAGAAATGAACTGGTTTTAGTCCGCGATTCAGTCGCGGACATAGAAGAAAGTGAGGTGTAATGCATGAATGAAGATAACGAAGTGCGAGAAGAAAATTCTTCTGATACACAGAAAGGCTCATCGCCGCCAGAACGCAGTGAAGCGGTTGATAAGGAAGTTTCTGAAAAGAATTCAGAAAATACTGTTTCCGAAAAAATGGATAATAATGAATCGTCTGATTCATTCACTTCCGAAAAACCAGATACCTCTGATTCGTCTGATACGGTTTCTGCTGTTGATGAAATAATTGATGTTATCAAGAAAGAATTAGATAGCAGAGCCGAAACCGAAGCTGATAGCGCAGATACCGAAACCAGCGGCATAACAGATACCGGCAGCGAAGCGACAGAAACAGGAAATAACGAAACTGATACCGAAGAAAACTATTCAGAGATTACGCACACAGGAAAAACCCACGCAAAAGTCTACGATTCATTCGATGACGAAGAGGACGAGGAAATAAGCGCATACACGATTGCTAGTGCATCCGATTTGCCGCCATACGAAGCAACTATAGTAAATCGTTTGGATAACATTTTAACGTGTGCCATCATTACTGCTTGTTGCGCACTTCTCATTCTCTTCCATACATTAAAAAGGGAGTAATGCTTATGGAGACATTACAATATTTCACTTATTTCATCATCATATGCGCCTTTGTAAATATAGGTGGTTTTATTGTCTCTGGACTAATACGCGTCTATAAGTCAATCAATAATGGTAGGGGGGTGCGAAAATGATAAGCTATCCCTGTTATAACGAGGTGTTTGGTATTATGCTTGGACTTTATGTAATATTACAGATGCTTCACGTTGCCGATCTTTGTGCCCATGAATAAAAATGTCCAAACGTCTGGACATTTTCACTTTAAGAAAGGAAGAAAGAAAAATGTATATTGCTATCACAGATACCCGTGTTTACACGGCAAAAACGTTACCCATGTTAAACCGTTCCATGAATGGGATGCTTGAAGAAGATGAGTTTAAACAGGTAGGTGCAGACAGTGTAGTGGTTCTATCTGCCGCCGATCTGGATTTCGTGCAGGACAAGCGCAAACTTTCCAGCATCATGTTCGGCAACTTCTTCAAGAAAGACGTAGTTCCCCGCAACCTTATGATCGCTAACATCATTCTGACATTCATCATGTTTGTACGGATTGGAGGGTAAATATGCAGGTTGATTTCCAGTCACTCATGAGCGGTTTTTCTGCCCCGGTTGACACGGGCGATCCGATTAAATCCATTTACGGTATTATCCCTTACATGGATTCCACACAGATGCACCTAAAATTCCAGCTCATGTACTTCATTGAAAAGTATGACCTTAGTGAATGGCGTAAGGTCTTTGAGGATATTGACAAACAGTTACAAAACAATAAAAATATCAATTTCTTTAGCAGTCAGAACCTTAAAGCTCTGCTTTCCGCTTACACGCAGAACGAGCTTGTCCGGGGTATCAAGGTTAATACGCTTAACGAGAACGGTGGTGGTAATTAATGCCGGGAACAATCATTGGATGCCTTGGCGCACAGCGTTCCGGAAAAACACTGTTTGCCTATAAGCTGGTAAAAGCGATTCACGAAGCTTATAACATTCCTGTGTATACCAATATTTATAGTCCGCAGGATGATTTTCATTATATCAATTCACTGGAAGATTTCCCACTTGATTTAAGTCCGAAAATTCTTTTTATTGATGAGATATATAACGGTCTGGATGCGCAAGATTATAAGAAGCTAAAAGAAATTTCTATCTTTATCAACACAATCGGCAAGCAGAATTGCCTGTTTGTGTACACTACCATTGAAGCAGAAATGGTATATAATCGCTTGCGAAACCAGACCCAGACCGTAGTAGTTGTATCTAAAAACGATAGAAACATTTATTACAAGCTTATTAACCTTGCGGATATGTCCAGTTCTATTCATTCTGTCCCCATCAATGACAAGCTGTTTGAGAACGTATATTATGATACGCAGTTCATACCGCTTGACTTTGATTGGGGAATGAAAGACTGGCGCAACAAGTTATCAAATTTTTACCGGGATAATTATGGACTCATTGTAAATCTATGATTTCATTTTCTTTTGGGAACATATGGGCGCTTTTCTTTAGCTTCAGCAAAGAAAAGCGCCAGTGTTTCAGAAATGAATCCAGATATTCAAACAAAATGTCCAAACGTCTGGACATTTTATCTTTCATCCATACATTTCGGTTGCAACACGCAAACTATTAACTCTCGTACGTCCCCTTTGGGGCGGACAACGCTTACACGGCATTATTAATTTTTAAACGAAAGGAAAAATGCTATGGATAATATATTTAGACTTCTAAGGCGAAACAGCAAGCAGATATTGTCTCTCATGCTTGCTGTTGTTGTATTCGTAGAAAATCCTCTTATCGCTCTTGCAAGTCCTACTACAAATGAATCATTTAACATTAGTAAACCCGTTGTGGACGATGATTCCCCAGAAAACTTTGATCCAGATACATATACGGGAGAACCATTCTATTTTGATGAAAATGGAAACCGGGTCTATGATTTCGAAAACGAAGAATTGCAGGAACTAAGGGGACAACTTGCAGACCAGTTAAGTTTAGAAAATATAGAATTTGAACCAGAACAACCAGATTATTCTGATATTGAATGGACATTTGAAGATTACCCCTTAACTACAATGAGCGATCCAGAAATATCTACTTATATAGTAGGTATTGATGATGCCGCATACATTGTTATTGGTACGTGTATGGCGGCTTATGGTGTTTATGCTGGAATTAAGACAATTAAAAAATTTGCTTCAAATACTCTTGAACCTTGGATTCGCCGTAAATACGGAAACAACGAAACAAAAATGAAAACATGGCAAGACTGTCTTGCTACAAAAGCTGGCACTACATATGTAGGAATGAAAGTTCTTTCCAGCATGGTAGGAGAATGTCTTGGTTCTGCCACATGGAAAGGAAACGAAGCTACGTTTGAATCCTCTTACATGACAGATACAACCTATGCCTGGTTTCCAGCTAGTATGAAAGATCGTTATATAAAATCTGCCACATGGAAAGCATATGATAGTGATGGCAAATTACTATATCAAACACAAGCTGATATTATCGGTAACTATCCTGTTGGTTCATATAAAAAAACAGCTTATGTGAAATATCAAGGTAGTACAGCTAATACTGATTTTTCAATGCTACAAGGTATTTTAGACAATGAAAACGTGGTTCACGTAGAAAGTGGTACAAGTTTTTGTGTACGATATTATTATAATAGGTTTTATTATGACGAGGATGGTGAAACCGGGTATTATCAATGGACAGAAAGCTTTCCATTTGAAAGAAAGTTTCCTGCATCTGTAGCTTTAAATCTCGGTCTTGTTTTTGCAAACCAAGATGCTTTGAGATCTTATCTTTTATATGACACAACAGGCGGTTTGTATACTGTTGATGGAGTAACTTCTCCAACAGAAACTATCCAAGTTAAAAAAACATGGATCGGCTTGCAGGAAAACTTTTCTAAAAATTATACTGTTTCTGATTCAATGACAGTTCCAAGTACCTCGGAAGCATCCGATAAATTATTATCTTCAATTTATGCTTCGGATAATGATACAGAAGTTATTTCCAACCTCAATTCAGTTTGGAAAATTGATAGAGTAGGTACTTCTCTTACAATGAAAGAATCTTACTCGCATTTATCCTACGTTCTTGCCGCTATTGCCGCAAGCGCAGGTGCTTCTATTACATCGGAACAGATTGATAGCTTTATTAGTGAGTATTATGGAAAATATGTAGATGGTACTAGCGCAAGAAAAGAAGAGCAATCACAAGATATACTTGCAAAATTTGTTGTCATTCAAGGTGGTAATAATGGCAGTCCAGATAATGATAATAAAGACAAAAATAAATATAAAGTTAGCAAAAAACTTGCTGATGCATTTGGCGTTTTTTTATTTGGTGCGGGTCTAATATCTAGTGCCCTTGACTTTAAGAATGGTACTGCTATTTCGCCTACTATTGAAGTTGTTTCTGCTTCAACGATTCAACCAAATCCAACTCCCAATCCGGGTGGTTCGTCAAGTTCCGGGATTGATTCAAGCAAACTTACTGAATTACTTAATAAGATAATTAAATCTATTACGGCTTTACCAGATTCTATTGCAGAATCTCTGTCTGAACCAATTAATAATATTAGTAGGTTGATTGAGCTTTTACCAGATAAATTAGTACATGGATTTATTTCTTCTGATTTTTTAACAGGCATCTCCTCTCTTGTTGGTTCTCTTCCGAATGCGATTGCTGATTTGATGCCGGGTGTTTTGTCAACCTCATTGCCTAATATTATGCAAGATGTTTTCGGTTTAACAAATGGATTTTCACTTCCATCTGTTCTTAGTTCCATTGAAGCGGCTTTGGCTTCTTTTCCAGATGCATTAATTCATCCTTTAAAATCAATAGAATCCGCTATTGATTCTCTTCCGGATAGATTTAAGGACATTATTGACGGAAATAAAACACAAAATGATAATAACGAAACAGAAAACGATTCTGGATTTACTAACTTCTTGAATTTGTTCATGATAGTGTTATTTATCATTGTTATGCTGTTAATATTATTTATTAACTGTCTACGATTCATTGTATTAGTTTTTAATATTCCAGCATTTGATGGACTTCTCGACGAAAATATACTTCGTGGAATTAATTATTTAAAAGAAGTGAATTTACCATTGCTGGGAGATAATCTTTCGCTTTATAACTTGTTGTTATCATGTGCTTACTTTGTAATCTTTTTATCTGTTATTGCTGTAATTCGTAAAAAGATTGATAAGATACACATTTAAGAAAGGATGATATAATGATTTATTTTCTTTCAATAAATGTAGAGCCACTAACACCACCATCTATAGATGGTTTCTTTAGCGGCTCTATATTAACATCGGTTTCCAATTTTTTCAATTTTATTTTTACGTTTATCAGCAACATTGTTTCTGCATTGACAAATTTTTATGATACCTTGGTTGAAATAAATACTTATGTTGTTCAGCTTGGAAATTCCGCACAATCAGGTGTGGCAAGTGATCTTCCTGTTTTACAATGTGTTGGGACATATCGCTATTTAATGGGTGATCCAGTCTTTTATATGACCTATATTATGGTTGTAACAGGATGTTTATTTACTATATATAAATTAACACTGTTATTAATTAAGGTATTTAAGGAAATGAAGAATAATATTACATCGCAAGGAAAAACTTCTGCCGGACTTATGTCCTTTTTATCTCAACTTTTTAAATAACTATTATGATAAAAATACATTCGTCAGTACCTCAATAATTGTTCCTCCAAAGAAATACAATAAAAAGCATTTTAGCATGATATTTCTTTTTGTGATTTTTTTGCGCTCGATTGGGTTTGCAGAGTTCCAAGTATGTCTCCAATTATCTTCTTGTCCTGTTCCCCAGTCGAAGCGCCTATCATTTTTTATATTATCAACCACTTGTTTTTCATCAAGTTGATGCTCTTGTGCATAATATTTTTTTAATTGTGACTCGGCATAATTCCAGATAATAAAGAATGTGATTAGGTTGCTAATAAATCTTGCTTTGAAAAAGGGAGTTAATACATCCATATTGGTATTCCTTTCTTATGCTTTTGTTTTTTGGGGAACTATTAAATAAGGTTTTATATTTTGTTCAAACGTTTGGACAAAATCAGAAAAGATATTATGAATATAAGATTATGTCGAACGGTTCTTTTCTTAATTTATATTTGATATTGCCACTAACAGTATAATGGCAACTATTATAATTGCTATACCGAATAAAAATTTTAATATCATTCCGAAAAAGCCAAAACACTTTTTAAGTCCATTGGTTTGTCCTGCTTTTTGTGAATTTTGATCTTTCATATCTCGCATAATTTTCTTGTTGTGAGTATATGTTTTAGACTTTAAAGCATTTCTTCGAATTGCTTTATCCAGTGAAGTTTTATTTACTATCTGGGGCGCTTTACCCTCATCCAAACTTTTCAATCTCTTTTGCATAGGATTGCTTCTCCTTTGAATATCTTATATTCATTATAGCAAATGCAGAAGTTATTGTAAAGCTGTTACTCTATCAATTTTCGGCTGGGTGTTGCCTACTTGACTATGGCAACACTTAACTCAGAAAAAATGCAAATTTTTTCTCAAAATTCTATTTTGTCCAAACGTTTGGACAAAATGAAAGGGGTTCTCAAAATGTACAACGTTAAAATTTCACAATATTTAGAATCTACAGAGGTAGTTTATTATTCTAACGTTATTACTGGACGTGAGAAAGAAAAAGATTCTTTTATTGTAGAACGTGATAATGAGCTGTTTGAAGTTTATTCCTTTATGGCTTTTGGAATAAACAAATCAGAAAAAAGCAAAGAAGAAAATGCACTTCATTCTTTCTTTGTTTCATTTAACCGCACAAAAAATAAAATTTATAGTTATGCGCGGGATAATATCTGGGAATGGTTTCTTACATTTACTTTCGATCCAAAACTGGTTGATTCATTTAATTATGACGATGTGGTAAAATGTATGTCAGAGTTTCTTCATTATATGGGCAACCATTCTACTTATAGAACAAAGTATCTGATTGTTCCAGAACGGCATAAATCGGGGCGTTACCATTTGCACGGTGTTTTTAGTAACATGGATATGTCGCTCTGGAAAATGAAGTATTCTGGACATACTACAAAGGGCGGTCTGCCAATTTATAATATTGCTGGTTTTCCATATGGATTTACGACCGCTACGCAGGTACAAAGTTCTGTCCGGGTATCTCATTACATATCAAAATATATAACGAAAGATATGTTTAAAGGTATTAAGAATAAAAAGAGATATTGGTGTACTAGAAACTTAGATTCCGGCACACACACCACCATGATGATAGCAAAGTCAGACTTAGAAACCCTCCTTAACAGTTTTGGGGAAGTCCAGAGCATGAAAACGATTGATACGCCGTACAATACTATTAAATTTTTCCAGTTCTGAAAAATGTCCAAACGTTTGGACAAAAAAATAAGTCCGAGGATTGCTCCCCGGACTTTCTTTTATTTATGCCTTAAATTATAAGCAAATATATAATCTTTGATGATTAAACCATCTTGATAAGTGGCATATACGATACCATTTATTACATATTTTTCAAAAGCATCCATAGCTTTTTCAATGCGTTCTAATTGTTCGTATGGCTCTGGTTCTCCATTTTCGCGCGCATCATATATTGCATTCATGATACGGTCATGTGCATTATATAGTTTATGCTGATTATCTTCCCACTTACATACGGGATATAACTTTTTACCGTCCTCTGTTTTGTATAATTTCATGATTTATATTCCTTTCTTGAAGTATGTAAAAAGAGGAAAAGCGGCTTACCCAGCCGCCCTTCCTTTAGGCTTCGATGTAGAACGCCGCGTAATACCCTGTAAGGGCATTACAGTTATAATATTCGAATGAATTTGTAACTTGGTTGAACGAAACTCCAAAGTCGATTTTTATAAGCGATTCTGGATTCCACGGCTTACCCGGTCTTAAATTACACGGGCATAAGAAAACATTTTTTCCAGCGTTGAATATTCTTCGTGCAACAGGTTTTGTAACGCGTTTATACGGAACACCATCAATTTCAAATACCATTTTCTTCATAATTTTTATCCTTTCTTGAAATATCCAGAAAGGAGAAAAGCGGCTTATTCAGCCGCAGTTTCCAGTTCCTCTACTGCCATTTCAATGGCGTTTCCCAAAACGTAGCATCGTAGACTCACGTCTATGGATTCATAATCATCTGTGAGCCACCAGTCTGTTATCCTCTGATGCCCTCCAAACTCATCACACATTTCCCGGACGAGGTCTTTATTTTCCTCAACGTATTTCTGTGCTTTGCTTTGACAGAATGTGTACGATCCGGATGCATTTCTAGTAATGCTATCTTTGTTTATCAGATCTTCGTAGAGCCGTTCTTTTAGCTCATCAAGATCCATATTGTTCATGTCAACTTCTTCTTTGATATAGTTGAGTATATCTTCTTTTACTGCTACATAGTAGTCATACATAACCATTCCTCCTTGGGATTTTCTGTAAATTAAAAGAGGTGTAGAGCTTTTGCCCTACACCATTTTTTCCAGTTCTGCCATTAGGCTTTCGCCAACTTGAACCCATGCTTCAAATTCATCGACGCGATCTTTATAATACTGAAAATCATCTTTATCAGTTTTCGCTTCTTCCAGATTTTCTTTCGCATTTTCAAGATTATCACGGTTGCTTTTTATTTCATATTCAAGCGTACCAGCGATTCTTTCAAGGTATTCAATACGCATCTTTTTCAAGGTAATTTTATTAGCTTTCATAGAGATTTTCCTTTCTGAACTGCCCCCGGCTTGCACCGGGGGAATTTTAATTAGTACCAGTTGATACCTGGGTCAACGTCTGCAAAGATTTCATCTTTGTATTCGTTTTCTTCGGTTTCACGAACCGTTTCATACTTCGTTGATTGAAGTCTGAACCAATTCATGCTTCCTGTTTCCCTACAGGTTTTTCTCATTTCTTCTAAATATCTGTTATGATACATTTCAGAACCCCTTTCTGGATTTTCTTTATTTAGTTGTCATTGTGCTTTGTTACGGCATCTGTTTTTAGCAGGCTGTGAACGGAAGAAAATGGGCGGAGAAAATATTTTTTTAATTTTTATTCACATAACCTTACTTCCTTTTTAACTCTTTATATAAAAATTCAAAAAATATTTTTGGAGTACAGTTTACCCCTTTTCTGTAGCAAACAGTCTGCTATGATGCCCTAGTAACAAGGCATGACAACAAATAAAGGAAAGCCGGAAAGGGATGCGAATATGTGGCGTAACAGGTATTTAGAAGAGGGCAAGAGGACTTGTAAGGATTCTGGAAGTATGAATCGGTTGCGACCCGCTTGCTTTTGACCCTAGTACGTCCCCGCAGGGGCGGACATCGCTTACACGGCATAAATAAAAATGTCCAAACGTCTGGACATTTTAATCCTTTCGCATATTCCTTTCGCTTTGTATAATCAAATTTTATGCTTTTTACCTTTAACAAAGTGTATCTTACTTCCAAACGATTTACTTAGATAGATACTTTTACAGTTTCTATGCTATATTCTATCTTACGGTTCAGCTTCCTTTTCGTAATTACGAATGTCCTGTTTTCTCTTTGTATCGCCTGTGTTGCCCTATCAAGAAATATAATCTTCCCTGTACCGATATACATGAATGGAATGTACCGGATAAATGGATATGAAGTATATCTGGTATCTGGTAATGATTCATCATTGATAGAGTTGATACAGGAATATCAAAGAAGAAACAGAAAATGAGAATACATAGAATAGAAAGACTGAACTGGAATGGTAGCTATAGACATTAGAAGCAGAGAAAGAGTTGCCTATCCAGTAATACCGTGAAGGTATCGAAACACTTTGCCGACCGAAACAACCAGGTGGGTGAGGGCGCTCTGTGCTGTTGGGTTGTAAGGGAGGTGTAGAAAAGCTGGGAAACAGCTAAGAAGCGAAAGCGATATGAATAATTGATGCAGAATGCATCTTTCCTTGGTCTGGTTGGTAAAGAAGTTCTGAATTAGCGTTTTAGTCTGTAAATCGTGTTTACATGGTTTATAGGCTAAAAGCTAAAAGGGGACTTCTTCCGGGGCTTTAGTGACCGACCTTGAGGTGGGATTCTGACTGCACCACGCCAATAGCAGATGGCGTGTCAAGAGCGGAACGTGCAATTTACTCTTGATACGCCGTCTGTTATTGGCGTAGCGTGCGATATATGTAAGAAAGGTGTATGAGTATGGGAAAAAGAAAAGATTTAACTGAGCGAGAACGGTATGCAATCGAAGCATACAGAAACGAGAAAAAGAGCATTAATGAAATAGCTGTTCTGCTGGGGCGTCATTATCAGACGATTTACCGGGAAATTAAACGCGGAACGGTTGAGATGCTGGATTCTGAACTGCGAACCTATAGCAGATACTGTGCCGATACCGGGCAGGCAATCGCCGACAGGAATAAATCAGAAAAGGGGCGCGAACTGAAAATTGGAAACGATTTAACTTTCATCCGCTTCATAGAGCAGATGGTGCTGGAAAAGCGCTATTCGCTGGAAGCGATCCTTTTACATATCAAGACACATAAGCTTAAATTTAAGACAAACGTCTGCTTGAATACCCTGTATAGCTATGTAGACAAGGGGTTATTTCTTAACATAACAAACAAGCATCTGCCCGTGAAGTGCAACCGGAAGAAACGTAACCTGCGTAAGATTTCCACGATTGCTAGAAACAACTTAAAGGGGCGAAGCATAGAAGAACGCGCCAAAAGCATCATGAAGCGCAGGTATTACGGACATTGGGAGATGGATACCGTAGTGGGCTGTCAAGGTGGCAACAAAGATTGTTTGTTGGTTCTGACAGAACGGAAAACCCGGTTTGAATATATTTTCAAAATCCCGGACAAGTCCCAACGTAGCGTGATTCGGGTTCTGGATCGCTTAGAAACTGCCTATGGGACAGAAAACTTCCGCCAGACGTTTAAAACCATCACTATGGATAATGGCGTTGAGTTTCTGGATATGGCAGGCGTAGAACGTTCTGTCACCTCTCCAGATGCCCGCCGCACGATTGCCTACTATTGCCACCCGTATTGTAGTTTTGAGCGCGGTAGTAATGAGAATCTAAACAAGATGATCCGGCGGCATATCCCGAAGGGTGCTGACATAGCCAAATATAGCGAAAAGGATGTAGCGCGCATCCAAAACTGGATGAACGATTATCCCCGTGCCATCTTCGGCGGCTTGTCGGCGCGTGAAATGCTCCAAAAAGAGCAGTCATAGAAAAAATGTCCAAACGTTTGGACATTTTAGGCGCACGTATCTTTGGTGCGTCTGTTTGCCATGCCCGAAAATATTTCCAGCCATTCCGAAAATGTCCAAACATCTGGACAAAATCCCCTTATTTAGCAATAATGCACAAACACAAGCCACATATCATTCGTACAAAAGCCTGTATTTGTGTATTCTGCTATTTCGTCGATTTTTTACATATTTTTCTTGACATTTTCACCACAATATCCATCGCCACCTTGCACAGATACAGATTCGTCCCGATCCCCGCCGTCGCCGTGATGCCCGTTTCCTCTAACACCGTGCGGATGATGCGCTTTGCCAGCTCGCGCGGCGAAACCTTGTAAATTCCCAGATATTCCGTAACATCCATGAATACCTCGTCGATCGAATACACATGGATGTCCTCCGGTGCCACATACCGGAGATAAATCTGGTAGATCTGCGTGCTCCATTTCATATAGTGCGCCATTCTCGGCGGCGCAACCAGATAGCTGACCGCCAGCGACGGATTCACCTTTAATTCTTCATTTCTCCACGATTTATCCCGGAACTGGCGTCCCGGCGCCCGTCTGCGGCGTTCCTCATTGACTTCCCTAATCCGCTGAATCACCTCAAATAACCTGGGACGCCCCGGCACACCATAGGATTTCAGCGGCGGCGATACCGCCAGACAGATCGTTTTCTCCGTCCGCGATGGATTCGCCACGACCAGATTCGTCGTCAACGGATCCAGACCTCGCTCGACGCACTCGACCGATGCATAGAACGATTTTAAATCAATGGCAATGTACGCGCGCCTGGAAACTGTTTTCTGCATGGCAGGATCCTCCCTTCTCTATGAATTTAAAATTTGAGCACCACTGGTAAAAAATCATCTCACAAAATCAAGCACAGAAAGATTCCGAGCGTACACATGAAAATCCAGTTAAAAACTCACTAAGTGCTTCTATTATAGCATAACCATCAGCTTCACGAAATACTCAAATCCAAACATGTGTTTTACAGCAGCAAAAAAGGATGTGCCTTGGCACATCCGGGCGTCTCGCGCGGTCGCTTGCGACATGTTTCTGCTTCGCGCGAGTGCGCATC
>OLGF01002463.1_pt1 | contig 17069 bp, 18 predicted proteins | sample 1604971 | NCBI WGS metagenome assembly OLGF01 (sample SAMEA3888902, study PRJEB22519) | human gut metagenome | biome: human gut; feature: human-associated habitat; material: faeces | place: Denmark | collected 2011 | reverse complement strand
ATCAGATCGCCGGGAAGTACGACCTGACGGATGACACCCAGCGCATCGCCTATGCGCAGGAGGTCAGCGAGGAACTGGCCAAGCTGGAGAACGCCGTGGAGCGGGAGGTATACACCACCCGTGCCGCTCAGGCGGCGGGCCTGACGCCTGAGGCCATGCGGCTGGAGGTGGAGCGTACCCTGCGGCGAAAGCTGGGCAAGGAGCGCAAGGCCCTCCGGCGCCGGGAGATGAATCCCGCCGTGTCGGTGCAGCCCCAGGAGCGAGGCATCCGCTACACGAATGTGCGGAGCGCCATGGCGGAGGAAGGGGTGCTGCGCCTGCTGCTGAAGGACGAGAGCGTCTTTCCGGAGGAGGCACCCCTGCGGCAGGAGGAGTTTTCCTCGCCGCTGCTGGGCCGGGTGTTTGACCGCCTGTGGCAGCTGCGGCAGGAGGGACGGCCCCTCAGCGTGGCCGGACTCAGCGGAGAGCTGTCCGGCGAGGAAATGAGTCATCTCACCGGCGTATTGCAGAAGCCGGAGACCACGGCCTCGGCCCAGCGGGCGCTGGCGGATTATATACGCATCATCCGGGAGGAGGCGCAGAAGCGGAACGCACAGGGCGATCCCCTTCTGGCGGCTCAGGAGAAGTATAAAGAAAAAAAGGGTTACGGAGGAAAGCAAGCATGAGTGAGAAGTTGAATCAGCAGCTGGAGCAGCAGGATCTGGAGGCTATGGCCGACCAGCTTTTGGCGGAGGATGCCGCCAAGCGGGAGGAAGAGGACTCCAAATCCCGCAAGAAGCTGGACGATAAGACCATTGCCGCCCTTCCGGCGGCGCCCCTCATCACCGCAAACGAGAAATTGAAGGATCTGCTGGCCAAAGGCTGCAAGACCGGGAAGCTGGACCCCGGCGAGCTGTCGGACGTGGTGGATACCATGGATCTGGACGGCGACCAGATGGACCGCATCTACGATTCGCTGGCGGATCTGGGCATCGAGGTGGGCAGCGATGAGTTCCTGACGGACCTGCCCGATGACGGGGAGCCGCCTCTGGAGGAGATCGCCGAGATCGAGGAAGAGGAGCTGGTGGACCCCAACACGCTGGTGGACAGCTTCAACATCGACGACCCCGTGCGGATGTATCTGAAGGAGATCGGTAAGGTGCCGCTGCTGACGGCAGACGAGGAGATTCGTCTGGCCACGGCCATGTCCGCCGGCAACGCCGCCAAGGAGCGTATGGCGGCAGCGGAGAAGGAGGGCGAGGTCATCCCGGAGGAGGAGCTGGCCGCCCTGAAAAAGGACGTGAAGCAGGGGGAGAAGGCCAAGCAGAAGCTGGCGGAGGCCAACCTGCGTCTGGTGGTGTCTATCGCCAAGCGGTATGTGGGCCGTGGAATGCTGTTTCTGGATCTGATCCAGGAGGGCAACCTGGGCCTGATCAAGGCCGTGGAGAAGTTCGACTACACCAAGGGCTATAAGTTCTCCACCTACGCCACGTGGTGGATCCGGCAGGCCATCAGCCGGGCCATTGCCGATCAGGCCCGTACCATCCGCATCCCCGTCCACATGGTGGAGACCATCAACAAGGTCATCCGGGTATCCCGGCAGCTGATGCAGGAGCTGGGCCACGACCCCTCGCCGGAGGAGATCTCCGAGGAGATGGGGATGCCCGTGGACAAGGTGCGGGAAATTCTGAAGATCGCACAGGAGCCGGTGTCGCTGGAGACGCCCATCGGCGAGGAGGAGGATTCCCATCTGGGAGATTTCATCCCCGACGAGGGGGTGTCCGAGCCCAGCGAGGCCGCCAGCTTCACCCTGCTGAAGGAGCAGCTGGTAGACGTGCTCAGCACCCTGACGCCCCGTGAGGAGAAGGTGCTGAAGCTGCGCTTCGGCATTGAGGACGGACGCACCCGCACGCTGGAGGAGGTGGGCAAGGAGTTCAACGTCACCCGTGAGCGCATCCGCCAGATCGAGGCCAAGGCCCTGCGGAAGCTCCGCCACCCCTCCCGCAGCAAGAAGCTGAAGGATTTTCTGAACTGAGGTGAGCGGGCATGATCGTTTCTTTTGATCGTCTGCCGGAGCAGCTGGTGTCCGGCTTCAAGGGCGGGGACGGTGTGGTGTCCGTCCGGGCCTATGACGATGACATGGGCCGCATTTTGCAGCTGACGGTGCCGGTGGGTGGCAGCATCGGCCCCCACACCCACACCGACAACTGCGAGGTGATGTGCATCGTCTCCGGCACGGGGCTGTGCCATGACGACGGCACGGAGGTAACACTGACCCCCGGTATGTGGCACTACTGTCCCCAAGGCCACAGCCACAGCGTCCGCAACACCGGCGAAGAGCCGCTGGTGATCCGTGCGGTGCTGCCCAAGGGCAGATAATGGGGATTTAGACGAAATCCGGAGGAAATACTTCGGGAATTTTGGAACAATCGGGGAAATCCCGGAAAAGACTTGACAAGAGGGGATGGGAGGGGTACAATGCCACCATCCCAAGAATGCTTGAGGAAAGGACGGACGGCACCATGAAGAAGCTGCGTACCAACATGATGATGCTGGGGATGTGCATGGGCTCCATGTGCATGCGTCGCTGCGCCAATTCGGTCGTCTGCTTTCCGGCATCTGTTCTGTGATCCATACACTTGGGAAACCAAGCTTACGAACAGCGGAAGGTCGAATGACCTCCCGCTGTTTTATTTTGTCAAAAAAGGAGCTGATCCCTTTGATCCTGCTGACCAAGCGAATGTGTCCTCCGGACACGGTATCTATTATGAATTGCACAGACGAGAGGGACCGCCGAAGTGTCCCGATACAATAACTATTTATGAAAGAAGATAAAGGAGAAATCATCATGAAACGTTCCGTATTTGCAAAGATCGCCACGCTGGCTTTGGCGCTGGTACTGGTTCTGAGTCTGGCCGCCTGCGGTAAAAAGTCCGACAGCGGCGTGAAAATTCTGGTCCCCAACGACACCACCAACGAAGCCCGTGCGCTGCTGCTGCTGCAGGAGAACGGCATCATCACCCTGAAGGACGGTGCTGGCATCACCGCCACCAAGAACGACATTGTGGATAATCCCTACAATGTGGAGATCGTGGAGGCCGAGGCTGCTCAGCTGCCCTCCCTGCTGGCGGATGCCGAGTACGCCGTCATCAACAGCAACTACGCCATCAACGCCGGCCTGAACCCCGTGAAGGACTCCCTGCTCATCGAGGGCTCCGCCTCCGCCTATGCCAACATTCTGGCCGTGAAGGAGGGCACTGAGAACACCGATGCCGTTAAGGCGCTGAAGGCTGCTCTGGAGAGTCAGCAGGTGGTGGACTACATCAACGAGAAGTATGACGGCTCTGTGGTGTCCGTGGTCACCGATCCCACCGATGGCTATGATGCCTCTGTGAACTATGATGCTCTCAACGGCACCACCATCTCCGTCGCCGCCTCCCCCACGCCCCACGCCGAAATTCTGGAGGTCGCAAAGCAGATCCTGGCAGCCAAGGGCGTGACGCTGGACATTCAGGTCTACAACGACTATGTGGTACCCAATACCGTGGTGGATGACGGCACCGTCACCGCCAACTACTTCCAGCACCTGCCCTATCTGGAGGACTTCAACGCTCAGAACAACACCCACATCGTGTCCGTGGGCGGCATCCACGTGGAGCCCATGGGCCTGTACGGCGGCAAGCAGACCACGCTGGACGCCATCAGCGGTAAGTAAGAGAGAGGAGGGGAGACGTCCGTGATCGAATTAAAGCACGTCAGTAAGACCTTTGACTCCGATTCTGGAGGGGTAGATGCGTTGAAGGACGTCTCCCTGACCATTGAGGACGGGGACATCTACGGCATCATCGGCATGAGCGGTGCCGGTAAGAGCACGCTGGTGCGGTGTATCAATCTGCTGGAAAAGCCCACGGCGGGCGAGGTGGTGGTGGACGGCCAGCGGCTGGACACCATGACTCCGGCGCAGCTGCGGGCGGCCCGTCGGGAGATCACCATGATCTTCCAGCGGTTTAATCTGCTGATGCAGCGCACCTGCCTGCAAAACGTGTGCTTCCCCATGGAGCTGTCCGGGATGAAGAAGGCGGACGCCGTCCGCCGGGCCAAGGAGCTGCTGGAGCTGGTGGGCCTGCCGGATAAGGCACAGGCCTACCCGGCGCAGCTGTCCGGCGGCCAGCAGCAGCGTGTGGCCATTGCCCGTGCGCTGGCTACCCAGCCCAAGGTGCTGCTGTGCGACGAGGCCACCAGTGCTCTGGACCCCAACACCACGCACCAGATCCTGGAGCTGATCCGGGATATCAATCAGAAGTTGGGCATCACCGTGGTGGTCATCACCCACCAGATGAGCGTGGTCAAGACCATCTGTAATCATGTGGCTATTCTGGATGGCGGCGAGGTGGCGGAGAAGGGACTGGTGTCCGAGGTGTTCGCCGCTCCCAAGTCCGCCGCAGGACGGCGGCTGGTGTTCCCCGGCGGCGCCGATGCGCTGGTGTCCGACCCGCAGGCGGTGCGCCGGGTGCGGTTGACCTTCCGGGACAGCGTTACCACCGGCACGCCGCTGGTGGCGAGACTGGCCTCCGAGGAGGGCATCCTCTGCACGGTGATCTCCGCCTCCACCCAGAAGCTGTCGGAGGAGGTCTATGGCAGTATGCTGCTGGGCATCCCCAGCGGCCAGTTCCAGCGGGCCATGGATTATATCAGTACCATGAGCAACATTCGGGTAGAGGAGGTAGACGGCCATGTACAGTGATCTGTTTTCGGCAAGCTCCGTGCAGGATCTGATGGCGGTGCTGCCCAGCCTGCCCTACGCCATTTGGGAGACATTCTATGTGACGGTACTCAGCACTCTGTTGTCGCTGGTGCTGGGGCTGCCGCTGGGCGTTCTGCTGGTGGCGGGGGAGAAGAACGGCGTGCTGCCGCTGCCCCGCTGGCTGCTGCAGGTACTCAATGTCATCATCAACCTCCTGCGCTCGGTTCCTTTCCTAATCCTGATGATCATGGTGTTCCCCCTGTCCCGGCTCATCATTGGCACGGCGGTGGGTACCACAGCCACCATCGTTCCGCTGGTGGTGGCGGCATTCCCATTTGTGGCCCGCCTGGTGGAGAGCAGTCTCCGTGAGGTGGACCCCAACATCATCGAGGCGGCACAGAGTATGGGTGCTACCCCCCTGCAGATCATCTGCAAGGTCATGATCCCGGAGAGCGTGCCGTCCCTGATCCAGAACGTCACCATCGCCCTGACCACCATTCTGGGTTACTCCGCCATGAGCGGTATCATCGGCGGCGGCGGTCTGGGTAAGATCGCCATCGACTACGGCTACTATCGCTACAAGTATCTGGTGATGCTGGTGGCGGTGGTGATTCTGATCCTGCTGGTGCAGCTGTTCCAGAGCCTGGGTACATGGCTGGCCCGCCGCAGCGATAAGCGGCTGAAAAAGTAAAATCTGCGTGAAGCATGAAAAAGATGCCCGTGGTACGATGTACCACGGGCATCTTTTTCATGCTATCGAGACATCAGTCCCGCATTTTGGCCTCGATGGTCTTGCCGGTGGGAGTGTCCGCCAGACCGCCCAGCGCCGTCTCCCGGAACTCCACGGGGATGCGGCGGCCCACCTCGCCCATGGTGTCGATGACCTCGTCCACGGGGATGCGGCTCTCGATGCCCGCCAGCGCCATATCCGCCGCACTGACGGCGTTGACGGCGCCGATGACATTGCGCTTGACGCAAGGAACCTCCACCAGACCCGCCACCGGGTCGCAGATCAGGCCCAGCAGATTCTTCAGGGCCATGGCCACAGCGTGGCAGATCTGCTGGCCGCTGCCGCCCCGGAGGGCCACCAGAGCCCCCGCCGCCATGGCACTGGCGGTGCCGATCTCCGCCTGACAGCCGCCGGCGGCGCCGGCGATACAGGCCCGGTAGGCGATGACGGCGCCGATGCCGCTGGCCACGTACAGCGCCTCTAAGATCTGGCGCTGGTTCAGTTCCTCATATTTGCACAGGGGCAGCAGCACTGCCGGCAGTACGCCGCAGGCTCCCGCCGTGGGGGCCGCCACGATGCGGCGCATACAGGCGTTGGACTCCGCCATGCTGAGGGCCTCTGCGATGACCTCGCTGACGTAGCCGCCGGACATGGCCTTGCCCCGGATGGCGTACTGGCGCATTTTCAGACCGTCGCCCCCCACCAGCCCGCTGACGCTGCGGCGGTCGCCGGTATAGCTGTCGGAGGCGTCTACCATGGCCTGCCATGTGGTGAGCATCTTGGCCAGAGAGGACTCCCGGCTCACCTGCCGCTCCTCCATGTCCGCTGCCAGCACCACCTCCCAGAACTCCTTGCCCTCCTGCTCCATGCAGTGCAGGATATCCGCCATCGAATCAAGAGACATGATCCTCGTCCTCCTTATCATAGTAGGTCACCGACAGGATGCCCGGCAGCTCCGCCAGAAAGCTCACCTGATGGGGCTTAATGTGCTGATCCGTCTCGATGACCATCAGGGCATCGCCGTCCCGCTTGTGGCGGCACAGGCTCATATTGGCCACGTTGATCCGCAGCTGGCTGAGGATGGTGGTGACGGCGGCCAGAGTACCGTTTTCATCGTGGTTGCGGACCACCAGCGTGTTGTAGTCTCCGGTGAAGCTGACGTCGATGCCGTCCAGCTTGTTCACCACGATGCGGCCGCCGCCGATGGAGGCGGCCTGCAGCTCCAGCTGCTTGCCGTGGGCGTCCCGGACCTCGATGACCGCCGTGTTGGGGTGGGCGTCCCGCAGGTCGATCTTATCCACGGTGAAGTGCAGACCCGCCTTCTCCGCCTCCTGAAAGGCGAAGGGGATCCGCATATCGTCGGGGTTCATGCCCAGCAGACCCGCCACCAGCGCCCGATCGGTGCCGTGGCCGGAGCCGGTCTCGGCAAAGGAGCCGTGGAGGTGGATCTTGGCCTCCATCGGCTCACCGCCCAGCAGTGTACGGGCCATCTTGCCGATGCGGGCCGCTCCGGCGGTGTGGGAGCTGGAGGGACCCACCATCACCGGGCCTAAAATATCGAAAATGTCCATGTAACATGGCCTCCTGTCGTGATATGTACCATACGTTCGGTATCATACCACATCCCAATGCAAAAAGCGAGAGGGTTTCAGAAAAATTTTCAGCTTTGGGCAGGGTAGATCATTTTTCTTGTTTTTTCGCCCGGTACGGAGTATGATGGAGACAGTATCATGCAGAGAGGAGCACTGCCTATGAAGATCGCACTGGTGGACGATGATCCCAGGGCTCTGGCGCAGCTGGAGCAGTATCTCACCGAGCAGCTGGGTCGGGAGACGGAGATCTCCCACTACGGCAGCGGGGAAGCGCTGCTGGCGGACTGGCGGCCCGGCGCCTTCGAGCTGGTGGTGCTGGATATCTACATGGGCGGCGCCACAGGCATGGAGGTGGCCCGGCGGCTGCGGGCCGGAGACGGACAGGTGCGGCTGGCCTTCGCCACCTCCAGCAACGACTTCGCCAGCGAGAGCTATGAGGTGGGGGCCTGCTACTATCTGCGAAAGCCCTTCCGGCCGGAGGGAGTCCGGGCCATGCTGGAGCGGCTGGATCTGGAGGCGCTGGAGCGCTCCCGCCGGCTGCGGCTGCCGGACGGCAGTCAGGTGGTGCTGCGGAGCATCCGCTACGCCGCCTCCGACGGCCACCGGGTGACGCTGCACTGCAAGGATGGGGACCGTACCCTGCGGACCTCCTTTGCCGCCGTGGAGCCGCTGCTGTGCGCCTATCCGTGCTTCTGCGGCATCTGCCGGGGCGTGGTGGTGAACTTCCACGAGGTGGCCGGCCGGCAGGAGGACGTGTTCCTGCTGAAGGACGGCACCCGTCTGCCCATCAGCCGCCGGAGGTTACGGGAGGTGCAGGAGGCATACTCCGCCTTCCGCTTTGACCGGCTGCGAAAGGACGGTGTCGACTGATGCCGCCGCTGTATCGGATGCTGGAGGTCTGCGTTTATTCGCTGACGAACTTCCTGCCCTTTCTGGCCATGGCCCTCTATCCCTTCCGGCGGAGGCTGCGGTTTTCTCCGGCGGTGGCGGCGGCGCTGGTGGCAGTGCTGACGCTGCTGCAAATGGGACTGGGCCTGTGCGCTGCCTTCTTCACGCCGGGGCGGGGCAGCCTTCTCAGCGCCGTCAGCACGGGCCTGTATGCCGTGTTCTACTTTCTGGCGGTGCGGGCCTATCCCGGCAAGACGCTGTTTACCCTGCTGATGATCTCTAATCTGGCCAATCTGGTGGTGATCGCCGCCAAGTGCCTGGAGGGACAGCTGTTTCCGGCGCTGGCGGTGCAGTCCTACCGCTGGTCCTTCGCCCTGATGATGCTGGCGGTGGAGGCGGTGCTGTTCCTGCCGCTGCTGCTGTATGTCCGGAAGGTCTATACTCCCGCCGTGGAGCAGGAGACATCGGGGCTGGCATGGCGCTATCTGTGGCTCATCCCCGCCACCTTCTATCTTATCTGGTACTACGTCATTTACGGCAACACCAACCTGACGGGGCTGGAGATCGCCCTGCGGCCCAGCAGCACCATCGTGCTGCTTTTCATCAACACCGGGGCGGCGCTGGTGTACTATGTGGTGGCCCGACTGGTGCTGGAGCAGGAGAAGCTGGTTGCCCTGCAGCAGAAGAACTATGCGCTGGCCATGCAGAGCCTGCAATACGAGAACCTGCAGGAACGTATTGCCGAGGCCCGGCAGGCCAAACACGATGTGCGCCACCACATCGCGCTGTTGCAGGATTGCCTCCGGCGGAAGGACTACGACGCCATGCAGGCATATCTGGATCGGTATCAGGAGACGCTGCCCGACGCCCGGCAGCTGCAATTCTGCGGCAATGCCGCCGTCAATGCCGTACTGTCCTACTTTGCCCAGCAGGCGGCGGCCCAGCAGGTGGAGTTCTCCGTGAAGGCCCAGCTGCCGGAGTATACCGGCGTCGCTGACCCGGATCTGGCGGTGCTGTTCGGCAATCTGCTGGAAAACGCCCTCACCGCCTGTATGCAGGAGGCATCGCCCCGCATTGTGGTCCGCATTACCGCCGATGCCCACACCCTCTGCGCCGCCGTGGACAACACCTTCACCGGCGCAGTGCGCCGCACCACCGGCGGATTCCTCTCCACCAAGCACGCCGGACTGGGGCTGGGGACGGCCTCCGTCCGCAGCATCGCTGAGAAGTACCACGGCGTGTGCCGACTGGAGCCGAGAGACGGAATGTTCTGCGCCTCCGTGCTGCTGGAGCTGCCACAGGAGAAGCTGTGAAAAAAGACCGCCGGGATGTCTCACGGAGACATCCCGGCGGTCTTTTTGTATGTCCGTTTATTCCGCCACTACCGGCGCATCCAGCCAGTAGATGACGTAGCACTCCTGCATTTCGCCCATGAAGAAGAAAATGTTCTCCCCCATCTGGATATGCTCCCCGAAGGCCAGATCCGGCACGAACAGACGGCCGCTGGTGCGGCCATGCCCCTTGATGGTGAAGCCCTCCGGTGTGGGATGCTTCCGCAGCTCGTTGGCGGCCTCCTCCAGCCCCGGAAAGCGCAGCGTCCGCTCCAACTCCGCCAGCTGCGTGGCCCCATTGATGTACACCAGATTGTTCTCATCCTTGAACCAGTTGATACGCATACGGACCTCCTAAGATGTAGTGTCTCCAGTATACCACAGCTTTTCACCTTTGTCAGCAAAAATTCCCGGCATGGGCCGTGGGCTTCTGTTCCCCTGCGCTCTGCCATGGGGAAAATTCACAAAAAATGGTAAAAAACCATTGAAATTTTTATCGTTCGATTGTATAATCAAAGAGAAGTCAGGCAGAGATACTCCGCAACGACGAAAGGGAGCGTATACAAAATGCTGACGGATGAGGAGTTGGCCGCTGTGCCGGAGGAACTCCTGAAGGATCTGCTGCGCTATTCGGAATACGGCTGGCGGGATAGGCGCATTGTCTCGCTGCTGGCCCGGTGCTATCCGGTGGTGCTGACGGAGGCGGACGTGCGCAAGCTGCGCCGTCTGGGGCAGAAGAAACTGTAGCAGACCTGAACCGGCGGGGGGAGACTCCGTAAGGGGAGTCTCCCTGCTATAAAGTATTTGAAACAAAACCCCCGAAGGGGGCGGCTGAGCCGCTCTCTCCGGGGGTTTGTGCACGGGATGCGTTTACAGGTTCTTCTCGTAGGACTCGATCATCTTCTTGACCATCTGGCCACCCACGGAGCCGGCCTCACGGGAGGTCAGGTGGCCGTTGTAGCCCTCCTTCAGGTTCACGCCCACCTCGTTGGCAGCCTCCATCTTGAACTTATCCATGGCGGCACGGGCCTCGGGGATATTCAGCTTGTTGTTGTTCTTACTGGACATTGTGTCGTTCTCCTTTCATGTCTGATTTGCGCTTTTGCGCTGGTTGGGTATCGCACACATAGCTTTTCCCGGCGGTGGACGAATATGCGATGCGGCGGCTGGTAATTTTTGCAGGGATCGCAGAGGCATTTTCCCCTGAAAGCAAAAGAAGCGGCCAAGGGAAAGATGCTTGACCAATCGGCCATATTCAGCAATAATGATTGATATAGAAAACAAAACACGAATTCAGAATAAACCGGTCCATCTTAAAGTTTGTCATTGACCGATGCTGACGGATGTGTTGTAATCGGCGCATCAAATTCCGCAGATGCGGCCCCTCGCTCCTGAAGCCAAAAGGACCCCGCAGGCACTGCCTGCGGGGTTTCGTTCTGTTGTGATTTTACGCACCTGCGTGGCGCAGGGCCAGATCGCAGACGGCGGCAGCGGATGCGGTAGGGAAGTCCGCCCGACGGGCCACCATGCTCCGGGGGTCGATGGCCCCGGAGAGGATGCCCTGCAGTATGGGCTGGAGCTCCTCGTCGCTGCTGACCGCCAGCGCACAGCCGTGGCGGGTCATGAAGTCGATGTTGTGGCTCTCGCAGCCGGGGACGGCGTTGAGGTACAGCAGCGGCGTTCCGGCGGCCACGGCTTCGGCGGTGGTGAGGCCCCCGGCCTTGGTCAGCAGCAGGTCCGAGGCGTACATATACCGGAACATCTCGTGGGTATAGCCCAATACCCGCACCCGATCCACGGGGCGGAAGAAATCGTTCTGCATCTGCTGATACATCCGGTGGTTGCTGCCGCAGATGGTGACCAGCAGATCCTCCGGCCCCATGAGCTCCGCTACCTTCTGAGCGGTGGTACGCAGGGGTCCGGCGCCCATGCTGCCGCAGGCCAGCGTGAGGATGCGGCCATCCACCGGAAGATCCAGCGCACGGCGGGCCTCCTCCCGGCTCTCCGGATGCAGGAACTGCCGCCCAACGGGGATGCCGGTGGGGAAGAGCCGCTCCTGCGGCAGTCCGGCGGTCACGAACTCCGGGATCAGGTCCCGGTGGGGGATGCACAGTCCGTCCACCTGCAGATCCCCCACACCGGGAGAGCAGGTGAAGTCCGTGGCCACGAAGTAGGTGGGGATGCGGACGCCATAGCTGCAGCGCAGCTCCGTCATCATCATGGCGGGGAACAGGTGGACGCAGATCACGGCATCCGGCGCCTGGTCGATCAGCTCCTCATACAGGGGGCCGATGCCCCGGATGCTCTGCTCATAGAACAGGCTGGAGGGGTGCTTCTCCTCCCGACGATAGCCTGCGCCGTAAATTTTGGGGGCATAGCGATAGGCAAAGTCGTGACCGTGGCTGATGAGGTCGGCCGTGGACTTGGGCAAAAATTGCAGGGCGTCATAGGTGCGGCTCTCCACACTGCGGGCCTCCAGCTCCTGAGCCAGCGCCGCAGCGGCAGAGTTGTGTCCTTCCCCCGTGGAACAGGAGAACAGAAGCACTTTCATACAGGTTTCCTCCTTGTTTTCTCCGCAAGCTTTTGCAGTCTCGGCCGGTTATAGCGCTGGATGACAATGAAGCTCACGTTCCCCAGCACATTATACACCAGCCACAGCAGCGCCGCCCAGCCGCTGCGCCACAGGAAAAAAATTCCAGCCGACAGCAGCGTCAGCGCCCAGTGGACGCACTCGGCCACGCAGGTCTCCTGCACCAGTACCGCCGGGTCGCTGCCCAGATCCTTTCGGACCATGTCCGGCATCAGGCGGCTCATATCCGGCAGATGATCTTTCCACTTCCGGATACCCAACTTCAGGTAGATGCGCCCACCCTTTTCCCAAGGGGCGGAACGCCATGGGGCCTTTTCGGCGCAGAACCATTTGCGGGGCAGGGCCTGCCCCAGCGGATGGGCCGCCACCCCCAGCGCCGCCAGATACAGCGCACAGCGCCAGAAACCGTGCATTTTTCCATCCGCTCCTTTCTTGCGATCGCCGCCCTCCTGCGGCGTGTCAAACTGCTGTTATTTTAACAGACATAGTGATGAAAATCAAGCTGACGGGCCAATAGTGTCCTGTATATTTACAGAATAGACACAATTGAAGCTGCCTGAGAAACAAAGGAAAATAAGAGGAATCCTCCGTCGGTTGACAAGCAGAGCGGGATGTGGGAAAATAGACAGGATCAACGAAGGAGAAGAGTAGACATGAAGAGACGGATCCTATGGCTGCTTGTGTGTATGCTGCTGTGTACGACGATGGCGGCCTGCGCCCGGAGGGAAGCGCCCCAGCTGCCGACGGCGGAGGTGCAGACCCAGCCGGAGACCCCAGAACCAACGCAGGAGGCCGAGCCTTCGCAGGCCCCGGAGGAGCCGGATCAGGCAGTCTCGGCCCACGGCTCTGCCGCTTACATCCATGGCCGGACGCTGGTGATATCCATTTTTGCCGACGATGCCGCTACCCATTGGGACGAGACAACGGACGCTGCCGATATAGACCAGACGCAGGAGCACCTCCGCATCGCCACGGAATGGCTGACGGATGCCGTAAAACCATACGGCGTCACGGCCGAATTTCTCTACGATTGGAAGGAGGACCCCGATCTGCGGTACAGCGCCAAATTCACCGAGACGCTGGTGCGTGCAGACGGCTCCATGTACGATGTGCAGGCCGGTTATATTCAGGAGAACATCCCCACCGAGGAGCTGAAGCGTGCGTATGACGCAGACAATGTGGTGTACTTTTTCTTTTTCAACACGCCCTATGAGGGAACGCCCAGTCCCTGGTCGCTGGGACGGCTGAACAGTCAGGCCTGCGACACGGAGCTGGTCAATCTGTTTCTCCGGGCGGCAGGCCCTGTGGATGAGCCGCCATCTGCCTACGCACATGAGCTGCTCCACGCCTTCGGGGTCCCGGATCTGTACTATACCGGGGGGCTGATCCCACAGGCTTACGTGGACTACTGCAAAGAGACGGGGTCACAGGACATCATGTATACCATCAACGGCGATATGGACCGCATCACCGGCCAGCTGACGGAGCTGGATGCCTATTATCTGGGGCTGACCGCCCGCCCGGCTGAGGCCGACCGGTGGCAGCTGGGCCTCAGCGAGTACGAGGGGGAATGATGCTGCTAGCAATCCCATCGATGGCAGCGAATCAATAAAGAAGCGGAAGGCAAGAGCCTTCCGCTTCTTTCGTTATGACTTGTAGTGGTGGGCATCCTGCAGCACCATGTCCTTGACCTTCATGAGCCGGGTGGTGTTGCCCCGCTCATTCTCCTCCAGCTTCATGGTGATGTAGCGGATGTTCCGCTGATTTTCCGGGATCACCACATACTCCAGTGCGTTGACCCGGCGGCGGGTGCGCTCGATGTCCTGTGCCAGCAGCTGGACGGTCTTTTCCGCCTGCGCCAGCTCCAGCAGATCGCTGTACACCCGGTTCAGGGCCTGCAGAGCATCGTCCAGCTCGCCGCTGGTCTGGGCAAAGCCATAGCAGGCCAGATCCGGCTGCGTCTCCTGCTCCGCCCGATGGAACACCGGCACGGCGATGCTCATGATGTTGCGCTGGTCCACCGTCACCTCTGTGGAGAGCCGGGGGGCCATCAGCGCCTGCTCCAGCATCTCCGGGGACATGACGGCGCTGGCTACGGTAAAGGCGGCATTGGCCTGCGCCAGCCCCTCCTCCACCCGCTTGCGCAGCTGACGGGTGCGGCGCACCTCCTGCATGAACTGCTTCATGAGGCCGTCCCGCTTGTCCTTGAGAAGCTTGTGGCCCCGGAGGGCCGTTTTCTGCTTGGCCTTCAGCCGGGTCAGCTCCATGCGGGTGGGATTGATGGTCTTTCCCGCCATAGCGATCAGTCCTCCTTGGGCAGATACTTATCCACCATGTCGCCCTTGATGCGCTTGAGCTCCTCACGGGGCAACAGGCGCAGCAGCTCCCAGCCCAGATCCAGCGTCTCGGTGATGGAGCGGTCGGTGTCGAAGCCCTGCGAGACGTAGCGCTTTTCAAATTCGTCAGCGAACTTGGCGAACTTCAGATCCGTATCCGTCAGGGCGGACTCGCCCAGAATGGTCATCAGCTCACGGGCCTCCTTGCCGGAGGCGTAGGCGGAGAACAGCTGGTTCATGGTGGGGGCGTGATCCTCACGGGTCTTTCCCTCGCCCACGCCCTTGTCCTTCAGACGGGACAGACTGGGCAGCACGTCGATGGGGGGCTGAATGTTCTTGCGGTACAGGTCACGGGACAGGATGATCTGTCCCTCGGTGATATAGCCCGTCAGGTCGGGGATGGGGTGGGTTTTGTCGTCCTCCGGCATGGTCAGAATGGGGATCATGGTCACGGAACCGGGGCAGCCCAGCTGGCGGCCCGCCCGCTCATACATGGTGGCAAGGTCCGTATACAGGTAGCCGGGGTAGCCACGGCGGCCGGGAACCTCCTTCCGGGCGGCGGATACCTCCCGCAACGCCTCGGCGTAGTTGGTGATATCCGTCAGGATCACCAGCACGTGCATTCCCTTTTCAAAGGCCAGATACTCGGCGGCGGTGAGGGCCATACGGGGCGTGGCGATACGTTCCACGGCAGGGTCGTCGGCCAGATTGGTGAACAGCACCGTCCGGTCGATGGCGCCGGTGCGGCGGAACTCGGAGACGAAGTACTCCGACTCCTCAAAGGTGATGCCGATGGCGGCGAACACCACGGCGAAGTTGGAGCTGTCGTCCAGCACCTTGGCCTGACGGGCGATCTGGGCTGCCAGATTGGCGTGAGGCAGGCCGGAGCCGGAGAAAATGGGCAGCTTCTGGCCGCGGACCAGAGTGTTCAGACCGTCGATGGTGCTGATGCCGGTCTGGATAAACTCGTTGGGGTAGTCGCGGGCGGCGGGATTCATGGGCAGGCCGTTGATGTCCATGTATTTATCGGCCAGCAGGGCAGGGCCGCCGTCGATAGGCTCGCCCATGCCGTTGAACACGCGGCCCAGCATGTCCACAGACACGCCCAGCTGCAGAGGATGGCCCAGAAAACGGATCTTGGCGTCCCGCAGGTTGATGCCGGCGGAGGAGTCGAACAGCTGCACCACGGCGCGGTCGCCGTTGACCTCCAGCACCTTGCAGCGGCGGACCTCACCGCTGCGGAGCTGGATCTCTGCCAGCTCGTCATAGGTGACGCCCTCCACGTTCTCCACCACCATCAGGGGGCCGGAGACCTCGTGGATGGTACGGTATTCCTTCATCATGCGTCCTCACCTGCTTTCTCGATCAGGGCGGCGATCTCACTGTCCATCTCGTCGTGTACCTGCTGATAGTTGGCGGCGTACTCCTCTGCGGCGGCGTACTTGGCCCAGCCCAGCCGCTCCCGTGCGGGAATGGAGAACAGGGCGGGCAGCTCCACGTTCTTGGCGATGGCATCGCGGCACAGGTCCTCGTAGTGCAGGATCAGCGCCAGCAGCCGCAGCTGCCGGTCGAAGCTGGAGTAGGAATCCACATCCATGAAGGCGTTCTGCTGCAGGAAGTCCTCCCGCAGCATGCGGGCGATCTCCAACGTCAGCTGGTCCCTGGGGGACAGGGAGTCCTTGCCCACCAGCTGGACGATCTCATTGAGCTCGTTCTCCTCCTGCAGAAGGTGCATGGCGCGGTTGCGGTCCTTCATGAACTCAGGACCCAGATGTTCATCGAACCAGGGGGCCACCGCGTCCAGATACAGAGAGTAGGAGTTCAGCCAGTTGATGGCGGGGAAGTGGCGGCGGTAGGCCAGAGAGGCGTCCAGCGACCAGAACACCTTGACGATACGCATGGTGGCCTGTGCCACCGGCTCGGAGAGGTCGCCGCCCGGAGGCGACACCGCACCCACGGCAGTGAGGGAGCCGGTGCGCTCCTCCGTGCCCATGCAGCGGACCACGCCGGCCCGCTCATAGAACTGGGCCAGACGGGAAGCCAGATACGCGGGGTAGCCCTCCTCACCGGGCATCTCCTCCAGACGGCCGGACATCTCGCGCAGGGCCTCAGCCCAGCGGGAGGTGGAGTCGGCGATGACGGCCACGTCGTAGCCCATGTCCCGGAAGTACTCGGCGATGGTGATGCCGGTGTAGACCGACGCCTCACGGGCGGCCACGGGCATATCGGAGGTGTTGGCGATCAGCACCGTCCGCTTCATCAGGGAAAGCCCCGTCCGGGGGTCATGCAGTTCCGGGAACTCCCGGAGCACGTCGGTCATTTCGTTTCCCCGTTCGCCGCAACCGATGTAGACGATGATGTCCGCATCCGCCCACTTTGCCAGCTGGTGCTGGACCACCGTCTTTCCGGAGCCGAAGGGCCCGGGGATAGCGGCGATGCCGCCTTTTGCGATGGGGAAGAGGGTGTCGATAACGCGCTGCCCGGTGACCATAGGCTCGCCGGGGGCGATCTTTTCCGCCGTCGGACGGCGCCGGCGCACCGGCCACCGCTGCAGCATGGGGACGTCCACCAAGGCACCGTCCTCTTTCCGGACTTTTGCAATAGGCTCCACGATGGTGGCTTCACCGGTGTGGATCCACTCTACGGTGCCGGACAACCTCGGAGGCATCATGATCTTCTGCTCCACAGCCGGAGTCTCCTGCACCGTGCCCAGCACGTCGCCGCCGATCAGCTTGTCGCCGATCTTCGCCACGGGGACAAACTCCCATTTCTTTTCCCGATCCAGCTTCGGCACCTCGATGCCTCTGGGGATCCGATCCCCCGCCTCTGCATAAATGACGTTCAGAGGACGCTGGATCCCGTCGAAAATGCTCTCAATC
>OLGF01002455.1_pt1 | contig 17136 bp, 16 predicted proteins | sample 1604971 | NCBI WGS metagenome assembly OLGF01 (sample SAMEA3888902, study PRJEB22519) | human gut metagenome | biome: human gut; feature: human-associated habitat; material: faeces | place: Denmark | collected 2011 | reverse complement strand
GCACTTTTTCATTTACAGGAGGATTTTGAATGAACAATACCGCAACCAACACCGCTACTTGCCCGACTGTCAGAAAGCAGATTGGCAAGACCACCTATATCGTCCGTGTCCATTTCAGCGAGACCGCCAAAGAGACGATGGAGGACAAAATCAAGCGTCTGCTCCGTGATGAAGTCCGTAAAATGTGACTTCTTTGTAAACTTGATTAAAAAGTCCTTGACAATTTGTTTCTGGATCTGGCGAATGAAACGTTTCGAACATATGAAGATGCTATTGTTAACGAATTTTATGGCGGTTTGGGAAATATCGCAATTATGCCATACGGAGAGTTATATACTTCGCTGCAGAATGGTTTGATTACGGCTACGGATCAGCAGATACCTTCATATATTATTGAAAATTATTATGAAGTAGCACCATTTTATTCATATGTTGGAGCTCAGTGGACTTCGTATAGTTTGATGATGAATTTAGATAAGTTTAATCAGTATAGCGAAGAGGATCAAAAGATATTTGTGGATGCTGCCTGGGCGTGTTCAGAGGCTGAATATGAATCTTATAAAGATATGAAAGCAGACGCAGAAAAATTCTTTGATGAAAAAGGAATTACATATTATCAGCCAACAGATGAGGAATTGAATCAATGGAAAGAGTATGCGGCTTCTCTGTCGGATAAGTGGAGAGAACTGATTGGAGAAGAATTATACAATCAGGTATCTGAGCTGTTTAATTATTAATGGTATGGGGGATGCTGCAAGTGGATTGATATCTATGTTTGTAGTATCCCCTGCTTTTTTTGTTACCGTTAAAGAGAGGAGGAACGTGGTGAAATTTTTAAAAAAATTAGATCATATAGTTGAATTTGTGGTTGGAAATTTAGCGGGCATTTTGTTGATTGTGATGATGATTATGGTTAATCTGACAATCTTCAGTCGTTGGGTATTTAATATTAATATGCACGGCTATGAGGAATTGCCAACAATTCTATTTATTGTATTTGTATGGCTTGGAGTAATACTGGTTGTGCGTGATGACAATATGCTAAAAGTCGATTTCTTCTTGAATCTGTGTAAGACGGAAAAGTCAAAAGAAGCACTTCATTTGTTTAGTTTGATTATTTCTACTATAATATGTGGATTATTTATGCCATTAACATTTAATTTAATGATGACACATATTGAACGTAAAACGGTGTCTCCGGCTGTTGGATTTAGCATGTGGTGGGTATATGCTTCTGTATTTTTAGGAGCTTTGGGGATGATGGTTTATTATGTGGTGAATGTTTGTAAATCTATAAGGAGGTTACGCACATTATGATATTTGGAATAGCTGCAGTATTAATTTTACTCATGATTTTTTCCGGCGTTGCAGTTCCGTTAGCATTTTTGGGCGGCTCCTTTTTTGTGGCATATATGGGGCTTGGAAGTACAGGAACGTTTGCAACGAATGCGTTTTACATTTTGAACTCTATTTCTATGTTGGCGATTCCGCTTTTTATAGTAGGCGGTTCTTTGATTGAGCGAAGCGGAATTGCAAATGTGCTGATTCGGGTAGCGGATAAGATGCTACATAATGTAAAGGGAGGATTGACGGCCACAATTCCAGTAGTTTCCTGCTTTTTTGGTGCCCTTTGCGGTTCAGCATTGGCAACGGCTAATACACTGTCAACAGCTATGGTGCCAGAATTGGAAAAGAAAGGATATGATAAAGCATATTTAGCGGCATTAATTGCAGCTTCCAGTCCTTTTGGCTTTATGATTCCACCAAATGTAAATGCTATTATTTTTGCATCCGTGTCCTCGGCATCGGTTGGTGCTTTATTTATGGCTACGATTGTGCCGGGATTAATATGGGCAGGACTCTATTTGATCATTAATCGGATTATTTATATAAAATATTATCATCCAGAATATGCGGGTAAAACAGTTGCATCCGTTTCTGCATGTACTGAAGATAATGAGCCTAAAGAAGAATCAGAAAAAAATGCGCGTGAGACTATAAGCCGGAATAGATTTTTTTTAGAGCTTGTTGTAGCAGTTTTAATGCCGATAATTGTGTTAGGGGGTATCTATGGCGGCATTTTTACAGCGACAGAAGCAGGTGCAATTACCTGTTTATATGGAGCGATCATGGGAGTGGTAGTTTATAAAAAGCTTTCTCTGGTTCAATTGATGGGCGTTTTTTCTAAGGGAGTCAAGGATGTTTCGGCATTGGTTATAATGTTTCCAATGACTTTGATTTTCAGTCGTTTGATGACACTTAACCATATTCCTGAGTTGGTGGCAGAGTTAATGTTGGGAATTACCAATAATCGTATTGGTCTTATCCTGTTAATAGATCTTCTGCTGTTTTTTATAGGTTTTTTCTTGGATGGAAATGTTATTATTTTGACGCTGGTGCCACTTCTTACACCGATTGCTACTGCATGTGGAATAGATACAATTCAGTTAGCAGTAATCGTTTTTGTTTCGATAGGTATTGGCTCAATTACACCGCCAATGGCTACTTGTCTGATGGCATGTTCCAGAGTTTGTGATGTTCCGATTCATAAACTTATTAAACCTATTCTTCCATTTTTGCTTTTTGGTGCATTACCTATTTTGCTGCTGGTATCGTTTGTTCCTGTCGTATCAACCTGGTTGCCGGGCTTGTTTTATAGTTTCTAGTCAACGCTATTATAACGAATGGATTGCTTTTATGCGTTTTTTTAGCTGAGGCGCTGAACTATCAAGGTGTTGTCAAGTGCTTGTTGAGTTATTGGTAGAAAAAAGGGAATTTTTTTCAAAGAAATTCTCTAAGTAAATGATATTGCCTGTGGAGAGAACGTGAAGTTTGAAAACAGGAAACACAGAAAAAACAAAAATTTGGATTATTGAAAAAAATATATCCAGTCTTTGGCAGTTGAGTGAAAATAAAATCGCTGTAACCCTTGTATTTGCTGGGGTGCAGCGATTTTTGTTGCTGTTGCAGACTATAGTATTTTTTTCTTCCTTATCCATTTTTGGAATTGTTCTCATTTTACTGTTCGTTATGAATTGATAATCCGTTCAGAAACCGGAAACATTCTTCGAGCTGTCACCTGCTTTCATTTACTTTCAAAATTTCACTAACCTGATTATGCAACTATTAAACTCCCGTGCCAAGAATTAACAACAAGATCAGTTCGTAACTGGAACCGTACAAATTGGAAAAGAATGCATAATCATACAAAACCCTGTAAAAAACAGGAATTCAGGCTTGATTATTTATAAAAATGCGGTATAATGTATTCCTAGATACAGTAATAAAAGTAAGAATATTCGTATTTACTGCATAAAAATACAAAAGCAGCGAATAGAAATGAGGAGGAATTTATTATGAAAAAGAAATTAGCAGCAATCGCTATGGCAACTGCTATGGCAGCATCGTTAGCAGCATGCTCTTCCAAACCGGCAGAGACAACCGCAGCCGCAGAGGAGAATGAGGAGACAACCGCAGAGGCAGCAGAGGGCAGCGAGGCAGCAGAAGCTGGCGACAGCGCATTTGCAGGAAAAACTCTGATTATGTCCACCAACGCTGAGTTCGCACCGTATGAGTACCACGATGGAAATGATATCGTAGGTATCGACGTAGATATTGCAAACGCTATCTGCGAGGATATGGGAGCATCTCTGGAAATCACCGACGTAGCATTCGATTCTATCATCCCGGAGGTTCAGTCCGGCAAAGCTGATTTCGCAGCAGCAGGCATGACTGTTACCGAGGACCGTCAGACTCAGGTGGATTTCTCTGACACTTACGCAACCGGCGTTCAGTCTGTTATCGTAACAGAGGACAGTGACATCGCATCCCTGGATGATTTAAAGGGCAAGCAGATCGGCGTTCAGCAGGGTACCACCGGAGACCTGTACTCCACCGATGATTTCGGCGAGGAGAGCGTACAGAGATTTTCCAAGGGCGCAGATGCAGTACAGGCACTGTCTACTGGCAAGATCGATGCAGTTATCATTGACAACAAACCGGCACAGGTATTTGTAGACGAGAATGAAGGCTTAAAGCTTCTGGAAACACCGTACGCAGAAGAAGAGTACGCAATCGCAGTTAAGAAGGGCAATACAGAGCTTCTGGACGCTATCAACGCATCCATCGCAAACCTGAAAGAGTCTGGAAAACTGGACGAGATCGTTGCAAAATACATTACCGCTGAATAATTTGACAGAAAAAGCTACATCTGTTTGATTAAGAAAAAGGTTGCTGCAGAATGAAAAAGATGAAATTCGGCAGCAGCCCTTTTTCGGGTCTATATCATCTTACAAGGAGGAAAACGGATTGGAGAAACTCAAGCAGGCCTTATATTTAAACCTGATCAAGGATGACAGGTGGCAGTATTTGACAGGGGGCCTAAAAAATACCCTGATCATCACGTTATTTGCGACCCTGATCGGCATTGCCCTTGGTCTGCTGATTGCGATTGTCCGTGCGACTCACGACAAAACCGGTAAAATGAAATTTTTAAATGGTGTCTGCCAGGTATATCTGACGGTCATCCGGGGAACGCCGGTTGTCATTCAGTTGATGATTTTCTACTACTGTATTTTTGTATCGCGTGTATTTGCCGGCGTCTTTGTCGGTGTGATCGCGTTTGGTCTTAACTCGGCGGCATATGTAGCGGAGATCTTCCGTTCCGGTATCATGTCGATCGACGAGGGACAGATGGAGGCAGGTCGAAGCCTTGGTTTTAACTATGTCCAGACGATGCGTTATATTATTATGCCGCAGGCGTTTAAAAACGTACTTCCGGCGCTCTGTAATGAGTTTGTTGTTCTTCTGAAAGAGACTTCGGTAGCCGGTTACGTGGCGGTGCAGGATCTGACGAAGGGCGGCGATATCATCCGTTCCAGAACATATGACGCGTGGACACCGCTTCTGATCGTGGCTGCTGTTTATCTGGCGCTGACGATGATCTTCAACCACTTTGCACAGAATCTGGAAAGGAGCCTGAGAAAGAATGAACGATAACGTACAAAACGGAGAAGTGATAATTGACATCAATGACCTTTCCAAGGCGTTCGGTGATTTAAAGGTCCTGACCAATATTTCCACCCAGATACGCAAGGGGGATGTTGTCTGCGTGATCGGACCATCCGGTTCCGGTAAATCCACATTTCTGCGCTGCATGAACCTGCTGGAAACTCCGACCGGCGGACACATCTATTTTGAGGGAACGGATATCACGGATCCGAAGACAAACATTGACAAACTCCGTCAGAAAATGGGAATGGTATTCCAGCAGTTCAACCTGTTCCCGCATATGACGATTCTTGATAATATGACGCTGGCACCGATGAAACTGCTCGGACGCCCGAAGGACGAGGCGGAGACGGAGGCATTGAAACTTCTGGAGCGTGTCGGATTAAAGGAAAAGGCATCCGCCTATCCGGGACAGCTCTCCGGCGGTCAGAAACAGCGTGTGGCGATCGTCCGCGCACTGGCAATGCATCCGGATGTGATGCTCTTTGACGAGCCAACCTCTGCGCTTGACCCGGAGATGGTAGGCGAGGTATTAAACGTAATGCGCCAGCTTGCCGAGGAACACATGACGATGGTCGTGGTTACCCATGAGATGGGCTTCGCCCGCGAGGTGGCAACCCGCGTTATGTTCATGGAGGGCGGCAACTTCATCGAAGAAAACGAACCGAAGGAGTTCTTTGAGCATCCAAAGAGCGAAAGATTGAAGGCATTTTTGAGTAAGGTGCTGTAAGGAAATTTAATATTAGGAAAAGTCCGGTAGGGAGAGAATGTCATAGAACATTTTCTTTCTGCCGGGCTTTTTTTATGCCTGTAATATCTTTATGCGTTTTCTATTATTTATCTGGTTCTTCTAACTTCCGTTTTGAAAAATGTTTATTTGGAAAGAAAAGTTGTTAAAAAAAATGCAAATATGTAAAACCAAATGAAATCTCCTATCGTCTTATTAGTAGAACAGCAGAAAAGGAGGAAGATTCTGAGATGAAAATAGTTCATATTTACATGACAATCAAAACAAAAAACTACTATTTGTTAAATAAGCAGAAAAATCACGGGGGGGGGGTAAAAAGAGAAAAACTTTATATAAAGGCAGCTAAGTAAATTGCAAACTATAATAATTTTTAGTATAATGAAAACAGATTCTAAAATAAGTATAAATAAAAATTTATATTTATGAGGGCATTAAAAAAAGCCCGGAGAGTAGTCGGAGAAGACGGTGAAATCAAAGACGAAGGAGGAGACAGATATGGCAAAGTTTTGTATGTATTGTGGAAAGCCGCTGAACGGCGGGACATGTGATTGCCCGCAGGCAGTGGCAGAGGCAGAGAAAAAGGCGCGCATGAAAGTGCAGGCGGCGATGCAGGCAGCCAGAGGCGGCGCGGCACAGCCACAGAATCAGCAGGCGGCACAGATCCAGTATCAGCAGCCAGTACAGCCACAGTATCAGCAGTCAGCACATAGTGCACAGCAGCAGGCGGCAGCTGCACAGGCAGCACAGCAGCAGACAGCGGGTGGAAAGCAGATTCAAATCACGGCACCGAGCGCGGAGCAGGCAGCGGCAGTTGGAAAAGATGTGAAAAACCTGTTTACTGGTCTTTTTACTGCACCGGTTGAGACAATGCGGCAGGCAGCAGCAAGTGCCAATAAGATTCCACAGTATCTGATGGCTGCGGTAATGGCAGTTGCAATGATTTTGCTGGCATGTGTGACCGGAAAAAGTTTTTTGGATGGAGGCACCTTATTTGGATTAGGCCTCAAGATGGCGATCGGTGCAGTGATTCTCAGGGCGGTTTATGGTGCGGTTGTCTATGTGTCGGCAAAGAAACACAATCCGGCGCTGACGATTGGCACAGCAATGGGCGTATATGCACTGACTTTTGCATATGACGTAGTTATTTTACTGCTTCAGATAGTGATGGGATTTATCCATATGTATGAGATCAGCATCGCGCTGTATTTATTCTGGTTTGCGGCATCTGTACTCAGTGCTTATCTGGCGGCATATGTTCTGACGGGCGAAAATGCAGGGGCAGCGTTCCGCATCAATCTGATGGTCCAGCTGGTATTTCTGATTGTCATGGTATTTGTAATCCGTGGTATTGGTATCAGCCTGGTTCAGGAGCTGAGCGAAAGTATTATGAATGAGTTTATGGGCGGCATGGGCGACTTGGGAAGTATGTTCTAAGCGCGTATATAAGATAATTGACCGCCTGCATAGCGCTGGAAATGCAGCGAATGCAGGCAATATAAGGAGGAAATGGTATGTTTTGTAAAGAGTGTGGACATGAAATGCCGGATGGCGTAATGTTCTGCCCGGAATGCGGTGCAAAACAAGATGGCAATGCGGCACAGACCAATGCAAGCGGAACACAGGCGGCAGGAGCAGTACCGGTAGGACAGGTACCGCAGCCACAGGGAGAGGCACCGAAAAAGCAGATTCAGATCGATAAAAAATGGATGGCTCCGATTGCGGTCGTGGCAGGCGTAGTGGTGGTAGCAGGCATTGTTTCTATGACGATGAAGCCAACCATCAAGCTGGATAAATATATGGAAGTTTCCGCGGAAGGCTACAATACGGTCGGAAAGGCAACGCTTAGTTTCGATACAGAAAAGTTTGAGAAGGACTATGAGAAAAAGCTGGAGAAGGCGCTGAAAAAGGGAAAAAATAAGAAAAATAAAAACGCATACCAGGCAAGCGCATATCTGTCAGATTATTTCGGAGATTACGACCCAACCTCTGAGGCGGCTAATTTACTTTCCAATGCAGTTAGTGGAGAACTGGATAAAACATCCAGTTTGAGCAATGGGGATGTCATTACCTATCAGTGGAGTTGTGATGATGATTATGTATTAAATAAATATGGTTTTAAGTTAAAATATTCTGATATCCAGTATACGGTATCAGGTCTGGAAGAGGCGGAAACATTTGATCCATTTGAGGGATTAGAGGTAACCTTTGAAGGCATTGAGACAGAGGGAAGAGCTACTTTGAATGGACAGCCGACGGCAAGAGAAGCGCAGGATCTGAATTATGATTTTGATAAGAGTAGTGACTTGAGCAACGGTGATACGGTCACGGTCAGCGTATCTACTTACAACGGGGATGTCATCGATTACTGCATCGATAAATATGATAAGATTCCGTCCCCGATGGAGAAAACCTTTACGGTAGCCGGACTTCAGCATTATGCATCTGGAGCAGTCGACATTTCGGATGAAGCCAGAAAGAGTATGGAGAACCGTGGTCAGGAAATCTATTACAGTTCCATGAAAACGTGGAGTAATGAGGAGAAACTGGAAGGCTTTACATATCTTGGAAATTACCTTTTAAAAAGAAAAGAAGGCAGTTCGGGAACATACAAGAATGTTTACTATGCAGTCTATAAGGCGACGATCCATGATACCTACAGCAACAGTACAGAGATTTATGATAAGCCGGTGGACATTTACTGGTATATTCGTTTCTATGATCTGACAGCCGACGAGAATGGCAATACAACTGTTGATCTGATGGATTATGATGTGCCGGGGACACAGGTACAGGTAGATAGTGGTGTTGGCTACTGGTTCTCGACCCGCAGCTGGTATTATGATGGCTTCCAGAATCTGGATGAACTGAATGATGAAGTAGTTACCTACAATCTGGATAACTATGACTGTGTAGAGAAGAATTTCAGTGGTTCTTCTGATAGCGCAGGGAGTGAATCCAGTGAGGTCGCATCGGAAGAAAGCGGCGATACAGCAGAGACAGAGGCAGCAGAAGTGGAAACTTCTGCTGCAACTGGTGGGGAAGATGGACAGATCTTCCCTGACAGCTCCAGCCAGATCATTGATACAGCCCGGATTAAGGCATTATCTGATGCGGATTTAAAATATGCGATCAATGAAATATATGCCCGCCATGGATATATTTTTAAGGGCGAGGATTTAAAAAACTATTATAAGCAGTTTAGCTGGTATCATGAATCCGTTCCGGCAAGCCAGTTTACAACCAGTATGTTTAATTCGACAGAGCATGCAAATGTCGATGCGATGCAGGCAGAGAGGGACAGCCGGAAATAAAACGAAATATGACGAGGACACAGCAGATATGGAACCATATCGTGAAAACTTGAGAGAAAAATGAGGCAATGTTTTTGAACCGACATGGGACAGGAACATTGCCTTTTGGAGAATTTAGTAAAAAAATTTAAATTGATAAAACCATTTGTCCGTTTCGCGCGTCTTATATAGTGAAAGGGGGCAGATGGAATGTATACGTTGACACAGATACTAAAAGATTTGGCGAAAGAGAGTGTACCTCCGCCGGAGATGATTCGGACGATCTGGGATCGGATATTGCTTTCGTTGTCGCAGAAGAAATTGGAGGAGAAATCACAGGAGAATAGCTGGAAGGATTCCATGAAGGCTTAGGAAAAGGGAGGAAAACCAATGAGCGCGATATGGCCGAAAAGTCAGCTTCAGAGGTTGTGTGAACTGGCAAGAGCGGAACGAGCGAAAAAGGATAAAACGTTAAAACATCCAGGAAAAGATGCGGGAATTGAGGAAAAGTGTAGTTACCTGGAAAAATTGAATTATTCCAATATTTTAAGTGAAGAAATTTTAATTCAGGTAATTGAACGCCTGGAAAAACTGTCCAATAGTGGAACGGAAGCCAGAAATAAATATGCTCAAGACTTAGAACTCTTGAAGCGGGGAATGAATGCACTAAAAAACGGTGGAATAGAAGTAAATCCTGCAGAATTAGAAGAATTAAAAAATGAGGCCGTAACAAACCTGAATGCATTAAAGGTTGGGTATCCACAGGCATCGGGAAAAGAATTACTGGTGCTCATGGAAAACGATAAAAACCAGGAAAAATATTTTTATATTATCGGACCTTCAGAATTGCTGGAAGAGGTAAAAAAACCAAGGGGAAACAGCAGGATATTTTCAAAAGAGTATGTTGATAATATTCGGGAATTGTACTCAAAAGAGAAAAATAATTATGAGAATGCTTTTGAAAGCATAGGGAAAGCCATTCAGGAGAAAACAGGAAAACCATTTGTTTTGAAGGGTGAAAGAGACCTTGAACTGTTCTTGAATGAGTTTGAATATTATAAGGAAATAGAGCATGGAAAGCAGAAACTTAATAAAGAAAATTGCGATGAATTTCTGCGAGAAATGGAAAATAGAATTTTGAAGTTGATTTGCGAAGCTAAAAGTGGTGGAAGCTTGAAACAATCGATGATATTGGCTTTTTGCTACCCAGAGTGCTTGGAACGATTTTGTTCAATACGAAATCTGGCTCAGTTAAACGAACAGATTGAATATAATAAAGAATTGACAGAACAGTTGATTTCACAGATGATGCAGCAGGCACCTGGACTTACACAGCAGGAAATTGCCCGGATAGCGGCAGGACTTAATATTAAATTAGCAAATTCTGCGGAAGAAAAACAGGAAGCTGTAGATACGCCGAAACGTGAAGTGAGCAGTTCAAATCTGACACTGGTGCACAGCTATATCATAAAAGAAATGCCTGCGTATATACAGAAGGTTACTGCTTATTACAATGAATTTTGCCGGATTGTCCAAAATTATAAATCGGAGGATTATATAATAAACCTGGACAGATTGAGGAAAATAAGCGATAATTTTTGGCTCGAATATCAGAAATGGACGAAACATCGCAAATTGTTAGAGGATATTAATTTCAGCAATAGCAATGAGGCAATGATGCAGATTGCTGAGGGAGACCGTCAGATGCAGAAAATGGCGGAAACCGTTAAAAAAGATGGTGCACAGCTGGAACGCATTTTGGCAGAGTTTTTATCTCCGAGAATGGAATGTATAAAGGAGTATGATCAAAGGTATAGACAGCTGGCTGCTCAATCGGAAGAATTGATTGATATATTCATAAATCCGCTGAAGTACAATTTAAGTAGAAGAGATAAAAAGAAAAAAGAACGAGACTTGAATGAATGTGCGGGAAATTTGAAGCAGCTGGATGATGAAATATTAAAGGAAAAATATCGGCTGGAAGAAGATGGAAAAGCAAGCGGAGAATTAATGAAAAAACTGCTGCAGGTGAGAGCACTAGTGCGGGAGACCAAGGAGCAGGCTGAAAGAAGATTAAATAAAAATAGAAGTACCAGGACAAGGTGGAAAGCGGCCATAATTGTACCGCTTACATTGCTTTTATCGTTTGCTGCTTTTGTATATAAGACAAGTTATGATACTAATAAAAAATATATGCCAACAGAAGAAGAGGTGGCGAAATATAATGAGCTGATGAATGAACCTACATTGGAAAAAATGGCACCGCTTTTTCCAGATTATATGGATGTTACCCGTATATCAGATTTGCATGGTGATTCACTGACGAAAGATGATTTTAAGAGAAGCGGGGTTGAACTTACACCGCTGGAAAAGGAAGAGGAGGTTCCCTCTAAATGGGATACATGGAGATTATTTGGAAATGATTTTGTAAATAGAAAAATTTACGGAAAAGCGGTTACCTTTAATTATGAAGTAAATGGAATTAAGTATCAGATAACAACCATTCTGGATCTGGTTCAGTGGGTTTTGGATTACGAAAGAAAGCTAGAAAAGGGAGAAGATGTTTATAAGAAAACGCTGTTTACTGCAAGTCGTGATAAAGTTCTGGAATATGGAACATTTGATGGACGCGTTCTGGAAGGAACATTTAGAAAGAGAAAATATCGTTCTTTTTTTGACATACCTTCTTTTAATGATTATCCAATGACGTTTGTATTTGGAACTACAAATGATGGCGTTAATTATGAAAACTGCTATGTGCTTTGGAATAACGGTGAAACGATTCCATGTACAGACGTGAAAGTTGAAAAAGTTGAAAATGCTGAAAGAGATATAATAAAGAATACATATTACAGAAATCGTATAAGATGGGCACCGAGTACAGAAATTTTGGGAGATCAGGTGCAACTACAGTTTTCGATGGTGGACCCGTTAGGTAGAGATACAAAAAAATTTGTTTTTGAATTTAGTAGTTGGGGTGGAGAACTTAAATATCACGTTGACGGTAGAGACAGCACGGAAGAGGTTTGTGATTTACAATTTGTTCAATAATAGATTTCATTGAATACCAACCATTATACGTGCTACGAAAGAAAAGCTGATTTGAAAGAACGAATATTAAAGGAGGACAAAAGATATGGCATGTTGTGCAGCTTGTGGAGAAAGCGCAGGTTTACTGGGCAGACGAAGCATGACGAACGGAACTGTATTATGCAGCCGGTGCAGTAAAAAAGTAAGAAATGAACATCAAAAATCATTGCTGACTGGATGGAATGTAGAGGATTATAAAAATTATTTACAATTTAGAGAGAAAGCGGAAACAAGAAGAAATATATTTGCTCCGGATGTGACGTTGGGAACACTGTTGATTGATACGGCACAAAAATTGTTTTGCGTGCTGGACAATGTAAAAGCGGATTTTCGAAAAGCGGATATCGATATTTACTCGTTTGATGAAGTAAGGTATGTTGATTTTCCGTTAGTTTTATCAAATTTCACCTCTCAGCTTTTTAGCAGCAAAAAAACGCTGGAAATAAGGGCTTATATAACATTTGCAATGAAAGACAGATGTATTACAGTTTCAAAAGAAATTGGATTGTTACGTGATTTGATAGACACGAAAAAAATGGAAGGAATCGGCACGGCAAAAAATTTGAACAATCTTTATATGACAATGGTTTTGTTTGTGGGATTGGTTAAAGCTTCGCAACCAGATATGGCAGCAGCGTGGGATGAAACAGATTATGTAATAAAATCTAACATGAACGGATTCAATTTGGAAAATAAATTTTTATGGTACAGTATCGATGATTCCAAAGAACTGGAGCGGGCAAAAAGTCTTTTCCAGGTGGATGAAGTCAATATAGGAGATATTCATGAACTTATAGAAAAGGCGGTAAAACTTCTAGCGATTGTTACAAACGAAAAAGATAGTGGAGAAACGGAAAAATTGAAGAGAAAAATATTTTCAGCATTGCAGTTGCTTTTGGCCAAAGCACTTTGCAGAGGGGAATAGGGAGGAAGCATAATGGGACTTTTTAAAAAACAGTATTGCATAGATTGTGGAGCTGCTTGTGGAATTACAAGCCCTATATTAGGAGATGAAACAAATGTTTGCGGGAAGTGCTTTGATAAGACTGTGTCAGATACGGTAAGAGAGGGCTTTTATTTTTGCGACAAGAGTCTGAACTCGGTAGTATATCTACAGTATAAGAGAGATAGAAAGGAAAAGGAAGATTTCTGGAACCGGCTTCGTGCTTCGGATATCGGATTAAGAGTAAAATTTAGCAAATTAATTGGTAAGCTTTATGTATGTGAAGAGTATAAACTTCTTCTAATAGGAGAGCTGCCGGAAGATTGCACATATTCGACTAAATTTGATATTTATTCAATTGATGAAATATTGAAAATGAAATTCATGTACATTCCAGGTAAGAAAAAAGACGATATTGGAGGATTGGCTGTAATTATTACAACGACTTCTAATTCGCTATTCCATATACTCAATCGTTTCCAGTATACAGAACAAGGAATATCCAGCGGGATGGTAGATGACGTCTTTACTGAATTATCGGATAGATATGGAATTGAAGGAGAATGGATGCAGGATGTTGAGATCGCGAAAGCCAGAATCGGACGGATTAAGATCATGTCAAAAATGGAGAGGCTGGCGATTCCGTGGGAAGAGTTTGACCCAACCCGTGAAAAAGCACTCGGATTGTTTATGCTGGACGATGGTCAGCCATATGATATCAATTATCTTAGCAATATTCGGAACAACCTGATTAAAATGTATGGTCCGAAGCAGGAGATTGATCAGGCCTATGATTACCTTCTAATGTGCCTTTCAGATCCATCTAAACAGGGAAATACTGAGAAGGATATCCTGCGTTTTTGCCCTAATTGTGGACATCAGAACAAGGAAAATGCAAGATTCTGCGAAAACTGTGGAAATATTTTGGAGTAAAGGAAGATACAAATAAGTGGAAGAGGAAACGGGAGGATGGAAAGAAGTATAGAAAAATTGGTTGATCTTGCGAAACAGGAAGATCAAGATGCAATTAATGAGCTATATAATCGAACGTTTAAAAAAGCATATTTTGTGGCTCGGGCGTCCATCAAAAGTTCGGATGGAGATTATACTTCACAGATAGAGGATATCCTGCAGGATGCATATGTAAAAGTGTTTGCGAACCTGGATAAGCTCACGAATCCGGAGAAATTTCAGGGATGGCTGGATACAATCGTGATTAACTGCTGCAGAGATTTCCTGAGGCAGAAGAAACCAAAGCTGTTTTCAGAAATGTCTACAGAAAATAGTGAGGATGGAAGTGTTCTGGAATTCGAAGATGCCAGGGAAGATGAGCGGATGGAGTTTAATCCGGAGAAAACAGTTGATTATACGGAGACGAAGCGTCTGATTGCAGAAATGTTGGATCGGATGCCAGCCGATCAGAAAATGTGTATGCTCATGTACTATTATGAAGAAATGAGTGTTCGCCAGATTGCGGAGGCACTTGATTGTTCAGAAGGAACGATTAAAAGCCGTTTGAATTATGCAAGAAAGAATCTAAAAGGCCAGGTTTTGGAACTGGAAAAGAAGGGAACAAAACTTTACTGTGCACCACTTTTCCCATTTCTGTATTGGTTTTTCCGTCAGCAGGCGGAGGATTTTATCAGCGGTACTGCTGCAGCTGCAGTGGGTTCTACTGTTATCAAGAGTACAGTATCGGGAGCAGGAGGCTCAAACATAGCATCAGGTGCAGCCGGAGCAGGTGCCAAGACAGTGGCAGCAGCAGGAAAGGCTTCATTAGGACTGGGGGCAAAGATTGCGATAATCGCGGTTGGAGCAGCAATCATAGTCGGAGGCGGAGCGATAACCGTTAAGACGATGGCGGTGAAGAACATAGATAAGACAACCGAAACGGTTACGGAGGAGGAAAGCAGTGAACCGGAGACAGAAGAAATGCCTGTAGTCAGTGTGCTCTCAGAGCCAGAAGAAGTTTTTGAATGTTTTGGACTTACAGAGGATGAAATTATCGAAAAGTATGGCGAACCGACAGAATCATTTGCTGATCCGAATGGACAGTTAGAATTGGTTTATGGTACAGGAAAAAAATTCTTATTTGAGTGGGAAACTTGTGATTACATACTTTATGATTTAAAAGAATCTTTTGGCATTACGGAAAGAACAGATATTCACACTCTTCTAGATGCAATTGGTGGCCGAGTAGTAAATTATTGGACAGAAGATCTGGAATATTCGATGTGGAGTGGAAAGGAAGGACAAACGGAGGTTGATATCGTATCTCAGAATGACTTTTTATATAAGCTATATTTGAATAACCCAGGTATTTTAGAGCCAGAAAACAGCAGTGACTTTGTCGTTGCAATGAGAATCGGAGAAGATACTCCGGAGGAAGATATGACGGGTGATTTTGACGATTATCTTCATACAATAGGAAATGCAGATACAGATGCCGACGATACAGAGGCTTCTCAGGGAGGAATGAATGCTTCTGAGAGAAGGAAAGCCTACTATGAGTTGATTCGTTCTATGTCTACAGGAAACGCGGCTCAAAATGCATATAACTGGAATATGGATGGACTTGAAAAATTGGAATGGAGCGAAGCAGACCTGGATGGAGATGGAGTTGATGAAATTTTATTTGCTTCCGGAAACTATCATGCGGCATCGGTTGGCATTGGAAAAATGGTTGATGGAAAGGCTGTGTACTGCGGAGAATTAGGAAACAGTGGTGCTTTAAGCTATTATCCAGGAACCGGATATCTTATGGATGACTGGACTGGAGGCGGAGGTCATACAGAGACACTCTATTCTTTGAGTGAAAGGGAGATTCAGCTGATTGCACAGGCAAATTATTCAGATGAATATAATGCAATAACAGATGAGTATGATTTAAAGGAGTATTCTGGAGAACTCAATGGTACGGAAGTATCCACATCCGAAGCACAGCAGTATATCGATAATATCAAAAAGCAGCATGGGGATGGAATAGCATTTCAGTATGGAGATGCTGAAAATCATAGATTTGAAGAGCTTCTAAAATAAATTAAAATGAAATGAGGAGCAGATTATATGGAAAAAGAAACCATACAGGTATTTGAAAAAGAGCAGCAGACATCGGAAAATAAAGTAGATGATCTGGAAAAAGAAATCACGCAGGGTAAACTTGAGGAACGGGGTCAGTCAGAAAATGATTCAGAAACAGTACCAGAAGAACCGTCTCCTTCCAGCCCGGAAGAGGAAAATGCACCTTCACAGAAAGATCTTCTGGAGAAGATGATGCTGATGGATCAGAAGCTGGATTCCCTGGCGGAGAAGTTTGACGATAAGATTCAGACAGATACGTATAAAAACCAGCTTTTTGATCAGATGCACAACCAGCTGAGAAAATATCAGGACGATGTGCTGGAGGCAATACGGGAACCGATTATCACAGAGCTTTTAGATCTTCTGGACGGACTCAAAAAATATGAGAAGCATATGCCGGAGGAAGCAACACAGGAAAATCTGGATAAAATATGGCAGAGGTTTTATCAGGCCGACCCCAGCCGGCAGGAAAACGCCGGTCTGGGTCTGGGCCTGTCGATGGTGCAGCAGATCGTCACGCTCCACGGCGGCACGGTCGCCGTCACGAGCGCGCCGGGCCACGGCACGACGTTCACGGTCACGCTGCCCGAACACCACGGAAAAGAGGAAAGCTGATATGAAAAAAACCGTTTTGCGTGCCTATGCCCGCCTGATCGCGGAGGTCGGCGCGCGTGTGCAGAAAGGGCAGGACGTCGTCATCGAGGCCGAGCTCGACCAGCCGGAGTTCGTGACCATGGTCGCCGATGCGTGCTATCACGCCGGGGCGCGCAAGGTCACGGTCACGTGGAAGCACCAGGCGCTCGAAAAGCTCGCCATCCGGCGCGAGAGCGTCAAAACGCTCCAGACCGTCGAGGCTTGGGAGCGCGCGAAGCTCCAGCACTATGTCGACACGCTCCCGTGCCGCATCTACCTGCTCAGCGAAGATCCGGACGGCCTGCGCGGTGTCAGCCCCGCGAAGATGGCCCGCGCCCGGC
>OLGF01002453.1_pt1 | contig 17155 bp, 13 predicted proteins | sample 1604971 | NCBI WGS metagenome assembly OLGF01 (sample SAMEA3888902, study PRJEB22519) | human gut metagenome | biome: human gut; feature: human-associated habitat; material: faeces | place: Denmark | collected 2011 | reverse complement strand
CGAGGTTGCGGAACACGCCCTTGGTGAATACCAGCTTCTCGAAGCTGTCAATCTGTTCGTCCTCTGGTTCCTGAATCAGAGTTCCATCGCGGTCGATGAAGAGTAATCTTGTCTGTTTCATGTCTCTTATATATGTTAATACGATTAATATTTTTCAATTTCTGCGGTTGCCATCTTCTGGCTTTCCTTCATTCTCCGTTTCTCTTCGTCTTGCACCTTGTAAGAGCCGAACTGATAGGCAAGTGAAATGCCAAGCCAGCTCAGGGCGTAGATGATGAGCAGGAAGGTGATGGTGAACACCAGAAAGAGGAGTGGGGTGAAATAACCCGGCACACCGAGTGGGTCGCCATCAAGTGCACCGAGCTGTGAAAAGAACTGTGCGATGATGAGGATGATGGAAGGCAGGGCTGCGATAAAGGTAGCGATGCCTACGATAATCATGCCGAGAAAACTGGTCAGAAAGAAACCTCCGAAGTGGCGGAGAATGCGGAGAAGGGATTTTCCTATCTTGCACTTTTCGCCCTTAGGACACAGTTGCTTTCTTGGCAGAAGATGCCAGAATGATACGATAGCCATCACGATAGTGGCTCCGTAAATGATGGTTTGCAGAATGAACGAAGCCATCGGATTCACGGCTCCCCAATCGTGAAGCGGTTTGTTGGGGAGGAGGAAATAGAGTACGATAGCCAGCAATACAGCAAATGGAACATGGGTAGTCCATGTCTGTTTTACGAGTGATCTGAAGTCACTTGTTATGGTATCGTATGATGCTCTCATGCAGGAAGTTATACTTCGGTGCTTAAATAATTCATTTACTTCCATAACTATCTTGTTTTAATTTCTAATTATCGCTTTTTTATTTTTTTACCCTTTTACTTTTTTACCTTTAAAAGTTTCTTCTGAATTCAGAGCAGGTAATGGCGGTAGCGATAGCCACATTCAGACTGTCGGCGGTAGCTCTACCTTCCGGAAAGTTAGGGATGAGCAGCTTGTGGTTCACCTTCTTTGCCAGTTCTGGCGAGATGCCTTTTCCTTCGTTTCCCATCACGATGAGTCCTCGGTTTTCGAGCTTTTGCTGATAGATGTTGTCGCCATCGAGCAGGGTGCCGTAAACGGGAACGTCGGCAGGAAGTGATTCTACCAGTCCCAGCAGGTCGCCATATTCTACCTTTACTCTTGCTATGCTGCCCATCGTAGCCTGTACCACCTTCGGATTGTATACGTCGGCAGTATCCTGACTGCAGTAGATATGGGTGATGCCAAACCAGTCGGCGATACGGATGATGGTGCCCAGGTTGCCTGGGTCCTGAACGCCGTCGAGCGCCAGACTCAGTTCGCTGGTATTAATAGAGTAATCTCCTGATGTTGCCTGTTTGAATACGGCAAGCACCTGCTGCGGATGTTGCAGGAAACTCACCTTCTTCAGTTCTTCATCAGTAACCTCTATTACTTCGGTTTCAGCCCCGAAGTGTTTGCCCCGGAGCCATTCGCCGGTAGCCACAATCAGGTCGGCAGGTTGCAGAGCGAGCAGATCGTCTACCACCTTGAAACCTTCTGCCACGAACTTTCCTTCTTTATTTCTGTTCTTCTTCAGTTCGAGCGAACGTATGTACTTTATTTTATTCTTGCTAATCATTTATTGTCATCTATTGTCATTAATGGATGCAAAGGTACTCAATTTTCTTTAAAGTGGCAAAATAGTTGTATTAAATTTTGGAAAAGTAAAAAAAAGGCTGTATATTTGCACCATATTTTATAAAATAGGAGATTTTAGTATGAATACAATTGCTTTAGATAATAAGACATACAATAATATAGAATGGTATGCTCGGCAGAAAAATATCAGCGTAACTGAGGCTGCGATATCTGTATTGAACTCTTTCTTGGATAAAATCAAGCCTAAAGAACATCAAAAGGACAAGTTTTATATAGCTCCTGAGGTGAAGGCTTTAGAGGTAGGCTTTCAGTGCCCTAATGAATTGTCTGATGATTATAAGAAAGAAATGGGTGAAATTTTAACAGAGAAATATTTATGAAATTGTTTTTAGATACTAATGTCTTAATTGATTTTATATTAGAACGCCCTCAGTTTTACAATGCAGCAGCAATGATAGTATCTTATGCATTTGAGAAGAAGGTCTCTATTTGTGTATCATCTTTATCGTTAGTAACTGCTAATTTTATTTGTATAGAACGCTGTAGTATGCCGATAGATGTTTTTCGTAGAAAGATAGATTTTCTGCGTAATTTTATGGAAGTTTGTTCTGTTGATTCTTCTGATATTTATCATTCGTATGATTTGGAATGGAAAGATTTTGAGGATGGAGTACAATATTATTCTGCAATACGTTCGGGGGCTGATTATTTAGTAACCAGAAATGCTAAGGATTTCGAAAAGAGCGATATTGAGGTTGTTTCTACTGATGAAGCATGTGCCTTATTGTAAATTTAAGATAGATATTTTGAAAATACAGAAGATTTCATTACTTGCCTTGCCGCTGCTCATAGCATCTTGTTCTTCAAGCAAAATGGTGCCGGAAGGGGAGTATATATTAAATAAGGTGGAAGTGAAGAGCGACTCGGCAGGGTATAATGCCGGGGCGCTCAAGCAGTATGTGCGCCAGAAAGAGAAACCGAAACTCTTCTCGCTCTTCAAGAATCCTTTCAGCAAGAAGCCTGTCATCTACGATACTTTGCAGGCGCGGCTCTCCTGTCAGGATCTGCTTACCGCCATGCAGAACCAGGGCTTCATGCATGCCGGGGTGTCGCTCTATACCACCAAGAAAGGAAAGAAACTGGATGCTACCTATCTGTTGCATCCCGGAGAACCTTTTGTGATAGGTAAGGTGAAATATGAGGTGGAAGATGAACATATCCAGCAACTTCTACATCTCGATAATCCCGATAATCAGCAGATTAAGCCGGGTATGAGATTTACGGTAGAAACATTGGATAATGAGCGCAGGCGTATCTCCAGCCTTCTGACCAATGATGGCTATTTCCGCTTTCATAAAGATTTTATCCAGTTTTCTGCCGATACGATTGCGGGACAGAAGGATATCGCCCTGACGCTCCACCTGATGAAGTATAAGGCAAACAGTAATGCTCCTGAGGTTGATCATCCCCGATATGAAATCAGAAACATCAACTATCTGAGTAATGACAGCGACCGAATTCATCTGCGCCATCAGGTTTTGCTCAATGCCACTGCTCTCAGAGAAGGCCGTCCCTACAGCGCCGCTGCCTTGCAGCGCACCTATAACAACTTTGCCCGTCTGCAGGCGGTGAAGTATACCAACATCAGTTTCTCTGAAGTTCCTGACAGCAACCAGGTTACGGAGAACGGAATGGAGAGGGACAGCATCAGCCGGCAGATGGATTGCAATATTCAGATCAGTACCAACAAGCCTTCTACCATCGCCTTCCAGCCGGAAGGAACCAATACGGCGGGCGACTTGGGAGCTGCTGCATCGCTCACTTATACCAACCGAAATCTCTTCAGAGGTAGTGAGCAGCTGAGCATCGAACTTCGTGGAGCTTACGAGGCCATTACTGGTCTGGAGGGGTATCAGGACCAGAACTATACTGAATATTCGGTTGAAGGCAAACTGGTTTTCCCTCGTTTCTTGGCGCCTTTCCTTTCAAGAAATTTCAGAAGGAGACAGACGGCAAACAGCGAGTTGTCTGCAAGTTGGAATCTTCAGAACCGTCCGGAGTTTCATCGCCGCGTATTCTCTACTGCCTGGCGTTATCGCTGGACAGAACCGCGTCATCACCTGGCCTGGCGTTTCGACCTGCTCGATCTCAACTATGTGTATATGCCATGGATATCCGAGACATTCAAGAGAGACTATCTCGATAATGCCGAAAACAGAAATGCCATCCTCCGCTACAATTACGAAGACCTGTTTATCATGAAGATGGGTTTCGGTTTGAGTTATAGCGATGGGGTAGATGCTGTGCGAGTGAATGTAGAGAGTTCGGGCAATCTGCTGAGCGGTGTTTCCAAGGCTTTCGGTTTCAAGGTGAACAGCCAGGGGCAGCGTACATTATTTAATATAGCTTATGCCCAATATGCCAAGTTTGATGTAGATTATACCCATCTGATGCAGTTTGATAAGCGCAATGCTCTGGCGCTGCATGCGGGTATCGGTGTGGCTTATCCTTACGGCAACAGTACGGTGCTACCTTTCGAAAAGCGTTATTTCTCGGGTGGTGCCAACTCGGTAAGAGGTTGGGGCGTAAGAGAATTAGGTCCGGGCAAGTTTAAGGGAACTGACGGCAGAATAGATTTCATCAACCAGACGGGTGATGTGAAGCTCGACTTGAATGCCGAATATCGCACTTCGCTCTTCTGGAAGTTTGAGGGTGCAGCGTTTATCGATGCCGGTAATATCTGGACACTTCGCAATTATGAGGATCAGCCTGGCGGCCAGTTCAAGATAGATGAATTCTACAAACAGATAGCTGTAGCCTATGGCTTAGGTCTCAGGTTGAATTTCGATTACTTCATTCTCCGTCTGGATATGGGTATGAAGGCAATCAATCCGGCCTACGGAACGAAGGAAGAGCATTGGGCGATTATCCACCCGAAACTAGACCGTGATTTCGCCTTCCATTTCGCAGTAGGTTTGCCGTTCTAAATGCAGCTAATAGTTGATAGTTAATAGTTAACTGAACTTTCGAATATTAGGAAGTTAAAGGAGTAAAGGAAGTTAAGGAGTTAAGACGTATGTCTTGCTGCTTAAAAACAACGCCAAAAAGACTGTTGTCTTAACTCCTCAGCGACCGTAGGGAGCGATAACTCCTTTAACTCCTTTAACTTCTGAACTTGAATTATCAGGGAATAAGAATATCCATAAAAGTCAGGAGTTCTCGGCTTCTGACTTTTTTACTTGTTTCTGCGCATCATAGAACCTTACTTCCAAGGTTCTCCTCAAATCATCGCGACGGTCCATATTCAACTTTTTACGGATATGGCAACGCTGGCTGGTGATATTTGATTCACTCTTATTGAGTTCTGCACAAATTTCCTTTAAAGTATGCCCCTGAAGAATCAGCTTGCATATTTCCTTTTCGCTGAACGTAAGACCATCACAAACCTGATCCCATGCCACTCTATTCAATTCTTCATTAAACAGATGTTCAGAAGCATGGGTAATAATCTTCTGCCGGACATCAGGAGTCAGACGCTTCATCAGGCTTTCTGCTGCTTCCGGTTCATTATCCTTCAAATCGGCAAGCATATTCAACGCCTTGTTTTCAACCCGAGTCATCCGTTTCGGCGGGCGCAACCCCTTGGTTACAATACTCATATTATATACTGCCACATAAACCAGCATCATGAAACTCAGGAAAACAGCCTTCATACTGAAAAGAGCTGGCATAAGCGGAGTGCTGAACAGGTATATCAGCAACATAGGTATCGTACCTACCGTGATGATGGCGCAAGTCTTATACAAAGTTTGGCTCAACGCTGTAATAGCCAGGATAAAGACAACAAACAGGTTGCAGATAACGCTCAAATCATCATTAGCAAAACCGAAATTGATGCAAAATACGCTATCAAGAGCCAGTTTGGCGAACATCAGAAGGTAAAGAGAAGAAATACCTTTCACGAAAGCTATCTTCCGTTTCCAGACCAGAAACTGCAGGAGGCAGAACACGAATGTATGCAAGCCACAGAGGCTTAAACCATAAGGTTCTTTCACCAGCAGAAAGAGCATAATATGATAAGGTATGATAATCAGCTCGCTTATCGTCAGAAGTAGAAAGGCGATAACGCGTCGGCGGTCTACCACACCACAATATTGAGGGCATAAATGATGTTCTACCCTCACTATCAGGTTTACAATGTCATTCTTCAGTTTCATTTCGTATTGGTTATTTTCTTAAATCTTATTTATACATTCGTAAGTCAAACGGCTCTTTTTCTTGGAAATTGCCATTCTTTTAGGGAATTATTGATTCCAGCTGCAAAAATACAAATAATATCAGAAATTCTTGTTGAATTATCCGAAAATCGTACAAATTTAACGATTTTAAGCATAAATCAGTGTACTATTTTGCTAAAAATAGCATTTTTCAGTATTTTTCAGTGCTTAAAAATTTGGTTGTATCCAATATTCGTTATACTTTTGCACCCGAAATCCAACGATATGAGATACAGACGAACTAAAAAGTAAGTTGAAAGTAAACTGAAAGGAGAAAAAGAACAGTTGAAAGTAAACTTCAGGAAACATGAGTTCTCAGTAGATTCAGGTATTGGTGATCATTATAAATATAAAAGAGTATAAGAAAGTAAAAGGTGATTCAAAATCGCTCAATGTATTAAAAAAAAAGAAAAGTTTAATTGAGGTATGAAGAAAAGGATTTTAATTGCGTTAGTAGCACTCGGCAGCCTTATCTGTCCTGCTCTAGCGCAGGAAGCTGCGGTAAAGACCAACTTGCTGTATGATGCAACGACAACCATGAACTTGGGTGTTGAATTCGGTCTTTCTCCTAAATGGACACTTGACGTATCCGGAAACTACAATCCTTGGACGTTTTCAAAGAACAAGAAATGGAAACACTGGCTCGTTCAGCCAGAGGCCAGATACTGGTTCTGTAACAAAATGATGGGTTCATTCATCGGCTTCCATGCCTTGGGTGGATCTCACAACATCGGTGGCATGGATCTTGACTTCAAGTTCCTGGGCACTGATTTCTCTAAGCTGAAAGACTATCGGTATGAAGGATGGTTTATCGGTGCAGGTGTAGCTTACGGCTACGCTTGGGCTCTCTCGAAACATTGGAATCTGGAAGCTGAACTTGGTGTAGGCTATATCTACTCTAAGGCAGATAAGTTTAACTGTGCTCAATGCGGAGATAAACTTGAAGATGACAAGGCACACAACTATGTGGGTCCGACGAAAGCAGCCCTCAACTTAGTGTATGTTTTTTAAAAAGAATCAGTGATGAATACATATAACATAATAGGTAGTATGTTCGGAGCCTTGCTTATCGCTCTTCCTATATCAGCCGATAATACCCAGCAGGCTTACAAGAATCTGAAAATCCAGAATAAGGCAATCAGAAAGGTTGGCAACCAGGTGAAAGTGGCTATGGACTTGAACCTCGACCAAATTCAGCTTGCCAGCAACAAAGGTCTCATCTATACCCCAATGATCCTCAACGAAAAGGATACACTCTTCATGCCGAGCGTTGAGGTGATGGGTAAAAAGAGATATATTTACTATCAGCGTAACCAGAAAACGGCTACGGCAAACCCACTCATCGTGGCACTCCGTAAGAACAAGACTGCACAGACGCTTCATTATGAATACGCCGCTCCGTTCAGCGACTGGATGAAGAACTCAAACTTCGCCATCAGCAATGATGCCTGCGGTTGCAACCAGCAACTTCTCGACGAAGGTATTCTGAATCCGGAAGGACGTGCATTCTCTACTCCGAAGAATCTCTTCAATGCTTATGTTCAGCCTAAGGCAGAAGCCGTAAAGGCAAGAAAGGAGAATGGTTCTGCCCGTTTGAACTTCAAGGTGAACAAGTGGGATATCCTGTATGATTTGGGCAACAATGCCAGCGAACTGGATAATATCCGCAAGACACTCGATCTCGTGAAGAACGATTCGGATGTTACCATCACCAAGATAACTCTCCACGGCTATGCATCACCAGATGGCGGATATGCCAACAACAACAAGTTGTCGCATAACCGTACACAGGCGCTTTTGAAGCATATTCTGAAGACCTATCCAATTTCTTCAAAACTGTTTGCGGCCACAGCTACAGCAGAGGATTGGGCGGGAACCATCAAGTATGTAAATGAGAATGAGATTCCTCAGAAGGAAGCTGCACTTGAGATCATCAACAGCAACATGCAGCCAGATGCCAAAGAGAAAGCATTGCTCAAGAAGGCTCCTCAGGCTTATCGCTATCTCCTGCAGAATGTATGGCCATCACTTCGCCGTACCGACTATACGATAGAATATGATGTTCAGGCATTCAATGTAGCAAAGGCTAGAGAGGTTATCAAGACCCGTCCTCAGAAGCTCTCTCTCCAGGAGATGTATCTGGTAGCCCAGACTTATCCTAAGGGTAGCGCCGAATTCAACACTGTTTTCGACATAGCTGTAAGAATGTTCCCTGAAGATAAGCTTGCCAATCTCAATGCAGCCTCAGCAGCCATCGAACGTGGCGACAAGGTGAGTGCAGAGAAATATCTCCTGAAAGCTGGCGACAGCGCCGAGGCAAACAATGCCCGCGGTTGTCTGGCTGCCATGAAGGAAGACTATCAGACAGCCAAGCAATACTTTGAGAAAGCTATTGCCGGTGGTTTGAAGGAGGCGCAGGAAAACCTGGATAAAGTTAACCAGGCACTTTAAAGTAACTATTTACTTTCTATTTATATAAGTATAAGATAAAAGATGATGTAAAATACGATCTGTTTTCAGCGGATTGTGCCAATATGTGCGAAACTTAATTTTGAGAATAAGAATTAATTAAATATATTGTATAACTTTTTTGTATTAAGTAAAAAGATTATGAAAAAAATGAATTTGCTCGTAATGAGCTTGGTTTCAGCCGCAGCTTTGTCTTTCACTAGCTGCAGCAGTAATGATGATTTGGCTAATGACAACGCAGGTCAGGCTAAGGCAGATGGTTTCTACATGACTTTGACTGTACAGTCTCCAAATGCTAGCGGTACAAGAACTTCTGTTATTAATCCTACAGAGTTTGCTACAGCAGATGAAGCTGCCATCAAAAATGGTACTTTGTATTTGGTAGATGCCAATGGCAAAATTGCTTTCTCTGAAAACTTATCTAATTTGGATTGGTCAGGACAGACGGATGAGAACGAAAGTTCCAAGAAGGATGGCAGCAAGACTTTCAAGATTGAGGTTAAGGATGTTCATGCTGGCAATACATACAAAGTGTATTTCAAGGCTGGTGACCAAGCGCCAACAGCAGCAATGAACTTCAACCCAACTCTTAGCAACATATTTAATACTACAGATAAGTTTGCGACTTCATTCGCTACTGCAAAGAACTTTGCTATGTTCAACCAGAACGACGAACAGGTGAATGGTAACGGTTATACAGTAACCTTCAGCAAGGCTAACAATAATGAAGCTAACCCAGCAAAGGTTAATTATAATGGAGTAGCAGGCAGCCCTATCAAGGTTGAGCGTGTAGTAGCTCGTATCGATGCTCCTGTAAATAAATCAACACAAATCCTTGCATCTTACCCAGAAAATGCTTCAGAAGCATTGAAGGTAGCAATAGATGATGCAAAAGATAAGGTTGCAAATATTGAACTGGTAGACTATGCTGTAGCTAACTTGGCAAATCAGTCTTACGTGATGCAGACATGGAGTGAAAACCAGCTTAGTCTTCCAGCTAACACCGACTATACACAGAAAGCTACTGATTTCGGTACTAAGTATTATTACAAGGATAATGAATTCTTCAACAACAATACAGTAAACTACGTATTCGAGAACAATTCATCAGAAAATCCTACAACCATGTATTTCGAGTATAAGGTTACTCTTAAGGATATGACTAATGCTGATTTCAAGGATGGTGTTAATGCAGGTACATTCTATCGTTACAACAACGTAATCTACACCTCTTTCGATCAGATCTTCGAAGATTACAAGGGTGTAGCAGGCCTCTTCGACGGCAAGGACAAAGTTGCAATGAAGACAGAATTGGATAATGCCATCAATGACGATACAAAGTTGGCAGACTTCCGTGAGAAATACAACATTGAAGTATTCAAGGGAGGTAAGACATACTACAAGCATGTTATCAAGGACAATCACATCAATGGCATTATCCAGCGTAACAGCATCTATCGCCTCAACATTAACAATATCTTCAACGTAGGTGCTCAGGTTCCTAATGGTGAGCCAACAGAGAACGATTACTACTATATCAACGTTACCGTTACTGTTAACCCTTGGGTTCTCAACACAGAAGACGTTGACTTGCAGTAATATTTCGTCAAACCAGACAGATAAAATATAAATACTTATATATATACCAATACTCTCGGGGGAGCAATCCTCCTCCGAGAGTTTATCAATCAAACGTTCGTTCTGAAAAGAACGAAAACATTCTTAAAAGATAACTAACATTGCCGCCCATGTATAAAAGGCGGGAGATACAATGACGTGCCGTCATACCCCCAACCCGAAAGACTGGCACTTTTCATCCTTAGATAATAACGATGCCGAAGGCAACGAAACAGAGAGCTGATGAAGCAAAGATATTCGCTACCTACGGCACTCTCTATATAAAATAAGTAAAAGTAAAAGATTATAAAAGATAAAGAATATGGCACATTTCCTCAACAACAAATGTTGCAAGCTGGTTTGCATCTCAGCCATCGCACTCACTTCTCTTTCATCATGCATGAAAGATGATATCACGGGCTGCCCTACAGCTAAGTTGTCGCTCAAATTCGACTATACTTATAATGTGAAAGAGGCTGATGCTTTCTCTGCTGAGGTGAAGAACCTCAACGTTTATGTATTCGACAAGAACGGTAAGTTCGTAGATAACTATACCGAGTCGGCTGACAAGTTTGAAACAGGTCATAAGATGGAAATCACAGACCTGCAAGCAGGCAAGTATACCTTCGTCTGCCTGGCTCGTGACAAGCAGCCTGCCGCAATGGGAACAAGAGCCGAAGGTGATGATGAGACCGAGTTTAGCTTTACTAAACTTACCCCAGGTATCTCTACCATCAATGACCTGCAAGAGGAAATGGGCAAAAAAAACGAAGAAGAATCCGTAAACGACAAGCACTTCACCGCCCTCTATACCGCACAGGACTCCCTCAACTTTGATGGAGAAAACGATGTGCAGGGAAAATTGAGTCTGATGAAGTGTACCAAGACATACCGAGTGGTGATGCTTCCATTCGAACCCGACCAGGAAGGATTCACAGCCGAAAATTTCGATGTAGAAATCAAAGGTTCTGCTGCCCTACTCGACTATAAGGGCGACAAGGTAAAGCCAAAGGCTATCACCTATCTTCCTTATGAGAAGAAACTGGTAGAAAACCACAGCGGCAAGACCGAGGTAGAAGGCGAAGACGTAGAAAAGGCGCTGGTTTACGACCTGTCATCATCACGTATGTTCGAAACCAAAGATGACAACAAGAGTCGCGCTGCCGACGGAACCAGCCAATATGATGACAAGCGCATCGTCATCACAGACAAGCGCATCAACAAAGTCATCTTCAACCACTCCCTGCCTTGGTTCCTCTCACTCTGTGCCAGCGACCGCTACGGCAAAGACTGGAGCGACCAGCAGTATCTGGACCGCCAGGATCATTACACTCTGGTATTCTACGTGCCAGCTCCAAGTTCTACCTACAGCATGGATGCAAGAATCAAGGTAAACAACTGGGTTCTGAATCTTCAGAATGCCGACCTGGGAAAATAAGAAAAGAAAGAAGTATAAGTAAAAGAAAGAAAACATGAAACGCTATCAATCTACTCTGACCAAGATGACACGCCCAGTGTGTATGGCACTCGCTGCTTTGCTCATGGTAGGCGCAATGGCATCCTGTTCAGAGAACGAAAATACAGAAACAGCTCAAAGCGACAATGCCTATCTGAGCCTCAGTTTCTCTACCGGCACCGGAAACAGTACCAGAGCCGGAGAAACTAGCGGAAAGGCTCTTGCCGACAATGAGACCAATGCAAATCCTACTCAGGAGAGCGACATCCACAACATCAAGGTATGGGTGTTCAAATCAAATACCGGCGATGAAGCCACTCCTATCTCTTATAAAGCAGAAACGCTGAGCGAAGTGAAGAACGGTAACTATACCCTGAACCTCCGATTCCTGAGAAAGACTGGCGGCGAAGAAGTAAAGAACATCGACCTTTACATCCTGGCAAACTCTGAGAGCATCAACATGCCGGACCTGATAAAAGGCAAAGACCTCAGTTCTGTTACCCGCAAAGATCTGAAAGAAGTCAGCTTTACCTCACCTTTCGGTATCAATAGCGATGGTTCTGCAGAAACAAAAGAGGTTTCAAAGGAAAAGGGACTCCCTATCTCCCGTGCCATCACCGAGATTTCTGTAGACAGCCATGTGGCTGATACAGAAGAAGGAGCCAAAAACAAAGGCATCAAGATTCCTCTGGTTCGCGCCGTTTCGAAACTCCACTTCTACTTTGCCCGCAAAACGGGTTCTGATGCCAATACCAGTCAGGTAAAGGTAACAAGAATAGAGGTAGAAGGCAACACCATTCCTACCGCCAGCTATGTTTTTCCCGACGAAGCGATATATAACGAGAAAGGTTACAACCAGGACGTAACCAGTCAGAAATACGACAACGCAGGTACAGATTACGTACCAACGACTCTGAAACTGGCAGGTGTAGAGAACAAGGATATCAAGGCAGTGGAGGATCCTAAGAGTTTCATCAAAAAGAGTAATCAGTCTGCCCAGCAATATCTGGATGCTTTTAAACAGGCAAACATTGGTTCTCACAATCTCTGTTATCTCCGTGAAACCAACAAAGCCATCCGAGGCACCATCTACTATTCATTAGATGGCGGAGCAACCGAGAAGCACGAGACCTTCAATATTCCTTCTGAAGGAAATGCCATCAGAAACAGAGAGCTGGTAGTTTATGGTTATTTCCTCAACGGACAGATGGGCAAGCTCACCGTTACTCCTACCATCCAGGAATGGCAGGATGGAGGAACATTCGATTTCATCGATGCCTCAACCAACGTGGCTATCCCTGGCGGAGATCAGACAGACTGGGGCTACAAGGTATATTACGGTTTCCCAAAACGCGGACCGATGATTACGCTCCAGGATATCGATACCAAAGGTAAGCCTTGGATTCTCCAGACAGACAACCCGATGTTCGGATTCGTAGAATGCAATAAGGATGGCAACTATGATGATCATAAAGATCCGGTTTACGATCCAAACATTTCAGACAAAAACGATGGAGACAATGTTATTGGATATACTTATCATATAGATGATTTCATCATCAATAAAAGTGGTGAGAAGAAGACGCTCTACTTCTATGTCGTACCAAAGAACAGACTGGATCTGGCAAAGCCACACAATGTAAAGGCGCAGGTATTCCTGACGACATATCCAAACGATAAGTTTATCCTGAATCCAGGTTCCAAATATAAAGGATGTAAGAAGGGCAAATTCGCCGGTAAGGATATTCACTTTGAACAAGTATTATAAAGACAACAGAAAATAACATTCATCATGAAGAAGTTATATATAGACATAAGATTCGCAAAATGCATCTTGGCTCTTACGGCAGGATGGCTCATGGCAGGATGCTCAGCTGAAGACGAACTGGGAAACGGTTCGGCTACACAACAGTTGAGCATGACTCCCATGATCAACGACCTGCAGACCACAAGAGTGAAGGAAGAAGAGAATCTTCATGAAAAAACTCTGTCTTCTCTTGACTTTAAGATGTTCGGACCGTCATCCAGCGAACGCAGAATAGACAGTCTGTTCGACGCCCCTGCAGAGAACAAAGCAGAGGAACTGGGTTCGGGCAACTGGAAGGAGAGCCTGAACCTCCAATCAGGTCAAAGTTATGCATTCTATGCAGCAGCCAACGCCAGTCAGAGCCTGCAAGGCAAAAGCCTGGATGAACTTCAGAAAGCTACCCAGAAGGATGATGATATTTGGATGCCTTACTCTACAGACAACAGCAAGAAGCTGTTTCTGATGAGCAGTCATGGTTCATACAAGATTACAGAAAAGGCAGAACAGAATATCCCGGTAGAACTGGTAAGAGCGGCTGCCAAAATCAAGCTGAACATCTCTTCTACGGTGAAGGATTACCATATTTCTGACGTTCAGTGGAAACTCATCAATTACAATACCAATACTACCATCTTTGCTGGTGCTGATCAAACCGCAACTCCATTTATCATATCAGACAACAATACCTGGAGCCCGGCAGCATCTGCAGAAGATGAGAAGGGGAATAAGGTCTTCACGGTAACCACCTACAGTTATTCCACCAAATGGGAAACTCAGGAAACAATGCCACAGATTGTAGCAAAGGTCAACTTTAAATATAAGGACAACTCTAAACCTGATATTCCGAAGGAATTGAAGATACCGGTTCGTGACCCTCAGGGTGACAAGGAGTTAGACCGCAACTATATCTATACCGTCAATGCCGTCATCAAGTATCTGGATACCAAAACAGATATTGATTACGATGACGACCTTGGTTATCTCAAGTGGCAAATTACGAAATGGACGCAAGGAGAAGAAACTTATGTGAAGGGAGATAAAGCCAGTTTCCTCGTGGTATATCCTACCCAACTGGACCTCAAGGAACCGATGGATTGGGGAACAGATAACTGGTGCATCGACTGGTTTGCATCCTGCCCTATCTTTCAGCAACCAGAAAAGGAAGGATATTACTTTGATAAATATGGTAAAAAGATAGTGGATAACAACCTGGCTGGTCAGATCAACAGCCAGTCTGACAAAAGCGTTGGTGACGATAACCGAGGAAAGATAGATATTCATGGTAACAAACCAGAATATACCATCAGCTACATCAACTTCCTCGTAAAGACTAACGACGGCTCCAAATCTCAGAAAGTGAATGTAAGGAAGTACCCTGCCATCTATTCACTCAATGTAGAAAGTACGGGTACTTTGAATCAATGGCAAAATAAACGCCTATACACGATTCAACACTCAGTGACAAAGAGTAGTAACACCTATAGCGTGGCAAAGCCATCAGATAAAAATGACAATACGGTATCACCTGCTTTCATCATTGCCTCAACCATCAATAGTAGGTTGCAATCAATAGGCAGCAACGACGAAGCCAAGAAATACTGTGAACAGTACAAAGAAAAGGCTAAGACAAGGAAAGGCGAGGACCTTGATCTAAGCGGTTGGCGTTTGCCTACAAAAGAAGAGGTTAAAAAAATTATTAGTTTACAATCAGGCAATAACGCTATTCCTGATGATCTGTTACAAGGTGAATCCTACTGGACATTCGATGGCGATAAGTCTGAAGAACAAAGTAACGCTAATTACAAGGGAGCCTATGTTCGTTGCGTACATGACTTGACACCAGATGAAATCGAGAAAATAGAGGATCAAGGTATAGAATAAAGAAGGTTAATGATATGAAACAAATAAGATTACATATTGGTATGATAGCAGTGCTGTTAACATTTATGTTGACAGCCTGCACCGATTGTATAGTAGACAACGAGACTTCAAGCAACGAGGCTGAAGATGGTTACTATACCGCTCACTTCAATATAGCCATACCTAGCTTCGAGAAGCAAACAGCTACAAGAAGTACTGTTTACATGAACGAAGGTATTAGAAGTAAAGATGATTTAAAACTATTCTGCTTCGACAACGAAGGCCAATTTGTTGGTTTTGGAAATATTAAAGATCAGTTCAACCCCATCAAAGGGTTTTATAGAGACAATGATGGTAATTACTGGATCACAAGTGAGAAAAAAGCTGAGCAAGACAGTACCGCTGTATCAGGAGGTGACATAAATGGGGACGGAAGTTCAGTACTTAGAGATTTCAAGGCAGAAATCCCAAACAAGACTTCTCGTATCCACTTAGTAGCTAACGCTACTGAACAATATAATTCCCTTAACGATATAGATGAAGACGGGCATAACGTTCAATGGAAATGGGTAGGAATGCATGAAAACATGCTTATGACAACTTTCGAGACAAATCATACAGAACTGCAACATGTGATGACTCGCTATTGGGGATATATCAAAAGAGACACCCCTAATCAACTGAAGGAGTATCTTACCAATACCGACAAACAAAAAGACTACATCATCCATCTTATAAGAGACAGAGCGAAGATTTCTGCCGTTTGGAGCGACGCGGCTAAAAAAGCAAACCCGAACCTTAAAAGCAGCGATTTCGGAATATCTGTTTTCAATGGTGTACAATACGGAACTATAGCACCATTCAATCGAGACAGTCTGAAGTTCGATGATACTACAGGAGGCAAAGATTGGACATGGAATGCTACATATATAACACCATCCGTAAGCACTAAGAGACTGAAAGGTAGCAATGGGCAAATGTACAATCCGACAGCAGCCTTTGAAGAAAGTAACTTGCCAACTGACCCTGCTAAGGTTACTATAAGGTATAATGGTAAATTCTATTTCATATACCTTCAGGATAAAAACAACAAGCCATACGCCATCAAGCGTAACTATGAATACAGAATCATCATAGACAAACTGGACGAAAGCTATGGCAAAGGAAGTTCTGAGGAAGCGATAAAAGGTGCACCGGTCAATAACCCTTGGATTAGAGTGGAACAATACATTCCGGGAGTGAAGGATGGTAATTATGAACTCGCCATCAACGAGGGCACCTATCAGACCACCAATGCAGCTTCCGGTTCTGAACAATTCATCGAATTCACCTATAAGGGCGATGATGCAGCCGACAAGAAGCCTACGGATTTCGTGGCTTTATGGACTGAGAACCTGTCATTCGGAACTGCAGCTGCGCCAGTGGTTACCAGCTATGATTATAACGAAGCATCAAAGACCGGTACCGGTACCATTAAGTACAAATTGGACACGGTAGACAAGACCTGGCGAGAGGGCATCATACACCTCATCGACAAAGTGCATGGACTCAATAGAAACATCCATCTCTATAGTGTGAGTGAGGCTAGTTATGACTTCCAATTGAACAGCGAAGGAGATTTCACCATCACCATTCCTAAGGATTATCCTGACGAACTGGTGCCTGTGAATTTCAAAATCGCATCCAACGATATCTACCCAGAAGACTGGAAGGTAGAAATAGGTGATACTCAAGCCGAAACGGAAGGCAAATGCAAAACAGGCAGCTGGTTTACCTATAAGGCTGAAGAAAGAAAGTATACATATACCTTTAAGTTGAGGAATGTGCGCAGCAATGCCAAAAAGGTATGCTTCTGGCTGAAGGCTGATAACTTCAACCAAGGAAAGGCCAAGAAGTTTGAATTCACCTATCAGTAACTGAACTTTCGCATGTGGTTCAAGAACGGGCTGAAGGCCCAAAAGCTCCTAGCCCAGGGCATCGCCCTGGGTATAATAGCAATCAGCAAGGCGCCCT
>OLGF01002447.1_pt1 | contig 17197 bp, 12 predicted proteins | sample 1604971 | NCBI WGS metagenome assembly OLGF01 (sample SAMEA3888902, study PRJEB22519) | human gut metagenome | biome: human gut; feature: human-associated habitat; material: faeces | place: Denmark | collected 2011 | reverse complement strand
GGTAAAACTGTGCATCTTTGCTGTCGCCCCCCTCGCGGGGGGCGTGGATTGAAATGCTGGCATAGTATATATTGCGCGGCATATCCAGACGTCGCCCCCCTCGCGGGGGGCGTGGATTGAAATAGAGGGGCGGCGCGATAAAATCGACGCGCCGCCGTCGCCCCCCTCGCGGGGGGCGTGGATTGAAATTGTTAAATCCGATTCTTCAAAATACCCGCCGCCGGTCGCCCCCCTCGCGGGGGGCGTGGATTGAAATAAAAGTCTTAGAACGGACAGTTGCAGAAGAATGGGTCGCCCCCCTCGCGGGGGGCGTGGATTGAAATCTGAAACGTGCGGTAAGGCCGCAGCTTCACCAGCGTCGCCCCCCTCGCGGGGGGCGTGGATTGAAATATCTGCAGCACCCAGCCCGACTGCACCCCGGAGTGCGTCGCCCCCCTCGCGGGGGCGTGGATTGAAATGCATAGTATCACCCCCCTCCCGGTCAGTTGACAGTCGCCCCCCCTCGCGGGGGCGTGGATTGAAATTGGGTGTACGATGCCGTCCGAGTAGATTTTTCTCCGTCAGGTTATGCAGCGCCAGCAGGTTTTTTGTCTCCTCCACAGGCGCTTTTAGCGAAAACTGCGGCTTGACATTCTCGCCATCGGCGGGTATACCGACATCAGAAGGTTTTGGCGAGGTTACTTCCGAATGCGCTTCCGCAGAGAAGGAAGTTTTGCTGATTACCTTCTTTTTTTCTACATCAAGAAGGTCATACAAATACGATTTCCCATCTGCATCATTGCGGATTAAGAGCGTCCCGCCGTAGACAGTATCGGCAAGCTGAATGATTACCTTGCAGACCTCAACGAGCAGGCAGAAGCAATCTGATCCTCTCCCTGATTGAAAACAACCTGTGCATCGGTTACATGGGACAGCTGATCCTCACCAAAAATTCCTACCGTGTGGTCAGCCGCCCCACGGAGCCCCAGTATTTCCGCGAGATCATGTTTGTTGTGCGCAGCATCGAGAATACCTCTCCGGCCGCCGCGCGCTTTGTCGAGTTTTTCAGGAAATATCTTGCACAGGAAGATCAACAATAGCGAATACTCTCTTACAATCTGCGCAGCCAAAAAGCCCGGCCACATGGCCGGGCTTTTGCTTGTTCTGTTACGCCTGCTGCGCCTTCTGCTTTCTCTCCTCCTCATACGGGTCGAGGAAGCGGGTGGGGGCTTTTTTATACGTTGCAAGGCTGACGATCACCAGCGCGGCGGCGCAGGCGATGGCACCGGGGACGGTCGGACCGAGGCCGAAGGGCGTACCCGCCAGCTTCCAGCCGACGCAGACCGTGAAGCCCGCGGCCATACCGGAGATGACGCCGGCCTTCGTGGCCTTCTTCCAATAGAGCGCGGCGAAGGCCGGCAGACCCGCGGCCGCGGCGTAGAAGCTCCAGGCAAACATCAGGATGTTGTAGGCATTCTTGATATAGAGCGCGATGACCAGCGCGCCGAGCGGCAGGACAATCGCAAACACGCGCGTCAGGCGCAGCTCCTTCTTCTCCGGGATGTTCGGGTGGAACACCTTATAGATATCGTGGACGCAGGTCTGGACGGAGACGATGAGGTAGCTGTCGGCGGTGGACATGATGACCGAGAGGATGCCCGCCAGCGCCAGCCCCGTCAGGCCGACGGGCAGCACCTCGATGGCGAGCGCGGGGACGACCGCGTCCGTCGAGCCGTACTGCGCGATCTTATCCGCGCTGACGAGCTGGTGCGTGATGACGCCCATGAACCAGACGAGCGGAATCGTCAGGCCATAGACGAACGTACCGAGGAAGAGTCCCTCCTTCGCGGCCCTGCGGCTCTTGGCGGCGAAGGCGCGCTGCCACATCTCCGCGCCCGCGAGGGTAAAGACGAAGTAGGTGATGATGTCGCTGAGGATGCTGCCGTCGATATAGGGCTTCGCCAGCTCCGGGGCGAGGTTCTCCAGAAAGACGGAGAAGCCGCCGAGCTTCATGACCGACGCCGAGGGGATCATGATGTAGACGAACAGGATCAGCATCACGAACTGGAACACGTCCGTATAGATGACACCGAAGAGACCGGACGTCGCGGTGTAGACCATGAACACGACGCAGGCGATGAGCGCGCCGAGCTCGAAGGAGATGCCGATCTCGCTGCCGAGCATGTTGATGATGGTGGCGGTGGCCGTGACCTGCGAGGCGACGGTGCCCATCATCGTGAAGGCGATCAGGCAGCCGAGGATGACCTTCGCCGTTTTGCCGAAGCGCTGCTCGAAGAGGTCGGGGATGGACGTGACGCTGAACGTCGTGCCCACGGCGGAGATGCGCCCGGCGAAGCCGGAGAAGATGAACATCCCCAGCAGATACGGCAGCGCCGTCATGATCGCCTTGAAGCCGCTGGAGTAGGCGACGCCCGCGCGGCCCATCAGGCCGCTGCCGCCGATGATCGTGGCGCAGACGGTGGCCATGAGCACCAGCGGGCCGAAGGACCGGCCGCCGAGGTAGTAGTCGTCGGTGTTCTGGACGCGCTTGACCATCACCACGCCGATGGTGACCATGGCGATGAGGTACGCGGCGATGATGCCGAGGTCGATGGCGTGCAGTTCGTTGTGTACCATGTCGGAATGGCTCCTTTCTTTTCGATTCCTTTTTTCTTTTCTCTTGCTTTACGCGAAGAAGCGGCTGACCGCCTCGCGGGCCCGCCCGTCGCCGACGTAGACGATGCTGTCGCCCGCGTACAGCTCGGCACAGGGGCCGGGGGAAACGATGCAGTCGAGGTTGCGGTGGATGGCGACGATCGTCGCGCCGGTCTGCTGCCAGAACTGGAGCTCGCCGACCGTTTTGCCGCTCCCCGCCCAGATTTCCGGGATGCGGCAGCTGTAGTTCGGCAGGCTCTCCGGCGTGCGGCCCGTCTCGTCGAGGATGGCGGTGCACAGCTCCGTCACCTGCCGGTGCAGCTGCTCCTGCTGGGCGAGCAGGCGGCGCAGGCGGCGCTGCTTTTCCTGCAGGTCGTTTCTGCCCGCGCACAGGTGCAGGTAGCGCCGGGCGTTGTCGGCGGAGAGGATGTAGACACCGCTCTGCTCCTTCACCTCCACGACCTTCATGTCGGCCAGCAGACGCAGCGCGCGGCGCACCGTCTCCGGCGAGACGTTATACTCCGGCGAGAGCTTGGAGCGGCCGGAGAGCTTCTCCCCCTCCCGCAGCTCCCCCGCGGCGATCCGCTCGGCGAGCGAGACGGCTACGCGCATGTAATGTGTAAGACTTTCGTTTTCCATCGTACTTCCTCCTGCTTTCGCGTTTTCCGAATATCAGTATAGCATCTGACAACCCAAATTTCAATAAAAGTTTTCAGTTTCGAGATTCTTTTGCGGTTAAAGCGTACCTTGCCTGAGCATCACCTCGATATATCGTCTATTTTTCACATGTTGGAATTTAAATATTAAAATTTTTGAAAAATTTGACAAAAGCTATTGCAATTTTTCTTTTCATGTGCTATGTTCTGTCCATAGTCAGTATTACATGCTTTTATAGCTGTATTACACTGACACGAGAACTTGTAACCGTTTTTCACAATCGCATAAAGGGTGTGTCCGGTCACTGTACTGGAACGGAATGGGGTGAGAAGCCCCGCGAGTGGGTCACTGTGATGCCCGGGTTGTCGGGATAAGTCAGATACGTCAGCACCAAACCTTGACTTTGCCGTCACCGAAGTCATTCCCATGGGAACTATCGCTGTACGGCTTGTCCGTGCAGCGTTTCTTTTTTTATATTCAACGCATACGCTGCGCGAAATCGTGTAAATATCCATCCCTATGATTCCATATAGTGGAATAACCACATTCCTGCTTCTGCCGCGCAGACGCCCCGAACACATAGACATCACCCGTTTCATCAGTACCGGGCGGGTTTTGCCGATATAAACAAGGAGGAGTTATAAAGTATGCTTTCTGAGAGAATCAAGCGGTTGAGAGATCGCCAGCGTTCCACCACCCCCACCATCTGTCTGGATCGTGCTCGTCTGGTCACGAAGTACTATCAGGGTGTCGCCACGGAGCCGAACACTCTGCGCCGCGCGAAGTTCTTCAAGTACTTTCTGGAGAACCGCTCCATTTTCATCGACCCGGATTCCATCCTGGCTGGCCACATGGCCTCCCGTCTCGTCGGATGCCCGGTGTTCGTCGACGTGCTGTCCTGGCTCTCCGACGAGATCGACACCGCCGATACCCGTCCCTATGACCCCTACCAGTTCCTGCCCGGTGAGAAAGATGAGCTGAAAGCTCTGGCCGCCCAGTGGAAGGGCCACACCTTCGGCGACTTCACGAAAGCACAGATCGACGAGGAGTCCGCCCTCATGGAGGAGCTGGGCGTCTTCACGATCGGCAGCCGTGAGAAGGACACCGGTTCCAATGCCCCCGACTACTACAACCTCATCAACCGCGGCTACCGCTGGTACATCGACGAGTGCAAGGCCAAGATCGCCGCGCAGACCGAGACGGACATCGAGGCCCTGAACCGGAAGAACAACTGGGAGAGCTTCATCATCGTCATGGAGGCCCTGATCGACCACGCGCACCGCTACGCAGACCTCGCCGATAAGATGGCCGCCGAGTGCGACAATGAGGAGCGCCGTCAGGAGCTGCGGACGATGGCCGAGAACTGCCGCGTCGTGCCCGAGTTCGCACCCAAGACCTTCCATCAGGGCGTCCAGCTCGTCTGGTTCACCCACCTCGCCTTTATGCTCGAAGGCAACGGCCACAACCACTGCCTCGGCCGCTTCGACCAGTACATGTACCCGCTGTATCAGGCGGATCTCGCACGCGGCGTGAGCGAGGACTTCATGTCCGACCTCGTCAATGAGCTGAAGCTGAAGGTCTCCGAGCTGAAGATCTACCGTCCCGCGATGGAGGCCCAGTCCTACGCCGGCTGCCCGCTGTGGATGCACATGTTCCTCGGCGGTCAGCTGCAAAATGGCAAGGACGCCTGCAACGGCCTGACCGATCTGGTGCTGCGCTCCATCATCGAGATGCCCACCAAGGAGCCGGCCATGTCCTTCCGCTATCACAACAACATCAACCGCAATACCCTGCGTCTCGCACTCGAGTGCATCCGCAAGGGGAACAGCCACCCCGCGTTCTTCAACGACAACATCTGCATTCCCAATCTGCTGTCCATGGGCTACTCGGTCAAGGAGGCGCGCGAGTACTGCGTCTGCGGCTGCGTGGAGAACATGGTACCCGGCATCACGGATGAAAATGCGAACGTCGGTTTCTTCAACCCCTACAAGATCCTCGAGATCACGCTCAACAACGGCGTCGATCCTGTCTCCAAGAAGCAGATTGGCCTGCAGACCGGCGACGTGCGGACCTTCACCTCCATGGATCAGCTTACCGGAGCCTTCCGCGCCCAGCTGCACTACTTTGCGCAGGCCTGGCTGAAGGTCTTCTCCCGCGTCGTCTCCTGCCACGCCTACCTGCTGCCGACGTTGACGGCCTCCTGCTTCACGCAGGGCTGCATCGATAAGGGCAAGTACCTGCAGCAGGGCGCCGCGCCGCACAGCTTCTCCGTCTGCGCCGTCACCAGCCCCGCCAACGTTGCCGACTCCCTCGCCGCGATCGACGTGTGTGTCTTCCGCGACAAGTACATGACCATGAGTGAGCTGATGGATCTGCTGGCCTGCGACTTCGAGGGCCACGAGAATATGCGTCAGCTGCTGCTCAACCGCGCGCCCAAGTACGGCAATAACGATCCTATCGTCGACGATTACGCCCGCGAGCTGGCCGACTGGCTCAGCGACGAGCTGCAGTATAACGGCCTCGATGACGGCCACGGAGCACGCTACACAATCGTCGTGTCCACGCAGTCCTACAACGTCACCCTCGGCGAGCAAATCGGCGCCATGCCCGACGGCCGCCATGCCTTCACCCCGCAGGCCGACAACGCCTCCCCGATGAGCGGCAGAGACACGAACGGCCCCACCGCCGCCCTCTCTTCCATCGCACACTCCGACCTGTTCATGTACCAGACCGGCGCTCTGGTCAACCAACGCTTCGACCCGGCTCTGCTCAAGGGTGAGAAGGGTCTGGACATTCTGGAGTCCATCCTCCGCGGTTACTTCGAGCAGTACGGTGAGCATGTGCAGATCAACGTCGTCGACACCGAGACGCTGCGCGCCGCACAGGAGAACCCGAAGGATTACCAGAACATTCTGGTCCGTGTCGCGGGCTACTCTGCCTACTTCGTCGAGCTCGAGCGCAAGATTCAGGACGACATTATCAGCCGCACGCTGCAGACCCACGCCTGATGAGATAGCCCAGGTGAGCAAGCATGATTTTTAACGTTCAAAGATGCTCCAACCACGACGGCTACGGGCTGCGCACCACTGTGTTCATGAAGGGCTGCCCCCTTTCATGCAAGTGGTGCGCCAACCCGGAATCCCAGTCGTTCCGGAAGGAGATCATGGAGGCGAAGAACCGCTGCGTCGGGTGCATGGTCTGCCGGGACGAATGTCCCGCCGGGGCCATCCGCCCCGACGGGGAGGGCTATCCGCGCATCGACCGCACGGCATGTCAGAAGTGCTTTCACTGCACGGAGATCTGCTACGCGGGGTCGAAATACATCGTGGGGCGCGAGCCGTCGGTCGACGACCTGTTCCGCGAGATCGAGAAGGACCGCGTGTTCTTCACGAAGTCCGGCGGCGGCGTGACATTCTCGGGCGGCGAACCGCTGGCGCAGCCGGAGCTGCTGCACGACATCGCCAAGCGCTGTCACGAGGGCGGCATCCATGTGATGCTCGAGAGCTGCGGCCACGCGAACTATGAGATGTTCGCGCCCGCCCTGCCCTACATTGATGCTATGTATTTCGACGTCAAGCACATCGACCCCGAGATCCACAGACAGCTCACCGGTGCGGACAACCGTCTGATTCTGGAGAACCTGCATAAGATCGCGGCGTTCGGCGTGCCGATCATCGTGCGCACGCCGGTGATCCCCGGCTACAACGACTCGGACGAGAACATCATGGGCATCGCCGAGATGCTCCGTTCGATCGGCCGTGTGGAGAGCTATGAGCTTCTGGCTTATCATAAGCTGGGCGAATCCAAGTACCACGCACTGGGGCGTACTTACCCGGTGGCGGAGGGGACAGAGCCGCCCAGTCTCGAGCGGATGCGCGAGCTGGTCGCCAAGGCCAACAGCGTACTCGCCGGGAGCGGGAAAACCTGCTTCTATGTAGAATAAGCACCCGCATGCCTTCCGCGCTTCCCCGTTTCGTCGATTTGACGGAACGCGGCGCGGCGGGCGACATTGACAAAAATAGGCGCATGTGGTAGAATAGCATAGGTTAGCTAATGCTAACCTATGCTATTCTTTTCAGAAAGGGCGGGGAATGTGATGCCGGAATCCCTGGAAATTCTGAAGATGCGGGCGCTGATCTGCTTTCTCAACGAGGACCCCGCGCTGTGTACGGTCACGGGGCTGGCAGACATCCTCAGCGAGGGCAAGCAGAAGATCAGCCGCCTGCTCATGTCGCTGGAAAAAGAGGGGCTGCTCGACCGCAGCGACCTGCGGCGGCCGCGGCTGACGCAGGCCGGGCGCGAACAGGCCGCCTACTACGAGAAGCGGACGAACATCGTGCTCAACCACCTGCTCTATGAGGGGCTGGATCTCAACGACGCCGAGCATGACGCCTACGCGTGGGCGCGGTTCAGCTCCGAGCGCGGCATGGAGATCATCAAAAGCTCCGAGCAGCGCTACCGCGCGAAGTACGAGCTGCGGCGGCAGAAGGAGTTCGGCGGCGAGGAGCTCTGCCGCCATCTGGCCGACGGGGAGTACAGCTTCCCCTTCCTCATTTATCGCGAGACGGTACGCGGCGGAACGAACCTCTCCATGGCGAACGAGGGCTTCCGCCACCCGTGCGTGCTGCGCGTAGCGGACGGGCGCGGGCAGATTGTGCTGCAGCCGGTTGACCTGTCCGCGAAGTCGCCGCTCACGGGGCGGAAGATGAACGGCCGTGTGCGCAAGCTCACGATCCTCCAGCCGGACGGCGTGTTTATGCGCGCGGAGGAGAACGGCGAGAACCTCGCCTTCTCCGCGGACGTGCTGCACTTTCTCAACATCGGTGAGGGCATGGGTCAGATCCTGCACGGGAGCGTCTGCATGCGGATGCAGTGCTCCGTGGGGACGATGCACATGCCGGAATCAACCGCCATCTTCACCATCATGATCTGACGCTTGGCAATTTCCACAAAATTTCCGCGTTTGTCACGGGGGCGTGACAGGATTTCCGGGGCTTTTCGCCGCAAAGTGACTGCGGCAACGTTTTTCGCGGAAATTTTGTCACACAGGCGTGACAAGCCGGGGTTTGCAGACCGCCCGCGCGCATGCTATACTGCCGCTGTAAAAAAGGAACTGGGCAGCGGGCCGCGGGCGGCTTCTTTTTTTGGCGCAGGGTTAGCTTTCACTAACCACATGTCGGAGATCTCCCGCACCGCCTTCCCTCTTCCGCAGCAATCCCCCGCAGCGGGGACAAACCATCGAAAACGCCCGCCATCCGGGCGAAAAAGAAAAGGAGGAACCTCACACATGACCAAATCCACACACCGTCTGTTTGGGCGGGGTCTGGCGCTGCTGATGGCAGTGCTGATGTGCCTGAATCTGGTCTGCGTCTCCGCATTCGCGGATACGGCGGACGAGACTCGGGCGGCCATCTACCTCGGCGTACCCGCCGACGTGGCCGACGGCGTCTACTACGCCGACATCAACATGCGCAACGCCAGCAATCCCAAGCAGTACTCCATGGGCAACGCCGCCCTGCGCGGCAGCGACAGCTACAAGGCCAAGCGGACCGATGACACGGCGTATCGCCCGATCGTCGTCGTTCAGGACGGCAAGGCCACCGCGCTCGTCGAGTTCATGCCGATGGGCTACCTCGGTATGTATGGCTTCATGATGGAGCTGGAGGGTATCTACCCCGGCAGCTTCACGCGCTACGGCATGCCGAACGCAAGCGACCCCAAGACCGTCTTCACCCCCACGCAGACGCTGACCTATCAGAAGACGCAGGCGGGCGAGATCGTCTATGACGGCTACAACAACCCCGATTCCGAGTATAAGTTCGACGGTCAAAAGCTCCGTCCCGCCGGCTTCGGCCGTGAGGCGAGCTACCTCAACATCGTCGACCAGCCCTACAGCCACCTGCTCTCGGTTGACGTCACGCCCGTGATGGCCGCCAATGCCGATGAGACGGCGCCCACCAAGGCTGCGGACTACACCTACGACCACGCGGCCTTCTGCCACGTGTTCGTGCCCGTGATGTTCGACATCTCCGCCTCCTCCGGTGACCAGTATGCCCGCATGCAGGTCGACTGGACGAGCCTGACGAAGATCGACAACCCCGAGACGAACGTGCAGTACATGCTCTGGAAGGCCGGCCAGGTCGACACCGAGGGCTATTCCGAGGCCTCCGTGGCCGCGTTCAACGCCGCCTACAGCGAGGTACACGCGAAGCTCGAGAACGTCTGGGCCAAGCGCGTGCTTGACCTCGACGGCACCGGCTTCAACGCCCAGCCCGTGCTGGATCTCGTCCAGTACACTGACGCCGAGCAGCAGGCCATGGCGCTGCAGCTCAAGACCGCCATCGACGGTCTGAGCAAGCTCAGCACAGATGCCCTCTCGCAGGCGCTGAGCGACGCGAAGGCCATCGACTCCACGCTCTACACCGCCGAGAGCTATCAGAAGCTCGCCGATGCCATCACCGCGGCGCAGGCCGTGCTTGATAACTCCGCCTCCACGCAGGAGGAGATCGACGCGCAGGCCGCGGCGCTGCGCAGCGCCATCGACGCGCTCGAGACCGTCAGCAAGTCCGACGGCTGGGACGGCAAGACCGTCAGCGAGCCGAAGCAGCTCGACGACACGAGCGTGAACATCACCTCCGCCGAGGAGCTGGCGTGGCTCGCCCAGCAGGTAAACAGCGGCCGCTCCTTCACCTCCGTCTTCCTCGATCAGGACATCGACCTCAACGGCAAGGCCTGGACCGCCATCGGCACGCAGGCCCACCCCTTCTCCGGCACGTTCTACGGCAACGGCCACACCGTCTCCAACCTGCTCGTGACTGCGGGCGGCAGCTATCAGGGCCTGTTCGGCTATCTCAAGGGCACCGCCTCCGAGAAGGCCGGGGTCAAGGACCTGAACGTGCAGGGTGTCGTGAAGACGACGGCCAACTATGTCGGCGGCGTCGTGGGCGGCGCGCTGTACACGAACATTGAGAACGTCCACAGCAGCGTCAGCGTCACCGTTGACCGCGTGAACAACAAGGACTATGCCGCCACCGCCGGCGGCGTTGTGGGCGAGATGATCTACGGCTCCGTCTACCACTGCTCCAACACCGGCGCCATCACTGCGCCCCAGCAGGAGAAGGTCGGCGGCGTGGCGGGCTATGCCTCCGGCACCTACATCCGCGAGAGCTATAACACCGCCGATATCACTGCCGGCGCCAGCACCGGCGGCGTGGTCGGCCACTTCATCGCCTATGGCACGGTCGTCGGCGTGATGAGCTGCTACAACACCGGCGACGTAAGCGGTGTCGGCTCGGGCGTCGGCGGCGTGGCCGGCTCGGCCGTCGCCTCCAAGAAGGGCGACACCGCCGGTATGGCCGTTCTCTCCAGCCTCTATAACCGCGGCGACGTCACCGCGCAGCACACGGTCGGCGGCATCGTCGGCAGCTACACCGGCGGCGACGTGTCCCAGCTCTCCGCCGTCTACAGCACCGGCAAGGTCACCTCCACCAACGACAACGCCATCAGCCCCAGCACCGGCGCGCTCGTCGGCCGGATGTACAGCGGCCAGATCTACGGTGCCTATGCCCTCGAGGGCACGGCCGACACGCTCTACACCCTCAGCCAGAAGAGCAGCTCCTCGACCATGCAGCTTGTCAGCAAGACCTATTTCAAGGCCGAGAGCTGGTTCAAGGGCGACGACTTCTTCACCGAGCAGACGAACCTCGCCGAGAACTTCGCCAAGGATCCCGGCACGCTCAACGACGGCTACCCCGTCCTGAACTTCCAGCTTGAGGACATCCTGAACGCGGCCAAGGCCGACGCAGTTGCCGAGCTGGTCGCCTACAAGGATCTGAACAAGGATTATTCCGGTCTGTCCAAGGACGCCGCGACGAAGGTGAAGTCCGACGCCGTGACCGCCATCGCCGCCGCCGAGAGCGTCGAGCAGGTCAACTCCCTCCTCGAGCAGGCGAAGAAGGATCTCGACGCCATCCCCAACGACCCGAACTACGGCCTGCAGCTGGGTGCCCTCAAGGCGAAGCTCGCCGAGGCCAAGGAGCTCGAGGCCAAGGGCGACGCGCTCTACACCACCGACAGCTGGAACAGCTTCTCCGCGACGATCACCGGTGTGGAGTACCTGCTCGAGACCGGCTTCGGCACGCAGGAGAAGGTCGACACCTACCTCGGCTATCTCACGAGCAACATGGACGGCCTGACGTATAGGGCCGCGGACTACTCCGCCGTGGACGAGGCGCTTTCCAAGGTGCCCGCCGACCTCAGCGGCTACACGGACGAGAGCGTCGCCGCGCTGCGCAGCGCCATCGACGCCGTCGACCGCACGAAGAACATCACCGAGCAGGCTGCCGTCGACAAGATGGCCAGGGATATCCTCAGCGCCGTCGCGGGTCTGGAGAAGACCGGCGCGCTCGACTGGAACAACCTCGCCGACGGCGTCTACGCCATCGACTTCGAGATGCTCAAGCTCAACCGCACTGACCTCTCCATGTCGAACGACGCGGTCAACCACACCGCGAAGCTCGTCGTCAAGGACGGCAACTACACCCTGACCGTTCAGTTCAAGGGTCTGCACTATCTCAACCGCTTCGGCTATCTCGCCAAGCTCTCCTATTACAATGACGGCTACAGCTACGGCGACTACGGCGCCGTGATCGGCACGCGCAGCGAGGCCACCGTCCTCACCACGCAGAAGAACGCCGACGGTACCGACGTGAGCGATGAGTTCAACGTTCCCGGCGGCACCGCCGAGGGTCAGCTCTATCCCAAGTCCGTCTCCTTCCCGCTGGTGGCCACCGCCCGCGCGGACGCCGAGAGCTTCGTGCCGCTGCACGTGTTCGTCCCCGTGATGGAGGACATCTCCGCCGGTACGGGCGACCAGGATGTGCTCATGCACCTCGACCGCAGCTCCCTGCGCGAGACGACCGAGGATGATCCCGCCTTTGAGCCCGAGAAGCCGCAGGAGCTCTCCCCCGCCGTTGATTACACCGACGAGGCGACCGGCGTGAAGATCCATGCCGACAAGGGCGTCCTGCCCGAGGGCGTGCAGATCGTCGTGACCGAGATCACCGAGGGCGCCGACTATGACGCCGCCGCCCAGACGCTCGCGAGCGTCGGCAGGAACTTCAAGCTCTACAGCGTGAAGTTCCTCGACAGCGAAGGCAATGAGGTCGCGCCGAGCGGTGCCGTGGAGCTGAGCCTGCCCGCCGTTGGCAGCGGCGAACTCGCGCTCTACCGCGTGAACGGCGACGGCAAGACCCTCGTGAAGGGCACCGCCGCGGACGGCTACTACACCGCCGCAACCAAGACCGCCGGCAACTACGCCATCGTCGCCGTCGGCTCCACCTCCGCCGATGAGCCCGCCACCCCCTCCACGCCCGGTGCTTCCACCGGCGACAGCGGCGTTATGCTGTGGGGTCTGCTGCTCACCGCCGCGGCCGGAATGATCGCCGTCATGGCCGTCAGCCGCCGCAAGGAAACCAGAGGAGAATAATTTCATGAAACATCATACCGCAAAGAGACTGTTCAAACGCGTTTTGAAGTCGGTATGCGGTGTGGCGGTGATGCTCGTCCTTGCGGCGAGCATCACCGCTATCCCCGCCTATGCCGCGGAAAACGGCATCTACCTCGCCACCGCCACGCCCCACTACAAGCACCCCACCACCGGGGTCATTGAGGACGCGGGCGGCGACGGCTCCGCCGTGCTCGGCCAGTCGATGACCGAGTCGGCCACCTATACGAAGGCCCTCGTCGAGGTCGACGCGGACGGCAGAACCTATGTGACCGTCCGTCTCAAGCTGATGGACAACATCGAAAGCCCGACCTTTCAGGTCGACGGCAAGTCCGTGAGCGCCTCGTGCATGCAGGAGGACTACTCCAACAACACCGCGGACTTCCGCATGCGCGTCGGCAGCGAGCACTCCGTCATCCGCTGCTCGATGTACGTCGTCCCCATGGGGCGGCAGGTGATCTTCTACATCACCGTCTCGAACCTCCAGTCCGGCTCCGGCGACTTCATCACGAGCATCCCCGCCCCGCAGCCGAAGCCCGCGCAGAGCACCGAGACGCCCTCTGCCCCGTCGGATACCCCCTCCACCCCTGCGGCTGCAGAGCCGGAAACCCCCGCGGCCACGGAGCCCGAGACGCCTGTGACCGAGCCTGAGACCCCCGCCGGGGAGGACGCAACCCCCCCGGACGACACCGAGCCGATCGGCCTGCAGGAGTTTGACGCGAGCGGCAACCGCATCGGCGAGGAGACCGCCGCGCACAGCGGCAGCGGCGCGGTCTGGTGGATCGTCGGCGGCGCTGTGATCGTCGCCGCGGCGGGCTTCGCGGTGTGGTACTTCGGCTTCTTCCGCAAAAAGCAGAAGTGAGGGCGCGCCGATGAAGAGACTGCTCTGCCTGGTGCTGGCCTGTGTGCTGGCGCTGGGTCTGATCGGGTGCGTGGATCAGCACCCGGAAGACAGCGGCGCGGCCGCTGCCGATGAAAACGCGCGGCTCATCGCGACCTCCCCCGCCGTCGCGCAGATCTGCAACCGGCTGAACCTCGACCTCGTGGGCGTCTGCCAGACGTCAGGGACGCTCCCGGAGCGCTATCAGGATCTGCCGAAGGTCGGCATGGCGATGAGCCCGGATCTGGAGATCCTGAAATCCCTCAGCCCGGACTATGTCCTCTCCCCCAGCTCGCTGCAGTCGGATCTGCAGCCGAAATACGCCTCGATCGGCGTGAAGTCCATCTTCCTCAACCTCAAGAGCGTCGAGGGGATGTACGCCTCGATCGAGGGGCTGGGCCAGAAGTTCGGCCGCGAGGACGAGGCGAAGGCCATGCTCGCGGAGTTTGACGCGTTCATGGACGGATACCGCCACAAGAACGAGGGCAAGGACAGCCCGAAGGTGCTGGTGCTGATGGGTCTGCCGGGGTCCTACATCGTGGCGACCGACAACAGCTATGTCGGCAGCCTTGTGAAGCTCGCGGGCGGCACGAACGTCTACGGCGACGGCGACGGGCAGGAGTTCCTCACCGCCAACACCGAGGACATGCAGCAGAAGGACCCGGACATCATCCTGCGCGCGGCGCACGCCCTGCCCGATCAGGTGCGTGAGATGTTCACGGAGGAGTTCGAGACGAACGACGTCTGGAAGCACTTCCGCGCCGTGCAGGAGGGCAAGGTCTATGACCTCGACCCGTCCCTGTTCAACATGAGCGCCAACTTCAGCTACAGCGACGCGCTCACGGAGCTGCAGCCGATGCTCTACGGTGAATCCTGAGCGAAGACACATCCCGGAAGGGACAGCCCGCCGCCTGCGCGGCGGGCCGTCCCCGCTTTCACAACCATCAGAAAGGACGGTGAACTGCCTTGATCTCTGCTCGCAGGCGGGTGGGGGCTTTTCTCCTCACGGCGGCGGCGCTTTTGGCGCTGCTGCTCTGGGCGGTCAATACGGGCAGCCTGCACGTCACGCCCGCGCAGCTTCTGCGGGGGCTGTTCGTGGAGTATGACCCGAACGTCGCCACGGTCTATGACCTGCGCTTTCCGCGCATCTTCATCGCTCTGTTCGGCGGGGCCGCCACGGCGGTGGCGGGCGTGCTGCTGCAGGCGGTGATGAAAAATCCGCTGGCCGACCCCGGCATCATCGGCATCAGCTCTGGCGCGAGCCTCGCGGCGGTGCTGGTGACGGCGTTTTTCCCGGCGCTGTATTTCTTTACGCCGCTTTTCGCGTTTCTTGGCGGCATGCTGGCCTTCGCGCTGGTCTACAGCCTGTCGTGGAAGGGCGGCCTGTCGCCGCTGCGGATCATTCTCGTCGGCGTCGCGGTCAACGCGATGTTCACGGGGCTCATGAGCGCGTTCAACTCCGGCACGGGGAGCAATTACTCCGGCGTGGCGAGCATCGTCAACGCCAACATCACGCAGAAGACGTGGGACGACTTCCGCACGCTCGCGCTCTACGCGGCCATCGGGCTGATCGCGTCCCTGTTCGTGACGGGGCAGTGCAACCTCCTCGCCCTCGAGGACAAGACGGCGCGCGGCCTCGGCGTGAACGTCACGCGCAGCCGCATTATCATCTCGGTCATCGCGGTGGCTCTCGCGTCCATCTCGACGGCCATCATCGGGCCGATCAGCTTTCTGGGTCTGATCGTGCCGCACATCGCGCGTCTGCTCGTCGGGAGCGACCACCGCGTGCTCGTGCCGTATTCGGTGCTGCTGGGGGCGTTCACGCTCCTGCTTGCGGACACGCTCGGGCGGACGATTGCCGCCCCGTATGAGATCAGCGCGGCGGTCGTCATGTCCGTCGTGGGCGGGCCGTTCTTCATTCTGCTGCTAAGGGGGGCGAAGCAAAGCTATGGCGGATAGTATTTTCACGCTTGAGAACCTCTCCTTCGCCTACGGCAGGCACGAGGTCATCCGTAGTCTGGACCTGACGCTCCGCGAGGGCAAAATCACGACCCTCATCGGCGCGAACGGCTGCGGCAAGAGCACGCTCTTCTCCCTCATGACGAAGAACCTCCGCCCGGACGGCGGGCGCATCCTGCTGCGCGGACAGGACATCGCCGGGATGAAGCTGCGAGAGTTCGCGCGGCAGGCCGCGATCGTCCACCAGTACAACACCGCCCCGGCCGACCTCTCGGTCGAAAAGCTCGTCGGCTACGGGCGCACGCCCTATCACACGATGGGGCTCTCCCCCGACCCGGCGGCGGACGAGGAGAAAATCCGCTGGGCGCTCGGGATCACAAACACGGAAAAGCTCCGTGATAAGCCCGTCGCCGAGCTCTCCGGCGGCCAGAAGCAGCGCGTCTGGATCGCAATGGCGCTCGCGCAGGACACGAAGGTGCTCTTCCTCGACGAACCGACGACGTATCTCGACATCCGCTACCAGCTGCAGATTCTGCGGCTGATCCGGCGGCTGAACCGCGAGTTCGGCATCACGATCATCATGGTGCTGCACGATATCAACCAGTCGCTCTACTACAGTGACGAGATCGTCGCCATGCAGGACGGGCGCATTCGGGCGCAGGGTCTGCCGGAGCAGATCATCACGCCGGAGCTGGTGCGCAGCGTCTATGACGTGGAGCTCGAGATCCGCGAGGTAGACGGCAAGCCCTTCGTGATCCCGGTCTGAGAATAAAAGGAAAGGCAGAAAAGAAACGAGATGATGATTAACAAACGGCTGATCGGCACCGTTCCGGAGAGCAAACGCTATGTGGCGGGAAATGTTATCCTGCAGTGGTGCTCGCTGCTCGCGAACATCGCCATGATGACGGCCATCACACGTCTGCTCGCCGCGCTCTATCTGAACGCGGCGGACGGCGCGATGCCGACGGAGACGGGTCTGACGGCGCTCTGCGCGGTTGTGATCCGCTTCTTCTGCACCACGGGGAGTGCCCGGATGGGCTATCTCTCCTCCCGCGCGGTCAAGCGGACGCTGCGCGCGGCCATCTATGAAAAGCTCCTGCGCCTCGGCGCGTCGTATAATGAGCAGGTCAAGACCTCCGAGATCGTGCAGGTCGCGGTCGAGGGCGTCGACCAGCTCGAGACGTACTTCGGCGCGTACCTGCCGCAGTTCTTCTACGCGATGCTCGCGCCGGTGACGCTGTTCGCGGTGCTGTGCCGGGTGAACCTCCCGGCCTCGCTTGTGCTGCTGGTGTGCGTACCGCTCATTCCGGTCGCCATCGCGGCGGTGCAGACGTGGGCGAAAAAGCTCCTCTCGAAATACTGGGGCCAGTACACCGCCCTCGGCGACACGTTCCTCGAAAACCTGCAGGGACTCACGACGCTGAAGATCTATCAGGCGGACGAGGCCAAGAACGAGGAGATGAACGTGCAGGCCGAGAAGTTCCGCCGCATCACGATGAAGGTGCTGACGATGCAGCTCAACTCCATCACGATCATGGACCTCATCGCCTACGGCGGCGCGG
>OLGF01002445.1_pt1 | contig 17198 bp, 16 predicted proteins | sample 1604971 | NCBI WGS metagenome assembly OLGF01 (sample SAMEA3888902, study PRJEB22519) | human gut metagenome | biome: human gut; feature: human-associated habitat; material: faeces | place: Denmark | collected 2011 | reverse complement strand
AAATTATGCGCGCAGCAGACTGCAAGCCTTTTGTCGGAAAAACCCAAAGGGTTTTTCGACAGTCTCAATCCTCCCACACAGGTGGGAGGTTGTAGCGAGGCGAAAAATCTGTCATTGCGAGCCGGTCCGCAGACTGGCGTGGCAATCCGTTTCTAAAGCGCCTGATTTTCGCATTTTTCGTCCCGCTGCTCGGTACTCTCAACGGGTGCCCTTCACAGGGAGTTATAAAGAGATACCAGTCCTATACGGGATTTTGTGCCGGTTTTCTCATAGATGGCGGAGACATATCTCTCCAGCGTTCGTCTGGAGACATACAGTCGGTCGGCGATTACCTGCAGGCCGTCATCGGTATGCACCAGCAGTCCGATCACCTCGGCTTCCCTGGGTGTCAGCGAAAATTGCTCCGCCATCTTTTGCAGTCTTTCTCCGTCACGGAGCTTAGCATCGCTCTTTGCATTCAGTTTCTTAAAGAAGGCCTCTCTCTGATTCGTATAAACGAATGCAGCAACACTGGTAAGAACGAACAGCAGCAATTCAATAACCGTAATGGCAATCATATTGCCGGAATCCAGCAGCATAAGGGAGCCCCCTGTGATAGCCACGGCAACAAGATTATTGACGGCTCTGCCCAGCCCCGCCCACAGCTGCGGCGTCCGGGTATAGCGTGCGATTTCCATAAAGGAGGCAGTGAAGAAAACGGCGAAAAAGCCGGCAGAAAGATAAAATATGAGCAGTCCCACCGTAAACGGCCCGGCAAATTGCAGCACAACCAGGCAGGTCGTAGACAGGATCATGATGCAGTACATGATCATGCTCATATATTTTCTGCCTGCCGTGTCAAACAAAAAGCCCGCCAAAAGTCCGCTGAGCGCAAGCAGCACCCTCGCCCACTGTCCGATGTTCACCACACCGCTTGCGTGGTATAGGGTCACCGCATTATCCAGCGTGCTGAAAATGCAGGTCATCATCGCCACAAAAAGGGCCAGAATGATCCCGATTTTCATGCTGCTTCTTCCGATTTTCTCGGTTTCCTCCTGCGGAGCGTCCTTTGAAAAGGCGGGAACGATGCTGCTCTTCTCTGCGCGTATCAGCATCACAGCCAGCAGCAGCATAAAGGCCGATAGGATCACCGCTTCCAAAATATCCGTGTGGATCAGGTTATTATTTGCGATTTGGAGCAAGACCCCCAGCATATAGGAAATGCCCACCAGCCGCGCCGTGTAGGTGTTGTCCTCCAGCAGGCACAGGGCTTTATAGAACACGGCGCTCCCAAATGCCCCCAGGAGCAAAAACAGCACAAGCCCCATGCCCAGCGTCAGGGCGTAGGTGCTGTGGCGGCATATCAGAAAGAGGCATCCCACCGACACCATCGCCGCCCCCAGGGAAACCGCCGACTGTACCTTCCTCCTGCAAACCCGGTAAAAAAGAGGATACAGCACAAAGCCAACGGCACTGACCCCCAGCGCATAGTTTTGAGAGGCCACCGACTGATTGCCCGATACGGTGCGGGAAACCATATTTACGAACAAAAACTCCGCCCCTAAAAAAGTGAAGGTAAACAGGCTCATCAGCACAATCGCCTTCACAAAGGGAACTCGGTTTTCCTTATTAAAGGCATCGCTCAGCCTGATTTTTTTCAAAATGCCGTCCATGCTCTCATCCTCTTGCTCGCTATCGGGCCCGAATTTTAAAATGCCGCCGGGCGTGCAGCGCAATGCCGTGCAGATTTTCCCCACGGCCCCCGCCCTTGCCTATATGCCAGTAGCATAGCATATTTTCTGAAAAAACACAACGCCTTGCAGGGCGTTAGATTTATTCAGCGTGGCAAAAAACTTGCAGCGTTCGCTTTTCTCCGGCCCCCCACAGGAAAGAAAAGACGGGCTACTTTTTTACAGCAGCCCGCTCTCAGCGAAATTTTCCTTTATGATTCCCTTTGCATCCGCGTGTCAAAAAAGTCTCCCGGAGATTGCCGCCCGGAGCCCCCGTATAGCGACCGCCCCGGGCGCTTACCGGGACCTTTCCGCATCCTTTTTGCTCTCCGCCCGCAGCAGCTTTTCCAGCTCCGACTGCTTGGCCAGGATCGCATTTACCTTATCATATAGATCCTCGATCATGATCTCGGTTTTCAGGTTGACCTTATAATCGTTTTCGGCTCTGCGCCGGTCCTTCTCCTCCTGGCGATTCTGGCTCATCATGATAAGCGGTGCCTGGATTGCCGCCACGCAGGACAGCACCAGATTCAGCAGAATAAACGGATACGGGTCAAACGCCTTGGACGCCAGCAGCGCATTCACCACCATCCACAGAATCAGCACGCCGGTAAAGGAAAAGATAAACGCCCAGCTTCCGGCAAATTTTGCAATAGCATCCGCCGCCCGCTGCCCCAGCGTATACTTATCCTTCCCCGTTTCGGGCTTTACGGAGATTTTGCTGTCAGCCAGCAGATTCAGCACCTCTTCATCGCTCATATCCCGGCGAATATCCTTGAGGACTTCCTTCAGCAGCTTTCTGTTTTCCTTCATAGGGGCTTCTCCTCTCTGCAAATAGGCGCCGTACCACACCGAGCCACGGCTCTGTCTCTGCATTTTTCCGTATAAAATGGCGAAAACCCCGATAAAATCAGGGTTTTCATCAGCTATATCTATAGCCTCTTGATGGTGCGCGAGGCGGGACTTGAACCCGCACGCCCGTAATGAGCACTAGAACCTGAATCTAGCGAGTCTGCCAATTCCACCACTCGCGCATATCCGTTCTTCTTTTTTTCACCGCAGGAGAGGGATGGTGCGAGTGATGGGACTTGAACCCACACGTCCAATCGAACACAAGCACCTCAAGCTTGCCTGTCTGCCTATTCCAGCACACTCGCAAATGAGTCCCTCAACCGGCGACTTGTTCATTATATCATTTTGTTCGATTTTGTCAAGAGCTTTTCCCAACTTTTTTATTTTGGCAAGTTGTAATATGTATTTTGACAGGTGGGACCTGTCGAAATACAGGGTCGGATCAAGGCTCAGAAGGTATGGAGGTACATCCAATGGAAGAAAAGGTATTTGTATCGGCACCTCTTAACTGCCTCCGATGCCTGCGTGTAGTCCCCTCCTGCGGCAGTCAAGCTGCCGTCAGGCGTGCTATTATCCTGAATAACGAGCCAATCTGTATTCATCTTCTGAATACCGGCACCGCCGGTATTGCTTTTCGCTATATTTGTGCCATTCAATTCCAGCGTTACCGCACCCTGCCCTGTCGTTTTGATTGCAGAGCCGCTGCTCATTTGAATGTCCACATTGAAAAGTGTCACCAGCTCCGTTTTTCCCCATCCGCTTTAATCGTAATCGCATTTTGGGTCATGGTACCGGTAATCACAACATAAGTATCCGCAGAAACCGTATTGATAGTAGGGGGTTCTGCTGAACTCCATTGCCTCCCGCACATCGGCACGGTAGACATTGTAGCGGGTAGGCTTGCCGTTTTTCTCATCCAGCCATACCGGACGGGAGGGTGCTTTGCGGAGCTTTTCAATGACGGACAGTCCGTATTCCCGGCAAAGGCGGTCCGAGGCTTCTCGCAAACGCAGTTGCTCTGCTTTGGAATAGCCATTACCACTTGTCTCTTTCATTACGCTCCTTTCCACTGGGCTGTTGGCACTTTCCAGTGTACAAGGTTTGCAAGAACTGTGGTAGCGGCTTTTTATTTCCGGCTATATTTGGCTTATTTTTTCCGGCCCGCAGTGGCTATCTCCGCCCGGTCCGAACAATAACGACAAAAAGAGCCGGTACACAGCATATCAAATCAGCGGGAGAAAATCTCTCGCTATATCTTTGATGAAACTATGTACCGGCTCTGAAATTCAGAAACCTTCAGTGTCTGCTTTTTCCGTCCCGCAGGCAGACGCTGCAACAGGAACAGCGCAGCCGCAATCCCTTTCGGCGGCTGCCTTGAGTTTCACTCAGATATTCAGTTGTAGGGTCTTCCATGAGAACAGGATATAGTACACCATATAGAACGCTTGTTCGTCAACCATTTTTGAATATTGCTCTCGAAAATAGGGCACACTAAAAGGTTTTGTTAGACAAAAGCTCACGGCGGCTACCGTTCCCGATAGCCGCCGCATAGGTTAAGGTGCTTTGTTATCTGTTATACTTCTTCTTTTTGCTGACAACCGTTGTGCCAATAGCTGCACCGCCGCTGATGAACAACAGGGCAATCCACAAAGCAAAGTTGCTTGTGTCACCGGTCTGGGGGACATTGTCCAGCTTGTCATTATTGCTGGTGGTGCCGTTGGTCACGTTGCTGGAGGGGAGCACCGTGCCGGGCAGGGCTTTCCACTCTGCAGCATCCAGAGTGAATTCCATAGTGTCCATTTCGTTGTCATCCACAAACAGCACGACTTTATTGGGGACAACATCATCTTTGGGAGTCCAGGGGGTCAGTGACCAGTACTCGTCAGCAGTCTCGGTTGCGATGCAGCAGGTCAGGTAAGAATACGAACCAGCTCCCAGCTTATCAGTATTCAACGTAGCCGTGGTCAGCAGGGTCTCATCACTGTACAGCTGCACCCTTACGCTGGACTCAAAGTTAACATTCTTCAGATCAACAGACACAGCGTTTTTCAGGACTCCGTTATCATGAGTCATGCCGGCGCGCTCGATGCTGCCGCTATAGGGGAACGCAGTGCCGGGCAGGGCTGCCCACTCATCGGCATCAAGCGTGAAGGTCTTCGTATCCTGTTCGTGTCCATCGACAAACAGGACAGCCTTGTCGGGGACAACATCGTCCTTGGGAGTCCAGGGGGTCAGTGCCCAGTACTCGTCAGCAGTCTCGGTTGCGATGCAGCAGGTCAGGAAACCATAGCTGCCGGGATTTACTCCCTGCAAGGTAGCCGTGGTCAGCAGAGTATCGCCGCTGTATAGTTTAACCGCAACGCTCTCAGCGAAGGTAACGTCTTTCAGTTCAACGGAAACAGCATTTTTCAAGTAGCCGCCAGCATGAGTAATACCAGCATTCTCAATGCTACCGCTTGGTTCAGCCGCCAGCGCAATGATTGGCAGTAGTGTGCATACCATCACTACTGTCAGCAGAAGACAGAAAAATTTGCGTTTCATATCTATACCCCTTTCAAATTTGGACAGTGGACAGGAGGCGGCATAATACTGTGACAGAAAATTGAAAAGTATTCACACATAATTCCCGCCGCAGTGACCTTTCCTCAATTCACCATCCATGTTACCAAAATACCGTATATCACTAATCTTCTCTTTTGTCAATAGGGCATACAAAAATAGCGATTCTTTACACGGTACATTATTGGAAGAATACGGAAATGTGTAGGAGTAAGGTGAAGTGCAATCCTTGCCGAATTGCCGATTTGCTCCCGAAACGCAGAAACACCCAAAACCTGACCCCGCTGTATAGTTTCGGGGCGATTTTGGGCGTTTTCTTTCGATATGAGCGGCTTTGTTTTGACGGCGGTATCCTTTACCGCCAACCATTCAAAAGCCGCTGTTTGTCACTTCCGGGTAACAAAAAAGCGCCGTATTGCTACGACGCTTTTGTCTTGCTCGGAAAGATTCTATAAGGCAGTCCTGTACTACAGAACACATTTTATGCAACACAAATTGATTTTTTGCTATTTCTATGGTATTATAATGATGCTGTTTCTTGCAATCTTGCTGTTAGGAGGGCGAAATATGCTTGCGATGTCAGATACCCCGATAGATCAATTCATCCCATACTTTGCAAAGGCAAGTGTGCCAGTTGCATTCCTTGTTCCTACTCCAACAGGATATGAAAAATCCATTATGGATGCGACCGCCCCTATTCGCCAACTTCTCTTCGATGCTCAGGTTCACGACTATGAAGTTCAGGAACAAGGTCCGAGTAATAAAGTTCTAATTCCGGCTCACTTTGTTAACTACAGTGATGTTACTGACTCCGTTGCTTCTCTTTATCGTCCTGTAACAAAGAAAGGCGACCCTCGCATTTGGTTTTCAAATCTGCGCAAGTACTGTTCACCTTGTAATCTTCTTGCCATAGTCGTTATAAATAAAGAACTGTATGTCTTTAACCTTTCTAAGCCAGAAATCGCAGCAGGAATTCAATATAACGGTTTTGCAGCATCGATTATTCAGGAAGCTGCTCATCAAGAACGGGCTGTCGCCGAGGAGCTGCTCGGTAAACTCCGTATTATACATCATCAGGGTTTTCTGCGTTCAATCACGCCGGGTGACCCTGGGGTTGGGGATACACTTGAAAATGCCCTTGGAATCAGCCGAAATAATTCGAAAGCACCAGACTACAAGGGGATCGAGCTAAAAACTACTCGCTTGACCAGAAATGGTAGCAAGCGGGCAACAACTCGCTCCACATTGTTTACAAAAGTCCCCGATGAAGGAATGACCTATAGGGAAATTGTCGAACATTACGGTAAGTTGCAAATACCACGGGGTGATACCGTTGAGCGTCTTCAGCTTTATGAAACTTTTAGATGTTCTCGCCCAAACGCATATGACCTTCTTTTGAGTGTAGATGCCAACAAAGATAAATTAGATATGCTTCACCAAAGTCACCAGAGCAGAGAATTTGTTTCCGCTTGGCAAATGAGAAGTCTTCGTGAGGCACTTCTTACAAAGCATCACGAAACATTTTGGATCAAAGCTGTTTCTGAAAACCACAATGGTGTTGAATACTTTAGGTATGACAAGGTATTACATACAAAAAGCCCAAACACCTCTTTGTTAGCGCCACTTTTGGAAACGGACAAAATCACAGTTGACCTTGCTGCTCACTTCAAGCCGGACGGCAAGTGGAGAGATCACGGCGTCCTCTTCAAAATGATGCCCGATGACTTACCCCTGCTACTGGGCGAACCAACCGAGTATGTTCTGTAAAAAGGAGAGGGAACATTCCCTCTCCTTCTCCTTTTCATTTGATTTTCTTGAGAATTTCTGTTGCGATTGCTCTGGCCATCAGGGGGGGGACGGCGTTTCCAACCTGTGTGAACTGAGGCGTTTCAGACTTTCTCTTTTCACCACCCGTTGCACGCTTCCCTTGAAACACAAAACTGTCATCAAATGATTGAAGCCGAGCCATCTCACGAACAGTAAGTGACCTATTGGCATCATAGTGGATGAAATCATCCGGCATTGTCGTGATCGTTGTGCTTTGACTGTCTGGATCAGTCACCGTATAATTTCTTTTCTTAGTATCCATAAGAGGATTATCCGGTTCGTATTCCTTGGCTTTGTGATAGTCTCCATATTTACGAATCAAGGCATAGCGCTCTCGAACCTCTTTGCTATGGTTGGACGATTCGTGATTTTGAAGGATAGCATCATTCATAGACCGTGATGCGATTTCATCAAATGAACTTGCAGGCGTATATGTTGGCAAGGCTTGACTAAGTTTTGGAAACCGTTTAGGATTCAAGCGCCCCATCCTGCTCCACTCTGCAAATGTGTGGCACTCCCGTCCATCTGCGTCCGCCTCAAGCACTCCGTCAACGGTGCGTCGAATAGCACCTTTCTCTGTTTCTTTAAACTTTAAAAAGTAATTGTCGTCATAGTCAAGCGGATGTCCACCGATATTAATATAGTTCAAGTCTCCTATGGCTTCTGATATAGTGACTTTTTCCCCGTTCGTAACCGTAGCAGGAATTTCGGTAATCATCTTCTGGTCATTTCTACATCCGATAAAAACAACTCTCACTCGGTTTTGGGGTACGCCATAATCAGATGCAAGTAACTGGATAGGGCTGTTAATACGGTACAGAGCCACTTTGTCCGCAATAGGGCGAAGGGAAACCATATTCACTCCGGCGTTTTCTGCAATTTCAAGAACTCGCTGCATTGTTTCATATGCACCCTCGAATAAGATTTCAAGAGCTAATTTGATCTGCTTGACCGTTGATGCAATCTTGCCATTTGAGGCCGTTGCTATAAGAAAATCACACTGCCTATCTGCGATAGCAATAATTTCTGTCATGTCAAGATAGTCTGTAATGCGATCAAAGTGCTCCTTGTACTCGCTGCGTTTAAGTTGAGCTGCATTGATTTCTCTCTTTACGCACTCCCTGATATGTTTAATATCCGTTTGATGTGAAATTAACGAGAGAACCTGCCGAATAACATTTCTGTCGTCTTCTGATGTTTCTTTGTTGTTCCGATATACATCAACCAAAGCACCAGACAGTTCAGAGCAAAATTGCTCCAACGAATAATTATGAATCTCATTTTTGTATGCAACAAGCGAATCAAGTGCGAACTGTTTTTGACGCCGGTTTATATTCGGCGTATTAGGCGTATTAAACAAGGAGAGCACCTTTAAATAATCCGCTCTGCGCTCTTTCAAAAGAGAATCCTGTTCAATCCACACTTTAAGAACTTTGAGGCTTAAATCAAACTCTTGCTCTTTCTCGTGATTGGTTATATGATCAGATATCTGGGCATTCTCGATAGTATCCACAAAAGATGCCAGTGCCTTATAATCAACGATGTTTTTGATTTCTCGGAGGATTCTATTCTTGATTTTTCCATTATCCTTAGTGAGAATTCCGGCAACATTCTCCATCACAAAGTATTTGGGGCGAAGTGCCTCTATTACTTTGAGATAGTATGAAAACAAGTCGTCCTTCTTATCATTTTTTCTGCGCTCACCTGCTAAACTGAATGACTGACAAGGGGGACCGCCTGTCATGACATCAACCTCTACGGTTCCAAATGCAGACTCGATTTTTTCCAGAAGTGCCTCGATAAAATCCGGTTCGCTTATATCCTTGGTCAGGAACTCCGTATTCAGGCCAAGCTGGCGATTATATCTCATTCGATGGGTCACTTCACAAGTGGGGTTTATGTCACTCGCCAGCAAAAAATCGAAAATTTTCCCGGATTCCTCAGCCTGCAAAAAGCCTTCACTAAAACCACCAGCTCCGGCAAACATATCTATAAAGGTTGGCATATCAAACCCTCCGCAGTAATTCTTTATAATATTATAGCGTCAAATTGTGAAAAAGTCCAGGCCTTTTCTGCTTTTTTCGACATTTTCTATGGTTCACAATACACAAGCATATTTTAACATATCAGTCAAGAGAAGTCCAGGCCTAATTTTATGAACACACACTACTTTTTCACTTCTTCGACTACTCACGGAACTTTATGACTTCTTGAATACTACCCGAAAAAGAAAAACCACTGTTCATCACAGTAGCCTTTCCCAGCAGAAATATGTGGTTAGTCAGGAATGATTTCTATACGCTCATAAAGGTCGGAATCATCGTCATCAAAGAGCTTCTTGTGTGCTTCCGCTTCCTGAAGCGTATGGTAGTAATACTCCTCGTGAGGCTTTCCATCCTTTCGAACAAATCTCACAATAAACATAGCAGTTCTCCTATCACTTCCGAAGCAACATCATTTCCTTGGCTGATTTCTCGATTTCTCCAGTCAACAAGGCAATGTCGAATCACTCTGATCTCCACCGGCTCAAAGGAAATTTTCTCCTTTCGCCCTGGCCTCACTGCTTCCGCAATGTCACACAAGTGAAGGGCGAGGGCATCAATCTGACCGTTCGTTTCTGCGTCATAGCTCCTGTGCTGCTGTATTAAGCCGTTTATCAGCACCTGCACCTCATAATCGTCCAACTTCACCTTCATAGCCGTCCTCCTAACAGTAAATCAAATCGTTTGCAACGATTTCCATAGCAGCACTACGGATGTTGTTCATCCTCTGCACCCACAGCATTTGATTTTCCGCTTTGAGGGCTTCCGTTACGCCCTCTTTTTCGGAAAGCTGCTTTACCAGCCGAGAAAACATTGCTTCTGCCTGCTCGTTGAGGTCTGCAAGGTAATCGTTCAGCTTGCCGGTGGTCAGCAGCTCGGCATACAAGCTGACCTTGTGCTTGCGGATATACCGCAGGTGTCGCTGTCCCCAAACGCCGATGGGTCTGCCCTCCGGCTTGTCCTCTCCGGCAATCAGATAGTAGTCCCCGACAAGCTCATAGCGCAAGCCTGTCCTTTCGTCTGTGATGAATTTTTCCATTGTGTCGTCCTCCTTGAATTATATTGCTTCTCCGGCTTTCTGCCCGGATTGCTTACGGTGATAATAGGCAAGCTGTCTTTGGTTGCGATTGATGGTTTTGCATTCCTCGGAGCACAGCACCTCCTGACCGTTGGACGGCCAGAAAGGCTTGCCGCATATCTTGCAGACCTTTTGACGGAAGGTGTGCTCTCCCTTTTCGGCATAGCGTTTCTTTTCTTTTTCGGCTTGCTGATGGGCTTTCGTGCAGTCGGTGTTACAAAACCTCTGCCTTGTGCTGCTTGGATAAAACTCTTTGCCGCATTGTTCGCAGATACGCTTCGGGTACTTATGCCCGTCATTCGCCGCCCAGCGTTCCGCCTTTACTTTGGCTTGATGTGCAACATTGCTCTCACGCTGCCGGTTCTTCTTGCGCTTGGCTTTTTCCGCCGCTTCTTGCTCGGCTTTTTGTCTTGCTTCGGCAATTTCCTTTTCGGAAAGCGGGAGGTCAAACTGCCCGATGAAGTTATAGTAGATGTCCACCTGCTGCTGTCGGTTCGGCTTCTTGCCCACGGCTTCGTGAACAACGATTTTATCAATCAGTTCACACGCCATCTCTTTCGTCAGCTCTGCGGGCTGCTTATACTTCTTGATGAGCTTGATAAATCGTCCGATATGAGCAGAGGACGCTTTTGTTTGCTCCAGCTTCTCCTGAATCTCCGACACTTGGCTCTCAAGGCTGTCCTGTTCAGTCGAGTATTTCTTCATCAGGGACTTGTACTGCTTTTCAGGCAGCAGACCTGAAATGAAATTCTCATAAAGGCTTCCAATCAGGCGGTCAAGCTCGTTCAGTCTGCGATTGATTGTCTGAAGTTCATCCTTTTGCTTTTGCGGTTTGCCATTCGCCTGTGCTTCCCATTTGCTTTTCAGTTCTTCCGCAAAGCCACGCTCATCTGCGATAATGTGGCTCGAAAGGCGTTGGATAGAGCGCAGTACCAGCTGATAGAGGACTTTGTCGCTGATATGGATGGTGCAGTTCACGGTTCTGTTCCCGTAGCTGCTGCATCGGAACGAGTGATAGGGTTCTCCGCTTTTGTAGTAATTCGTCTGATAGGACATCTTACTGCCGCAATCAGCGCAATACACAAGACCGGGCAGTAAGCATTCCTCTTGGTGCGTCCCTTCCTTTATACGGCGTGTGGCGTGTTTCAATCTTCTGTGCGCCTGCTCCCAAAGCTCGCCGGCAACGATAGGCTCGTGGGTGTCCTCAAACACAAGACGTTCCTCATCGGTGGCAAAACGGCGTTCATCGGTCTTAAAGTTCGTTCCGATGGTCTTTCTCAGCACAGTATGACCGAGATATTCCTGTCGGCTTAAAATCTCTCTTACCGTGTTTGCGTTCCAGTTTGTGCAGCCGTACTCTGCTTTTCGGTTGCATTGTTCGGGGTGATATTGGAGGGTGTACGCCGATGGGATAAGCACCTTTTCCTCCGTTAGCTGTCTTGCGATTGCCGGAGGCGTCAAGCCCTCTGCCGCAAGCTCAAAGATGTGTTTTACCACCTGAGAAGCAACAGGATCGACCACTAAGGTCTGTTTATCTTCGGGCAGTCGATTGTAGCCGTAGGGAATGCTGCCGGAGCAGCGTTTGCCATCATTCATACGGGACAGAAAGATGGACTTTATCTTGTTGCTGGTGTCCTTGGCATACCACTCGTTCATTATGTTGAGGAACGGGGTAAAGTCGTTATCCTGCGGCTTGTCGCTGTCCACGCTGTTATTGATTGCAACAAAGCGTATCTGCTTCTTGGGGAACAGTATCTCGGTATAAAAGCCGGCTTCAAGATAGTTTCTACCGAAACGGCTCATATCCTTGACGATAATCGTGCCGATTTTTCCAGCTTCAGCTTCTGCAAGCATTGCCTGAAATCCGGGACGGTTAAAGTTACGCCCTGTATAGCCGTCATCGGTAAAATGCTTGATGTTCGTCATACCGCTTTTGCGGGCAAAATAAATCTTCAAGAAATCTCTTTTGATTCAGTATTGAGTTCGATTCGCCCTGCTGCTCATCATCCTTGGACAGCCTCTCATAGAGGGCTGTAACTCTGTTAAAATCCCTGATTTTAGGCACTTTCTGATCTCCTTTCCGTCTTTTATTCGTAGCCATATTCAATGGACTGCTTGCAATATATATCCTAAAACTTCTTTTCCTTTTGGCGAAGTTTCCGCACAGCCGAAATTGTATTATGCAGTACAATATGGTATACTATTGCAAGTTTATACAATCTTTGCATGAAAGAGAGGAGTTGTTTTTCGTGGAATTCAACGTCAACAGCCCCGTATTGTTCGTCATCGCCGGGCTCATCATTGCGGCGGTGCTCGCGCAGTCGGTATATTTCCTCATCAAGGCCTGGAAGCGCGGCCTGGCCATCGGCATGGGCAAGGAGAAGCTGCGCCGCATCGCGCGCACGGCGGCGGTGTTCACCATCGCCCCGGCGGTGGCGATTGTCATCAGCGTCATCACGCTGGCCAAGGATCTGGGCGTGCCGCTGCCGTGGCTGCGCCTGAGCGTGGTGGGCAGCCTTTCCTATGAGACCATCGCCGCCTCCAACGCGGAGGGCGCGATGGGGCTGGTGTTCGGCCAGGTGGACAGCCTCACCGCCTCGCAGTATGTCACCATCGCCTGGGTCATGACCATCAGCATCATGGTGGGCATCTGGCTGGTGGCCATTGTGGGCAAGCGCCTGCAAACCGGCATGATCAAGATGGAAAACCGCGACAAAAAGTGGGGCGATATCTTCTCCGCCTCGATGTTCATCGGCATGATTTCGGCATTTCTGGGCTATGTGTTCTGCGATTTCTCGTCCGTGTTCAAGGGCGATTTTTCGGGACTGATCCCGGTGCTGGTGATGCTGGTTTCGGCGCTCATGATGGGCATTTCCGGCCTTGCGGTTAGGAAGCTTAAATGGAGCTGGATTGCGGACTACGCGCTGCCCATCAGCCTGATCGCGGGCATGGCCAGCGCCATCCCGATCACGGCGTGGCTGGGCTGACGGGAAGGAGGAAAAACGCATGAAAAAGCAGCAAAAAGAAATGAGCTATCTCGACTCCGTGCACCGCGCGGGGCGCATCTGGAACCTGTGCATGATGCTGGCGATGTTCCTCTACCCGATTCTGGTAGGGCTGATCTACGGCGCTGCGCCGGACGGCCACGGGCTGGTGATGGGGCTGATCGCCACCGCGCCGATGTATTGGGCGGTGGGCATCGTGGAGACCTTCACCTATGTGCCGATGCTGGGCGCGGGCGGGTCGTATCTGAGCTTTGTCACCGGCAACATCTCGAACTTGAAGCTCCCCGTGGCTCTGAACGCTCTGGAGCAGACCAATGCCAACATCCGCACCGAGGAGGGCGAGATCGTCTCCACCGTCGCCATTGCGGTTTCGAGCATCGTGACGATGGTCATCATCTGCCTGGGCGTGCTGCTGATCACGCCCCTGACCCCGATCCTCGACGCGCCGGTGCTCGCGCCCGCGTTTGCGCAGATCCTGCCCGCGCTCTTCGGCGGGCTGGGCGTGGTGTTCGTCTCCAAGAACTGGAAGATCGCCATCGCGCCGGTGATCCTGATGCTGGCGCTGTTCATCTTCGTGCCCGCGCTCAATTCTTCGACCGTGGGCATCATGGTGCCGGTGGGCGTGCTGTTCACCATCGGCGTATCGCGCCTTCTCTACAAAAAACATCTGCTCGACTGACGGGCGGATAAAATAAAAACTTTGACGGAAACGGAGGAATCTATTCATGATCGGTTGGATCATCCTGGCGCTGGTGCTCGTCTTTCTTGCCGTGATTTTGATCCGCACAGCGGCCTTTACGCCCAAGGCAGAGAGCAGGGCGGCGGCAGAGCCCGTCTCCTACGACAAGGACACGGCGATTCACGCGCTGGCAGAGCTGGTGAAGTGCCGCACGGTCTCCTACGACGATCACGCGCTGGAGGACGATGCGGAGTTTGAAAAGCTGATCGGCAAGCTGCCGGAGCTCTTCCCGAACGTAACCAAGACCTGCCCGATGCAGCGCATGGAGGACCGCGGCCTGCTCTTCCACTGGAAGGGCAAGGGCGACGGCAAACCCGCGGTGCTGATGGCGCACTACGACGTGGTTCCGGTGGAAGAGGAAAACTGGACGCACCCGGCATTTGAAGCGGAGATCCGCGACGGCGTGATGTGGGGACGCGGCACGCTGGACACGAAGGTGACGTTCAACGGCGTGCTCTCCGCGGCGGAGAACCTGATCTCCCAGGGCTTTGTGCCGGAAAACGACATCTACTTCGCCTTCTCCGGCGGCGAGGAAGTCAACGGCAAGGGCGCGATCCACATCGTGGATTACTTTAAGTCCCATCACATCGAGCCGGAACTGGTGCTGGACGAGGGCGGCGCGGTCGTGGACAACGTGTTCCCCGGCGTGACCAAGCCCTGCGGCATGATCGGCATTGCGGAAAAGGGCATGATCAACGTGGAATATTCCGTCGCCTCCAGCGGCGGCCACGCCTCCGCGCCCGCCCCGCACACGCCGGTGGGGCAGCTCTCCGCGGCGTGCTGCAAGATTGAAAACCATCCCTTCAAAGCGCATTTCTCCAAGCCGGTGCTGGAGATGTTCGATACACTGGGCCGCCATTCCGGCTTTGTGTACCGCATGATCTTTGCCAACCTCTGGTGCTTCGGGCCGGTGCTCGACTCGATCTGCAAAAAGAGCGGCGGCGAGCTGAACGCGCTGCTGCGCACGACGGTGGCGTTTACGCAGATGGACGCGAGCAAGGCGCCCAACGTAATCCCGCCCTCGGCGAGCATGGTGTCCAACCTCCGCCTGAACCCGGAGGATTCCGTCGCCTCTGCGATGGACTATCTCAAGCGCACAGCGGGCGACGACGCGGTCAAGCTCAAGGTGCTGACCTCCTTCGAGCCCTCCCCCATCTCCCACACGGACTGCGCGGGCTGGGAGCGCGTGCGCAGCGCGGTGGCGGACACCTGGCAGGGCTGCCTGGTGACGCCGTACCTGATGGTGCAGTGCTCGGACAGCCGCCATTACCGCGACCTGAGCGACCGCGTCTACCGCTTCTCCGCGATGGATCTGACGGCGGAAGAGCGGCACACGATCCACGGCAACGACGAGCACATCCGTCTGGACACGGCGGGCCGCGCGGTGGAGTTCTTCATGCGCGTGATGAAACAGTGCTGAAAACGCCCCGCTGGGGCTGTGCTCCGGACGAATTCTCGTCCGGAGCATTTTTACTGACGCGGAATTGATTTTTCTGCGCGGACGCTTCGAAAAATCGCCCCGCCCGACCGGCAAAGCCGGTCGATACGATGGAAAGAAGAAGGGGGCAGCGGCCCCCTTCTTGCTTCCCCCAAGAAGCGTCCCGTTTTGCGGAGCATGGCGAAACGGCCTGCCAATGGGCAACGCCCCTTTTCCGCGCTCGACGCTCCGCGGGATGCGTGGACTTTTGCGCCGGAGAGGCGTACAATAAAGCAGTTCCTTCGGGAAGTTTTGCTGAAAAAGGAGTGATTTTGATGGATGAGCATATTCAGGCTGCAAGGGCCGAGATCAAGGCGTTTCTGGATGAACAGGGACGGCTCAAGGCGCTGCCCTCCAAGCGCAAAAAGGCGCTGGCTGCGGTTTACTATGCCGGCAGCAAGCTGGAAGCGGGGCGCGAATACACCGAAAGCGAGATCAACGATGTGATCGACGATTGGACGGCGTATCACGACCCGGCGACGCTGCGGCGCGAGCTGTACAACTGCGGCCTGCTCAACCGCACTGCCGACGGACGGAAATACTGGTTGTCGGACGAAATCCCGTCCTACGTCGATTTCATGGCCAGGCACCTGTGATATTCCGGGTTCCGTTCAAACCTTTCCCCGTCCTGAAAAAAGGCTTGCCCTTCCCGCCTTTCGGTGCTACACTCGGGAGCAAGGGAATGAAGTTCTCCCGCGGCGCTTGCGCCGGAACCGCTGCATTCAAAAAGCTGATGACTTCTGCATTTTCACCCAAAGTGCAGAGGGCGTCAGCTTTTTCTGCGCATAGAAGGAGGAAAACTCAAATGCTCACATCCCTTGCGCTGATCTTTTTATCCGGCCTTGCGATGAACGCGCTGTGCAGAAGGCTGCGCCTGCCCGGTATCATCGGGATGCTGGCGGCGGGCATGCTGCTGGGGCCGTATGCGCTGAACCTGCTGGACGGGCAGATCCTGGATATTTCGCCATCGCTGCGGCAGATGGCGCTGGTGGTGATCCTGCTGCGGGCAGGGCTGACGCTGAACCTTGACGACCTCAAAAAGGTCGGCCGCCCGGCGGTTCTGCTGTCGTGCGTGCCGGCGGGGTGCGAAATCCTGGGCTATGTGCTGCTCGCGCCGAAGTTGCTGGGGATAAGCCCTGTCGAGGCGGCGGTGACGGGCGCGGTGCTGAGCGCCGTCTCGCCCGCGGTGGTGGTGCCGCGCATGGTCAGGCTCATCGACGAGCGCCGCGGCACGGACAAGAGCATTCCGCAGATGATTCTGGCGGGCGCGTCCTGCGACGACGTATTTGTGATCGTGCTGTTTTCAATCTTCACGAGCATGGCGCAGGGCGGGCAAGCGCGCGCGGCGGACTTCATCGGCATTCCGCTGTCCATCGTGCTGGGGATCGCGCTGGGCGCGGCAGCCGGACTGCTGCTGGCGCTGTTCTTCCGCAGCGTGAAAGTGCGCGGCACGGCGCAGCTGCTGATCCTTTTGAGCCTTTCGTTCCTGCTGCCGGCGCTGGAAACGGCGCTGAAGGGGCGCGTGCCGCTTTCCGGCCTGCTGGCGGTGATGAGCATGGCGTGCGCGCTGAAGCGGAAGAGCGCGGCGGAGCTTGCGAAGGATCTCTCCTTGCGGGCAGACAAGGCGTGGATTGCGGCGGAAATACTGCTGTTCGTGCTGGTGGGTGCGGCGGTGGACATCCGCTACACGGCGCAGGCGGGGCCTGCGGTGATTCTGTTGATCCCATGCTGCCTGCTCTTCCGCTCGGCGGGCGTGCTGCTCAGCGTTGCGCACAGCAAGCTTTCCGCGAAGGAAAAGCTGTTCTGCGTGCTTTCCTATCTGCCCAAGGCGACGGTGCAGGCGGCCATCGGCGGGATACCGCTGGCGCTGGGGCTAAGCTGCGGGCAGGCGGTGCTCTCTACGGCGGTGA
>OLGF01002442.1_pt1 | contig 17219 bp, 12 predicted proteins | sample 1604971 | NCBI WGS metagenome assembly OLGF01 (sample SAMEA3888902, study PRJEB22519) | human gut metagenome | biome: human gut; feature: human-associated habitat; material: faeces | place: Denmark | collected 2011 | reverse complement strand
ACTTTCATCAAAAAGCCCCCTTTTCTTTATTCCTCTACCGCTTCGCCGTAGAGCGCCCAGGTGTTGCTGTCGGTGATCTTCGCTTTGGCAAATGTGCCGATCAGGGCCTTGTCGCCCTTCATGCGCACGAGGCGGTTGCCCTCCGTGCGCGCGGCGAGGGGGAAGGCCTTGTCGTCGCTCTCGCCGTCGACAAGGACTTTCACCGTCCTGCCGATGTAGGCTGCGTGCTTTTTCGCGCTGATGGCGTTCTGCGCGTCGACGAGCTTTTCAAACCAGACCTGCTTTTCCTCGCGCGAGACGGGGTCGTCCATCTTCGCCGCCGGCGTGCCGGGACGCGGGGAGAAAATAAAGGTGAAGAGCGCGTCGAACTGCGTCTTTTCTACAAGATCGACAGTCTGCATCGCTTCGTCCTCGGTCTCTCCCGGGAAGCCGATGATGACGTCGCTCGTGAGCACCATGCCTGGCATGACGCTTCGCGCGTAGGCGATCATTTCCTCGTACTTTGCGCGCGTATAGGGGCGGTTCATCGCTTTCAGAACGCGGTCGCACCCGGACTGGACGGGGAGGTGGAGCTGCTTTGCAACGTGCTCGCAGCGTGCCATCGTGTCGAAAAGTTTGTTGGTCGCGTCCTTCGGCTGGCTCGACATAAAGCGGAGCCAATAGTCGCCGGGAATGGCGTTGATGGCGGCGAGCAGGTCTGCAAAGTCGTAATCGGTGCCCAAGTCCTTGCCGTAGCTGTTCACGTTCTGGCCGAGGAGGGTGATCTCCTTGTAGCCCTCGGCGATGAGGCCGCGGCATTCCTCGATGATCTTCTCCGGCTCGCGGCTGCGCTCGCGGCCGCGGACGTAGGGCACGATGCAGTACGAGCAGAAGTTATTGCACCCGTACATGATGCTCACCCACGCGCGCACGCCGCCCTCGCGCACGATGGGAAGGTCCTCGGCGATGCGGCCATGCTCGTTCTCGATGGAGAAAACGCGCTTATTCTTCGTGTACACCTCGTGCAGCAGCTCGGGGAGCCGCCATTCGGCCTGGGGGCCAAGCACAAGGTCGACATGATGGTAGGAATTTTTTACCTTGTCGGCCACGACCTTCTGCTGCGCCATGCAGCCGCAGAGGCAGATGATCTGATCGGGCTTTGCGGCCTTCGTGTGGCTGAGGCGGCCCAAGTGGCCGTAAACGCGCTTTTCCGCGTGCTCGCGGATGGCGCAGGTGTTGAGCAGGATGACGTCGGCCTGATTCTCGTCGCGCGTGAGCTCATAGCCCATCTCGCGCAGCATGCCCATGAGCACCTCGCCGTCTGCCACGTTCTGCTGGCAGCCGAACGTGTCGACCAGCGCGAGCGGCGTGCGGGTGCGGCGGTCGTTCATCTCGCGCATCTTGCGCGTAAATTCCTTCTGACGCGCGAGCTCCTGCTCGCTGACGATGACTTCTTTGCGTTCCAAGGGATGTTTCCTCCCGAATCTCGATAGTTTAGCAATATAGTATATCATGTTCGCGAGAGCGTGGCAAGGCCGCAGCGCGGCTTCCGGCGCGAAAAATCCACAGCTTTTACAATTCCGGTGACTTTTCCGCACCCGTGTGGTATACTATGGAAAACCTGAACTCCAAAGGAGGGCTTTCCATGGCGGCGTTTTATCAAAAATTTCTGCGCAAGCATCTTGACTTATCGTCTCTCAGCGTGATGCGGCGGGAGGACAACGATCCCTATTTCTGCACGCCCAAGGGCGCTTCTATCTTCGGCTGGGCGGGCGTGGACGGCATCCACTTCTGCTTTGTCCGCGGTTTTGGCGAAACGGTCTTCGCCATAAGCCCGATGAACGGTGGCAAGGACTGCGTGCACGTCATCGCGCGCGATTTCAACGATTTTCTGCGCCTGCTGCTCGCGACCGGCGACAGTGCGGCACTCGAGCAGGCGTGGCAGTGGGACGAGGCGCAATTCGACGCCTTCCTTGCCGAGAATCCGCCGACGGACGAGCAGAAGGCGGTGCTCTCGCAGATCACCACAGTCTTTTCCCTCACGCCGATGGAGCGGCCGTGGCAATACCTGCGCAAGCTGCAAGCGGAGTTCGATCTCAGCAAGCTCAAATTCACCGAGGACTTTTATGATCCCGAAATGAACGGCGACGCGCCCGAACAGAAAACGGACTGGAAGGTCTACTTTGACGGCAGCTTTTGGGGCCACCACGGGCGCGAGCGCGCGGGCAGGGAAATGCCTGTACAAAAGTGGTTTTCGTGGGCGGGGCGCGACTGGTTCGTGCCGTCGGTTTACGTTTGTTCAAAGGGCATTGTCGTTGATTTTTGTATGCGCGCGGAGGCCTCCGCGCTGCGCGGCTTTATGGAAAAGTGGGGGATCGATCCCGAAAGCGACGAGTCCATCGACTTCTCGCGCGACGAACGCGAACAGATGGAGCGCGAGCACCCGCTCAGCCTCGGTTTTACCCCCAGCCTCACCTTGAACGGTGCGAAGCTCCGCACGAGCCACGGCTGCGGCGTCATTTTCCTGCCGGAGCAGCCCGGCTTCTGCGCCGACGCAGAGCCCGCCATGGCGCACTACGGCCTCGACCGCGCGTATGGCTGGAGCATCCGCCGCGCGGCGTTTCCGTTCGTCACGAAGCGCGCGCCGAAGCTCAAGTCGCTCGCCGTCACGATGACGGCGGACGAGGTGCGCGTCCCCGGCCCGCGCTTTCGCGCGGACAAGGCGGGCGATACGTTTGCCTTCTCCTACCGCGGCACAGAGTATACGCTCGCCGTACAGGAGGTCGAGCCGCAGGAACTGCCGCGCGAGCGGATGAATCTCGACCCGCGGTTCGACTATCCGACGCATTTTACGGTCATCAGTTACACGCTCATGCCCGAGCCGCCGGAAAACTCGATCTTCGTCGAGGACTGCGTCGAAAACGACCGCCCGCGTCAGGTCAGACGTGAGACCGCTTCCTTTGCGCCCGAGGCGCAGAACGACTTCTGCGTCGGCATCATCGGCGGCGCGGACGGGCCGGTCGCCATCGTCGTGGGCGAAGCGGCGCAGGGGAAGCTCCACACCGCGTGCTCGTCGCTGCACTTTGCGCCTGTCGGCCATGTCGGCTGGTGCGTCGGCTTCCGCGAAACACCGTGGGAAGCAGGGACGTTCGACCTCCTCTAACTCACTTTTTCTGTGATCTCCGGTACTCCGTCGGCAGGACGCCGAAGGCCTTGTGGAATTCGGTGGAAAACTTGCTCTGGCTCTCGTAGCCGACGGCGCGCGCGACCTGCGCGACGTTCTCGTCGCCCTCGAGCAGCAGCTTTGCCGCGTGCTGCATGCGGTGCTCGCGAATGTGCGAGGCGAGCGAACTGCCGTAGACGGACTTGAAGAGCGCCTTCATTGTCGAGGGGTTCATCAAAAAGCGGCGCGACAGCTCGTCGATCGTCGTGCGGCTGTCTAAGTGCTGCGTCAGGTAGTCGTGCACGGCGCGGATGGTCTCGATCTGCTCACTCGTGCCGCCGCCCTCGTACACCTCGGCGTCGAGCGGGGGCAGGTGCGGCGCGCCGGTGGCGGCCTTGCTCTCCTCCTCGGGACACGAAATCTCCATCGTGCGCTCGATCATGCGGTGCAGCAGCTGCGCCTGCTCGTTTTCCGCAGCGCGGTAGTAGACCTCTTTCCCCACGCGGCGCGAGACGAGAAGTCCGCTCTCACGCAGCTGCCTCAAATGGTGCGACACCGCGGGCGAGCTCATGCCGACCATCGCGGAGAGGTCGATGACGCACTCCTCGCAGTGGCACAGCAGCCAGAAAATGCGCACGCGGCTGCTGTCGGAGAGCTGCTTGAACACGTCCGCCACGGTCTGGAAGCTGCCGATCGTCTCCACCGATTCCTGCAGCTCCCGCATCGTGCCCTCGTCGCTGTGCTGGTGGGGTAAATGCACTTCGCTCATCGTTGTTCCGCCTTTCTTTTCGATGTCTGCGGGCGCGTCCGTATCCCGTTTGGAAGTTTGTTTCGCCCGAACGGAAGAGACATGCGTGCAGCCCTTGACTTTTGCCTTTGCGGACATTATAGTACGGTCATCAAGATTAAACAAGCACTTAATCGTTAAATATTTTGTGCCGAAAAGGAGAAACATACCATGAAAAAGACCTATCAGATCGAAGTCGACTGCGCCAACTGCGCCAACCTCATGGAAGAAGCCACCAAGAAGACCGAGGGCGTTGCCGACGCCGTTGTGAATTTCATGACCCAGAAGATGACCGTCGAGTTCGTCGAGGGTCAGGACCCCAAGGCCGTGATGAAGGCCGTCCTCAAGAATTGCAAGAAGGTCGAGGACGACTGCGAGATCTATCTGTAAGAGAGCTTCTCCCTCTCACGCCCCGGACGAACGCACCGGGGCGCTTTCTTAGGCAAAATTCAAATTCTCCCCCTTCAAGGAGGTCATCTTTATGAAGAAAAAGCAAAAAAAGATGCTTTACCGCATCCTGATCGCGGCGGTGCTGTTCCTCGCCGCGAAATTCATTCCCATGCCGACGCTCGTCTCCACCGCGCTCTACTTCGCCGCCTATGTCACCATCGGCTACGACATTCTGCGCAAGGCATGGAAGGGCATTCGCAACCATCAGGTGTTCGACGAAAACTTCCTGATGGCGGTCGCCACGATCGGCGCCATCGCGCTCGCCATCTATGAAAAGAGCGGCGACTATGCCGAGGCCGTGGCGGTCATGCTCTTCTACCAGATCGGCGAGCTGTTCCAGAGCTACGCCGTCGGCAAGTCCCGCCGCAACATCACGGCGCTGATGGACATTCGTCCCGACTACGCCAACATCGAGCGCGACGGCAAGCTCGAACAGGTCGACCCCGACGACGTGGCCGTCGGCACGGTCATCACCGTCCAGCCGGGCGAGAAAATTCCTATCGACGGCGAGATCGTCGAGGGCGCGTCCACGCTCAACACCGCGGCGCTGACGGGCGAGAGCCTCCCGCGCGACGTGATGACCGGCGACGAGGTCATCAGCGGCTGCATCAACATGACGGGCGTTTTGAAGGTCAAGACAACGAAGGCCTTCGGCGAGTCTACAGTGTCCAAGATTTTGGAGCTGATGGAAAACTCCAGCTCGCACAAATCCCGCTCCGAAGCGTTCATCTCCCGGTTTGCCCGCGTCTATACTCCCGCCGTGTGCTACAGCGCGCTGGCGCTGGCCATTTTGCCCCCGGTCATCAATCTTTTGATGGGCAATGCCGCCTCGTGGGGCGTGTGGATCTACCGCGCGCTCACGTTCCTTGTTATCTCCTGCCCCTGCGCGCTGGTCATCAGCATCCCGCTCAGCTTCTTCGCGGGCCTCGGCGGCGCAGGACACGAGGGCATTCTCATCAAGGGCTCGAATTACTTAGAGGCGCTGTCGAAAACCAAGATCGTCGTCTTCGACAAGACCGGCACGCTCACGCAGGGTGTGTTCGAGGTCACGGGCGTGCACCACAGCCCGATGGAGGACCGCAAGCTGCTTGAATACGCGGCACTCGCCGAGTGCGCATCCTCGCACCCCATCAGCAAGAGCTTACAGAAGGCCTGCGGCGTGGAGCTCGACCGCTCCCTCGTGACGGACATCGAAGAGCGCAGCGGCCGCGGCGTGGTCGCGACCGTGGACGGCCACAGTGTGGCCGCGGGCAACGGCAAGCTCATGGATGAGCTCGGCGTCAAGTGGCAGGAGTGCCGCAGCGTCGGCACGATCGTCCACATGGCGGTCGACGGCGAGTACGCCGGCCATATCGTGATCTCCGACGTGGTAAAGAGCGACGCGCGCGATGCCATCGCGGCCCTCAAGCGCGCGGGCGTGCAGAAGACCGTCATGCTCACGGGTGACATCAAGAAGGTCGCCGATCACGTGGCGCAGGAGCTCGGCGTCGACGAAGTGCACGCGGAGCTGCTCCCGGGCGACAAGGTCGCGCGCCTCGAGCGCCTGCTGGGTGAAAAGGGCAAGGATGACTGCCTCGCCTTCGTCGGCGACGGCATCAACGACGCGCCCGTGCTCTCCCGCGCGGATATCGGCATCGCGATGGGCGCGATGGGCTCCGACGCCGCCATTGAGGCCGCGGACGTCGTGCTGATGGACGACGATCCGATGAAGATCGCCAAGGGCATCCAGATCTCGCGCAAGTGCATCCGCATCGTGTACGAGAACATCGTCTTCTCGCTCGGCGTGAAGCTGACGTGCCTGCTGCTCGTCGCCATCGGTATCGCCAACATGTGGATGGGCATCTTCGCCGACGTCGGCGTGATGGTCTTAGCGGTTCTCAATGCAATCAGAGCGCTGCGCACTTCAAAAAACTGACAAAGTCAGTTTTTTGAGCAGAATTTCACTGCGCTCAGCGCACGCGCCAAAGGCGCGCACGTTCGCTCCGTGCAAAGTGTTTTTTGGTACGCACATGTCGTTCCAAAAAACGATTTCAATTTATTTGCGCCGTGCGCGGCGCAAAGTCTGCGACGCTTATTTTGCCATACGCGGCGCTTGGGCAGCCGTTAGCAACTCTGCTGCTTTACGGATGCCGCATACCCCTTGCGGGTAAAACTCTGCGAGGCTTTTACAAACGAGAGGACGGCATTTGCCGTCCTCTTTTTGTTGTGCATTGCAATGCAGGCTTTCTTTTCGTATAATGACCGTATCAAAACGATTTTGGAGGACACCACCATGAAGGTCAGCGTGATCCAGATGAATATGCGCTCGCTGGAGAGCAAAGCGAACTTTGACCGCGCGGAGGCGCTCATGCGCCGCGCTGTCGGGGAAAACGGCCCCGACGTTGTCGTCCTGCCCGAGACGTGGAACACGGGCTTCATGCCCGCGGGCGACCTTGCCGCGGCGTGCGATGAAAACGCGAAAGCCGTCCGCGCGCGCTTTTCCCCGCTCGCGCGCGAGCTGAACGTCAACATCATGGCGGGGAGCGTGTCGAACAGACGCGGCGGTAAAATCTACAACACCGCCTGCGTCTTCGACCGTGCGGGCGCGTGCATTGCCGAATACGACAAGACCCATCCCTTCACGCCGATGGGCGAGCACGAGGTCTACACCCCCGGCGACCACCTCGTCACCTTCACGCTCGACGGCGTGCGCTGCGGCCTTCTCATCTGCTACGAGGTGCGCTTTCCCGAGCTCTGGCGCACGCTGGCGCTGCGCGGGGCGCAGGTCATGTTCCTGCCCGCCCAGTGGACGGCGGCGCGCCAATACCACTGGGAGACGCTCACCGCCGCCCGCGCGATCGAAAACCAGCTCTTTGTCGTCTCGTGCAACGCCTGCGGCGAGCGCGACGGCACGCTGTATGGCGGTTTTTCGCGCATCATCGACTCGCTGGGCGCGGTCTTAGCCCAAGGCGGCGGGGAAGAGGAGATCGTCACCGCCGACTTGGACCTTTCCTCCATCGCGCCCCTCCGCGCCCGCGTCCCCGTTTTCCACGACCGGCGGCTGGAGCTCTACCGCCTGTAAAGCGGTAAAGAACGACAGCAAAAGAGGCATCAACAGAAATGAAGATCACCCTGCTTGCATCGTTTCTCGTCATGGCGGCGTATTTTCTCCTGCTGTACGCCGGCGTCGGGCTCATTCAGGAGAAGAAATTCTTCTCCTCCGCGCCGCGTGAGATCTTCGCCGCCGTTCCTGAGAGAAAAGCCGAGCGCTTCCGCGGCGCGCATATCCTCGGCTGGTACCTCGGCATCTTGGCGATGCTGCTGTTTCTCGGTGCGGCAGTCCTCGCCGCGTGGGACGGCGTTCGGAACAGCTTCCCCTTCGGCGCGTTTTTTACGCGGTATCTCGTGATCCTCTATGTCATGGAGGCCTACGACATTCTCTTTTTCGACTGGGTGCTGCTGTGCCATTCGAACTTCTTTCCTCATTTTTACCCCGAGGTCAAGGGCATCGCCGCCCCGCAGCTGTTCGGGTACAACAAAAAAGCGCATCTTACGCACTTCCTGCTCTACATTCCCCTCTCCGCCGCCCTCGCGTGGGTTTGCACGCTTTTCTGAGGGGCAATTTCACATCAAAACTTAACAGGACAAGGAGATGCACACGATGAACCGCAAAAAGAGAAAAACGGCCTTCGTTCTTCTGGCTGCCGTCCTTTGCGCCATCATCCTGTTCGGCATCCGAGGGACGCGAAAAACCATCGACAAAACAGTCCCCGTAAGGGTCTACGAGGACAACGGTACGACTTACGCGCCCTCCTCCATCACCATTTCCGGCACGCTCAGGAAAACATGGTCTTCCACTGACTTCGTCGGGACCTTTGCCATGGACGGCTACGAGCCCTCGTGCAGAGACGGCGTCGAAGCCAAGATCAACTGGGGGGACAACGAGTATCCGATCCTCACATTTTTCTACGCGGGCAACTTTTCACAGCTCGACGTGAAAAGCATCGACATCGACAAAGACATGGACCGTATGATGGTCACCCTGAACGACGGCACGATCATCGCCTCAGAAAACTACTTTGTCCCCACAGAAGCAATGAACGCCAACTAACTGTAATTTTCCCCGCCGCCTGCGGCGGCAAACAGTCCAAATCCCTCCCGTGCCGCATTCGCTGCCTCCGGCAGTGAACAGGCCCTCCGCACTAAAAATCGACGCACCAACTTCCGTCTCGCACCCGCCGTATTTTCTGCCCTACGGGCAGAAAACAGGCTCCCCGCGCCGCGCACGGCGGCAAATAAATTTCAATCGTAAATTCCAACGACATGTGCGTTGGAATTTACACTTCTCAGCCCGCAAGTGTGGAATTCGCCCGCCAATGGCGGGCGAATTCTGCACGCAGCGGGCTGCCATCCCACCTCAAAAAAGAGAGGCTGGCCAAATGGCCAGCCTCTCTTTTTTGAAGAACTTATTCCTCGCGGAAGACAAATCCGTTCTCGTCCGCCTTTTCGATGACGGCGAGTGCCTTGTAGGGGATACCGCTCGCGCGGAAGCGGTCACCGCCGCCCTGGAAGCCCTTTTCCACGGCGATGCCGATGCCTTCGAGCTTCGCGCCCGCCTCGTTGACGATATCGACAAGGCCCTGCACGGCGAAGCCGTTGGCCATGAAGTCGTCGATGATGAGCACGTGGTCGTCCGCGTTCAGCCACTCCTGAGAGACGAGCAGCGTGACTCTCTTCTTGTAGGTGTAGGAGAACACCTCGCTCTGGTACAGGCCGCTTTCGATGTTGTCGCTCTTGGCCTTCTTGGCAAAGAGCATGGGGACGCCGTACTTCTGCGCGCAGATGGTCGCAAGCGCGATGCCGCTGGCCTCCGCCGTCAGAACGACGGTGATCTTGCTGGTGTCGAAATACTTGGCGAACTCGTCCGCAATGTCCTCGAGCAGACGGGTGTCGACGCGGTGGTTGAGGAAACCGTCGACCTTGACGATGTTGCCGGGCAGGACTCTGCCCTCGCGGCGGATGCGCTCCTGAAGAAGCTCCATGGAATTACCCCTCCTGAAAAAATAATTTCTGACGAAATTTTTCGATTGAAATGGTAACTTCCATTTAACAGGATTTTTGTGCAGAATGCAACACGGCAACTTTGACAAGAATTTGTGCTTTTTTTGCCTCTTTCCGTCTATTTTGGCGGCGGGAGCGCCGTTACGTCCCGTTTTGTATCGTTTTGGCAAAGCCCGCGGCAAAAAGCCGCGCGGCGTTGACGGCTTCTTCGAGCGAATTGCCCGCCGTGCCGACCTCAACAAGGAGCGAGCCCGTCGTCATGTGCTGGTTGTAGCGGGAGTTGCGCACGGTGACGGGGCGCATGAGGGTCGGATAGTCTTTGTACAGGGTTTCCTGCACGGCGCAGGCGAGCTTTAAGTTCTCGCGCCAGAGATCGTGACTCAGGCCTCCGCCGTTCGACCCGATGACGAATTCGAGCTGTGCGGCGTTTTTATCTTCGCCGCACAGCAGCTTGAACTGCTGGCCGTTCGCGTCCTGCACCGCGTCGCGGTGCACATCGAGCACGAACGAGATCGAGGGGTACTTTTGCAGATAGCTTTCGATCGACGCGAGCGAGCGGTTGTAAGCGCCCGAATAGCTCGGATAGTCGTAGAGCGAGCGGTCGTGCACGACGCTAATGCCCGCGTCGGTCAGCACCTGCGCCATTTCGTCGCCGATGCGGATCATGTTGCAGTTCGTGTCCAGCGTGCGGAACGTGTCGGACACGTCGTATTCCTGCCCCGGCGGCATGGTGTAGCTCTCCGAGCCGTGGGTGTGGATGATGAGCACCTGCGGCCCCTCCGCACCGAGCTTTGCTGCATAATCGCCCGAGAGCATCGAGGCGTCGAGCGCGGCATCCGAGCCGTTGTTGATGTACACATTGCCGAATACCGTATAGCCCGAGGGGTCGGACGCCTTGAGCGTGCGGGCGGGCGAGCCGTTTTCCGTCACGGCGATCTCGTCCGGCGTCTCCTCCTGCGTGAGCACCGTGCCCTCGTTGTCCTGCGCGTCGCCCGTTTCGTCCGCGCTGTCATCGGGCTTTTGCTCAAGCTCTGCCGACCATGCCTGCGCGATGTTCTCCTCGCCCTCGCGCAGAAGCGGCGTCGCGTGCAGCGCGAGCGACGTTCGCAGGCTGAGAAAGTCCTCCCCGCCGTCGCCGCGCTCATATCTCAGCAGCATCACGCCCAGCGTCTCGTCCTTGAGCGTGCGGAGCGCATCGCGCGCGTCCTTCGCCGGCGCCGTGACGCTCACGCCCCAGAGCGTCACCGCCGAGAGCGCGAGCGAACACAGCATCCGTCCTGTCCGTTTCTTTTGCATCGTGATTCACCTCTTGGGACAATCCTATGTGCGCACTTGCGCCGATATGACATAGCGCGCCCGCCGCTTTTCGCTTGCAATTTTCGCTTTCGCGTGGTATGGTGATGGCAGCGGAGAAAAACTCATATAGTTTCGCTTACATGGCGCGAAAGTTTCTACGGAGCCGCCGAAAGGCTCTGCTATGGGTGCTCAGCCGGGGGAGAAGTCCCCGGGCGGGGCGCTTTTTCTTTTGCACAAAGCTAAAACAGGAGTGACTGATATGAAGATCCTCAAGGGCAATCTCGTTTCCGCACCGGCGCTCGGCAAGCTCGAGATCGTCGAGCACGGCTGCCTCGTCCTGCATGACGACGGCAGCATCCAAAGCGTTGAAAAGGCCGTGCCGCAGAACGCCGACGCGGAAGTCATCGACTACGGTGATAGCCTCATCATGCCGTCTTTTGTCGACATGCACCTGCACGCGCCGCAGTACCCCATGCTCGGCATGGGCATGGACCTGCCGCTGATCGACTGGCTCAACACCTACACGTTCAAGACCGAGGCGCGCTTTGAAGACAGCGACTACGCCCGCCGCATTTACAAAAAGCTCGCGAGCGACCTCATCACGAGCGGCACGACGCGCGTTTGCATGTTTTCCTCCCTCCACACGGACGCGACGCTCATTTTGATGGAAGAGCTCGAAAAGGCGGGCGTCACGGGCTATGTCGGCAAGGTCAACATGGACCGCAACGGCAGCCCCGAGCTTCAGGAGACGACCGAGCAGTCCAAGCGCGAAACGCTGCGCTGGCTGGACGCGTGCGGGCGCTTCCAGACCGTCAAGCCCATCCTGACGCCGCGCTTCACCCCATCGTGCACCGACGAGCTGATGAGCTGGCTCGGCAAGCTCGCCGCGGAGCGCGGGCTGTACGTCCAATCGCACCTGTCTGAAAATAAGGGTGAGATCGCGTGGGTCAAAGAGCTCTGCCCCGACTGCGCGCAATATTGGGAGAGCTACGACCGCGCGGGGCTGTGGAAGGACCATACCGTCATGGCGCACTGCGTCCACTCCGACGAGCGCGAGCGCGAGGCCATGCGCGAGCACGGCGTCGTCACGGCGCACTGCGCGGGGTCGAATATCAACATCTGCTCGGGCGTCGCGCCCGTGCGGACGCTGCTGCGCGAGGGCAACCTCGTCACGCTCGGGTCGGATATCGCAGGCGGCGCGCTGCTGGCGATGAACAAGGTCATCACCATGTCCATCCGCGCGTCGAAGTTCCGCCACATGCAGAGCGACGGAAAGGACGAATTTCTGACCGTCGAGGAGGGCTACTACCTCGGCTCCAGCGCAGGACACGAGTATTTCGGCGGGCACGGCGGATTTGTCCCCGGCGACTATATCCACGCCATTGTCGTCGACGACTCCGACTTTACCGAGGCCGCGCATCCGCTCTCGGTGCGCGAGCGCTTCGAGCGCGCGATCTACATGATGCACCGGCACAACATCGTCTCCGTCTGGTCGGAGGGAAAAAACGTCGTTTGCCGATGAAAGACGGGGGAGAGGGCGCGCCCCTCTCCCCGATTTTGGAAAATCGCAAAAATTTTTGGACAAACTATTGACAAAAGGCCTCCTTATTTGGTATAGTAGCTTCTGTCCTGTCGAGCAGGAATATTTGGCGGCATAGCTCAGCTGGCTAGAGCATGCGGTTCATACCCGCAGTGTCCCCGGTTCAAATCCAGGTGCCGCTACCATTACAATCTAACAGAGCATTGGCTCTGAGCCATATACGGCCCGGTGGTCAAGCGGCTAAGACACCGCCCTTTCACGGCGGTAACACGGGTTCGATTCCCGTTCGGGTCACCATTGTATGGGCGTATAGCTCAGCTGGTTAGAGCGCCTGCTTCACACGCAGGAGGTCAGCGGTTCGAGTCCGTTTACGCCCACCAAAACAAACAAATCCGAACCTTGCGCCGGTTGGCGATGGGTTCGGATTTGTTGTTTTGTTTCATGAAAACCACGGTTGTTTTGTAGAGTACATAAGAGAAACTCTATGGCCGGCATCGTCCCAGCATCTATAAATAATACTTCCTAAGATAGCCACCATGAGCCTGCGACGCATCAGGTCGCCCCATCCCGCGCGCGTCCTTAAGGCGCGTTGGCTATAGAGCGAATGTACCATCTAAAACTTTCTTCAGATAATTGGCTACACCGTCTTCATGGTTGCTTCCAATCTGAATATCGGCGGCTTTCTTAGCAGCAGCAAGACCGTTTGCTACACAACAGGCGACATCGGCCTCTGCAAACAATGGCAGATCGTTTAGATTATCCCCGAAAGCAACCATGCGCTGAGCATCTGCCTTTTCCTTTAAGCGTAGGGCTCCCTTATCTTTTCCCGCATCCGCACTGAATATTTCCAGATACCAATTGTCCTTTCTATATTTATCTTCATACATGGCACTACTAACGCCCGGCAGCCCTTTTAAATGCTGCTGCAGCCGCTCCAGCCGCTCTCGTGTATCCTGCATAGAAAAATAGAGGGCCGGCGCCCGATCATAAGACCGAACCATGTGAAAAAGGCCAGGAAACGCTTGGTTGCGTTTTTGGTATATCTCACGTTCTCCCGCAGAGGTAAAGTTGGTAGCAAAGACATGCACTATGCCTTCCAAAACACGATATACAAAGGGGAATTTCCCCTCGGCTGCACAGATCTCCAAAACGGTGGATACGGTTTCCGTATCTATGGGACAGCTTTGCACAATTCGTTTTTCGATATAATCGTACAGCATAGCGCCATTCATTAAGATGAGAGGCAGACGGAAATGGAGAGCATCCAGTCCGAGAACTTCAATCCCTGTTACGGTACGCGCCGTGCACAGGGAAAATGCGATTCCTGTATCCATCACACGATTGAGTATTTCAATAGAAAATGCGGATATTCGCTGATCCCCCCGTAACAGCGTCCCGTCCAGATCCGAGACATAGAGCGTACGCATACGTTAGCAATCATCCTTTCGAGCGTAGCAATAGGCAGCCACTCGCTTAGTACATGGTGATGTCATCCACATAACTCACATAATTGGCGCCACAGTTATCGGTGACAGTAAAAAGGACGGAATTATTGTTTCCGCTGTTGAACGACACCGAATAATCATGCCATGTGTTGTCGGCAGTAAAGGAATATTCCGCGATAATACCGCTCCAGTCGCCGTTAAACATCCCATAGTTGGATGGAGCGCCACACTTGGCGGAAAATCGGACCACATAGTCGGTATGCGGCTCCACATACACCCGTTGATACGCCTTTCCATTCTGACCCACGCCGTCAACTTTAAGCGAATGCTCACCGCTTTTTTTCTCCTCTGTCGTCACATGAAAGCTTTCCCGGAGCCCAAACGGCTTGGATCCATGTTCAAATCCGCCGTTAATGATGAGATTCTTGGCTGGCACAACGGCTATGGCGTCATAATAATTCGTATAGCTGCCGTCATAATCATCCCGTATTTCAAATGTAAGAGTCGTAGCATTTCCACTGTTAAACACCTGTTTGTAGGACGACCACCCTTGAGAATCAGTCACCGTATCAGAAACGAGTTCACTGTCGCCGGATAAAACCGCATACGAGGAAGGCGCACCGCATTTTCCTTCAAAGGTCAGAATATAATCGGTTTGCGGCTGTACGGAAAAAGCCTTATGTAGGCGCCCTTCTCCGCCGCTTCCGTTCAAGCATAAAGCCGCGCTGCCCTGGCTCTTTTCAGTGATTGATTGAGAAAAGGCGCCTCCGGTCTGCGACCATCCTGCCAATCCGTTTTCAAACCCGCCGTTGGACAGTCGATTTTCTGTTTTTTGTATGCGTATATCGTCATAGAAATTGGAATATCCGGAGCCAAAATAATCGGTAATCGCCAATATAATTTTTGTCTGACTGCCGCTGTTGAAGTCTGCAGTATATTCCACCCAGTCTCCACTGGCCTTGAATCGGCGCATTCCGCCGATCAGAGAAGTGCTCCAATCCTCGCTGTACACATTGAAGTAACCAGCATCCGCCTCACATCTAGCAAATAACCGGATGCGATATATGGTATTGGGCTCTGTTAATAAGAAATACAGCGCATTTTGATTGGTCCCGTTTCCGTCAAGTCTCAGAGACTGCTTTCCGGAATGGGATTGGGAAGAATCCAACTGAAAAGCGTCATCCAAATACCAGCCTTCATCACCATGTTCAAAACTTCCGTTCTGGTTTTCATCATAAACGGCTGCACCTGTCCGGGAAAAGATGGAACGGATGGTATCCTCATCGCCAAAAGCGGTAGGATAGGTGTCGCTTGGGCGAATGGCCTGATACACATCCCATACGCCGTCATCGCGTAAATACCCGCGGCTGCCCGGCATAGCCAGAAAGCCTGTCGGGTCGTTAACCGCCAGCCAGTCAGCCGCGTAATGCAGCCACGAACGCCGGAAATCATCGCTCTGCAGAGCAAACCAGGTGATTTCGTCATACCCCCATATCCAATACTCTGAATAGACCCCCGGCTGTCCATTGTGGCCTCCTCCGTTATCCAATTCCACCAGATAAGAGCTGCGGTCACAGATAAAGCCCTGCGGATTTAATCCGCCTGGCGTTTTCTGGTAAACGCTGTCCAACCAGCCCGGTTCAAAAAACGCTTCCTGTGGCATATCGGAAATCCCCTTGGCACGCATGGGATATGTGATATAATCCAGCGACAGCATGTTTACACGGGGGCTTGGTTCTTCCAGCGTATCCTCCAAAACGCTGTTTCCAGTCATACGGACATGCAGTAGCAGCGCGTCGTTTCCGCCGCTTTTTGGCTTCCACCGTATTTTGAGATACTGCGTACCCGCTGGCATCGCCGCCGAATTCGATATTCGGTAGTTAGGCTGCTCTTTCTGATAAACCATTGTACGGATATAGGGGCAAGCAAACCAGGTAACGCCGTCCGCAGACGTATACAGTTCATAAGACTCTGCAGCTGCTCCTTCAGAGCTGGTATCCGCTGTGAATATTTCAAATCCATCTAATCCGTCCAACTGATACACGATATAAGAGTCATCCAACGAGGAAGCTTTACAGGAGATTCCGGACGTATCGCCGTTGTAGTAGTTGCTCGCATCCAGTTTGCGGTATTGCAGCCCGCCGGACGATGACGCCGCATACCATGTCGGGTTCCCGTTATCTAACAGATCTATTTGATGGGAATTGATCAGCACCGTTCCCCTTCGCGCATGGGTTTTCGCGTATTCTCGAATTTTCTGGAAAAGATGGTTCAAATTGATGTGGAACGGATCGGCTTCACCGGTTAAAGCCGTCTGACCAAAATGAAGCGCCTCCATCCCTGCATCTATATAGGAGCGCGCCAGATAATATTGAAACATCTGTGTTTCCAGCTTGGAAACATCCGGAACGGACAGGCCATTCCCAAAATGGTCGACATAACGGTTGTCGCTGTACAGCATCGCTTCATAGTCGAAATTGCGTGTTACAACAGGCAAATCAAATTCCTCAAAAACCCACGCGGGAACGGAAATCGTTTCAACTGATGGGGAGGTGGTTTCAAACACACACCCTTCTAATATGCACGCCGAATCTTGCGCATGGACGGCGGCTGCCATCCGCTGCGCACAGTACAGCAGACCGCCTAACTGCGTATAGTCATCCCAGCAGAAGGCCGCCCTAGAAACCAGCTTGGCTCCGGTATTCTCCAAAAAACGGAGCCATTCCGTCCTTTGATCGTCCCAAATATCAAAATAAACCAGATTTTGAATGGTCACAGCCTTTGACAAATAATTGTCCATTACCCGCTTACTCATACTGCCGTAAAAGGCATAAGCGGAGGCCTCCGTGGAGGCTTTCGGGCGGATGGAGGAATCCGTAAAAAACGAGAAGACAATACAAAACGCCAGGAAGAAAGATATTATTTTTTTCCTCATTGTTGGCCCTCCCATTAAAAAAGCATGCGGGACACTATGAAAAGGAAGTATCCCGCATGCTTATTTTTATAACATCACTTTACTTTCCGGCTTTTCTGCGCCGTACCGCATAAAGGGCTGTACCGGCCGCACCGGCCGTCCAGAACATGGTCACCGGCAGAGCAACGCCCGTACCCGGATTGTTTTCCCCAGAGGAATTATCCTGGCCGCCTTGCTCCGTTTTCTCTCCATTGAAGAAAAGGGCGGTCAGGGCCGGCGCATAGCTGACGCTGTCCAGCGTCTCCCCGGATACCGGATTTATTGTGCCGGTATAGTCCTTTTGATTAGGCCATACCACTTTGACATACCGCGCCTCCCCCAAGGAAGTGACGCCGTAAGTCTCCTTCAGCCAGCTTGTGCCTTTAATCGCCTCGTTGTCATACAGTACGCCATCCAGCTCTTTCCATTCTTTTCCATCCGTGGAAACCATAAAACGGAACTTCAGTTCCAAATCCAGAGCGGCCTGATGCGTGAGGCCTTGCACCTTGAAGGGGGAATTCGCCTTCACTTTGTATACAACGTATAATTCAGGCAGCTCGTTTTTG
>OLGF01002424.1_pt1 | contig 17340 bp, 15 predicted proteins | sample 1604971 | NCBI WGS metagenome assembly OLGF01 (sample SAMEA3888902, study PRJEB22519) | human gut metagenome | biome: human gut; feature: human-associated habitat; material: faeces | place: Denmark | collected 2011 | reverse complement strand
GAGGGCATCTTCCCCGGCATCCGCGCCATCGGCGAGGCCGAGGAGATGGAGGAGGAGCGCCGCCTGTGCTACGTGGCCATGACCCGGGCCAAGGAGAAGCTCTATATGACCTGCGCCTCCCAGCGCATGCTCTTCGGCCGCACCAACTCCAACCGGCCCTCCCGCTTTTTGGGGGAGATCCCGCCGGAGTATGTGGAGAAGTCGGGCCGCCTGCCCTACGCCGAGCGGGCCGAGCGGGAGGCCGAGCGCCCTGCCCGCCGCGCGCCGGTGCGCCGCACCTTCGACCGGGGCTTCTCCATGGGCTCCGCCGCCGCCCCGGCCTCTGCCGGCGCGCCCGCCCCCGACTGGAAGAGCCCTGCGGCTGGGCGGGCCCCCGCCGGTGGTGCCCTGCCCGGGTTCCGCATGGGCGACAGCGTCCAGCACAAGGCCTTCGGCCGGGGCCTCATCACCAAAGTCACCCCCATGGGGGGCGATGCCCTGGTGGAGATCGCCTTTGACAACGTGGGCACCAAGCGGCTGATGCTCAAATCCGCTGCCGCCCACATGGAGAAGATATGAGGAGGAGCGGCTGTGGACCGAAATAAAAGGACGGCCAGGACGCTGACGGCGGCGCTCTGCCTGGCCCTTCTGGCTGGATGCGGCGCGGAAACGGCCGGGGAGAGCCTGGATGCCGATGAGATGCACCCGGGATGGAGCACCGTGACCACCGATCCCTCCGCCTACGGCATCACCTATCAGGAGCTGGAGGATCTGAGCGGCATGCCCCTGGACCAGCTGACGGCCTACTGCCTGGGGGCGGACGGGGTCTACGGGGAGAACGGCTTTGACCAGCTGTACCACCGGTTCCTGGAGGCCCCGGATACCGTGCTGTCCTACCTAGCTTTGATCGACAGCCGGGAGGAGCGGGAGCTGTTGTGCACACACTTGGCTTCCGCTGATGTGTCCTGGTACGGCGGGACCGAGGCGTTTGGAGCGATTTTGGACCGCCTGGCCGGAGAGAGCGGGACCAGTGGGGAGCTGGCGGAGCTGATCCAGACAGAGTGGAAATCTTTGCAATAAACAGAAATAGCTGCGCGCCCTCCCGAAAGGAGGGCGCGCAGCCGTTTTTTGGATAAGGGCCCGTGGGCATCCATGTCACACAGACAGAGAGACGGAGGGGACGGCCTGCTGGGGCGCGGCGGCGGGGATGGGCTTCGTCCCGGCGTGAGCGGTGTGCAGCAGCAGCACCCCGGCGCCGGCCAGCAGGATCTGGGTCAGGGGGACGGACAGCCAGACCCCGGACAGCCCCAGCCCAGTGCGGGGCAGGATCAGGGAGAGGGCCACCAGCACAACGGGCTGGCCGTAGATCAGCAGGTCGGCCCGGGTGATCTGCTCGGTGGCGCAGAAGTAGGAGGTCAGGATGCGCACTACCGACATGAACGGGAGATAGAGCAGGAACAGGGGCAGGATCACCTGGAACAGCCGGGTAGCGGCATTGGATGCCCCAAACAGGTGGGGGATGGCGGACCGCCCCAGAAAGAGGGCGATGCCGCAGAGCAGGGCGGCGGCGGGGGCGGAACGGAAGGTCAGTGTACGGACCTGAGCCAGCGCCTCCTGTTCTCCGGCGCCGTAATACCGGCTGAGAAGGGGCTGCGCCCCGTCCCCGATGCCCTGGATGATGAAGTGGACCATGCAGATGGCGTAGCTCATGACCGCATAGCAGGCCACCGCCAGGGAGCCGCCGTAGGCCAGCGCTCCCCGGTTGATGACCACCAGCGTGACCGTGTTCAGCATGGTCAGGCCGAAGGGGGACAGGGAGGTGGCAAGCAGGCGGAGAACGGTCCTCCGGTTCAGACGGAAGCTCACCCCCCGGAACACCCGCTTCACCCGGAACAGATAGACCAGCCCCAGGGCGGCGGACACCCCCTGGGCGATGACGGTGGCAGCGGCGGCCCCGGCGGTGCCCCAGCGGAAGACGGAGATGAACAGAGCATCCAGCACCACATTGGTGAGGAAGCCGGCGGTCATGGAGCACATGGCGGCGTCCGCCCCATCATAGGTGCGCAGCAGGGGGACCAGCCCGGTGCCCAGCACCTGGAAGAGCGAGCCCAGCACGATGACCCGGGTGTAGCTGTCAGCATAGGCCAGGACGGAGCCCTCCGCGCCCAGCAGAGGGAGCAGGGGGCGGTAGAGCAGGGCGAGCAGGGCGGTAGACAGCACGCCGGCCAGCAGGAGCAGCACGGCAGTGGAGCCCAGGGCGCGGTGCTCCTCCGCGGCGTCCCGGCGGCCGATGCACACGGACAGCACCACGGCGGCGGCCATGCCCAGCCCGGTGCCTAGGGCCTGGACCAGGGCGGTGACCGGCCAGGCCACATTGATGGCGGCCAGCCCGGCATCGCCCACGCCCTGGCCCACGAACATCCCGTCCACGATGGAGTAGACGCCGGAGAAGGCAAAGGCGATGACGGAGGGGAGCACATTGCGCCAGAAATTTCTTTGGATCATGAGAGGGGCCTCCTCAGGCTCCGAAAGACCGGAGCAGATGTGATCAGAAAGAGGGAGCGGCCTCGGGCATTTTCACAAAAATAAGGGTCTTTCTTTGTCTAAAACAGAAAGTGCCCGATTCCGAACTATATATATAGTGCGGAATCGGGCAAAAGTCAAGAAACATCTTAACAAAACATTAACACATTTTCAGGGGCAGGAAAGAGCAAAATTATGGAATCTGCCAGAGGGTGGGAGAGGCATCCGCAAATCGTTCCAGGCGATGGTGGCACAGGGCCTCCATCTCCCCCCAGCGGGGGGCAAAAAGGGGGTCAAAGACCCCTACCACAGTGAAGCCAGCCTGCCTGGCCGCAGCACAGTAGCTGGGAGAATCTTCGAAGAGGAGGCAGGACTGGGGAGGGACGCCCGACCGTTCCGCCGCCAGACAGTAGAGAGCCGGGTCCCGCTTTTCTATTCCCAGCTCAGCGGTGGTGTAGACGGCCTCAAAGCAGTCCAGAAGGCGGTGGTGCTCCAGGGCGGCGCGGCACAGGGGAGGCATGCAGGAGGTGAGCACCGCCATCCGTGTCCCCCGGCGGCGGCAGGCGTCCAGAAAGGCGGGCACGCCGGGCTTCAGGGGCAGAGTGTGAGCATAGGCGGAGCGGGCCATGGACATCCAGCCCTCCATGATCTCCTCCGGCGTCTCCGGGAGGGAGAAGCGCTCCCTGGTGTACCGGGCCGCGTCGGGAGCGCTGTGGTGGGTGACGTAGTCGGTGTAGTCCTCAGGCACCGGCGAGATGCCCCGCCGGCCCAGAAATTCAATGTCGATGTCCAGCCAGATCCCGTTGGAGTCCAGCAGGGTGCCGTCCAGATCAAAAAAGTACATGGCGGGACCTCCGTGCAGGATGGGGGCCTCCTGCCTGGGGCGGGGCCAGCCCCCGGGTTGCAGCCGGGACGGTTTTCTGGTATAATAGCTCCGTTTTTGACAGACCGGCCCGGCATGCTTCTTTCCTATCATACCACGCCGGGGGAGACTAGTTCAAGATGGGAAGTGAAGCCATGTCTCCGCATGTGATGAAAAAACTGGCCAAGCCCATGCTGTTCGCGGCAGCCATCATCTGGGGCACCTCCTTCTTTGTAATGAAGAACGCCCTGGACGTGATCCCGGTGTTCTACCTGCTGGCAATCCGCTTTACTGCGGGCGCGGTCCTGCTGGCGGCGGTCTGCTGGAAGAAGTGGGCGGGCTTTACCCGGGACTATCTATGGCGTGGGGCGGTGATAGGGGCTTTCCTGTTCCTGGCCTATTCGGTCCAGACTTTTGGACTGGACCGGACCACACCCTCCAAAAATGCATTTTTGACGGCGGTGTACTGCGTGATCGTCCCTTTTCTCTACTGGGCAGCCGCCCGGCGGCGCCCGGACCGGTACAACATCCTGGCCGCCCTGCTCTGTGTCACCGGAGTGGGACTGGTCTCTCTGGACGGGGACCTGTCTGTCAACGCAGGGGACGTGCTCACCCTGATCTGCGCTTTCTTTTACGCTGCCCACATCGTGGCAGTGGCCAAAGTGTCCCCGGAGAAGGACATCTACCTGCTCACCGTATTCCAGTTTGCCTTTGCGGCGCTGTATGCCTGGGCAGGGGGAGCGCTGTTCGAGAACTTCCCCGCTCAGGCGTTCCTGGACCCGGCGGTCTGCCTGCCTATGGCCTACCTGTGCGTTATGGCCACCACTGTGGCCCTGCTCTTCCAAAACGTGGGGCAGGTGTGGTCGGACCCGGCCTCCGCGTCGGTGATCCTCTCCCTGGAATCGGTGTTCGGCGTCATCAGCTCGGTCCTCTTCTACGGGGATCTGGTCACTCTCCCCATGGCGGTGGGCTTTGCCTGCATCTTTGTGGCGGTGGTGTGCTCTGAGACGAAGTTCTCTTTCCTGACCGCCGGGAGGCAGAAAGAACGCCGCTGACGGGCGGAAAGGGCTTCCAACATTTTCAGACGAGAAAAGAGGATTGCGCTTTTGAAAAAAAGCGTGTAGAATCAAATCAAGGATAAGAGGGAGAAGGGAACGGGCCGCCCCGGCGGGGCGCGCGACAAGAAGAAGGAAGTGGACCTGATGAAAAGAAAATGGTTGTCCGCACTGCTGAGCGGGGCCCTGGCGGCCGCTTTGACGGCCGCGCCAGTCTCCGCGGCGTCGGTATTTACAGGCGAGACCGTGGATGAGTGGGCGGTGGAGCGGGTGGAGTCCGCCATCCGGCTGGAGCTGATGCCGGAGTGCCTGGAGGGACAGGACCTGAGGGCGGAGATGACACGGGCGGAATTTGCTGCCCTGACCGTGAAGCTGTATGAGGCTATGAGCGGGAAGCTGGCGGAGGTGCCGAAGCAGAATCCCTTCCGGGACACCCAGGACCCGGAGGTGCTGAAGGCCTATGGGCTGGGGTTCGTGACGGGGCTGACGGAGGACACTTTCGGCGGCGAGGAGCCGGTGACCCGAGAACAGGCGGCGGTGATGCTGACTGCGGTGTACCAGTATCGGAACGAGGACAACAGAAAGGCATTCCTGCTGTGGGTGGCGCTGTACGGCAGGGACAACGACCTGAACGATGACTCCAACCTCACGGAGCAGCAGGCGTCGAATATGCTGGCCGGTATCTACCATAAGCTGGATACTGTCATCAGCTCGGTGGGGGCCAAGGAGTTCGCGGACGACGGCGAGATCTCTGACTGGGCGAAGAACAGCGTCTATTTTATGGAGAAGAACGGGATCATCACCGGCGTAGGCGGGGACCGGTTCGATCCCCAGGCGGATATCCAGGCCCAGGCCGCCCTGGTCATGTCGGTCCAGATGCTCCAAAAGCTGGGGTGAGTGGGACCCCCAGAAAAAAGGCAGCAAAAAGAGAGGCGCTCGGCGCCTCTCTTTTTGCTGCCTGCCGGGCCAGTGGTCAGGAGGACCGGCGAAGCGATTTACTGGACCTGGTACTGGATCACATGCCAGTAGGAGGCGTATTCCCCCTGGCCCAGATCGCGGACAAACCGCAGCGCCACCTTCAGGGAATCGCCCTGAAAGTCCTGGGCAGTGTCGATCTTGATGTAGACCTGGTTTCCGTCCAGGGTATTTTCATTATAAAGGGAGTTGTTTACATTGGGGCCGCCGCCATTGGCCAGGGAGACGGTGGCGGGGCGGAGGAGAGGTGTCTCGCTGGCTTCGTGTGTCAGCTGGATGTCAGTGACGCTTCCCTCCAAAACAGCCCACTCCACATCCCACTCCTGATCAAAGGCGTCCCAGTCATCGCCATAGCCGCCGGTGTAGCCTTGGACAGTAACAGCGACGGAGTCACCCGCCTGAATGGTGACAACAGGGGTGTCCTGTGTGGCATCATCATAGGAGGTGGCGGTCTCGTCCCCGATACGGACCTTGCTCAGCCAGGTCTTCCCAGTGCCGCCCTCTCCCTGGACCAGAGCGTTGGCACCGGCCATCACCTGGTCCCAGGTGGCGTTGTCGGCGGGCTCGGTCCAGGAGGAATAGGGATTGGCCTCAGCCCAGCCCTCCACAGAGGAAAGGACCTGAACGCCGGCCCAGTCATAGTCCGCAGGAGTCCCCTCTGTGGTGACAGTGGGGGAGGCGGTGCAGGGGACGCCTTTGACCTGATCGAAGAGCCACTCCATGTAGGAGGTAGGGACCGAATCAGAGAACATGTCCGATTTGCAGTGGCCTCCCTGCTGGATCTCCAGGACAAGATTGGTCATGCCCAGACTGGTCAGGGTATTGAAGGCGCGGTAGGCCTCGTTCACCGGGATGTAGGGGTCCTCATAGCCGTGCCAGATGTAGACATTGACGCCAGAATCCGCAATGGCCTGCATGTCGCACTGATTTCCCCAGGTGGTGTGGACGGTAGTGCCGGCGTTGATGAGAATGGCAGCCAGCAGCTCGGGCTGGACGGAGGCCAGCTCATAGCTCCAGCCTGCGCCTTGCGAGTGGCCGGTAGCGTAGATTCGATCCATGTCCACATTGCCGTAGCTTTCCGCAATGGTCCGGATGATCTCACCGAACTGATAGATATAGGCCAGCTCCGCCTCATAGTTGACGCAGGCCTCATAGGGGACGGTGATATTCAGGACATAACAGGGGTGCTCTGCCTGAAATGCGTCGGAGGCAAAGGCGGAGCCGCGGGAAGCGTAGCCATTGTTGGCGAAGGAATTGGTGCTGCCCAGCCCGCCCAGGGTAGCCACGAGAGGGTAGTCCTCTCCCTCCTGAATATGTTCCGGGACGTACAGGCGGAAACGGAGCAGGCCCAGGCCATCGCCGGCGGTGCCCACGGTGTCTATGGCGGGGTCGATCTGGAATGTCCAAGTGTACCAGTCAAAACCGGACTGGAGAGCGGTCTCACCGGCAGCAAAGGAGGCGCGGTTTTCTGTGTCCACCGAGAGGGCAGGATAAGCTTGGCGGTCCAGCGATGCGGTGCGGGCGGCCCCGTCCCAGCTCACTTGGTACCCGAAAGTCTGAGCCAGATGGTAGAGGGGGATATAGAGCTGGCCGTTCTGAAGGGCAGCTGTGGTATCCCCTGCCGCGGTACCGGCGCTATAGGTCTGAGAACGGCCGCACAGCGAGAAGGCAGCGCTGTCGCCGTCAGCTGTGCAGTCTAGGCCCAGCGCCTCTGCGATGGTGACAGGGACCATGGTGCGGGAGTCTGCGTTGATGTAGGCGGAGGTATCCACCGTGCCTCCATCTACCTGCACAGAGGGAGCTGAGGCGGCGCTGGCGGGGAGCACCATGCCGGCAGAGAGCGCGGCGGTCAGAGACAGTGCGGCAAGCTTGCGGAAGAGCTTCATGTTTTTTCTCCTTCCTTTCCTGATTTGAGATGCTGATCCCCTATGGAAGGCTGTGGTCCAGTCAAAGAGATGCATGCATCTGGTGCTTTGATCCTATCACGAAAGAAAAACGAGGTCAAGGACAGGATGTTGCATTTTGGTGTGTTATTTTATGAGAAAGGGTACGGCATAAAAAATTCCGTCCGCGTTTGCCGCGGACGGAAAGCGAAGAGGGGACGGTCAGCCGCCCAGATAGGCTTTTTTCACTGCCTCGTCCTCCAGCAGCTCCTCGCCGGAGCCGGTGGTGACGATCTTGCCTGTCTCCAGCACATAGCCCCGGTGGGCCACAGACAGGGCCATCTGGGCATTCTGCTCCACCAGGAGGATGGTGGTGCCGTGCTGGTTCAGCTCCTGGATGATGTCGAAGATCTGCTCCACCAGGATGGGGGCCAGACCCATGGAGGGCTCGTCCAGCATCAGCAGGCGGGGCTTGGACATCAGGGCGCGGCCCATGGCCAGCATCTGCTGTTCGCCGCCGGACAGGGTGCCCGCTACCTGTCGGCGGCGCTCCTTCAGCCGGGGGAAGCGCTGGTACACATCCGCGATGCCGTCATCAAACTCAGAAGAGGGGCGGGTGAAGGCTCCCATCTCCAGGTTTTCCTCCACAGACATCTGGAGGAAGATCTGACGGCCCTCCGGCACCAGAGCCAGGCCCTTGGTGATGATCTTATGGGCCGGGGTGCCCCCCAGGCGCTGGCCCAGGAACTCGATGGAGCCGGTATGGGAGGTGAGCAGACCTGCGATGGTCTTCAGGATGGTGGACTTTCCGGCACCGTTGGCGCCGATGAGGGTGACTACCTCCCCCTCATTTACCTGAAAGGAGACGTCTTTGATGGCATGGATGGCGCCGTAATAGACGTTGATGCCCTCTACCTTCAGCATGGCGTCCATATCAGGCCCCTCCTTTCTTTTTCTGACTGCCCAGATAGGCCTCGATGACCTTTGGATTGGCCTGGATGTCCTCCGCGGTGCCCTTGGCGATGATCTGTCCGAAGTTGAGGACACAGATGCCCTCGCAGATGCCCATGACCAGGTTCATGTCGTGCTCGATGAGCATAACGGCGATCTGGAAGGTGTCCCGGATCTTGACGATGTTCTCCATCAGCTCGGCGGTCTCGGAGGGGTTCATGCCGGCGGCGGGCTCGTCCAGCAGAAGCAGGGAGGGGTTGGTGGCCAGGGCCCGGACGATCTCCAGGCGGCGCTGTGCGCCGTAAGGCAGGGAGCCGGCCTGGTGGTGGGCCAGGTCCTGCATGTCGAAGATGGAGAGCAGCTCCATGGCGCTCTCTCGGGCCAGCTTCTCCTGCTTCCAGAACTTGGGAAGGCGGAGCACGCCGTCCCACATGGGGTAGCGGATCTGGTTGTGCAGGCCGATCTTCACGTTGTCCTCCACACTCAGGTTGGAAAACAGGCGGATGTTCTGGAAGGTGCGGGCGATGCCGGCCCGGTTGACTTGGGCAGTGCTCATGCCGTGGGTGTCCTTGCCATTGAGCAGGATGGTGCCCCGGGTGGGCTGATACACCTTGGTGAGCAGGTTGAACACCGTGGTCTTGCCCGCGCCGTTGGGGCCGATAAGGCCGGCAATCTCTGTGCGGCCGATGGTGAGGTTGAACTCATTGACAGCGGTCAGGCCGCCGAAGTCGATGCCCAGGTGCTGGCACTCCAGAACGGGGAGCTTGTTCACATCCCGCTCAGGAACGATGGAGTGGCTGGGGACGGGGACCATCTTGCCTTTCTTAAATTCCTTAGCCATTCTGAGCGCCTCCTTTCTCGGTGCCGCGGCCCAATATCTTCCGGCGCAGGGAGGAGAAAAACTCCTTGGAGCGCTCGTTGTTGGTGGCCAGCATGACCAAGATGAGCACGATGGCGTAGATCAGCATCCGGTAGTCATAGAAATCACGCAGCAGCTCGGGCAGGACATAGAGCAGGGCGGCAGCAATGACCGAGCCCCGGATGTTGCCCAGTCCACCCAGCACCACGTAGACCAGGATCAGGATAGAGGTATTGAAGTCAAACTTCTTGGCGGCGATGGAGGAGTAGTTCATGGCATAGAGGGCGCCGGCGGCTCCAGCCAGCACGGCGGAGGTGACAAAGGCCATCAGCTTGTATTTGGTGGCGCTGATGCCCACGCTCTCGGCGGCGATGCGGTTGTCCCGCAGGGCCATGATGGCCCGGCCGGAACGGCTGTTCACCAGGTTGAGGACCACGATGAGGGCTACCATCACCAGCAGAAAGCCTGCGGTGAAGGAGGAGAGCTTCACGTTGGCCGTGACTCCCATGGGTCCCTTCAGGATGGCCTTGCCGGTCTCAGACAGGTTGAGGGCCGCCTCACTGGAGGTGGAGAAGTGGAGGCCGTTCTCGTCTACGCCCACATAGAGGATGTTGATAATGTTCTTGATGATCTCGCCGAAAGCCAGGGTGACGATGGCCAGATAGTCGCCCCGCAGGCGCAGGACGGGGACGCCCACGATGACGCCGGCGATGCCGGCAAAGAAGGCGCCGATGAGCATGGAGACCAGCAGGCGCAGGGGGCCCATGGGGATCAGCTCCTGGAGGGAGATGGAGGCCACCACGCCGGAGAAAGCACCCACGCTCATAAAGCCGGCGTGGCCCAGGCTCAGCTCGCCGGAGATGCCCACCACCAGGTTCAGTGCCACGGCCATGGTGACATAGGCACAGATGGGGACCAACTGCCCCTGAAGGGAGGGGGAGAGCATCCCGCCGGCATTGAGAAGCTGAAGGATCACAAAGGCGGCAGCAACGATACAGTAGGTGAGGAGATTGCCGAAAAGGCGCTTGCGGCGGAGGGAACGTGTTTTCATATCGGTCACCTCACACTTTCTCGGGCACATACTTGCCCAGCAGTCCGGAGGGCTTGACCAGCAGCACCACGATCAGGACGGCAAAGACCACCGCGTCGGAGATGTTGGTGTTGAAGGCCTTGGCAAAGATCTCGATGATGCCCAGCAGGATGCCGCCCAGCATGGCCCCAGGGATGGAGCCGATGCCGCCGAAGACGGCGGCGGTAAAGGCCTTGATGCCGGGCAGGGCGCCGGTGGTGGGCATGAGGGAGGGGTAGGTGGAGCAGAGCAGCACACCGGCGATGGCTGCCAGGGCGGAGCCGATGGCAAAGGTCATGGAGATGGTGCTGTTCACGTTGATACCCATGAGCTGGGCAGCCGCCTTGTCTTCCGAACAGGCCCGCATGGCCCTGCCCATGCGGGTATGTCCGGTGAACCAGGTGAGCCCCAGCATAATGACGATGCAGGCAGCCACCGTCACCAGGGCCACGTGGGTGATGGTGAGCTGGCCGTCCAGCAGTTTGATAGAGCCGGTGCCCACTACGGAGGAGAAGGACTTGGGATTGGAGGTCCAGAGCAGCAGAGCGCTGTTCTGGAGGAAATAGCTCACGCCGATAGCGGTGATGAGCACGGCCAGGGAGGGCGCCTGGCGCAGCGGCTTATAGGCCAGCCGTTCGATGACCATGCCCAGGACGGTGCACACTACCATGGCCAGCAGCACGCCGGCCAGAGCAGGGACCACGGCGCCGGCCAGAGAGCCCTCCTCAAAGCTGCCGGACAGGCCGCTCATGGTGAAAAAACAGATATATGCCCCCACCATAATGACGTCTCCGTGGGCAAAGTTCAACATTTTGGCAATACCGTAGACCATCGTATAGCCCAGGGCAATGATGGCGTACACGCTGCCCAGACTGATGCCGTTGATGAGATTGTTGAGAATACTCAAGACCAGTCACCTCTTTTTCTTTTGCTGCGCAGATGCGCGCGAAAAACTGGACAGCATGGCGAAAACCTCTGCGGCAACGTCTGCCGCAGACGTTTTCGCCATGCGTGCAAGAATAAGGGACACGGGCTGCCGAGGGGACCCCGGCAGCCCGTTCCATGGATTTCCCGGGAAAAAGGGGAGTTCGGAAAATCAGCGGGCGACGTAGACGCCGTCCTGCACCTCGAAGACCAGGGGAGCCTTGGAGATCTCACCGGTGGCGGCCCAGGTCATACCGGAGCCAGTGAGTCCGTCTACGCTGAAGTCGGAGGAGGTGAAGGTGGAGATCAGGGCGGCGCAGATATCCTCGTGGCTCATGTCGGCGGTGACACCGGCCTTCTGGCAGGCCTCGTAGATGGCGTAGATGCAGTCATAGCCGTCAGCGGCGAACTGGTTGGGGATCTCATTGTAGCGCGTCTGGTACTCGGAGACGAAGCTGGCAGTGCGCTCGTCAGTAGCGGAGGCGTTGAAGGGGGTCATCAGCAGCAGGCCCTCCGCCAGGGAGGTGTCGAAGCCCTCGATGGCCAGGATGCCGTCCATGCCGTCGCCGCCCATGAAAGTCGGCTCATAACCCATGCTCTTGGCCTGATTCAGGATCAGGGAAGCGGGGGTGTAGTAAATGGGCATGAACACCAGCTCAGCGCCCCCGTCCTTAGCGGCGTTCAGCTGCACGGTGAAGTCGGTGTTGGTGTCATCGGGGAAGGTCTGCTCAGCCACGACCTCCAGGCCCACCTCGGCGGCCTGGGAGATGAAGCCCTGGGCGATGCCGGTGGAGTAGGCGTCGCCGTTGTTGTAGATCACAGCCACCTTGGTAGCCAGGCCATTTTCCGCCACATAGTTGGCAGCGGTGACGCCCTGGTCGGGGTCAGTGAAGCACATCTGGAAGACGTTATCCTTGCCGGCAGTGACGTCGGTGGAGGAAGCGGAGGGAGTCAGCTGAAAGTAGCGCTCGTTGAAGGTCTCAGCAGCCACGGAGACGCAGGGAGTGGTGGTGGTGCAGCCATAGACGATCTGCATGCCGTTGCCCTTCAGGGCGTTGTAGGCGTTGATGGCCTTCTCAGCGTCACCCTCGTCATCCTGAAACTCCAGGGAGAGCTGGATACCGCCCAGGGCGTTGATCTCGTCCACCGCGATCTCAGCCCCCTGCTTGGTGGCGATGCCATAGGTGGCGGCGGAGCCAGTCAGGGGGCCGATGCCGCCGATCTTGATTGCACCATCCGCACCGGCGGTGCTGGAAGCCGGGCTGGAAGCGGAGGAGCCGCCGGAAGGGGCGCTGGTGGTGCCGGAAGAGCCGTTGGAGCAGCCGGCCAGCAGGCCGACACACATCGCGCCGGTCAGGGCCATGGCAAGAAACTTTTTCATCTTCATAACCTCCTGTCAAATGGAAACAGAGGCGGGTCTGGAGCGGCCCGCAGACCTGAATAAAATAAGGGAATTTTCAGGTTTGGAGCCCATTATATTGGCAGGAAGGACAACTGTCAATGGGGAAAATACACAAGGCGGGGAGCGGATGGGATGGCTTCAAATGGTGATGGGGCGAAAAAAAGGAAGAAAAAGAAAAAATTTTTCAAAAAAAGCCCTGCACTTTGCGGAAAAACTGCAAATTTGCCGTCATGGAACAGGGAGAGGAGAGAAAGAATATAAAGTATGTTACATTTGGAACGGAAATTTCTTTGAAATCTATGGCGTCTCCCAAAGCTGTGCAAAATGACGGAAGAAAAAACGAAACATGCAAAAAAATAAGGCGAAATCGAAAAAGCGGGCTGCTCTCTAAAGAGAGCAGCCCGCAGAACGGCCAGAAAAGATATTACTTCGCAGCCTTGGCAGCCTTGATGGCATCGATGAGCAGGGGAGTGACCTTGAACAGGTCGCCGCAGATGCCGTAGTCCGCGACCTCGAAAATGGGGGCGGTGTCGTTCTTATTGACGGCAATGATGCACTCGGAATCCTGCATGCCGGCCTTGTGCTGGATGGCGCCGGAGATGCCCAGAGCAACATAGATCTTGGGGTGCACGGTCTTGCCGGTCTGGCCGACCTGGTGGTCAGCAGACATCCAGCCGGAGTCTACAACAGCACGGGAGGCACCCACGACGCCGCCGAGGACCTCGGCCAGCTCCTCGGCCAGCTTGATGCCGCCCTCCACATCCTTGCTGATGCCGCGGCCCACGGAGACGACCACGTCGGCACCGATCAGGTCCACCAGCTTCTTGGCGGCCTTGACCACCTCCACCACCTGGGTGTCCAGGTCGTCGGCGGACAGGGCAAAGCTGGGCTTAATGATCTCGCAGGCGTCAGCCTTGGCCTGGTCGAAAGCGGCCTTCTTCATTACGCCGGGACGGACGGTAGCCATGCAGGGACGGAAGCGGGGGCAGATGATGGTCGCCATCAGATGGCCGCCGAAAGCGGGACGGGTCATCTTCAGGTTGGTGTCTTCCATGTCAAACTTGATTTTGTCCACGTCCAAGGTGGAGCTGTTGCGCAGGAAGTCCACATAGGTGTCCATGTCGATGTCCAGGTGGGTGCAGTCGGCGGTCAGGCCGGTGTGCAGGCGGGCCGCGCAGCGGGGACCCAGGTCACGGCCGATGTTGGTGGCGCCGATCAGCAGCACCTCGGGCTTGAACTCCTCCACCACGTCGCAGATGACCTTGGTGTAGGCGTCGGTGGTGTACTCCTTCAGCAGGGGGTGGTCACAGACATACACGCCGTCAGCGCCGTAGCCGCCCAGCTCCTTGGCGATGCCCTCGATGCCGTCGCCCAGCAGCAGACCGTACAGCTTGGTGCCGCGCTCGTCGGCCAGCTTGCGGCCCTTGGAGATCAGCTCGTAGGAGGTGGACATCATCTTGCCCTGGCGCTGCTCGCAGAAGACCCATACGCCGCCGGTGAAGGCAGCGATATCAGCACTATTAAAAGTAGACATATTCTTCATTCTCCCTTCTATCAGATGATATGCTTGGTGGCCAGAATGCCGGCCAGCTTATCGCAGGTGGCCTTGTCGGCGCCTTCCAGCATCATGCCGGCACCCTTCTGGGGAGGAGTGAAGGACTTGAAGATGTTCGTGGGGGAGCCCTTCAGGCCGATGGTGGTGGGGTCGATGAGGGGATCATCCTTCAGGGTCTCATAACCAAAGACCTCATAGGGCTTGCTGTAGCACTCAAAGATGCCGGGCACGCTCATGTAGCGGGGGGTGTTCAGCTCCTTGATGCAGGTGATCAGGCAGGGGGTGTTGACCTTGATGGTCATGTAGCCGTCCTCCAGCATCCGCTTGATGGTGAGGGTCTCGCCCTCCTTCTGGATGTCGGCAGCGTAGGAGACCTGGGGGATGCCCAGCTTCTCGGCGATCTGGGGACCGACCTGAGCGGTGTCGCCGTCGATGGCCTGACGGCCGCAGAAGACCACGTCGTCGTCCTCCAGGCCGATCTTCTTGATGGCAGCGGCCAGGATCTGGGAGGTGGCGTAGGTATCGGAACCGCCGAACTCGCGGGCGGAGACCAGTACCGCGCGGTCAGCGCCGCGGGCCAGGATCTCACGCAGCATGCCCTCTGCGGGAGGGGGGCCCATGGAGATCACGACCACTTCAGCGCCGGTCTGATCCTTCAGAGCCAGAGCGGCCTCAACGGCGTTCAGGTCGTCGGGGTTGGTGATGGTGGCCATGGAGGCACGATTCAGGGTACCATCGGGATTGACCGCCACCTTACCGGAGGTGTCGGGGACCTGCTTGACACAAACAATGATTTTCATTTCGAAACTGCCTCCTATCTTATTTCACGCCCAGGTGATTGGCAATGACCATCCGCTGGACCTCGGAAGTGCCCTCATAGATCTCGGTGATCTTGGCATCGCGCATCATGCGCTCCACGGGGTACTCACGGGTGTAGCCGTAGCCGCCGAACAGCTGGACGGCGCGGCGGGTCACATCGCTGGCAGCCTCGGCGGCGAACAGCTTGGCCATGGCTGCGTCCATGGAGTAGGGCTCGTGGTTCTGCTTCTTCATGGCAGCGGAGTAGACCAGATACTGGGCGGCCTGCATGCGGGTGTGCATGTCAGCCAGCTGGAACTGGGTGTTCTGGAACTGGGAGATGCGGCGGCCGAACTGGACGCGCTCCTTGGTGTACTTGACGGCCTCATCCACGGCGCCCTCGCCCAGGCCAAGGGCCTGCGCAGCGATGCCGATGCGGCCGCCGTCCAGGGTCATCATGGCGATCTTAAAGCCCTGGCCCTCCTTGCCCAGAAGGTTCTCCTTGGGAACGATGCAGTCCTCAAAGATCAGGTCGCAGGTGGAGGAGCCGCGGATGCCCATCTTCTTCTCGTGCTTGCCGGTGGAGAAGCCGGGGAAATCCTTCTCCACGATGAAAGCGGAGATGCCGTGGTTACCCTTGCTCTTGTCGGTCATGGCAAAGACCACGAAGGTATCGGCCACGTTGCCGTTGGTGATGAAGCACTTGGAGCCGTTCAGGACGTAGTGGTCGCCCTCCAGCACGGCCATGGTCTGCTGGCCGGAGGCGTCGGTGCCGGCATTGGGCTCAGTCAGGCCGAAGGCACCGATCTTCTTGCCGGAGAGCAGGTCAGGCAGATACTTCATCTTCTGCTCCTCGGTGCCGTGCTCAAAGATGGGGGCGCAGCACAGGGAGGTGTGGGCGGACACGATGACGGCGGTGGTGCCGCACACCTTGGCCAACTCCTCCACACACATGGCATAGGACAGCACATCGCCGCCGGCGCCGCCATACTGCTTGGGGAAGTAGATGCCCATCATGCCCAGCTTGGCCATCTTCTCCACGGTCTCCATGGGGAAGCGCTCCTCCTCGTCCAACTCCTCGGCGAGGGGCTTGACCTCAGTTTCCGCGAATTCGCGGTACATCTTGCGGATCATCTCTTGCTCTTTCGACAGATGAAAATCCATTTTTTCGTCCTCCTAATTTTATTTACTTGGAACAATCATGGAAGCCCTGTTCCGACTGCGCTGCCCGGAAGCCACCGTGCGCGATGTCCCGGAGCAGCAGGGCCGGACCACCTAGACAGGACATGCAAGCAAGACGGTGATCTGAGGTCCGCCGTTTTTTCCTCAGATCTCCGCCTCCCATGGGGGCTCAGCCGGGGCGCTCCGCCCTCTTTCGTTAGATTTTTAACAAAAGAAGACCAGAAAAAGCGCAACGACGGATAGGGACCCGTTGTTGCGGCGCCAATCAGGCTGCGATAGATAACTTCCTGTCCCTCAAATTATATCGTTTTTCCCATATGGGCGCAAGAAAAACAAATACGGTAAAATGTACAGTTTTTGCGACAAAATTTTGGGCAAAATGATGATATTTGCGGATATTGCTTGAAAGTATGCTTTTCTTGACCTTCAAAAAAGAAAAAAAGTAAAAAGGATAAAAAAGAATTATTAATTTGAACAAGAAAGAAGGGATTCCAATACAGAAGTGGTAAAGTTTTTAATTTTGCAAATCGATATGTGACATATATCTCCATTGCCCTGGGCCTTGTGTGCCTGGGGGTCTCCTCAACGCCGATGGGGAGCCAGTATGACAGCCTGAGAGGGGCCCCGGGGGCGGTGGACCAGCTCCTGATGCTGGCCGGGGTGGCGCTGCTGGACGCCGCGTGGAGGCTGGAGCACAGCGGGTACAAGAAGAACAAAGGAAAATAGAAAAACGCCGGGGAGGAAAGCTTTCCTTCCCGACGTTTTTGTCAGCAGGCCGCTTACTTGGAGTAATCGTAGAAACCCTTGCCGGTCTTACGGCCCAGCAGGCCTCCACGGACCATCTTCCGCAGCAGCAGGGCGGCACGGTACTTGGGGTCGTGGGTCTCGGCATACAGGGTATCCATGATGGCCAGGCAGACGTCCAGGCCCACCAGGTCGCCCAGGGCCAGGGGGCCCATGGGGTGGTTGGCACCCAGCTTCATGGCAGTGTCGATACCCTCGGGGGTAGCCACGCCGGTCTCCACCAGACCGATGGCCTCGTTGATCATGGGGATCAGGATCTTGTTGACCACGAAGCCGGGAGCCTCAGCAACCTCAACGGGATCCTTGCCGATCTCCTGAGACAGCTTGTAGATGACGTCGAAGGTCTCCTGAGTGGTGTTGGCACCGCGGATGATCTCCACCAGCTTCATGCTGGGAACGGGATTGAAGAAGTGCATACCGATGACGGGGTGCTTGAGGCCGTTGCCCATCTCGGTGATAGACAGAGAAGAGGTGTTGGAAGCGAAGATGGCCTCGGGCTTGCACAGCTCGTCCAGCTCG
>OLGF01002410.1_pt1 | contig 17397 bp, 16 predicted proteins | sample 1604971 | NCBI WGS metagenome assembly OLGF01 (sample SAMEA3888902, study PRJEB22519) | human gut metagenome | biome: human gut; feature: human-associated habitat; material: faeces | place: Denmark | collected 2011 | reverse complement strand
AAACTCCGGCTGATCCAGATCGGCGGCGATGAATACCTCCTGACCCGGCTGCACATTGACGCCGGAGGCGGCGATCAGCTGGGCATATTTCCTCAAAACGGTCTTTTTCACGGCAATCCCCTCCTGTATTCTGATGGTTTGGTGCCATTATAGCACGTCTGGCGGCAGATGGAAAGGGCTTTCTTGCAAGCGGAGACGGGATGTGGTAGGATAGGGGATAGAAGATGAATGGTAAGGGAGAGATGCCCCATGGAGATCGTTTACGCAGACCCACGCATCGTGGTGGCGGTGAAGCCTGCCGGGGTGCTGAGCACCGACGAGCCCGGCGGGATGCCCCAGCTGCTGCGGCAGGAGCTGGGGACCCCCTGCATCCGCACGATACACCGGCTGGACGCCGCCGTCAGCGGGCTGATGGTCTACGCCCGGTCGGCCAAGGCGGCCTCCCTGTTGTCGGAGCAGATCCGCAGCCGCACCTTCGGCAAGGAGTATCTGGCGGTGGTCCACGGCGTGCCGGAGGGGGGCGTGATGACGGACCTGCTGGGGCGGGATCCCGTCCGGCGGCGTACCTATGTGGCGGCGGAGCCGGGGAAGAACGTGCGCCCGGCGGAGCTGTCCTATGAGGTGCTGGGGAGCCGGGAGGGGCTGTCACTGGTGCGTATCCGGCTGCACACCGGGCGGACCCATCAAATTCGGGTGCAGTTTGCCTCCCGTGGGTTTCCACTGGTGGGGGACCGGAAATACGGCGGGGGAGAGGAAGGGGAAAGCATCGCCCTGTGGTCGTGGCGGCTGGAGTTCACCCATCCACAGACCGGGGCGGCCATGCGGTTTTCCAAACTGCCGCCCAAGGAGACCCCGTGGCTGGGCTTTCCCATGCCCCTGACAGGGAGATAGACAGAAAAAGAGACTGCCGAACGGGGTTCGGCAGTCTGAGACTGTCGGAAAACCCTCCGGGTTTTCCGACAAAAGGCTTGCAGTCTGCTGCGTGCATAATTTGTGCGCCTATGGCACACAAATTCCACACTTGCAGCCTGAGAAGTATTTTCTCTCACGCACATGTCGTGAGAGAAAATGATTTTACTTCTTTGCCGCCTGCGGGCGGCAAACTCTGCGAGGCTTTTTTGACACGCTGAGACTGCCGAAGGGGTTCGGCAGTCTCTTTTATCATGCGGAAAATTACGGCTCCTCCCGGTGCTTTCTGCGGCTCAGGAGGAAGGCGATGCCGCCCATGGAGAGCGTGGCCATCAGCGGCCACAGGGGGGGAGCGTAGACGTCGCCGGTGGGGGGCGTGGGGTCCTCCAGCTCCTGGGCCTTGAACTGCCAGTTCAGATAGCCAATAGCGGATCGGAGATCGTTGCCCATGGTCAGGGGGACGTTCAGGGTCACGGTGAGCTCCAGATCGCCGCCGGGGGCGATGGTCCCCAGCTCCGTCCAATCCGTCAGCTGAGCCGTCTCGTGGGCAGGGGCATCGAAAAGGGTGGAGGTGGGAGCCTGCACCGTCAGGGTCATCTGAGAGAGAAATTCCTCGGAACCGGACTCGGACCCCAGAGAGCGCAGGTACAGCCGCACCCGATGGCCGCTGTCGTTTCGCAGACGCAGGGTCTGTGTCAACCGGTCGCCGGGCATGACGCCCTTAAAGTCCGGGAACAGGTCGGAGGGGGAGTAGTCGCTGCCGGGAAGGAACACGAAGCTCTGAGCGTCGCCGTCATAGGTGACGGAGCCGGTATCGGCGTAGGCGGCGCAGAGACAGGACAGGAGCATCAGCAGCGTCAACGCCAGAGAACAGATGTTTTTTCGTTTCATGCCGTCCCCTCCTTACTGATACTGGGCCACTCGGCCCGGCGTGATGGTGACGCCCCAAGCCTGCCCCGCAGCCTCCTCCGGGGCGCTCTGGATCGCCTCCGCCATGATCTCCAGCGCCTGCTTGCCGCCGTCGGCATCGTTGTAGCTGCCAGTGAGGGTCAGGCTGTCAATGAGCGGGGTTTCGGGCTGCTGACCGGGGGCCACGGGGTAGGTGTAGTAGTAATAGTCGCCATACTTTACCCAGCCGTCGCCGGGGGTGAAGGCGGGGATGGCTGCCGTGCCGCCGATGTGTTGGCCGTCGTCATTGACCCGGTAGGTCACCAGCTTCACCCGGAGGTAGGCGTCAATGTCACCGGTGTTGGTGACGTTGACGTTCTTCTTGGTCGTGCCGTCAAAGTCCTCCGTGACGCTGCAGGACACATGGGCGGGAGTGAACCGGTTGGGGACGGGGTCCGTATGGGTGATGAGATACGCCAGCGTGGCGCCGGTGAGGGCCAGCGCCAGCAGAACCAGCGTCAGAAGCAGCGCACCCGGCTTCCGGGGCGAAGGATATTTTCTGCGTGCCACAAACAGTTCCTCCTTTCTCAGTGTCGGATTCCGAAGATATTGGCGATAACATCACTGAAGCCATTGAGCCAGCGGTCATTCTTCAGGGTGTTGGTGCAGGTGATGCTGCCGCTATTGTGGCCGGCGGTGAGGGTGCAGCCGTCCGGCTTATCGGGGTCGTAGGCGGCGTCGCAGCGCCAGCTCCAGCCGGTGTCCTCCGCAAGGGTGTATTTGCCCACCGGAAGCTCATAGAGGGAGACACTGCTGCTGCCCACCACCGTGACTTGGGTGTAGAGATCGCCGTTGCGGCAGACGTTGAACACATAGGGTTCGCCGTCAGCGCCGCCGGTCTTGGTGACGGTCAGGGTGCAGGTCCTGACGTGGAGCAGGAAGGCGGGGTCGCCGCTGGTGTGGCCCCAGGTCTCTCCGGCGCAGCTCGTGTGCAGGAAGGTGGTATCGGCGGTGATGTTGGTGTCACCGATGGAGACGGTGGCCTGCACAGGGATGTCCTGCTTGGTGTTCACGATGTCCGTCAGAAGGGTGGTGTCGTAGCTGTAAACAGAGTTCAGCTTGGGTTCGGCGCCGGTCATGGATACGGTGGCAGCGTCGGTGCCATTGTGGAACCAGCTGGTGGAGGTGCGGTAACCGGGCAGCGTGGCTCTATCGAAGGTGTCGCCGTAGTAGACGGTGCCGTCCTCGTAGGTGAGCGTCGGCTTAAAGACGTTGACCTTGCCGGTGGCGCTGCCGCTCTGTTTGGCGGCCGGTGTGCCGCTGGAATCCGCCTGCGGCTCCGTTTTGGGGGATACCGTGACGGAGATGGCGCAGGAGGTGTCCGCCCGCAGCTGGGTCAGGTCGGTGACGGGGCTGCCGTCCGGGCCTGTGAGGGAGACGGTGATATCCACGTAGGCGGTCTGCCACGGCTCCAAGCCGTAGGGGTGATCGGAGTCGTTGGCCTTGGTCAGATCCAGAGAGATGCTGCCCACCTGCACGGTGGAGCAGTTTTGCAGCTGGCTGGCAGTGAGACCGCCCAGCAGATAGACGTTATAGTCCTGCGCTGCAACGGTGACGGGCTGGATGGGGACGTTTACCGTGGGCTGGGGGAACTCCCGGACAGGGGTCTCGGAGTCTTTGTTTTCATAGACGCCGGCCCCGGCGTTGGTGGGGACATTGTTGCCGCCCAGAAAGCCGGGCTGAGGCTTGACGCTGAAGCGGATGACCAGCTTATGACCCCGGTAGCTGACGCTGCCGTGATCGGTGACGGTACCCACGTAGTTCTCGGAGAAGTCAAAGCCTGTGACGCTGACGGTATTGCCGTCTATCGCGGCAGTGGCGCCCATGGCGGTGTCGTTTTGGCGCCATGTGTAGGTGTCGCCGTCCTTACCGGTGCAGGCGTAGGTCTCCAGCGTGATATCAGAGGCGGTGCTTCCGACCGGAAGGGTGAACTGGGGGGAGATGATATCCCGGACTACGGATTCCTCCGTCAGGGTGGAGGAGGAACCGCCGGTCTCGATGTTGTCGGAGATCTGCTGGAAGATGCTGCTGAGGGAACCGGCGTCCGCCGCAGACAAGTAGTAGCTGGGGGTGCGGGGCGTGCCGTTGTTGGAGGACACCTGCTGCATGAACCAGTTGCAGGCGCTGTTCAGGGAGCGGCTGTTCTGATCGAGGTCGCCGCTTGGCTCGGTGCCGGCGCTGACGGCGTTGGCTCCGGCGAAGATGCCGATGGTGTAGACGGTGGCTCCGGTGGTCTTGATGGTGCCAGCATAGGTAATGGCGTTGTCGGCGACATCCTTCTCAAAGCCGTTGAAGCTGGTGGGGGCACCGTCCGTAAAGACGATGACCACACGGTTGCGCTTTTCGTTAGGCTGCACGGGGTTGGCGGAGAGGATGCGCTGGGCCATGTCCAGACCCAGATCCGTCCGGGTGGCGCCGCTGGCGGCCAGAGCATCAATGGCGTTGGAGACCATAGTCTGACCGGCGGAGGTGTCCACTTTCTGAAGAACGTCCTTGAGGTTCTGGTCGGTGATGCTGTGATAGGCCACGCCCACGCTGCCGCTGTTGCTTCCGGCGATGGACAGCAGCTCCGTGTTGTCGCCGTAGCCGGACTTGCTGGCGAAGCCCACCACGGCGATGCGGTGGGAGATGTCGTCCTCGGTGCCGAGGGCACCGTCAGCGCCCTTGGCCTTCTCCTCCACGGCATTTGCAAAGGTGGCGGCGGCATTTTTCAGGGCTTCCAGACGGGTGATGCCGCTATCTGTGGTGCTGCGGCTGTAAAGCGTGGCAGCCGTGAAGTTGGTGCTGTCGCCTGTGGAGGTGCCGATGGTCTGCACCGTGCCGTTGGCATCGGTATAGGTGTAGGTATAGACGGTCTGAGTGGTATCGATGGATGCGAGATAGAGATAGCCATCGTCTGTGCTGCTGATGGTAGGTGCTGCATCATCGCCTCGACTGGATGCGATCTGCGTGCCATCCGGGAGGGTATAGGTGTAGGTGCGGTTGTTTCCGTAACCGGAACGACTCACGGTGACCTTCTGGTATTCGCCATTGATCTTGGCGTAAAGGTTGTTTTTGTTATCCCAGAGATTTGTGTACGTTGAGCCGGACCACCAATCATGATCCTCGTTATTTCTTCCGTTGGTGATGGGGGTGTATTGGATGCTGTCGTTCCGGGAGGTGACGGTAACGGCGACATAGCTGCCATCGGAGAGCTTATACCAGAGGTTATCCTGCTTCTCATAGAGATCGCTGTTCTGACGGGTATTGCCGGAGTAGGCCGTGTAGACCAGCTGCCCCATATCATCCTCCATAGAGCCGGACTGATCCAGAACCAGAATGACGTCCGTGGGGACGTCGCTGGTGACGGTACGGATGATCTTGCTGCCGGTGGCGTAGGCCTCCAGCGTGATGTCATAGGCACCGGTCTCCTCGTTATAAACGGAGGTCTTGTTGACTGCCATGCCGTTATCGCTGCCGGTATTGGCATCACCGGCGGCACGGGTCGGGGAGCGCCGGGGGGCGGCACCGCTGACCGGGGGCAGGAAGGGGGCCACGTCGGTGAAATTCACGGTGGGGTAGTCGATGGAGGAGCTGACGGTGTCCGGGGAACTCTGGGCATCGGAGACACCAAAGACCAGACCGGGCATCAGGGTCAGCAGCATGGTGACAGACAGCACCAGCGCCACAAGGGCTTTTCTCTTCATATGCCGCATTTTGTTCATGTGCTGCACCTCCTTAACCCTGTGTTGGCCAGCCCAGCGCCTCCAGAGCGGTGACGCCGTTGTTGGCAGTCTGGACAGCCTCGGCGGCCACATGGACTGTGGCGGTGGCATTCTGATACTCATTGCCCATACCGGCGTCAAAGGTGACGCAGGTGAACAGAGGGGCGGTGGTCTCGCCGGGGCGGATGGCCTTGTTGCAGTAGAGGTAGCCGTCGAGACCCAGCGTCCAGTCGGTGGTGTTGAGGTCAGGCTTTACCAGCGAGGGATCCGGCGTGCCGTCGCCGGTGAGGCGGATGTCGCCGGTGAGGCGGACACGGATCCATGCGTCGGCTTCGCCGGTGTTGCGGACCTCGGCAATTTTGGTGACGGTGGTGCCGGGCATGATGCCGGTAAGGTCCTCGAAGGGCTGGGTCTTATCCGCATCCGCCCACTCCTCCACAGCAATGGAGACATTGCCGGTGGTGATGACATTGCGTGCCGTTCCGTCGGCGCTGAAATACGCCAGCGTTCCGGCTGCCAGCGTGGCCACGCAGATGGCCAGCACCGACAGTAATAACAGCTTTCGTTTCATGTGGTTGCTCCTTTCCTGTCTATGGTCAGCCTCCATAGGGAGGACAGAGAAGGTGGTTGACCGCAGCGGTCAAACCGGTGCAGCTGCCGGTAACAGCTGCCCTGGTTTGGCCGGGCCTCCGGAGAGGCCACGGCCGCCGGTGTTCCCGCTGGTAACGGGTTCACCGGGGTGGCAGGGGACCCACAGGGGACTCCCCGCCCCCGACACGACCCGCTGGTAACAGGCGTGGCGGGATCGGCCGGATCACAGGACCCGTGCCGCAAAAAAATAGGGAGGAGATAGTAGAGTCAGGGAAGCCGATCTGCTTCCTGTTGGGGGAATTACTGCCAGTTGGTGGCGTCGCCGCCCCAAGGATCGTAGTTGGCGCCGAAGGCGGCGTTCATAGCCTCGGCAGCGCTGTCAAAGCCCTCGGCCTGACAGGCTACGGCGAACACGGGGCAGGAGACGCTGCTCCAATCCCAGCCCTCGTCCAGAGTGACTTCCTTGCCAAAGGCGTAGCACTTGCCATCCTTGCCGAAATCGACGGACTTGTCGAGATACACGCCCTGAACGAGCTGCTCGGTGGTGGCACCGGCCTCAACGGCCTGATAGTAGTCGGCGAAGTAGACATTGTACTGGATGCCGTCCATGGTGGTCTCGAAGTAGTTCCACTTGTTGCCATGCGTCCAGATCCACTCAACGCCCTCAGTGGAGGTGATATTGCCGTCAACGACCTTGTTGCCGAAGTTGAAGTGCAGGACGTTCATGCCGGCGTTGAAGGTCTCATAGCCGTCGTCCAGAGCGGCGGGAATGGCGAAGTAGGCACGGATATAGGCCTTCTCGGAGCCGGTGTTCCGGACGGTGACCATCTTGTCCACGTAGTTCTTGGCGGTGGGCATACCCAGCTCATCCTTCTCGCCCTGTGCAGAGCCGACGATGGGGGACAGCTTCTTGTTCTGCGTGAAGGGCTGAAGGCCATTCTCGCCACGCTCCTGCTCGATCAGGTCGATCTTGACGTTGCCCACGGCAAAGGTGTTGGTTTCGTTGTCGGTGTCGGTGAAGTAGGCCAGAGAGGCACCGACGATGGCGATGGCGGCCAGCGCCACGCACAGGAACAGAGCAGTGATCTTCTTTTTCATGTAATTGCGCTCCTTTTTGTTTGATTTTTGGGTATCAGAATGTGCAAGGGATCACTTGGTTACTTGCTGACCTCGGCCCAAGCGGCATCAGCCGTGGCGAAGTGATCCTTCTGGATGGCGTAGGCCTTAAAGGTCAGGGTGGGGGCATCCGTCTTGGCGGTTTCGAGCATAGTCCTGGTCACATCGCTCTTCACGGTGACGGCATCGTCTGCCAGCACGGAGAAGGTCTGGTCGGCGGCGGAGGCGGGAACCTCACGGTAGTAAACGCCGTCCACGCCAGGCAGAGCGGTCCAGCCCTCAGCAATGGCATAGGTGATGAAGTCCTTCAGGTCAGCAGACTCCGTGACCTTCACGAACAGCCAGCAGGCTTCGGAATTGGCCTTGACGGTGACGGTGGGGTCCTTGGCGATGGTGTTGCCGGGAACCATCTTGTAGTCTGCGGTGGTCTCGGTGAGGCCGATGTTGATATCGCCCACGGTGAAGGTGTTCTTCACCTCGGCGGTCTGATCGGTCAGCCAAGCCAGCGTGCCGCCGACGACACCGGCCACCAACAGGGTCAGAGCCATAACCAGTGCCAGAGTTTTCTTTTTCATACGTGCTTCTTCCTTTCTTGCAAACTATGATTTATTTCCACGGCGTGGGGCGCAGCCCATGTGCCGTCGAAACCGGGGGGAAATCAGCCATGGAAGGCGGCCCAAGCGGCGCCGGCATTGGCGAAGCCGTCGGCCTGAATGGCCTCGGCCACTGCGGTGATCTGGAAATTCTCCAGGGTGGCCAGCTGGTCGCTGGTGACCCACTCGGGCAGGGTCACTTTGTCAAACAGGACAGGCAGGACCACATCACCGTCGGGGGCGGCAACGGTCTCGTTGTAATAGAAATAGTAGGTCAGAGTGTCAGTGGTCTTGTCGTAGACGAAGTACTTGGCATTGGCCAGCATTTCCTCGGTGTCCATCATGTTATCGGGGATGATGCCGTCCCACTTGGCGGCGTTGGCTTCCACGAAGTTTACCATGCGGATCAGGGGATAGGCGTTCTCCACACCGGTGGGGCCGTCCTCGGCAAACTCGGGGTCAGTACACAGGGCGATGATGTCCGTGGCGTTGTTGAAGGTGACCTTCATGCGGACGTAGCTCAGGTCGCTGCCCTCCTCAACGGTGACGGTGGGGTCCTTGGTGTAGGTGTGGCCGGGGAGCAGGTGGTACTCGTTGGCCTTCACACGGTCAGCGCCCTCCACAGGCGTGCCGTCGGTGGTCACCTTGGCCTCGTCCAGCGTGATCTTCACGTTGCCGACGGTGAAGGTGTTGTTGACCGTGTCTGCGCCGGTGAGGTAGGCCAGCGTGCCGAACACACCGGCGGCTACCAGCAGCAGGGCGCAGCACAGGGTCAACAGGGGTTTGATGCGGTTCCTTGCTTTCATGGTTTTTCCTCCTGCATAAAATGATAACAAATGATATGGTGAGCCTTGCGGCAGGACCGACGGATCTATGCCTTTTGACTGTCCTGACGGATGCGCTTGCCCTGCTCCTTGCCGGAGCCGCCGGAGAGCAGGTCCGGCAGGAAGGTCAGCAGCAGCAGGACGGCCCCGGCGGAGATGGCCACATACAGGCCGGGGGGATGCTGGATGTAATTGGCTACGTAGCCCAGCTTGGGAATGGTAAACACCGGGGTGCCGATGACGTTTTTATAATGGACGAGGCTGCCGTCCTCGGCGTCGTTGGCGTCGCCCTTGGTGCGGAAGCGCAGAGTGGAGGGATCGTCCTCGTCGGGGACCACCTCCACCACCCGGTGGGTGGCCACGGTGTTCTCATCCAGCATGAAGGTGATGACCTGCCCCGGCCGGATGGTGGCGGGGTCCACCTTTTTTACGTAGATGAGGGAGCCCACATGGTAAGTGGGTTCCATAGATCCAGACAGGACGGTGAAGGTGCGGATGCCGGCCAGTCGGACGCCGACCAGCGCCACGGCCAGAAGTACTACCAGCGCCACCAGAATGGTGCTGATGATCTGTAAGAGCTTTTTTGCGGTCATAGGGGGTTCCTCCCGGAGATAGCTTGGAGCACTTGGTGGGTGCAGGACTATTAAAGCATCTTTTGTTTGTGAAGAACGTCGAAACAGAGCAACTGTCCTGAAATTTCCAGTCATATTGCGTGGGGAATGTCAAACAATGACGGGGATGGGGCAGAGAGGATAAGTGGACAGGTGGAGACATATATGTCTGTACACATTATAAACGACATATATGTCCGAAGTCAAGACGAACGTGCCATTATGCGTGTAAAATTTCCGACATGATTCGACAAAAATCGCCGATGGAGCATAGTAATGAACCATAGGGAGGTCGCACATGAAGCAATATCCAAACATTGATGCCATTATCGAGGACAGCGACACCAAGGTGCAGGATCTGGCGAAGGTCATCGGCGTCAGCACCAAGCAGATCCGGCGCTGGCGGGACGGCACCAGCGAAATGGGTATTGAGAAGCTGGAGAAGCTGTGCCGGTATTATCACGTCAGCGCCGACTACATTCTGGGGCTGCCCAGAGATCTGGACTGGCCCAGGGGCTGACGAGGATCCGGGACAGCTCTCCATCCTGCGAGGATGTGGGCCTCCCGCAGCCTTGGCGAGTAGGTGAGGCGTCAAAAAACAGGACAGGGTCCGGTTCCCTTGGGAACCGGACCCTGTCCTGTTTATAAAAGAGGGAAGAGGTCAGGCTTTTTTCTGCTTCCGCAGGACCACCACGACCATGGCGGCGGCTGCACCCAGCACCGCCACGGTACCCAGTGTGATATACAGGGCGGCGTGGCTGTCGGAGGTCTGGCGGGTGTCCGCTGTGTCGGCGGAGGTGTCGGGGGTGGTGACGGCGGCAGTACCGGTGCCGCCTGCGGTGGCGGTGGCCAGCTCCGTGCCGCCGGAGGTGAGGGTGTAGGTCTCGCCGGAGGTCATGGCCGCCGAGGAGAAGAACACGAACCGGGCGTCGTACACGGCTTCGCCGGTGTAGACGGCGGTGCCGTCGGAGGACCGGATGGTGAAGGTGCTGCCCTTGGAAATGCTGATGCTGCTGCCGGACTGGCCATCCATCTGACCGGGCATCTGGCCGCCGGGTTGGCTGGAGTCTTGGCTGGGTGTCTGGCCGTCAGGGAGCTCCGGAGGCGTGGTGCCGCCGCTGCCGTCTGGGGGCGTAGGCTGGCTGCCGTTACTGCCGCTGGGAGGCGTGGGGCGGGAGTCACTGCTGCTATCGGAGCCGCTGGGCAGCTGGGGAGGCGTGGGGCTGTCGTCGGTGCCGTCGGGCTTTTCCGGGAGTGTGGTGCCGTCGGAGGAGCCGCCGTGCTGACCGCCTATGCTGCCGTGCTGGCCGCCGCCCATGCCGCCCATGCCGGTGGAGCCGAACATGACGTAGGGCTGGGAGTCGCCGGAGAGGGTGATGCCCATGCCGGCGCTGCCGCCGGCGGCCAGCACGGTGCCGCCTGTGATGGAGAGGGTGCCGTCGGCGTCCAGCGGCTGGTTATCGGCGGTGCTGTTGGTCCAGACCATTACAGTGCCGCCGGAGATGGAGAGGGTGCCGTTGGAGTCGATGCCGTCGCCGGAGGTGGTGTCCATCACCAGCGTACCGCCGGAGATGGAGAGGGTGAAGGCGTAGCCGGTGAGGTCGGAGTTGGCGGCATTGAGGCAGTCGTCACCGGCGTGGATGGTGATATTGCCGCCGGCGATGCTGAGGTCTGCCGCCTCCAGTCCCTCGTTGCAGCTGTTGACGGTGATGGTGGGGCCGTCGGTGCCGGCGGCGCCTACGGTGAGGTAGTAGTCGCTGTGGACGGCGTCATCCCCGGCGTCAATGGTCAGGTCACCGCTGAGAATGGTCAGGGACGCCTCGGCGTTGATGGCGTCGTTGACGGGGGCGCTGATGGTGAGGGTCAGGTCACGGATCACCAGCCACGCCTCCCCCTCCTCATCGGTGGTGGCGCCGGACTTGATGCCGTTTTTGCCGTTGGCGTTCACCGTCAGGCTGCCGCTGCCGCACAGGGTCACCTGAGAGCCGTCCTTGCACTTGATGACGGCGTTTTCGGCGTTGGTGTTATCGGGATAGCTGTCGTCGTTGTTGGTCTCGGTGTCGCTGAGGATATTGGCGGTGCCGTCCTGAGCCACGATGGTGACGCCGGAGGACTTATTGCAGGCGATGGCGGCGGTGCCGTCGGCGGTGAGGGTCAGGCCGCTGAGCACCAGCGTGACGCCGGTGACGCCCTTCTTCACGGTGATGGAGCCGCTTTGGCAGCTGCCGGATACGATATAGGTACCGGCGGCTTCAATGGTCAGGGCCGTGCCGTCGATGCCGTAGCCGGTGCAGTCGCCGTCCTTGGCGGTGATGGCGATGTCGGTGAAGGTGAAGGCGGTGGCCCCGTCGGTATCATATGCGGTACTCTCCGCCGCCCACACACGGGCAGGCAGCAGGGCCAGCAGCATCAGCGCCGCCATGGCGGCCGCCAACCAACGGGAGAGAGAATTTGCTTTGGTCATACAGATCATCCTTTCTTCAAAAGCGTTCCCGCCGGTTCCCCCGGCGGATGAGCAGAGTATAGCCGCCGTGGCTAAAGCCCGGCTAAAGGGAAAGAGGAAATTTTCTTTAGGTAGGCTTTAGCGTCCCGCGCTAAGATAGGGCCATCCAACAAAAAGGAGGTGCCGGTATGGGGATCCAATATAGCTTCCGGCGGTACGAGAAGAAGTATTTCCTGTCGCCCCGCCAGCAGGAGCAGCTGCTGCAGCGCATCGCCCCCTACATGAAAGAGGACGCCTTCGGCAGCTACACCATATGCAACATCTATTATGACACGCCGGACTGGCGGCTGATCCGGGCCTCGCTGGAAAAGCCCGCCTATAAAGAGAAGCTCCGGGTCCGCAGCTACGGTGTTCCCACGGAGACGGATCGGGTGTTCGTGGAGCTGAAGAAGAAGTTCGATGGCGTGGTGTATAAGCGCCGCATCACCACGGAGGTGCCGCAGGTGGAGCCGCTGCTGTGCGGATCGACGGAGGCCGAGTGCCAGATCGGCCGGGAGATCCAGTGGTTCCAGAGGCAGAACCGCACCCGGCCCCGTGTGTTCATCGGCTATGACCGGCTGGCCTTTGCCGGGCAGGAGGATCCGCAGCTGCGGCTGACCTTCGACACGAATCTCCGCTGGCGGGACACGCAGCTGGATCTGTGCATGGGGGACTGGGGCGCACCCATCCTGCAGGGGGAGAATATCCTCATGGAGCTGAAGCTGCCGGAGGCGTGCCCCCTGTGGCTGACCCACGCACTGACGGAGGTGGGGGCTTTCCCCACGTCCTTCTCCAAATACGGGACCTGTTACAAAGAACATATTTTGAAAAAGGAGGCGCTTTTCAGTGCTTGATTCTATCCTCACTTCGGGCTTGACCCTTCCGACCTTCCTCATTTGTACGGCGGCTTCGCTGATTTTGGGCCTGCTGACGGCGCTGGTGTGTATGTACCGCCAGCGGTGCAGCCGGGGCTTTGCGGTGACGCTGGCCATCCTGCCGGCGATGGTGCAGATGGTGATCCTGCTGGTCAACGGCAACATCGGCGCCGGTGTGGCGGTGGCGGGAGCCTTCAGTCTGGTGCGGTTCCGCTCCGTTCCCGGCACGGCCCGTGAGATCGGGGCCATCTTCCTGGCCATGGCCATCGGCCTTGCCACAGGTATGGGCTATGTGGCGCTGGCGGCCATCTTCTTCGTCATCGTGGCGGCGGCGCTGCTGGCGCTGACGGCCATGAGCTTCGGGGACCGCAGTCCCCGTGAGCGGCTGCTGAAGATCACCATTCCGGAGAATCTGGACTACGACGGATTGTTTGACGACATCTTCCGGCAGTACACCTCCAGCCACACGCTGGAGCGGGTGAAAACCACCAATATGGGGACCCTCTATGAGCTGCAGTACCACATTACCCTGAAGGAGGCGCAGGTACCCAAGGCGTTTCTGGATGCCCTGCGGTGCCGCAACGGGAACCTGAACATTCTTTGCTCCCGTGAAATGCAGAAGGAGACACTTTGACGGCGGGGCGCAGATATTGTATAATCAGGCTGGGTGATATATATGCGCTTATTGATCGCAGAGGACGAGCTGGATCTGGCGGAGGCCCTCACGGTATTTTTTGAAAAGAATCAGTTTTCCGTGGACACCGTTCACGACGGCTTTGCCGCCTATGACTACGCCTCCACAGGGGAATACGACGCTATTGTGCTGGACGTGATGATGCCTAAGATGGACGGCGTGCAGGTTTTGCAGCGGCTGCGGGAGGAGGGCGTGCGGACGCCGGTGATGATGCTGACGGCCAGGAGCGGCAAGGACGACCGCATCACCGGCTTCAACGCCGGGGCGGACGATTACCTGCCCAAGCCCTTTGAACCGGATGAGCTCATCTGCCGGGTACGGGCCATGCTCCGGCGGGGCGGGACGTACCAGCCCACAGTGCTGGCCTTCGGGGATGTGACGCTGGATCCCGGTTCGGGGGTGCTGTCCTGCTGCGGCCAGTCCGTGCGGCTTAGCGGACGGGAGTTTCAGGTGATGGAGCTGTTCCTGCGCTCGCCGCAGGTGGTGCTGCCGGCGGACCGCATCATGGAGCGGGTCTGGGGCTGGGACAGTGAGGCTGAGATCAACGTGGTGTGGGTCCACATCTCCAACCTGCGGAAGAAGCTGCGCTCCATCGGCTCCCATGTGACCATCCGGGCCAGCCGGGGGCTGGGGTATCTGCTGGAGGTAGAGGTATGATCCGGCGGCTGCGGGGCGAATTCATCCGCATCGCCATGCTGGCGGTGACGCTGGTGCTTCTGCTGCTGACGGTAAGCGTCAATGCGGTGAACTATATCTCCGTCAGCAGACAGCAGGACAGAACGCTGGAGATGATCGTCTCCCATCAGGGGACCATCCCGGCTATGCCCAAGGAGGCCAAGAGCGGCCCACGGCCGAACGGTCACTTCAGCCCGGAGACTCCCTATGACACCCGGTTTTTCGTCCTCCGCTATACCGACAGCGGGGACCTGACGCAGTCAGACCTGACCCACATCGCCTCCGTCACCGAGGCGGATACGGAGCCGTATTTGCAGGCGGCGCTCTCCCATGGGGAGGGGAGCGGCTGGCAGAGCGGCTATCGGTTCCGGGTGGTGCAGACCGGGGAGAACCGCTGGATGGCGGTGTTTCTGGACTGCCGGAAGGAGGTGCGCTCCCTGTACCGGCTGGCGGGGGTCAGCGTGGCGGCCATGGCGGTGTGCGTGGCGCTGGTGTATCTGATCGTGGTGCGGCTGAGCCGACGGGCCATGGAGCCGGTGGTGCAGTCCGTCCGGCGGCAGAAGCAGTTCATCACCGATGCCGGGCATGAGCTCAAGACCCCCATCACCGTCATTGCCACCAGCCTGCGGCTGCTGGAGATGGAGGTGGGGCAGCAGAAGTGGCTGGAGAAGGCACAGAACCAGACGGAACGGCTGAAGGAACTGGTAAATTCGCTGGTGACGCTCTCCCGCATGGACGAGGAGGAATCGCCGCTGAAGCTGTCGGACTTCGCCGTCAGCGAGGCGGTGGAGGAGACGGCGGAGTCCTTCCGGGATTTTGCCCGGTCTCAGGGACATCCGCTGGAGCTTGCTATCGTACCGGGGCTTACCTACTGCGGCGACGAGTACGCCGTGCGGCAGCTGGTGTCTATCCTGCTGGATAACGCCGTGAAGTATGCCCTGCCGGAGACACCCATCCGGTTTGTGCTGGAGAAGGGAAAACGGGGCGTCGTCCTGCGGTGCAGAAATGCCTGTACACCGCTGGCCGAGGGGGAGACAGAGAAACTCTTTGACCGGTTCTATCGGTCGGATCAGGCCCGCTCCGCCGACGGCAGCTTCGGTGTGGGGCTCTCCATCGCCCGGAGCATTGCCGAGGGACACCACGGCTTCATCCGGGCCCAATGCCCTCAGCCGGGGGAGATCGTGTTCACGGCGCAGCTGCGGTAATGACAGCGAAGTTCCCGGAAAAATAAGGGCCTTGCGGCGAGGAGCAAGGCCCTTTTGTCGTGCCGGGGAGTGGGATGCAGAAAATTCCAGAAAAAATAACAGTTTTTGACAAAAAGGGACTTGCATTGTGTCCATATAAGTGGTAGTATGCCTGCGTAAAAGTGCGCACCGGGACGCCCATGGGCGTCTATCGTTTCATCTGAAACGATAAGGGGGGGTCAAAGAGGTTGTCATTCTGAGGAGGGGCGCAGCCCCGACGTGGCAATCCGTATTCCCCGCATCCCCCACAAAGCCCAACGGCCAAGACCCGCACACGCAAAAAATAGGAGGCAGATATTATGACAAACCGCAAGAGTACCAAACGGGCCTTGCTGGGCAGCGTCGTGGCCATGGTTCTGTGCCTGGCTATGCTGGTAGGCGCTACCTTTGCATGGTTCACCGACACCGCAAGCACCGGTGTCAACAAAATTCAGGCCGGCAATCTGGATGTCCAGCTCCAGTACGCCACTGCATGGGACGAGAATGGCAACGTCACCAGCTGGGCCGATGCACAGGGCAGGCAGCTGGAATTCAAGAAGGCCGCTGGCGCTGAAAACGAAGCCATTCTGTGGGAGCCGGGCTGCACCTATGAGCTGCCGGAGCTGCGTGTGGTGAACAAGGGCAATCTGGCCCTGAAGTACAAGGTGGCCATCACCGGCATCAACGGCAGCGCCAAGCTCAATGATGTCATCGACTGGACCATCAATGATGCGGATATCAACCTGACCGAGATGCAGCTGAAGGCCGGGGAAGAGGGCGCCGCCTTCACCATCAAGGGTCATATGCAGGAGTCCGCCGGCAACGACTACATGAACGAGTCTATTGACGGCATCGCCATCACCGTGGTGGCCACCCAGAACACCGTGGAGAGCGACAGCTTCAACAACACCTACGATGCCAACGCCACCTATCCCGTGGTGGCTGTGGGCGATGTGAATACCGACGGCGACACGGTGATTCAGGACCGTGAGAAGGACCCCACCGTAATCGCTACCATTCCCGCAGGCAGCACCAATGCCGGAAAGCTGACGCTGGTCAAGACAGAAGGGCAGACTCCGGCCAACATTGAGATCGTCACCGGCACCAACGCCGTTACCACCGAGGTCCGTCTGGAGGATCAGAACGGCAACAAGGTCACGGCAGCGGACGGCAAGTTCTTTACCATTGCCCTGCAGCTGGAGAAGAAGCTGAACGTGATCGGGTTCTATCACTCCGAGACACCGCTGACCAAGGCGGAGAGCGCCGAGGCGGTCAAGGCGGCCAACGACACCTACTATTATGATGCTGCCACCGGCCTGCTGACCTTCAGCACCGATGATTTCTCCCCCTTCACTGTGGTGACCTCCAGCAGTGATTTCAACGGCGGCAAAGGCACCAAGGCGAACCCCTATCTGGTGGCTACCGGTGAGCAGGCGTTGAAGATGGAAAATGCCAAGGGCTACTTCAAGCTGGTGGATGATATCGTGGTCACCGATGAGATCTATCTGTCCGGCAAGACCGTGGTGATGGACCTGAACGGCCACTCCATCCGACTGGAGTATGCGGCGGGCGCAAAGCCCAATAACGGCAGCGTGTTTTATATCGGCGGCAGGAATGGCAAGCTGACCATCAATGACAGCAGCGAGGGCCAGACCGGTGCGGTATACGGCTCGGATAAGACCTACACCAACAAGGTGACCTCTGCGGTTCGTGCGGGCAACTATGGCAGGCTGACCATCAACGGCGGCCATTTCTATGGTACCAGCGAGGGGACCTCCTGTATCTTCGTCTACACCAACATGAGCAGTGCAAACAAGGCTGCGGTGACCATCAACGGCGGTAAGTTCGAGACGGCCACCCCCAGCAATGGGACGTATTATGTGCTGAACCACCAGGATAATGCTACCGCCGGCTGCACCATTACGGTAAACGGCGGCAGCTTCAAAAACTATAATCCCGGCGTGACAACGGTAGACCCGGTCAATGCCAAAACCGGCAAGATCACTCTGGGTGCCGGCTGCACCACGACCTCCACTGTTGACGGCAGCGACACTTGGTACACGGTGAGCAAGTAAGCGCTCTCCCGAAAGTATCTGAGAAAAATAAGGGCCTTGCGGCGAGGAGCAAGGCCCTTTTGTCGTGCCGGGGAGTG
>OLGF01002392.1_pt1 | contig 17496 bp, 18 predicted proteins | sample 1604971 | NCBI WGS metagenome assembly OLGF01 (sample SAMEA3888902, study PRJEB22519) | human gut metagenome | biome: human gut; feature: human-associated habitat; material: faeces | place: Denmark | collected 2011 | reverse complement strand
GACCGTCTTTCCAAAATCGTCCGGCTGTATCAGCACATCATTCAGTGGTATCGAACCGACGAAGCTGTGGAGAAGCTGCATTTCTTCAATGAGCAGTTCCCCGATGCGGAGCTTTCGGATGTGAAAAAGGTCGATTTTATCCTCTGGGCCAGTCGATAAGCCCTTTCTTGTTAAAAACAGGCTTGCCTGTTTTTATAAACCGTGGAATTGGCAGACATGCAATCTCTGGGTGATGTCATATCTTATGAAAGTCTGTTAGGAGATGCGCAATGGGAAAGCTTGATTTTTTATCTGCTCTAAAACAGTTCTTGAAGCCTAAAGTAGGTAGTGCGAAATGGTTTAATAGTTTTCCTAAGATGACAACGCAGGAACTTAAAAATATTAGAGAAGCATTTGTTCAACGACTATTTGACCCAAATGAAGATATGCAACTCAGGTGCCAAATTCGTGACAAGATTCTTCCGTATATTGATAAAATCTTGCGATGTCGCAATTAATAATACACTATGAAATCAGAACAGGTCTGCCTGTTTTGATAAACTGTGGAATTGGCGAAACGCCCCACCTCGGATGTCTCTCCGTGTAAAAATCAGAGGCAAACCATGCGGGCATGGTGGAATTGGTAGACTCGGTGGATTTAGGTTCCACTGCCAAAAGCGTGCAGGTTCGAGTCCTGTTGCCCGCACCAAACCAATATAATCCGAACCAAATCTTCTTAATCGGAGATGGGTTCGGATTATTTGTTTTCTTCGAGAAGTTCGAGGATACGCATTTCAGAAACGGCGTGGTAAAGCGTCCCGAATCCAAGCCCAGAGGGCCGAGAAAACCAAAGCTGGCAAAGGATAAGGAGGACAATGATGAAAACCATCAAAAGCTGTGAATTTAACATGGACATGGGTTGTGTGGAGCTGCGGTTTCAGGACGGTAGCATGATCTCCATCGACTGCACCGCCGTGGAAAACGAAGTGGCGGACAACCGCTTCCAGCGGTCAGAGCTGGACTACCTCATCTACAACGACCCGCTGGCTTATGCAGATCTCATTCTGAACGGCGACGTTGAGGCATATCTGAATGCCGTCACGGAGTACAAGCCCTATGAAAACTGAACAAACGCACAAAAGGGGATGGCGGTCTGCCATCCCCTTTTGCCATGCTGTTTTAGGAGCATATATCCCTTGAATCTGTCTTATCTCTATCGTCAGGCGACATTCTCGCCGTTGCTGTCTTTATCCGTTTTTGCCCCGCCCCGCGCCGCCTTCCATTCGGCAAATTCCCGCTACCCTTCCTCACTCTCGTAAAAGGTGAGAATATCCGGCAGCAGAATTCGGGCGATGTTCTCGATCTCATGCTGTGGGATGCCGCCGTTGTTGGTGAGCTTTTTCCGCCTGCTCAAGTTGCACCTCCGAAAAAGTATTTTGCCGCAGCTTTCTCCTGTGCGGCGGAGGAATGGCGTCTTGAGCGTCTTTTGCCGTCTGCGCTTTTTCCCTTCGCATCCTTCCCTTCTTATCCGAAATTGAAAATGCAGCCGCCAGCCGTCAATGGTCAAGATGAACGCTTCGCGCCATTGACTGCCGCTGCCCGCCCATACACATTCTGGCGATTGTAGATATTGGATTTTCAACCGGAGTTGTAGTCGGGTGCGCCCTGTTTTGGGGCGTACCCGCCGCTGTTGCTTGCTACCTATCTTCGTATGGTGGCGGCGCGGGAGCGTTTGCGTATAAGCAGGGTTTGGGGACAGCGCTCCCTAACAAGATTCTGATAGGAACGGAATGAGCGGCAGGCGAAATCCGGCTCTGGCAATTCAGCTCTGCCTTTGTCGTAAGCGGCGTATTTCTTCCTTTTATAACCTGCAACACCAGATGCCCGATAGATGTGTGTTGACTGCATTCGCTTTTTCAATGCCCATGCTGTGATTCTTGGTCTAAGGCCGGTAGAAATCGCCGCTCCCGCATGATATGATAAATTTGAAAAAGTATTTTCCTGTCCACGCAATGAACGGCGAATTTTGTTGTCTATATAGGTGAAAGGCCTTTACGCAGAGAGAAGGGAGGGCGCAATGAGAGACCATGAGATCATAGAATTGTACTGGGCGCGTAACGAGAGCGCGATTACCACCACCGCAGAAAAGTACGGTAACTACTGCCATACGATTGCATATAACATACTGCGTAACAAAGAGGATGCGGAGGAATGTGCCAACGATACATACCTCGGCGCATGGAATTCAATCCCGCCGCAGCGTCCGAACCGTTTGTCGATCTACTTAGGGAAAATCACGCGCAACCTCGCTCTGAACCGTTATAAGCGGTATACTGCCGAAAAACGCGGACACGGACAAGTAGTCCTCGCGCTGTCTGAGTTGGAAGCCTGCGTTCCTTCGGAAACGACTGTGGAGCAGACCATAGAAGAAAATGAGTTGGCTACCGCCATTGACCGCTTCCTGTATGCAAAGCCCAAGCTGAACCGTAACATTTTTGTCCGCAGATACTATCATCTCTACGCAATACGGGATATTGCGGACGCATACGGAATGAGCGAGAGCAAGGTGACGTCTTTGCTTTTCCGTATGAGAAACGAATTAAGACGATTTCTTGAAAAGGAGGAAATTATGCTATGAAAACCGAAGTTCTTCTTCGTTCGATCGGAAGGATCAATGACGAGCTTATCGCTGACGCGGAAAGCGAAGCAAATACCAAAAGAAAGCCCGGCTGGGCCAAGCTTGGAATCATGGCTGCCTGCCTAGCACTGGTTCTCTGCACCGGCATCGCTGCAAATGCCATCCGAAGCAATGCGACAGCCGGCACCTTCACAATGGATGTCAACCCCAGCGTGGAATATACGATTACCAAAAGCGGGAGCGTTAAGAATGTCCGCTGCTTGAACAGCGATGCGGAAAATGCGCTCAGCGATGTTGCGCTGGGAAAGCAGAGCGTCGAGACCGCTCTAACGCGCACGGTCGCCGCCTACGAGGCCTGCGGATATATGGAAAATGGCGAAGCGACTGTTCTGATCTCTTTTGATTCCCGTCTTGATGCGAATGCCGAACTAAAAGCCTCTCTCTCTGCGGAGATCCGGAAGGCCTTGGAGCAGACCGATGCCGTCGGCACGCTGGTTTTCCACTCCGAACTGACGGAAAACGCCGAAGTGGCGAAGATCGCCGAGGAATTCCATGTCTCCCTTGGCCGCGCCGACTGGATCCTCACCGCAGCAAACAAAACCGGTCTGCCCACGGACGAGGTTGCCCGCATGTCGTTGGACGAGCTTCTTAAATTCCAAGAGGCCTCCGGCATTGCTCCTGTCAGTGTATCGAAGTTCATCTCCTTGGAGGAAGCAAAGAAGATTGCGCTGAAGGACGCGAAGCTTGATGAACTGGTGCAGAAGATCGTGTTCACCCGAGAGGAGCTGAGCCGCAATCAGGGCAAGCCCTGCTACCTGCTGGAGTTCTACACCGGGACGAATCAATATTTCTACCAAATCGACGCAAAGAGCGGCAGCATTATTTACGCCGGGAAGTTTATCACTCTTTCCGAAGCGAAGAAAATCGCCCTGGATGATGCCGGATGCAAGGATAAAGTCAGCTTTACCGAGGAAACCCTTGTGAGCGGCGGCATCAAAACGCCTTACTACCGGCTCGTCTTTGCCGATGCAAAAACACAGTGGACATACCGCATTGATGCGGTGCTGGGCATCGTTCTGGAGAAAAAGCAGAAAGAGACCGCCACAACGGAAATCGACACTGCGGATTTCATCTCTTTGGAAGAAGCAAAGAAGATCGCCCTGAAGGATGCGGGACTTGATGAAGCCACACAAAAGATCGTGTTCACCAGAGAGGAGCTGAACCGCAATTCTGGCAAGCCCTGCTACATCTTAGAGTTCTACACCGCGAAGAAGCAGTATTCTTACAAGGTGGACGCCAAGAACGGCAGCATCATGGAGGCTTACCACTTCATTCTTCTGGCGGACGCGAAGAAAATCGCACTGGACGATGCCGGGGTCAGCGAAAAAGTCACCTTTACCGAGGAAGCGCTGGTTGCCGGCGGCATCAAGTCGCCCTACTATTACTTCGCCTTTGAAAGCGCCTCTGCTCGTTGGACTTACAAAATCGACGCCGTTCTGGGCGTGATCATGGATAAGACCTACGATAAGATCACTCCCCCTGCCCCGGAGTTTATCGGCTTGGAAAAGGCAAAGCAGATCGCATTAGAGGACGCGGGGCTGGATGAGACGGCGCAAAAAATCGCGTTCACCCGAGAGGAGCTGAGCCGCAATCAGGGCAAGCCTTGCTACATTCTGGAGTTCTACACGGACAAGTGTGCGTATTCCTACAAGATCGATGCAGTATCCGGGGAAGTTATCGGGAAGAAAGCCGAGTGGTTTTCCCGTCAGGAGTCCGAGACTGTGCCGGACACGTCTCAAAATTCCGATTCCAAGCATCGTTGAACAGATTAAGCTATGACAAGGTGCTTTTAAGCAGCAGAAAATGAAACAGCAGAACGTGGGGTAGGATTGTAATACCCTGCTCCACGTTCTCGGCAGCGAAATACAGAAAGCAAAAATCTCGACGCTCAAGGAGTAAGAGTGGATTTTCACAGGGGAATACTACCCTATAAACAGGAGGACAATATGAGCTTATTCAGAAAGAAAAAATGGGACATTGAAAGATCGGAGCAAAACAAGGGCTTGATTCGTCAGCTATTTAGCCAAGCGATGCCAGACGGCGATACATGGAAGATCGTCTACGGCTATGGGCTTAATATAAAAACCAGCGATTATATTATTGCCAGAAAAACCACCTACACATATACAAGCCTGATTATTGGTTACCGTGAGTCGGACATGAGCATTGCTTTGCTGCAAACCACTCCCGAATTGGAAGGGTGCAGCGAAGCGGAAATCTTCACAAGAGACAGCATTAAAAAGGCAAAGATCTCAACAGGCATGTATACGATTTATCATCAGGGCGGTATCATGGCAGGCTATACCCAGTTTGCCACCTTGCCGGAAAATGACGAGGATTATCTGGCCTATATGTATCAGCCGGAAGAGCACGAGGATTTTGCTAAGTTCTACAAACGGTTTTCGGGAAAATAGAGCAGATTTATGAAAGAACTACTAAGCTATCTATTCCCATTTTTCGTTGTGTGTTTAATTCTTTTTGTCGTTACAAGAATATGGGTCGCCCTTGTAGATACCGTGATTGGATGGGGGAAAAGACTACTTCACCTGAAAAGCGGCAATAAAGTGTCAGTGAAATGGCACATAGCACGCCCGGCAATTCCTGCTGAAGAAACCGAACAAATGAGTGAATGTAAAGAGAAATCGGACGCCAAAGCAAAGTGAATGGGTGCGCGGATGCGGATAAATTCTTTTTTTCTTCATCGTACTCTCCTCTGTTGAATTTCAAAATCACTCAAACAAAAGCCCAGCGCAGCAGGTTTCGTTTGGAGACGAAACACAAGGAGTCGTAAAAAAACTTCGGACAGGCCGTAGGCTCAGTTGATAGAGGGTGCTTTACAAAAGACAGCAGCCTGCGATATTCGCAGGCTGCTGCAAGGAGAGTGTTGGCGGTCAACCTTGAAAATCAAGGATGCTAACCGCTTGTATGGAATTTGTCAATCCTTGTCGGGACGTGCCTCAACATCGTCGTAGCTGAGATAGCCGCCGGGATACTCGGCATTCTTCATGCACTCAGCCCAAACATCCCACCATTTGTTGGGAGATGTCTTGTTGGCAAACCACTTGGGATCCACCTTAATAACCGCAACAGCAATCTCCATACCAATGCGGGCATCCGCGTTAGACAGAGGCATTCCCGGTTCGGCATCGCCCTGACCATGAGGATCAATGCAGTAGAAGCAGGTGAGGTCGGGCACCGTCATCAGGGGCTTCGCCACACCATCAACAAGGCGGTTCAGCACAAGGTTCTCATTTTGGAAAGTGATTCTGAACTCTTCCTCGTTATAGCCCTTGCGGTCATCCCGGACAGTCATCGTTCCATAGTCAAAACCTCCGTGAGTGTTTGTCTGGATGTCCATGACCTTACCCTTGCAGATGATCTTGACATCCATCCCCAGAATTTCGGATAGTGCCTCAAACCTCTTGTCAATAGGCATCTCACCCCGCCGCATGATCGCACCAATCTTCTGGCTCAGAGAGATAGTATTCGTGCAAATTCGGTTTTCGATATCGTTCTTGTCAATGAGCCAACCGGAAATACCGACCATATTGCCGAAAGCCGCACTGATGTTGCGCCCAATTTTTTCTGCAGTAGGTGCATCCAGCGGATCTTTTGTTTCGATGGTGATCTTATCATTGGTGCCGTTTGCCAAGCCCAGCGGAGACGTCGGGCAATCATTAACATTCAGCAGCAGTGTTTCCAGTGCAGGAACGGCTCGGCCTGCACCGTCACAATCGATGGTGGGAAGCCCGGTCTTCAATGACAAAAGCAGCGGGAAGAAGGTGGAAAAGCCGCCCAATTCTACGGGATAATTATATCCCAACTTCTTCCCGTCGCGAGCGGCGAGATCCTGCAGAACCGCAAATGCATTCGCCGCCCACTGGGAAAAGTCCACACCTGCGATAGCTGCGGGTGCGCCCATGCCCGCTGTCGCAGCGGCATATGTACCATCCGGCATATCGGAGGCATCTATCATCTCCACGCTCAAGGTCTTGCCAGGATGATCCTTTTTGTAGGATTCCAGCAACATCATACCACTAGAGATAGAGCCGCCGCCACCGCCGCCCATCAGTGTAGCACCCCAAATAATGTCGCGCATGTTCTCTTCGTTCAAGGGTTTTTTAGCCATGATAATACTTCCTTTCTGTTTTTAATATTGTTTTTTAGTAACTTATCGTTGAGGAGGCCGCATATAAGTGATACGGCTCTGCTTCAAGCCCATTTTGGCATATAACTGGCACATCATTACTGCGGATTGACCAGCCTCCAGCACGGGAATGTCGTAGGAGTGCTCGATTAACAGGCGTTCTTTCACTGTTTCCGCTACATTGACGAATCCGGTGCAACCTAAAACAATAGCCTGTGCCCCATCTTCTGCAATAGTGGCGACGGATTCTTTCAGTATAGCGGTGCACACCTTTTCGTGATCTTGCAGATCCTTGACTGGGATATTGATATTGCGAATGCTGACAAAGCGGTCACCTAAATGGGCTTTCGCCAGATTCCCCTCCATAAGAGGAACAACGTTTGCTACCACGGTAATGATGCTGATCTTGTCTGCGAGACCCAGTGCAAGATGCGCCGCAGGCTCAAATCCGCCAAAAACAGGAATGTCTACACATTCTCTGGCAGCCTTGACACCGGGCTCGCTAAAGCAATTAATGAAGATGGCATTACACCCTTCCTTTTCCGCTTTAATACAGAGTTCAACAACTCCCGGTGCAGCGAGAGCTTCATCATACTCGTTTTCCACCGACATTGGGCCAACCGTCAGCTTTTCCGAATCGACCACAGTATCTGCATCTAAATACTTGCAGATATACTTGATCATTTCGGGCGTCATGACATCGCTGATTACAGGAATAACATTTTTGATTTTGATACTCATGTGTGCCTCCTTTCAATCGCTCCTATGTGATTTATACTGCAACTATACTACCCTGCGCGGCGGTGTGACTTTGGGCACTTCCTTTACGTTCTTAAACTTCCGCTCAATGCCATAAAACAGTGCCAAATACAGGACGAATGCCAACACAGCATTTGTGATAAAGGGAAGCGGCAGCAAATTATTATAGGTCAGCATACCCGATACGAACCAGGCGATGAGTCCGGAAAAACCCGTAGTTTGCAGATATGTTCCTTTTCGGTTTACCTCTCTGGAAACGACAAAGTAATGCGCGATCATAACGCCAACCAAACTCATGTTGAAAGAACCTTGGAACACGGCCACGAAGGAGATGAAGCCCAAAGACCCCAAACCAAAGCAAGCACCTGCGACTGCAAGGATCGCAACGATGATCGTGGTTGTACGGCGAGTCAGCCTCTTGAACGGATACAATGCGGTGTTCAGCGCAAGTCCCGCAGTATAGGCGTTATTATCATTTGTCGTCCACCCGATTGCGAAAACACCGATAAACCCAAGAATGCTCATACCGACTTTAACGAACACCGCGTCCAGGCTCTCCCCAAGCGTCGCACCCAGAATGACACCACAGATGGGCGGGATTGCCCCAACAAGGAAAGAGGCAGGAACAGAAATTGCCACAGCCTTGGGCGTCTTGATAAAGCGAGTCAGATCAGGAATGACCATGGCGCCTGCAGCCCACGCGCCCGCATTCAGGAAAATGGCTTCACCAAATGTCATTGTGTTATTTTCAATCGCAAGAATTGCCGAGAATCCGCCCTCGTACCTGTGGATTACCATGATTGTAGCAATCAGAGCAATGACGAAGAAGAATGGCATTGCGACCCAGCTTACCTTGGCCATAACTTTCATGCCAAGAATTGCACTTACCATCATGATTGCGCATACAACGCCTGAAATTACAGGGGTATAACTGATGGAAAAAGTCTCGCAAAATGATCTTCCCACGATGTCCGCCTGCATTCCCAAAGAGCCGACACTAACGGCTAGGAACATGATGAAAGAAATCAAAATCTGACCAAGCGATCCCATGGACAATTTAATTAAGGTGTAGCTGGGAAGTCCAATTTTCTGACCGATCAGCCCTGTAAGGACAGCAAACCCACCGCAAATAGCGTAGCCGAGAATCGTCGCCAAAATGGCCGGCCCTACAGACAAACTCTGACCTACCGCCATGCCAATGTTTACGGAGAACATCGCAACCCAGAGTCCCACAAAAATCATGAACACATCCCTGGATTTCATCCTTTCCGAAGCGGCAATCGGAGTATAGACATCCTGATCAGCAGCAGTAGAAGAGGTTGTTTCCGCATCTACATATTTCTTTTCTTCAGACATATTTACTCTCCTCTCTTGATTTTTAACAAAAACTACATAGGCGAGAAGTGGTCCCCAATCAAAAGAATCGTTCTTGCCGTATTTACTGACTACATACCGAAAAGATGAAACACCTTATCTCTGGGGAGGGCGCATATAGGTGATGCGGCTTTGCTTCAAGCCCATCTTGGCGGACAGCTCCAGCAGCATAACCGCTGCCTGCGCTGCCTCGATGACCGGGATATCATACCCCTTTAATAGCAGGCCAGCCTGTACGTCTTCGGCAACATCCACCATGGCCGTGCAGCCCAATGCCACTGCCTGTGCGCCGTCCGTGGTGATCGCATTGACGGCTTCCTCTATGAGTGCTTTTACGAGACGGTCATGTTGCTGCAGTTCTTCCACGGGAATGTCGATGCTGCGGACGCAGCAGACTCGACCGTCAAAGTGAGACTTCGCGACCTCGCCTTCGATCATAGGCAGAACATTTTTCATCACGGAAATGATGGCGATTTTGTCAGCCAGCCCCAGGGTGAGATGCATTGCGGGTTCAAAGCCACCAAACACGGGAATATTCACTAACTCGCGTGCGGCTTTGACAGCCGGGTCACCGAAGCAGTTGATGAATATTCCATCACAACCCTCCGCTTCGGCTTCCTTGCATAGGCGAAGTACGTCCGGGCCTGCCATAGCTTCGTCATACTCACATTCAATAGACGGTGTACCCACCTTGATTTGGGAAGTACTTAGTTCCGTGTCGGGTGACAGGTACTTGCGAATGTACTTGATCATCTCAGGAGTGATGACCGGGCCAGTAACTGGAATGATATTCTTGATTTTCATAGTTTGTCCCTCCATGTAAAATCACGTTGTTGGCTTTATGCACTAACACCCTTCTTCACAGGGGAAATACTGCCGACCTCATCCTCTACATAATCCGGACCGACGTAGATCTTATCGCTGTTTTTGAAGATTAAAGAGAGCACCAGATAAACCACGGCCGTGGTTACAATGGAATTGATGGCAGCAATGCCCCAATGCACCGTAAAGCCAACCGCCCCCCCGGCGATCCATGCGATTAGGGCCAACACATTGCAGAAGTGGTGCTTTACGCCTTCGCCGTAGTGGTATTCGCCCTTACGAATGATGAAGTAATCCACAATGACGATACCTGCCACCGGAGGGATGGCCGTGCCGAGATAGCCGAGAAAGGTTAGGAAGTAGTTGGTAATGCCCAAAGAGCTCAGAACAATGCCCACCACGCCGAAAATCCCCGTCAGTATATGCTTGTTGGCGCGGGGGAGGATCGTGGTCAGTGCCAATGTGCCAAAGTAGAGGTTGCCATCGTTGGAGGTCCACTGCGCGAACACCAGTATCAAAAGCGCCCAGTAGCCGAGGATCTGCAGCAGTGCGGTAGGCACATCACCCGTTCCGCAGGCCGCGCAGGTGATGTAGCCGGCCATGGTCATAAATACATTGGCAATCAAAAAGCCACCCACGGAACCCCATGTAGATGCCTTTAGGCTTTTGCCCATTCGTGAAAAATCCGGCTGCAGACAGGCACCAAAAGCATAGCCGCCCACAACTGCCACCACAGCGGTGGGAATGGTCATGCCGGTATAGCCGATGGTGATGCCGTTAAAAGCCTCCAACGAGCCGATTTTGACAATGGCCAAAATGCAGGAAAGCACACACATGACCAGAATAAGTGGACTTGCCCAGTTGGACAACCACTCAATGCCCTTATAGCCGATCAAGGCGGTAGTCATCATCAGAATACCGCCCCAAACGCCGGCAACGGTCTGGCTTGTGATCCAGCCACCGGTCGGAAACATGGCGTGAATTGTTGCGCCGAAGAAGGTGGCTTGGTAGCCAAAGAAGCCCACAGCTACCAGCAGCAGCATTAACGATACGATGTAGGAGCCGATCGTACCAAAAGACTCTCTCAGCAGCATGGACAGGCCAACGCCGGTCTTCGTGCCGACCCAACTCAAAAAGCCGCCCAGTACTGCCAAAATGATAGAGCCAATGACCGTGGCGATAAATGCCTGCGTCAGTGTCAAGCCGCCTACCATTCCGGCACCGATGTAAATGCCGGACAGCGCGATGATTTGTCCCACCAATGTGGCAACAACGCCGTAATTACTGCGCCGGTACTCTGTGGGCACAGGTGCGGTAGACCAGTCATTCTTCGCTAAGTATGCGATTCGTTTTTCTTGATCCATTGTGTCATCCTCCTTACATGTGATTTCTCTTTTTGTTGAGAGAAGTTCTCCCTGCTTTTATTGTACTTTTTGTGGTGAAAAAGTTCTTCATCTGTAGAGGGGAAAAAGTGACCCGCAATTTGTCTGTATAGCCGAAAACGAGAATGCTGTTGTGAATCTTGCACAAAAATGCGGCTCCCAAAATTGGGAGCCGCATTTTTGCCCGCATAGGGAAAGGTGAAGCGGAACTGTGCTATGCCAGCTTTTCCAGTATACGTATAACAAGCTCTGCTGTTACGCGTATACTCTCTATGTCACAGGATTCATCGGGAGAATGGACATCTGTGAGAGAAGGACCTATGGCGATCATATCCAAGTCGGGGTTCTTTTCAAAGAATGCACCACACTCCAATCCGCCGTGTACGGGTTCAACAACCATATTCCGCCCTGTCAACTCGGAATACACCTCGCAAGCCAGCGGAACCAATTCGCTGTGAGGATTTACCGCCCATGCCGGCACATGATCCCCCTGTGTATAGGTAAAGCCGAACGCCTCTGCAATGAGACGGGATGCGCGAAGCATCTCCTCTGCTCGGTATGCCACGCAGCTTCGTTCCATCGCTTCCAATGTGATCGTCTGATCATCTATTTTGAGGAATCCCAAGTTCTGGGAGCTCTCAGTTAGAGTCGTTACAAAGGGGCTCATTGTGTTAATGTTGTTGGGAAGTGTATTCAAAAGAGATATCAAGGCTCTGCCGATTTCGGGGTGTAAAACCTGTGAAGGGGCTTTTTCATCGTTGACAGTCAACGCATAACTGTGTTCAATGTCACCAAAAGTCGCCGCAAAATCCTTTTTATATGCGCTTAAGAGTTCCTTCACTTGGCCTTTACTTCCTGCCGGAATTGTAATAACTGCTTCTGCCTGTGCCGGGATAGCGTTCTTCGCTTGACCGCCGTGGAAATCAGCGATTTTGATGGGTATCCCCGCCTCTGCTATTCTGCTTAGAGCTGTGGCCAGACATACCAACGCATTTGCCCGACCAAGGTTGATTCCAACGCCGGAGTGCCCGCCCAGCAATCCTTTCAGCGTAATTCTTATAGCATGATCGTCAGCAGATGGTGCTGTCCACTCTGCTTTTCGCGTAAATCCGAGGAAATCGCCTCCAGCCGCTGAATTGCAAAGAGAACCCAGCCATTCCCAGTCCAGATTGATCAGATAGGCGCCGTCCAAATACTTGTCAGGCATGGCAATAGACGACATACCATCCTCCTCGTTTACGGTAAGAATGACACGCAGCGGTCCATGTACAAGCGACTCGTCCTGCAGCAGGTACAGAGCCAAAGCCACGCCAATCCCATCGTCTGCGCCCAGGCTTGTTCCTTGCGCCCGAAGCGTTTTTCCATCATTTATTACTTTGATTGGATCCTTCAAAGGATCGAAAGACACACCCTCAGCGGCTACGCAAACCATATCCATGTGTGCTTGAATAATCGCCAATGGTGCGCGCTCATGACCGGGCGCAGCCGGCTTGTCGATAATAACATCGCCAATAGCATCCTGTTCCACGGTGAGCCCATGCTTTTGGGCCCATTCGACCAAATACGCGCCGATTTTCTCCTCGTGATGGGATGGACGAGGGATCTCGGCGATTGCCATGAATTCTTTCAGAGTAATCTCTAATGCACTTGATTTCATTGCGAGGCCACCTTTCATTAAAATATATCTAAAGTATACGACTTTCGCTCCCGTTTGTATTTGCCTTTTCCGACAGTTTTTTGTGCCAAAAATAATCGAAAACATTTAAAGTTCCACGCCGTGAAGGTTTCACGACATGGAACTATTTGTCAGTATTTTATATTATTGCGAGTATGAAGCAGCCGATTCAATGCTAATGCTTTGTATAGTGAGTACACTCCCGGCATTTCAGCAATATCGTATCCCAGTTTTCGCTTGATATTGTTTAACCGATATTTCACCGTACTTTCGTGAACATGCAGATACTTCGCAGCTGCTGCAATATTTTTGTCTGCATCGATCAAATAGGCGGACAATGTATCAATTGCCGTCTTTTCGTCGCGTCCCTGCAACGGTTTAAGGATAAGGCGATATTTTTCCGGCAGGACCGCCGCCCCGTGAAGGGTGTCATGGCAATTTCCGGCAAAGCTGAGCTCTCGTTGCGTAAGCACCGTTTTATGCGCGTAGATAGCGCAGGCCGTGGGGAAGTACTCTTCTAAGAGCAGATACGCTCTCTTTGCATCGGTAATAGAGTCCAGGGCACAGCACCAGGTCAATATCATTCCCGGGTATTGCTCCTGCAGATATTTTGTGAGGCTTTCACATAGGTCCTTGTCAATCTCCAAATACTTGTCGTCATTCATGAAAGCCACCACGCTGTTATCGAAGGTGTCAACGATTCCTGTTTTTCTGTTTGCTCGCAGATACTTTTTGATTTCGTATTTGATAGTTGCCCTATCCGCACTGCCATAGGTATACTTTTCTGCCGGCGATGGACAGATGACCCACATGATACGCAGCAGATGGAGGTCCAAACGCATGGAATTCGCAAACCGATATACTTCCTCGGTGGGCTCGACCAGAACCATACGAACAAGATCATCCTGCGTTTTTTTCCGCAGATAGTCATCCCAGATGTCGTATGATGACTGCAGCACCTCCGATGCCTGCAAGATCTTTGTGTCCTCGGCCGTCCCCGCAGCCATGATAGAGAATAAAGTGAGGCGGCTTTTCGTTTTCGTAGCAAAAGAGTTTTTGCATATTACATAATTGCAGTCTTTCCAAAGGAAGGTGATGGGAAAATCATCAGACTCGTCTATGTGGTCGTACACGCTGTTACGGAACCCTTCATCTATAGACATCGGCCAAGGCGCAAAGCCACAATCCCTTCCGTCTTCGTCAACCAACAAAAATGTATATTGGCATCGGTCGCTTAGCAGCCGCAGGATGCCGCTGATACTGCGCTGCTGCTCTCGCATCATGGAAATCTGCCGCAGCAGTTGGGTGGCAAAGCGGGTCTCATTCTGCTGATCTCGGAAGATGTGCATCAGGACCTCTGTGATAACATCGCTATAACACAGCGAGTAGTCGTTGCGGGGCATAACAATGAGTGGAAAATCCAGCTCGTTTGCAACCTGAACGAGCTTTTGGTCTACATTTTCCATGTAGTAGTCCACATAGTAAAGAACGATGGCCGCCTCGCCCACCGCATGGAGCCTGCGAATGGCCTCGCATTGCGCGTCCACATCATCTTTGATTGAAATAAACGCAGTCAGAATGATCTCGTTCCCCAAAAAGAGGGGGTTGGCCATAGCAAACGTTTTGGCATACTCCAACACGGATACGGTAGAAACGTATTGATCTAACCCTGCGTGTCCTGCCAATACCTCTGCATTCCGCAAAGACGGCAGTTTCAAGCAATCTCTAACTGTAATACTCATCGTGCTGCACCATCCAATCCTAGTACACTGCATTTTACTTGCCATTTCGTGCATGCTTTACGTTGTTTTTTGCATGCCACATTTAATTGGCAATAATATTTAGTATTTTTATGAGCAGTTAAGGCTTGTCTTTAAGTTTACCTTTAGAGCACAAAAGGCGATTAGCCTTTTTCTGCATTTCTACATCGATAGCTTCGAACATCTGGCCTTTGAGCTGGAGAAATCTTTCTCGTTGAAGCTGTTTTCGGTTAAAGAAGATCGTCACAGCCATTGTTGTAGCCGCCACAAGCACGCCCAAAACCGTACCATAATACGAGAGAATATCGGTAGCATTCCAAATCGTTATATATCCGCTGCCGCCCTTACAGCACTCGTTTATTATGATAGAATCGCCAATGACAGCCAACAGTGCTAATATTACCGCCGATAACCACCTGATTAGTGACTTCTTATAGCATCACCCCCCCAATATACTCGTCAAAATTGCTTTGGAAAAAGGAGAGGTTAAGGATGGAAAATTGGAAAAAGAATTCCCGAAAAGATATCGTGATGGTGGATGTGGATGTCTTAGTCCCCAAGGATCATTTATTGCGCAAGATATGATTTTTATAGACGCAACCCACATTAAGGCACCTGCAAATAGAAAGAGGTTCCATAAAGAACAGGTAGCCAAGACGGCAAAGGTGTACGAGGAGAAGCTTCGTAAAGAGGTCACCGAGGAACGCCGAAAACTGGGCAAAAAAGGACAAGGATGATGACAACTCTGGCAGCAGCACCGAAGGGGGTACTGTTGAAAAAACAGTATCTAAAACCGATCCTGTCTGTGGTATGTTCGTAAAAGGTACAGCTGAAAGGCTCCGTTTTTCACTTCATGTTGTCCTATTTTTACACCAATCCCAGAGAATCCCCTGCCCTCATGTTTTGAGAACTGGCGCTCTTTGACAAACTGAAATGCCCTGCCTTTCGGCAGGGCATTCGTTCTCGTATCTACGCCGCCGAAGTTTACAACACGCAACGGCGTTGTATTTTATGATAGCACATTTTGCTGCGGTAGGCAAGAAATTAGTAAATATATTCAGAGTTTAGTAAATGTATGCAGAGTTTAGTTGATTCATGTATCAGCACAGACCTTTAACCTGATCCTTACTTACGATGTAGTCGTTTTTGAAAGGTAGAGTACTTGCAGTTACCGCTGTATAAAGTAACAGCGGATCAAATAGCGAGTGTTCTACTTCTATTCTACCATAAAATAGCCAAGGGGCTTTCAATGCGAAAGCCCCTTGGTTATGTACATAATGCTGTCGTATTTATATTTCATTTATGCCTTCAAGCGCATAATATAGCGTCCCTTCAAAATCCTTTAATTCATAGCTCTGATACATCTCATTCCCATCAACATCCTCATAGTTGATGTTAAACCATTGGGGAACACCTCTGTCATTGCGCTCATATTCATCAGTCAGCACTGCCATTTTGCCTGGCCACTTCTTTGCATCATCTGAATCATAGTATGCACAGTGAACGAATTGCACCTCGTTGCATTTCAGTAGCGGAGTGATGTATTTATCAAATATAATCACATGCTTAATAGGAAATCTATTGACATTCTCAACGCTGATTTTTACATTCTTGTGGACGGGATTCTTATTTTTATCAGATAAACTAAATGCTTCGGCCGTTCCATCCAGCTGAACATCTATCGCAACGATCTTAATAGAGAAAACTGGCTGTATTTCTTTCTTCCTGCTTAAAGCATCTTTCTTTTCGTTCAATTCACTGTAATAGCGACTTTGAAATATGGCAATCATGCTTACGATTACAGTTCCAATAAAAGACAGGTATGCGCCCAAGAATGAAAGCCAATCACTTTTTTCTAAATTTGCTCCAACTGGAAAAATGCCATTCCCCCTGAACAGAAGATAAATTAGAATATAGACAATAACAGAAGCAGAGACCAAAACAATAATATGTGTCTTGTATTTTGACCAAAAGGTCGTCTTTTTGCTTTTTGGCTTACTCATAAAATACCTCTTACGCCTTAATATACCGTGTCGTCCGTCCTGCGCCGATCCGCTTTACCGAACCGGTCTTGACCATTACCCCAAGGACGGCCTCGACGGTAGTGGGGCTGACATCGGGGAGAATTTTGCAGATGTCAGCTTTGGAAAGCGGGGTCAGGCTGTTTAGCACGGTCGCCTCCACACGGGTCTTTTTCGTGATCTTCTTACCGTGTACCACTGCAAACCGCTTGTCCAGCTCCTTATAGCACATATAGAGTGTGGACAGGAAATTCTCAATAAAGGGGAAATAAGAGTTTTCATTCGTTTCCCAACCGGCAGAGGACTGCCGCAAGGCTTCGTAATAATACGCCTTGTAGTGGTTGATCTGTTCCTCGAAGGACACATATTTACCGGCATCAAAGCCATTTTTGTATAGCAGCAGCAGGGAAAGCAGGCGGGACATTCTGCCGTTGCCATCCCGAAACGGGTGGATACAGAGAAAGTCCAGTATCACACAGGGAATCAAAAGAAGCTGATTGATATTCGCATCGCTTCGGGCATCCAGATAGGCAAGCTCCAACTGCTCCATTGCTTTCGGTGTTTCGCTCGCAGGCGTAGGACGGAAGCGGACACGGCGGTTTCCGTCCGCATCGATCTCCAAAATCACATTGTCGTCCGTCTTGTACTGCCCGCCGTACTCATAGCCCGCAAAGCTCATCATCATTTCATGCAGCCGCAGAATGTCACGCTGCCGGAAGTCAATATGTTCATATCCCAAGTGGATCTCATTCAGCGCATCTCTGTACCCGGCGATCTCCGCCTCGTTGTGGTTCAGCGGGGCGCTGTTCTGATTGACAATGGCAGCGATACGCTCGTCGCTGGTCACAATGCCCTCGATGGCGTTGGAGCTTTTGATGG
>OLGF01002391.1_pt1 | contig 17506 bp, 12 predicted proteins | sample 1604971 | NCBI WGS metagenome assembly OLGF01 (sample SAMEA3888902, study PRJEB22519) | human gut metagenome | biome: human gut; feature: human-associated habitat; material: faeces | place: Denmark | collected 2011 | reverse complement strand
GCGCGCTTGGTTCGGGACCAAGAGGCCGGGGGTTCAAGTCCCCCCACTCCGACCACAAAACAGGCACGACCTCCAGTCGTGCCTGTTTTGCCCTGAAGATTTCGCCGATATTTCGGCTTTTATGAGGTATTTCGATGGTACATAACAAAAGGAAACAGGGCTTCACGCTGATGGAGATGCTCATCGTGGTGGCCATCATTGCGGTGCTGGCGGCGATTGCCATCCCCGCCATGGGCAGAAGCATCCACAAAGCCAAGGAGTCGGCAGATCTGGCCAACGTGCGGGCCTATTACGCCTATTTGCAGCAGGACTACATGTCCACAGGAACCTACCGCGACTTCGGGCTCAGCTGGGAGTACAACGTCACCGATACCATCACGTACGACGATGGCACCACGGTGAAGCTCCAGACCGGCTTCGTGGCCGTGGCCGTGCCCACGGCGGAGGCGCAGAATACTACCTCCGGCTATCAGGTCCACTACATCTGCAGCAAGGGCGATCTGACCTACACCTTCGGCGAGAAGTGAGCCGTCTGCGGAGAATCGCATCATACATGTTATAAAAGGAGAGTCTGTGACGCAATGCCACAGGCTCTTTTTATGTGCGTTGGGCGGCCGGCGTCACGTCATCCACGCCGCCGAAGCTGTCGATGGTCTCCCTGTACGTGAGGATGTCCTCTGCGCTCCTGATCCACGTATGCGCGCCCAGCTCAGGGTCGAACGGGTTGCTTCTCTCGATGGTGGCCAGCTGCGCCGCCTTGCGGGCCGCCGCATGATTGGTGTTGACATTTCCGCCGGAAGCGTATACACTATTCGCAGAAGGTTTTGGCGAGGTTACTTCCGAATGCGTTTCCGCAGAGAAGGAAGTTTTGCTGATTACCTTCTTTTTTTGCACATCCAGCAGGTCGTACAGGTACGATCTGCCATCTGCGTCGTTCCGGATCAGAAGCGTACCGCCATAGACCGTGTAGTGGTCTATGGCTTTTTTTGCGTTCAGGACCGGAACGGTGAATATGGAACAGCAGCACAGGTCATCGCCTTCTGCGGTGTATGTCCATGCCGTTGGCATCCACCAGCTGCGGCAGCCGCGCATACTTGACACCGGTCGCCTCTTGTGGTACATTGTCTTCAGCGAATTCAACGTTTGCCAGCAGCTGGAGGGATCGTATCTCCGTGCCGGGCAGCAAGCGATTGAGTTCGCTGCTGTTTTTCCCGGCACAGGCACATCGCTCCCCAGACGTGTACCAAGCTCCATCCCCGCAGTTCCAAGGTAAAGGCTATCGCTGCTTTTCAAACTCCGTTGTAATAGCCTGTGATCCGGTTCTGCCACGGCATCGGTCCGGCCATGATCTCCTGCACCGTCATCAAGGTATTCTCCGGCCACGCCAGGGACGTGTCCGCCCTGACCTACGTCATCTCCCTGCTGTTTCTGGTGAAATGCTTCGCCGTGGCATAACGGCTGACCGCAAAAGCGCCGTCCTTTCACACAGGACAGTGCTTTTTTCTTTACAGGCCCTTGGCAAACGGCGGCAAGAGGTCTATAATACCCGCAACAGAACGGGAAAGCCGGAAAAAAGGAGGCAACCACATGTACTATCAGGTATCCCAGGAATTTTTTGAGAAGCTGCCCAACGCCTGCTTCGGTGCGGTGGCCGTGCGGGGTCTGGACAATACCCACGACATCCCCCAGCTGGAGCAGATGCTGGCGGAGAACGTGGCCGCCTGCGAAGCGTATTTCGCGGGAAAGAAACCCAAGGAGACGGAGGATATCCTCCCCTACCGCAACGCCTTTACGGCGCTGGGCATCAACCCCAACAAGTTCCTGTGCTCCATTGAAGCGCTGCTGACCCGTATTGCCAAGGGCAAGGGCTTCCCCCACATCAACGCCGCCGTGGATCTGGGCAACGCCGTGTCCATCAAGCACCGGCTGCCCATGGGCGCCCACGATCTGGACACCATCGATGAGGGGCTGGACGTGCGCCTGGCCAAGGAGGGCGACACCTTCATTCCTTTCGGCAGTACGGAGGAGGAGACACCGGACATAGGCGAGGCGGTGTACGCCTCCGGCAGCGAGATCCGCACCCGCCGCTGGACGTGGCGGCAGTCGGAGCGGGGCAAGATCACAGAGGAGACGAAAGCCATCCTGTTCCCCATCGACGGCTTCTCCGATGTGAACGCCGACGAGGTGCAGGCCGCCGCGGACGAGCTGGCGGCGCTGCTGCACAGGTTCTTCGGGGATGGCATCGAGATCGAGGCCGGCGTTGTCACCAGGGATTCCCCACGGTTTGAGTTCTTCAAATGAGCAAGAAAATCCCCCACGGCGGTGCCGTGGGGGATTTTTTATGCGTATTTACCGGGCCAGCAGCATCTCCAGCCGCGCGCGGATGAGGGCGATAAGCCGGTCATTGTCCGGCATCTCCTTCAGCTCCGCCGGGTCGCACAGAGGCGCCAGATCCTCGGAGAGATAGCCTTCCTCAAACACGTCCAGCCCCGCCTGATAGAGACAATCGGCAAAATGCACCAGCGCATCGCTGCCGTCCAGCTCGCCCCGCTTTTTCAGGGCGCCGGACCACGCCGCTATGGTGGCCAGCGGGTTGGTGGACACCTTCTCGCCCCTGCGCCAGCGGTAGAAATGGTCGGTGACGGTGCCGTGGGCTGCCTCGTACTCGAAGTTGCCGTCCGGCGACACCAGCACGCTGGTCATCATGGGCAGAGAGCCGGACGCGGCGGCGATGAGGTCGCTCATCACATCGCCGTCGTAGTTCTTGCAGGCCCAGATGATGCCGCCGGAGGAGCGGATGACCTTGGCGGCCACGTCGTCGATGAGGGCATAGCGGTAATGCAGCCCCGCCTGCTCAAAGGCGGCGCGGTACTCCTCGTCGAACACCTTCTGGAACAGCAGCTTGAAGGTCTGGTCGTAGTCCTTGGAGATGGTGTCCTTGGAGGAGAACCAGACATCCTGCTTCACGTCCAGCGCGTAGGCGAAGCAGCAGCGGGCGAAGGACAGGATGGAGTCGTCCCGGTTGTGCATGGCCTGCAAAACGCCGGGGCCGTTGAAATCGTAGACCGTCTGGCGGCTCAGCTCCGCGCCGTGCTCATCGGTGAACACCAGCTCCGCCTTACCGGGGCCGGGGACGCGGTACTCCACGGCCTTATATACGTCGCCGTAGGCGTGGCGGGCGATGGTGATGGTTTTTTTCCAGCAGGTCACCACCGGCTTCACACGGGAAATGAGGATGGGGGCGCGGAACACCGTGCCGTCCAGCGCCGCACGGATGGTGGCGTTGGGGGACTTCCAGAGCTGCTTGAGGCCGTACTCCTCCTGCCGCTGGTAGTTGGGGGTGATGGTGGCGCACTTGACGCCCACGTGCAGGCGCTTGATGGCCTCCGCCGCCTGCCGGGTCACGGCATCCTCCGTCCTGTCCCGGTTGGGCAGGGACAGGTCGTAATACTCGGTGTTCAGCTCCACAAAGGGCTTTATCAGCTGGTCCTTGATCATTCCCCACAGGATGTGGGTCATCTCATCGCCGTCCAGCTCGGCGATGGGGACAGGCATTTTGATCTTTTCCATCGTTACCTCCGGTTCTGCGCGGCGTAGTGGTTCATGAGGCAGCCGGTGAGCAGCAGCTCACGCTCCTCCGCGCCGGTGTTTTTCAGGTACAGGGTCAGGGGCTGCGTCTTTCCGTCATGGATCAAAACGGCAGGGAATTCCTCGTCGCCTCGCGCCACCTTTTCCCGGACAGCGGGGACGAAGATGAAATCCCCCGGCACGGCGTTGAAGGGTGCGCCATCCGCCAGCGTGAAGGGCAGCATGCCCCAGTTGACGCAGTTGGAGCGGTAGCGCTTGGTGGCGAACTCATAGCAGATGTTGGCGCAGCCGCCCAGCACCCGCTGGCAGGAGGCGGCCTGCTCCCGTGCGGAGCCGTCGCCGGGTTTATTGGCGAAGATGACGGAGCCGATGTGCATGCGCTCCAGTGCGCTCTCCGGCAGGTGCAGCGCCATCAGCACCGCTTGCAGCTCCAACGGCACCGTACCGGCGGCACGCGCCGTCTCCAGCGCCTGCGTGGCCTTGGCGCGAGGCACATAGTCCGGGTCGCGGCGGGACAGAGCAAACTCCGCCAGCTTCAGGGGATTGGAGCGGTAGGAGGACGTCTCGCCGGAGGGGATCAGCTCGTCGGTGGTGGTCACCTCGTCCCGCAGGACGGAGGCCACCTGCATGAGAAGGTCGTCGGACAGGGCGGGAATGGCGGGCCACTCGGCAATATTGGGCCCGTACTTCAAGGGTGCGTCCGGCTGCGCCTTACCAAAGCCGAAGTAGACCCGGCGGTCGTACACCGCACGGTCGAACCGGCGCTGCACCGGCGCGGGCGGCGTGTAGTCCACGTCGGCGGCGGAGGTGAGGACACCGTGGTTCCGCGCGGTGGCGGCGATGGAGCGGGCGTCCATGAGGATGACGCCGGCCAGCTGACCGTCGGCGGGCTTGGAGCCTTCGCGGTTGGGGAAGTTACGGGTGGTGTGGCGGATGGACAGGCCGTTGTTGGCGGGGACATCCCCCGCGCCGAAGCAGGGGCCGCAGAAGCAGGGCTTGAACAGTGCGCCGGAGGCCAGCAGGGACTGCTGGACGCCGTTTTCCATCAGCTCCAGATTCACGGGGACGGAGGGCGGATACACCGACAGGGAGAAGTAGCCGCTGCCGGTATCGTGGCCCGCCAGAATGGCGGCGGCCTCGGCGATGTTGTCGTACATGCCGCCGGCGCATCCGGCGATGACGCCCTGATCCACCACCAGCTTGCCGTCCGCCAGCTTGTCCGTCAGGTGCAGGCCGGCCTTGCCGCCGAACTGGGCGGCGGCCCGCTTCTCCACCTCCCGCAGGTGGTCGCCGGGGTCATGGAGCAGCTCGCGGAGCGTCACCGCCTCGGAGGGGTGGAACGGCAGGGCGGCCATGGGCTCCATGCGGTCAAGGTCGATGGTGATCATGCCATCGTAGTACGCGCCGTCCTGTGGATGCAGGGCGGTGAACGTCTCGGGGCGGCCATGGAGGGCCAGATAGTCCGCCACGGCTTCGTCCGTCTCCCAGATGGAGCTGAGGCAGGCGGTCTCCGTGGTCATCACGTCGATGCCGATACGGTAGTCCATGGGCAGGCGGGACACGGCGGGACCGGCGAACTCCAGCACCTTATTCTTGACGAAGCCGTTTTTGTACACCGCGCCGCACAGGGCGATGGCCACGTCGTGGGGACCGACGCCGCGGGGCGGCTGGCCGGTGAGCCACACCAGAATGACCTCCGGCGCAGCGATGTCGTAGGTGTTCCGCAGCAGCTGCTTGACGATCTCGGGACCGCCCTCTCCCACACCCATGGTACCCAGCGCGCCGTAGCGCGTGTGGCTGTCGGAGCCCAGGATCATGCGGCCGCAGCCGCTCATCATCTCCCGGGCGTACTGGTGGATGACGGCCTGATTGGCGGGGACGTAGTCACCGCCGTACTTCACGGCGGCGGACAGGCCGAACACGTGGTCGTCCTCGTTGATGGTGCCGCCCACGGCGCACAGGCTGTTGTGGCAGTTGGTCAGCACGTAGGGAACGGGGAATTCCGTCATGCCGCTGGCCTTAGCGGTCTGGATGACGCCCACGTAGGTGATGTCGTGGGAGATGAGACTGTCAAAGGTCAGGTGCAGCAGGCCGTCCCCCGCGGGCTTGTCGTGGCGGCGGAGGATCTGGTAGGCCATGGTCCTGTCACGCAGGGCCGGTGCGGCAGTCTTGGCGGGCGCCGGCACCCCGTTTTGCAGGGTGACGCCGCCGTGGTGCAGCTGGATCATATGGTCACGCTCCTTTTCGGAGAATTTTTGACGTATCATTTTTGATGGGTATAGTATAGCAGATAATTTTGCGTGTGCAAGCCCTAAAATGAAAGTTAAAAAATTAATTATTGCATTTTGTGTGTCGCGCCCCCTGATTTTCCCCTGTTTTTAAGAAATTTTTCCGTCATTTATGAATTTCGCATATTTTCATCTTGCAAAACGCAAATGGGCGCGTTATAATCGCCCCAACAGGATGAAAGCCTGCGGACGCCGCAGGAGAAAGGAAAGCATTATGGTTGAGAAGGATACCGGTATTCTGGAGCGCTACACAGAACCGCTGAGCCGCCGCATTCAGGAGGAGTATGCCATCGGCCCCCAGTTCTATCAGGGTGAGGTCAAAAAGGGTCTGCGCAACAGCGACGGCACCGGCGTGCTGGTGGGCGTCACCAAGGTAGGCAGCGTGCAGGGCTACCTGCTGCAGGACGGACAGCGCATCCCTACCCCGGGCCGCCTGTACTACCGCGGCATCGAGCTTACCGACATCGTGGAGGCCCACCGCAGAGCCGGCACCTTCGGCTATGAGGAGGTGGCGTACCTGCTGGTGATGGGCTACCTGCCCACGGAGGCCGAGCTGAAGCGGTTCAAGGACATCATGAGCCAGGCCCGCAAGCTGCCGGAGGGTTTCACCGAGGGCATGATCATGCGGCACCCCAGCGGCAACATGATGAACGAGCTGGCCCGCAGCGTGCTGAGCCTGTACTCCTACGATGCCAGCGCCGACGACACCTCCATTGAGAACCTGCTCCTGCAGTCGGTAAAGCTCATCGGCTGCTTCCCCTCTATCGTGGCCAACTCCTACGCGGTGAAGCGTCACTATTTCCAGGGGGACTCCCTGCACATCCATTTCCCCGTGGCGGAGCTGTCCACGGCGGAGAACTTCCTGCGGATGATCCGGCCCGATACCAACTACACCGAGGAGGAGGCCCACCTGCTGGATATGATGCTGATGGTCCACGCGGAGCACGGCGGCGGCAACAACTCCACCTTCGTCTGCCGCGCCATGTCCTCCAGCGGCACGGATACGTACAGCGCCATCGCCGGAGCCGTAGGCTCCCTGAAGGGCCCGCTCCACGGCGGCGCCAACGCCAAGGTCATGGAGATGTTCCGCTATGTCAAGGAGAATGTGGACCCCCACGACGACGGCTCCATCCGCGACTATCTGGTGAAGCTGCTGGACAAGGAGGCCGGCGACAGGTCCGGCAAGCTGTACGGTCTGGGCCACGCGGTGTATACCATGTCCGACCCCCGCGCCGTGCTGCTGAAGAAGTACGCCCAGCGCATGGCGGAGCTGAAGGGCTACGCCGACGACTTCGCCCTGCTGCAGAAGGTGGAGGAGCTGGGCCTGCCCATGGTCATGGAACGCAAGCACAGCGACACGCCCATGTGTGCCAATGTGGATATGTACTCCGGCCTGGTGTATGCCATGCTGGGCATCCCTGAGGAGGTGTTCACGCCGCTGTTCGCGATGAGCCGCATCGCCGGATGGACCGCCCACCGGATCGAAGAGCTGAATTTCGACAGCAAGCGGATCATTCGTCCTGCCTACCGGAACGTGTCGGGCGAGAAGGAGTTCGTTCCGCTCGACCAGCGAATCAAGTAAAGCGGGCTGCACCGGATTCCGGCGGGGACTGAAAAGGAAAACCGACGGAATGCGGAAAACTCGCAGTGCCGGGAAACCGGAAAACCGGCGGAGCGATCGCTTCGGCCGGCTTTATTATTTCTCGTGTGCGGCGGGACCGGGACTTTTTCGCCGGATGGACCGCCGTTTGCAGGCCTTTTCATTCCTGCGTTCTGTGCCGTTCGTTTCGGAAACGGCCGCGGGCAGGGTGCTTTGCCCGATATAATTTATTAATTTCGCCCCGGTACAGATACGAAGAACATGGACGAGCAACGCAATTATACGGGCAGCGCTTTCTGGATCACGCTGATCGTCGTCGTCATGACGGTCGGCATGTCGTTGATACCCGGTTTTCAGGTGGGCCGGGCGAGCGTGAAGAGGGTCAATATCCTGTCCGACCTGATCCGGCAGGAGGAGCATCCCCGGCTGGAGGAAGCCGATCTCTATTTCGATACCACGTTTTTGGCCGAAGGCCGGGCGATCGAGGCGGCTGCCGCTGCCGATTCGCTGGCTGCCGACTCGGCCGGAGGACGGCAAGCCGCCGAACCGGAAATACGGGAGTTGGTATGGGATCTGCCGGGATACCGGCCGATGCCCGGGCACGATCGCTCCGGGAACGAGGGAACGGGAATCGATTCGGCGGCGCTCGTTGCGATCGAGGATTTCGGCGGCGAGGTTCCGGCCATGGAGCATTTCTACCGTACGATGCTCGAAAAGGACCGCCGGCGGCCCGTCCGGATCGCCGTTCTCGGCGACTCGTTCATCGAGGGCGATATCGTGACGGCCGATGTGCGCGAGCGGATGCAGGATCTGTACGGCGGCTGCGGCGTCGGCTTCGTACCTTTCTCGTCTCCGATCGCGCTGTACAGGGCTACGGTGCGGCATACGTTCGACGGTTGGAAAACCTACGACGTCAAGGCGTTCCGGAAAGTGCCCGAGGACGTACGGGACAAGTTTTTCGTGTCGGGCAACGTCTGCATTCCCCAGCAGGGCGCGACGGCGCGCATGGAGGGCGTGACTTTCCGCAGGCATATCGATGCGGCGCGCGTGGCGCGGATTCTGTTTATCAATCGGGGCAACACCTCGCTGCACGTCGTGGTCAACGACTCGCTCGAGCGCGATTTCCGGCCCGACCCGAGTCCTCTGGCGCAGCAGATCGTAATCAACGGTCCGGTCCGCACGATCGCCGTCACGTTGAGCGATCCCGAGGGATTCGTCGGGTATGGAATCGAGCTGGAGTGTCCGGATGGCGTAACGGTCGACAATTTCTCGATCCGGGGCAACAGCGGGCTGGCGCTGTTCGGGACCAATCCCGGAGTCAATGCGAGGATCGGCGAACTGCTCGGCTACGATCTGGTCGTGTTGCAGTACGGGCTGAACGTGATGTCTCCCGAGGTGATGCGCTACGGCTCCTATGCGAAGAATTTCGTCCGGGTAATCAACTACATGAAACAATGCTTTCCCGGCAGCAGCGTGCTGGTGATGGGCATATGCGACCGCAGTATGCAGCGAGACGGGGAGTTCGAGACGATGCCCTCGGTTCCGGGCATGATCGCCGCGCAGCGTTCGGCCGCCGAGCAGGCGGGCGTAGCGTTCTGGAATACGTTCGACGCGATGGGAGGGCATAACAGCATGGTCCGCTTCGTCGAGAAGCATTGGGCGGCCAAGGACTACACGCATATCGGTTATACGGGCGGCAAGTATGTGGCCGACCGTCTCGTCGATGCGCTGATAACCGGCGTGGACAGCATGCGGCGCGAAATCGAGTTGCGCGAGCGGATCGATCGATTGCTGAAGTACGACTCGGCTGCGATCGATTTCAGGGTTCCCGACACGGCTTTGCCCCTGCAGCCTTCCCTTTGACAAGAAGCCCGACGCCCGGCCCGCCTTTTGCCGGTCGAGAGCATGTTGCAGAAACGGGACCGGTCCGGACCGATTCGCACGTTTCGTCCGCATAGAAAAGATGCGCCGGAAAAGAAACTCCGCATGAGAACGGTCTGCCCGTAGCGGTTTCGTCTTGCTTATTGCATTCGCGGAATCTGAGCCGGTCGATGGGATCGGGCCGGGGTCGCCGCGAGACGATTTGTCCGGAACGGAACGCCGGGCCGGTCGGCCGCGCTCCGATTTTTTGGGACTTGAAGTAGCGTCCGCATAGGTTGATATCCGGTAGCGAAAGCATCGACAGCGGAAGGACGAGCCGCTGTACGAGGGCGGAACGGGGCGGCTCGCCGGTGCTGTCCGGTTCTTAAGGGGAAAGACGGTACGGCGATCGGCCGGCGAGAGATAACGTTCGTGCGGAGCGTGCGAATGCGCCGCCGGTATTTTTTATTTTCAGGAATTTTCGTACCTTGCGGCACGTTTGGTCCCCCGAGGCGCGAGTCCGCCGGAGGGGTCTGTCAGGGAAAAGTGTCCGAGCGGTCGAAGGAGCACGCCTGGAAAGTGTGTATACCTCAAAAGGGTATCGCGGGTTCGAATCCCGCCTTTTCCGCCAGATATCCGAGCGATCCGTTAAAAGCCCCGCCGAATTTCGGCGGGGCTTTTCGTTTGTATGCGTCCGGCGAACGGAGTGAATCCTCGCAGGCGGTGTATCCTGCGGCGCGAATCTTACGGTCGCCGCGCCGAGCCGCGGAGAGATTCGGCCGCGCGCGGTTCGGCCCGGCCGATTCCGGATCATACGTCGGTCGTCGGTCCGGCAGCGGGAACCCGCGTCGAATCGATCCGTACATTCTTTCGACATTGCTTTTCAGGCCTTCCTGAGAACGGGAGCTGGCCGCGTCCGCCCGGAACCGTTCGTGCCGGACAATCGGTCCGAATCCTCGTTTTCCCGATACGTGCAGAAAAAGGAATTTTCTCCTGCCGCGCGTTTTACAAGATTCAGGCTCAATATTTGAATGTTTCCGCAACGGACCGGAAAAAAATCTCCCGAGACTTTCGGCGAAAGCTCCGGGCGGTGTGTAAGTGTCGCGTTATGACGGATTTGTGATATAAAAGGGACAAGATGTCGCGCTTCCGGCCGGTCCCGGAGGCTCCGGCCCGGATGTTGCATGGGACGCAATTTCCGTGACGGAAACAAGAATAGATCGAGAACGAAGTGAAAAAAGGCATCCTAACCCGTATTTTCGGCGGCGGCCGGCTGGCTGTGCCGCTCGCGCTCGCCGCCGTGTCGTCGGCTGCGCAGACTCCGCTCGAGCGGGAGCTACTCTCGTCGGGATTCGAGAATGTCAGGCAGTTGAAGGGCGAGACCGGGAGCTATGTTTTTCTCGAACCGGTCCCTTTCCGGTCCATGCGGGACGCCGTCGATGCGGTGACGGGACGGATCGGGGCGGCCGGAGACTCGGCAGGAGGGCCGATGACCGTCGTATGGACGGAGGACCGCATTCCGAAGTTCGTGCTTGAGACCGGAGGCTATCCCGATTCGGTGCGGTGGAGGTTGGATTTCGATACGCGGGATGCGCGAGAGGCATGGAAACGTTCTTTGACAAGTCGTCCGGGAGCGAAAAGGTTCCTGAGGAGTTCGGCCGAGAGGGTCGATCTGATCCTGTATCCCCAGTTCCGGTTCCGCAATTCGCGGCTCGACGTGATGTACGAGGTGCAGATCAATCTGAATCCGACGCTGGAGGTCAACCTTTGGAGAGGCTCCAAGCTGACGGCGCAGCTGATCGTTCCGATCCTGAACGAGTTTTACAAGGAGGAAAGCCGGGTGAGGCCGGGCTACCTGACGCTGTCCCAACGCTTCCGCCTGCCCGCGAACGTGCTGGCGAAGGCTACCTTCGGAAATTTCAGTATGAACCGTTGGGGAGCCGACCTGAAGCTGTTCAAGCCTGTCGGCCGGCATTTCGGAATCTATGCCGAAGCCGGGCTGACGGGGATTTCGTATCTCTACTTCGACGGTTGGTCGTATGCCCCGATGAGCAAATGGACCTGGATGGCGGGCGGAAATTACCTGTGGAACCGGTTCGATCTGATGTTCGATGTAAGTGCGGCCCGGTATTTGGGGGACGACATCGGTGCGACGGCCAAGGTAACCCGATATTTTCGCAGAGCCGCCGTAGGATTTTATGTGCAGAAAACGCAGAAGGTCGACTACAACGGCGGATTTTATTTCGCTCTGGCGCTTCCTCCGTACAGGATCAAGCGCCGCCGGCCTGTGCGGGTCGCGCCGTCGAGGTATTTCGAGATGGTGTACAATGCCAAAGCCTATCTGCATTACGGCCGGAACTACGAAACCTCGCCCGACGACAATTGCGCGGAGAATTTCTTCAACGCGACGCGATACAACCAGATAATTAACAATTATACCAATCATTAATTCAATCGTTATGGAAAAAAATCAACCCCGTATCGCCAAACTGTTCAAAACGGCTTTGCTCGGTTTGGCAACAGTTGTTCTGGCTACCGCCTGCAACAAGACGACCGAACCTCCCATTCGTCCCGACGAGACTGCGAAGTACAACATTTCGGGTCAGGTGCTGGGCAACAATCTGGAGAATTCCGATCTGACCGCTTTGGCCGGCGTGACCGTTTCGTATAAGTTCGGATCGGTTTCGGACGAGACGACGACCGACGCGAACGGCTACTTCTCGTTCGAGGGACTCGTTTCGGCCGGGCGCTACGATCTGACGTTCTCGCTGGGCGGGTACAACACGACCTATTACAGTCTCGAGTTCCCGACGCTGCGCGGCACGATCATCGATTATCAACTCAAGATCACGATGGTCAAGCTTCCGGCGGGTATGACGACCGTCGATCCGGCGGCCGGCGGCACGGTTCCCGTGACCGGCGCGGTGACGGCTCAACTGACGGTCAATCCGAGTACGACGGTCAAGGATGCGTCGGGCAAGGACGTGGCCGGGGAAATCAATATCACGGCCACTCCCGTGAACGACATCGTGACCGGACAGGCCGAATCGACGACCGGACTGGCCGTGCTGCAATTCCTGCCGGAAGGCTACCGGTTCTCGCCGGCCCTGAATCTGGCGGTTCAGAACCCGATGACGAACCACTATTTCGGCAATACGTTCCTGCAGTATTACGATGCCGGAACCGGTATGTGGAACACGATGTCGCAACCCGTGACGTTCGCCAACGGCGCGTATAATACGACGATCGACCATTTCTCGATCTACAAGATCGGTTTCTCCAACGGCCGCAGCGAGGTGAGCAGCGAGTCGCGCAGCATCGACGTGATCGACGGCGTGATCGACAATACCGGCAAACTCGAGCCCGTTCCGGTGATCTTCGCGAAGGTTCAGCGTTTGACCGGCTACGTCTATACGACTCCGATCGCCGATGCGCTTCAGGCCGCAGGCATCACGAGCGACGTGGACGAACTGACCGCCGAGATACAGAAGGTGATCAAGGCCTCCAACCAAGGCGTGGACGCTGTCGATCAGATGACTACGGTCGAGTCGGAAATTCCTGTGAATATTTCGGTTCCGGCCAACACGAAGCTGACGATGACCGCCCAGCAGGTAGTGACGACCGTGGCCTATACGTTCAACATCATGAGCACCTCCGGCTCTTCGTACAGCGTGGTTGTCAATACGCTCGTCCCGGCCAATTCGGTATCGGTCACGACCGACTTCACGCCCGGCGACACGCATACGGTTCCCGGCGGCGACGGTACGGGCGGCGGCGGAAGCAACTGATCGAGAACGACCGTAACCCGACTACGAACCCGATAGTTTCGACCGCATGATGATTGGGCCCGAATGGATCGTAAGGAGTGCCGTATCGATCGTTCTGCTCGGATGTATGTCCGTTGCATCGAAACTGTCGGCGCAGTCGACGCTGGGTGTCACCGGCTTGCTGAACAGTCCGTCGGCGGAAATGGCCGCCGACGGCACTGTCCGCATCGGAGCCAATTTCCTCAACGACCGGTTGACGCCGGCTACCTTCGACTACCACACGTTCAATTACTATCTGAACGTAACGTTCTTGCCTTTTCTGGAAGTCGCGCTGACCTCGACGGCGTTCATGAACGAACGTCGCACGGCCTTCGTCAACGAGGACCGTTCGGTTTCGGTCCGCGTGCGGCTGCTCGGGGAACGCAGAGTGCGGCCCGCGATCGCGGTCGGCTCGAACGACCTCTTCACGTCGTCGGACGGCGGGCGGTTCTCGACCTCCGGCGGCGAGGGCAACCAGTATTTCGGCTCGACGTATGTCGCGCTCTCCAAGCATTTCGTCTTTTCGGGCCACCGCTTCGGAGTGCATCTGGCATATAACGTGTCGATGAACGACCGGTTCCGGATCGACAGTCCCGTCTCGGGCGGCGTCTCCTTCTCGCCTCGCTTCTGCAGGCGGATGAACCTGATCGCCGAGTACGACACGCGCTGTTTCAATCTCGGGGCCAATGCTTTGATAGCAAGGCATGTTTTCGTTCAGGTGTTGCTTCAGAAACTCCGCTATCCGTCCTGCGGACTGTGTTTCGAGTTCGGGTTGTGGGGGGCCGGAAAAGCGGATCGGAACCGCAGGGGTCGTAGCTTAGCCGGAAAAGTTTCGGGCGGGTCGGCAAGCGAAGGTCCTTTGAAAAAAGCAAAGTATTAAAAACCATTGACGAATATGAAAAACAATTGTACAATCAGCGTGAAATCTTTGATCGTCGCGCTTGTCATGATTTCGGGATCGTCCGCGGCCTTCGCGCAGCATCACCGGCCGAAGGAGAACCCGTTCAAATCATACGAAAATTCCTACCTGACCAACCGGTTCTTTGATAACTGGTACATCGGAGTAGGCGCCGGCGGACAGGTGTTCGAGGGACAGGACAATTCCCGAGGCGCATTCCGCAAGCGGATCACGTCGGCTTTCGAGGTCTACCTCGGCAAATGGTTCACTCCGGCCGTCGGTATGCGGTTCAAGATGTACGGAACCCGCCCGCACGGGTTCTCGTACTCGAACAGCCCGTATATCTACGGGATGCCGGACCGCAACGGCCTTTACCGTGAGAAGTTCAACATGTGGAACCTGCACGGCGACTTCATGGTGAACTTCTCGGCAGCCGTCTTCGGCTACAAAGAGAACCGCGTGTACGAGATTCTTCCCTATATAGGCATAGGCTTCGCTCATGCCTGGTACAAGAGCGCTCCGACACGCAACGACATGACGGCCAACTTCGGTATCGTACAGAAATTCTGCGTCTCGCCGGCTATCGACATCAATCTGGAAGTGTCTCAGATGCTTGTCAACGATGCGTTCGACGGCGTGGATGAAAACGGAATCATCGACGGCTCGTCCGTTATCAGCGTGGGTATCACGTACAAGTTCAAGAAGCGCGGATTCGACCGGGGCATTCCGGCCGCGGTTGCGTTTGACGCTCTGTTGGCGCAACAGGCCGATTACGACGCGCAGATAAGCCAGTACGTCGCCGAGCGCGACGCCGCGCTGGCAGCCGCCGCCGTAGCCGCCGAGCAGGCCGCGATCGCCGAGAGCACGGAGCCCGATACCGTTACGCGTACGGTCGTCCGCGCGCAGCCGCTGGCCGTATTCTTTACCATTGGCCAGACGAATATCACGGACAAGGAGATGGTGAATCTGAAGTACGCCGCTCAGGTGATCAAGAATTCCCCGGGCCATGTGTACAAGATTACCGGCTATGCCGATACGCAGACGGGTACTCCGCAGCGTAACGAGTACCTGAGCAACCAGCGCGCCCAGAATGTCTACGATGCGCTCGTGAACAAGTTCGGCGTCAGCCCGAAGAGCCTGAAGATCGTTCCCCGCAAGGGCCAGAGCGTGCCTTTCGACAACGCGGTGCTCGACCGGGTATCGATCGTCGAGTAGTCGTCGGTCCGAATCCTTTTGCAAGCGGTTGTCCGGAAACCGGGCAACCGCTTTTTTACGCGCGGTTGGGTAAGCCGGGTTTTCTCCGCCGCGCGCGGTGTTTCGCTGTACGGGTTCTGCGGTCGGTTTTTCCTGTTGACCGTCACAAAGCTTGCCGACATGACGATGAATATCAGTTCGAAGGCAAACAGTTTGACATAGTGATTCTCATTCAGCATTCCGTGCGCCGACACGAACGATACGAGAAACGGTATAGCTCGATTAAAGTAATGGAATTTCATACAAAAGTACCGTCCGTAATTTATGTAGCTCCAATACTTATTGGGTCGGGTATGCAGATTGATTTACTCGATACATCCAAAAATTCCCGGATGAGCCCGTCGGCTGGTATCCGGGAAATTTCAGTATTCAGCAGCGATATCTCAAAGTCACCCCGAAGTATTCAATCGGGATGAATGATATGCATTCTTTTACTTTAGACTTTTCTTTCTTTTCTTCTTTTTCGTCTGTTTAGCACATCTACTATTCCTACGGCTATGGCGGAAGGTACTACGACATTCCAAAAGTTATACGGATTGTCCGTAAAAAATTTGAACAAAAAACTGACCAACGAGCCTGCGGCAATGGCCGTGATATATAGCGCGATATATGGGAAAGATTTCTTTGTTTTCATTTTGTCTTCTTATTATTTAATTAAGCCATTTGTCAATAGCTTCAGAGATTGACCCCGAAGCGCCATTGCTCAATCCTCCTACGACGGCCTTCGGCCCAGCCTCTACGCCTCCTGCACCCGAACCTAATATTGCTCCTCCTATCGCTCCGGCAAGAGCATCTCTTGCATCGGTGGTAAGGCTGCCGATTACAATAAACAGATTTTTCATAAGAACATAATTTAAGTAAAACATTTGTGGACAAGATTTGTTAGCATAAATATATAAATAAATAGGAAATCGAACGAATAATATTTCGATTTTTTCCGGATAGATAGTGCGTGACGAGACGTCGTCTGATCGGAGAATTTTTGCCATAATTTTCCGATGCGATAAAATTGGGAGTAGAATCCGGTCGCGGACTTTGTTACGACTGGTTTTATGACCGGCGAAAGCCGGGAGCGGCGGGCCCGTTCCTGCTCGCATGTTATGAAAAAACAGCTATCTTTGTCGCTTGTCCGTGCCGTTGCAGCAGCGGAGATAGACCATGGAGGATTTCTGTTCATACGTCGGTCAGGCGATCGATCTTTTCCGCTACGATCCGCGTAGCCCGATGCTTTTTTCGAGCGGCTTGTTCCTGTTCGTTTTTCTCGGGTTCTCGCTGATCTACGGCTTGCTGAAACGGCGTCTCACGCTGCGGATCGTCTATGTCACGCTGTTCTCGCTCTATTTCTACTACAAGACGAGCGGGCTGTTCTTCCTGCTGCTCGTCGGGCTGTCGCTGTCGGACTTCGCGATCGGAAGGCTGATGCACCGCTCCCGGCGTTCCGGAGCGCGAAAGAGCCTGCTCGTGCTGAGCCTGCTGATCAATCTGGGCCTGCTGTGCTATTTCAAGTATGCCGACCTGATCGTCTCGGCCGTAGCCGGGTTGATCGACCGGACGCTGACGCTGCCGGACATTTTCCTGCCCGTCGGCATCTCGTTCTTCACGTTCCAGTCGATGAGCTACGTGATCGACCTGTACCGCCGGCAGATCGAGCCCGTGCGGCGCTGGATCGACTACCTGTTCTACCTGTCGTTCTTTCCGCAGCTCGTGGCGGGTCCGATCGTCCGGGCCCGGGACTTTCTGCCGCAGATTTACCGGAATCCCGTTTTCGTTTCGCGCGACATGTTCGGACGCGGAGTCTTTCTGATCCTGTCGGGCCTGTTCAAGAAAGCGATCATCTCGGACTATATCAGCCTGAACTTCGTCGACCGGGTATTCGACAACCCCATGTTGTACAGCGGCTTCGAGAACCTGATGGGGGTTTACGGGTACGCCCTGCAGATTTACTGCGACTTCTCGGGATACTCCGATATGGCGATCGGGCTGGCCCTGCTGCTCGGCTTCCGGTTCCCGGTCAACTTCGATTCGCCCTACCAGTCGGCTACGATCACCGAGTTCTGGCGGCGCTGGCATATCTCGCTGTCGAGCTGGCTGAAGGACTACCTTTACATTTCGCTGGGCGGGAACCGCAAGGGGCGCGCGAGGACGTATGCGAACCTGATGCTGACGATGCTGTTGGGCGGGCTGTGGCACGGAGCGGCCGTCCGATTCATCC
>OLGF01002375.1_pt1 | contig 17578 bp, 20 predicted proteins | sample 1604971 | NCBI WGS metagenome assembly OLGF01 (sample SAMEA3888902, study PRJEB22519) | human gut metagenome | biome: human gut; feature: human-associated habitat; material: faeces | place: Denmark | collected 2011 | reverse complement strand
AGAGCATACCCGAGAGTTTGCCGCGTACATCGGCAGCAAACAGTCAGCGGAGATCCGGAAAGAGGTGCGCAGGCTGGACCGGGAAGTGACCGCTATGAAAAAGCGGAGCAAGGAGCTGGACAGCATTTTCAAACGTCTCTATGAGGACTCGGTTCTGGGGCGCATCACAGCGGAGCAGTTCCAGACGCTCTCCGGCAGCTACACTCAGGAGATGGAAGTATTGAATAAGACCATCCCGGAAAAGGAAGATGCCATCCGAAAGCTGCGGGAGCAGGTGTCCGGCACAGACCACTTTATCTCCCTGGCAAAGCGGTACACGGACATCCAGGAGTTGACTCCAGAGTTGCTGAGGCTGTTCATCCAAAAGATCGTGGTTCACGAAAAGAATGTAAAGTGGAGCAAACACGCGCCGCAGACGGTGGAGATCCACTACAACGACATTGGGTATGTGGCACTCACTCCGTCAGAAGATCAGTCCACCAAGGGTGCGTGAGATAAAAAGAAGTCCCCGGCAGATACTGCCGAAGCAATATCTGCCGGGGTTTCAGACACCTACAAAGTTACCCTTGTCAGGGGGCACCCGACAGCGCCAAAGCGGAAGATAAGACTTTTTTTGTTTGTTCATGGAATTTTTCGTGGAGCCAGGGCCCTTTTCCCGGCCCCTTACTCCTCCAGCGTGGCTTTCAGCGCCTCTACGGTGCGGCGCAGTTCCTCCAGATTGGCAAGGCAGGTCTCCAGCTTTTTCCGGGCGGCAGCCTTGTTTTCCTCGGTAGAGAGATCCAGCGTCCGCATCTGGGCGGTGGAGCGCCGGATGGACCGGCCGAAGGAGTCCACTGTCCGCAGGGGGTTGGCGGAGGCCTTTTCCCGGGGGGGTGTCACGGGCAGCTCCGCGGCTTTTGCATAGGCGATGGCCCGATGCACCAGGGCGGGGAAGTCCTCCTGATTTTCGGCCTTGGAGACGAACTCCTCCACGATGGGGTAGAGGTACTGGTTCTTTTTCCGAGCCAGTTCATAGGCGTCCGTCATCGTCATCTTGCCGCTCTCCGCCCAGGCGGTGAGGGTCTCGTCCAGATTCAGCAGGTCCAGATACCGTTCCACCGTGGCCCGGCTCAGGTCCGACTGCTCCGCCATCAGGTCCGACTGCTCCTTGACGTTTTCCGGCAGCCGCCCTTCCTGCGCGAGGATGTCCCGCAGCGTTTCCAGCTGGCGGGCCATGTCAAAGGGAGTGATGTTCCGGCGGTGAATGTTGGCGCCCATCAGGGCCCGCAGTTCTGTCAGCTTGTCCGGATAGTGGCGTACTTTGCAGGGGACCGTGGCCTTGCCCAGCTTCCGGGCCATATGGACCCGGCGGTGTCCGCTGATGATGCGCCAGCGGCCCTCTGTCTCCGACGGCGTTACCACAATGTCCTCCAAAAAGCCGTCCGTCTCTACAGAGGCCATGGTGGAGGTGAACTGCTCGTCCTCCGCCATGGAAAAGCGGTTCATGGGGTTATCGTCCAGGGCGTCCACCGGAAGCTGGCGGGTGAACTCCCCGTTCACCGCACTGGCGTTGGTGGTGGTTTTCTGCAGGGTGGAGAAAATGGATGGATTCTTCTTGGCCATGGGATCAGCCCTCCATTCTTTGGAGCATTTCGCCCGTCAGGGCGGCATAATCCTCCGTAGCGGTGCAGCGGGGGGAGAAGAAGCACAGAGGCTGCATGGCGATGGGCGCCTTCTTCACGTCGATGTTCTTGCGGATATAGGTCCGGAAGGCCAGCTCCGGCAGCATTCGGGGGAGATTTTCGATCATCTCCCGGTCCAGCCCTGCGCCGGTCTCCACAGCGGTCATAAAGATGCCCAGTACCCGGATGTCCGGATTGGCGATCTCCCGCACGGACTGTACCGTCTCCAGCATGACATCGTAGCCCTCGATAGAGTTCTTGTCCACTTTGATGGGGATAAGGACGTACTGCACGGCTACCAGCACATTGATATTGAAGAGACTCTCCAGGGAGGGGGAGCAGTCGAAGAACACAAAGTCATATGTATCCGGGATCTGGGGCAGCAGGCGGCGCAGCGTGGTATCCCGGCCGAAGGTCATTTCCTGCATGAAAGCCAGTGCCGGTGCCAGCAGACTTCCTCCCCGGATGAGATCCAGTCCCTCGATGGAGGTATGACAGATGGTATCTGCAACCGTGGCGTTTTTGCTGACGATCACGTCTGTCAGCGTAGCGGCGGGAACCTCGGTGAGCTGAAGGTTGCTGGTGGCGTTGCCCTGGGTGTCCATATCGATGAGAAGCACCCGCTTGCCCCGGCGTACCAGCTCTCCCGCCAGATTGATGGCGGAGGTGGTCTTACCGGTACCGCCCTTCTGGTTCATCACGGCGATGGTCTTCATGCCTGCTCGCCCTCCTTCTTTTCCAGCGATTCAATGCTGGCTACCTGCTCCAGCACGATGTCCAGAATCAACTGGGACATGGACATGTGCAGCTTGGCGGCTGCCATTTTGATGCGGGCCCGCTCGTCCTCCGTGGCGTACACCAGGAGTTTCACCTTCTTTTCGGATTCCATCGACGTCCTTCCTCCTTTTTTGACATCATGACATCTTTCATTAAAAATGATTATGACATTATAATGTCATTTGGTCAAGGGGAAATTAAGAAAATGATGTCGTTTCCCTCTGCCGCAATCAAAAAGGGCGGAGCCCTGAAACGAGCTCCGCCGAAGATTAGCCGCATTACCGCGAGGTGACGTTATTTCTAAAAGGGAAGCAGTGCAGACAGAGCGGTGCAGGCAGAGTGTGCGCTGGTATACATTTCCTGGGATCAATTCCCGGCTTTCATCCTTTCTCGGCATTAAAACTACCCCATACTTGGTTCGTTTCTTATTGTCGCAAGCATCGCGCAAAGATATCTTTTGCGCGCTTGCTGGGGAAAATCCCCTGGCCCCATATGCCGCCAGGGGGCGGAACTTCTTGGCAAGATGACCGAAAAGTTTGCTGTGTGAATTTCATGCCGAAAATGACGAAACCGGACTGTCAACCCGACAGTCCGGTTTCACATTTATCCTCGAATAAGGCCGAGAACTTTTCTGACCAGCGACACCACCCAGCTCAGAATGGAAACACCGAAAAGAACATAAAAGATTACCTGCTGGAGCAGTGGCCGTATCTGGTTCGCTATCTGGAGGACGGCAGATTGGAGCGGAGCAATAACCGCGCGGAGCGCAGCATAAAGCCCTTTGTGATGGGCCGAAGAACTGGCTGTTTGCCAATACGCCCGCCGGTGCGCAGGCCAGTGCTGTAATCTTTAGTCTCATTGAAACGGCAAAAGAGAACGGGCTGTCCCTTGCTCATATTTGACGATTACCCCCAAATAGCATTAGGAGGAAAATAAAAGTGTTATCCGGAGCCCCATCCCCCAGAGCCTCCACTAGATATTTACTATGCATTTATGATCCTATGGATTTGGGCATTGACAAGCTGGCTCAAACGTTCCAAACGGCATTCTGAGGCGGAGATTCGGTTATGCTGCTGAAAGTGGAACCCTACCAGAGATTTCAAATCATCACGGATCTCTGGTGTCAACAGCCCCTGTGCGTTTAAAATGAAGTCTGTACCAAGTTGGGGCCGGCACTTCTTCAAATACCACTCCGGATTGGATATCTGTTCGTCATCCAACTCCGGGAACAAACTGCGGTTGTTGTCAAAAACGGGAGCCATACCAAGAATATCCATAGTGTCTGTATCAAACAGAACGCCGAAATTGCCGTAATGGCGGTCCGGGTTCAAGGTCAGCGCATCCAGTACACACATCCGGCGGAAGCTATCTCCACTGTTGATGGAGTTAAAACAATCCAGCAGGGCTGGAATGGTTCGCTCCTGTCCGCGGAAGACGGAACTGGCTTTTGCGAGGCCGACGTGTTCAGATGTGAACAGCTTACATTTGCTAATCAGTTTTCCGTGGTGGAAGTCCAGATCGTAGGACACAGAATGGGGGCAAATGATGGCTGCAATCTGGGCTGCCAGAAATTCAGAGAGCGGTTCGATTTCGTGAAGAGCGCTTCCGCTTTTATAAAGGTAGATGTCCGGACCTTCCCGCATCCAGCACTTGGCGTAATAACCATCCGTACCAAACTCTGGGGAAATCGATGACAAGTCAGACGCACTGATGGTACCATCAAAGGCGGCTTCACTGATGAGTTGGTCAAATTCATTTCGATAGAGGGAAACATCATTCCATGTTAAAGAAGATGAGGCTGGCTTGACCCAGAAGGTATCATTTAAAGAAAGCGCATGCGTCACTTTCAAAAAGCCTTCCAAATCATCGCAGCCATATCGTTCCAGCAATTCCTTGATGTGCCTGCGGTGTTTTGGGGCCTTCCGCTGTTCCAGAAAAGATGTCAGATTCATATAGCCGATAGGCCGGTAATTGACCAGCCAGGAGTCTTCGACAAATTCTGGTTCTCCAAACTCATTACGGGTACAGGCGAAAGAGAGCGCAGGAGTATTCTTGTTGAGAAGAATATAATGCGCTACTTTCTTCATTTGAACCACTCTATTCTCGCCATTATTTGTTCAAAAGCGCTTCGTCAATAATTCTATTGACAAATGCGTTGATCGACTCACCGTGTTTTGCGGCGTGCTGTCTGATAATTTCTTTTTTTCCTTTTGGCACACGAAGGTTAATTGTCTCAACTTTCTCCGTCAGCCATTTGTCTCGCGCTCTGCGCTGAGCCTCGGTTGGCGCCATAAGAATCACCTCAAGAAAAGTATAGTAGAGATTGACAAAATCTACTATATAGCAAAACCAACATATTTGCAACCGTATATATTGTGTAAAATGTCAATTGATATGTGCAACCGTATATAGTAAAATCATTGTAGAAAATAAAACAACGGCAGTGCAAGAGAGCGCCAACTCTCCTGCACCTGCGCAGGTGATACAAGCACCTACACAACGGACTTCGTCCGCACCGCAGAAATAGTATAACCTTTTCGACTAAGAAACACAAGGGGAAAACTGTTTCGGGGATTCGGATGGATTCGAGGTTTTTCGTCATTTCCGACACCGTGTAGGCTTCTGCCCTGCACGGTGTTTTGTTTTCCAAAATTTATAAGAAGGAGAAGCATCCATGGAAAACAAAGAGTTTCTAAATGTCAATGATGTGGCCGCTTATATGGACATTTCGGTTCCGATGGCCTACAAGATCATCCGCAGGCTCAACGATGAGCTGAAGGCTGCGGGGTACCTCACGGTATCCGGCCGCGTCAGCCGCAGCTACTTTGCGAGTAAGGTTCATGGTTTCCGCGCTTAGAAGGTGTTTCAGAAGAGTGAAATTGTCCGGGTTGACCAAGCAGGAATACCTTACCCGCCGTTGTCAGGAGCGTGAGATCACGGTCACCGGGAATCCTCGTGTATTTAAAGCTCTGAAATCCGAATTGGAGATTTTGACTGGAGAACTGCGTCGGATTGAAGCTGGTGGAACAGCAGACTGTGAACTGCTCGAGACGATTCGCTTTGTCAGTCAGGTACTGCTGGCGTTGAATCGAACTCAGAAGACAAACTGTAAGTGAAGGGGGATGAAATATGAATTTGATGCATGATTTACGTCGGCGGGAGGACCTCAGCCAGCAGGAACTGGCCAAGGCCACCCACCTCACCGCCAATGACATTTCCCGCTGCGAGCACCATGCCCGGGTGGGAATGGATAAATTCATCACCCTCGCCGCCTATTTCCATGTCACGGTGGACGCGTTGGTAATGAATAACTATTCTACGGTATTTTCCAAAATGACCGCACCAGTGAAGCCCACCCATCGCAATTCCCTCCGCATGGAACGGATTTCTGCCCGCCGGTATGAACTGGGCCGTCTGGGGGAGGAGTGGGTTTTCCGGCAGGAAATCAGAAAGCTGGCAGGGACCCCCTATGCCAACGCCGTCAATCCCAATTATGCCAATGAACCCTCTGCCGGCTTTGATATTCGAAGCTATGACATGGATGGGGAACCCATCCTGATCGAGGTCAAAACCACCCGCGGGGACGCGGAGGAGCGGTTTGTGATGACAGAAGCAGAGTGCAGAAAAGCCGGAGAATGCCTGAAAGAAGGAATTCGATATGAGATTCACCGTGTTTTCCGCTACGGAACACCGCGGGCAGGCCGCGTGATCATCCCGGCGGAAGAACTATTTCGGGACTATAATTTCCGGGTCAGCGATTATATGGTACAGAGGAGGTGGAGTGCATGAACGGTGTGAAATACTATCGAATCAAGCGGGGATTGCGGCAGAAAGAACTGTGCCGCATGGCTGGCATTAGTCTGTTTACCCTCGTCCGCATGGAGCATGCGGACCGTGACAGTGTGGGAAAGCTGCTGGCAGAGCACTACCGCCGTGTCCGCATCGTGCTGGATGCGCCGGTGGATGAGCTGCTCCGGGAGGATCTGCCGGAGGTGGAGGAGGGCACCCACGTCCGCAATATGCGTCCCTCCGGCAGTGAGTGTGCTGACAACTGCCTGGCGGTTTACCGTCAGGCACACCACCTGACCCTGCGGGAAGTGGCGGCCATGCTGGGTGTGTCCCATGAGAGCGTCCGTCTGGCCTGCCGGGAGCGGCAGGCCCCGGCCGCATACATCGCCCGGTTGGCCGCACTGGAAAATATCTCGGAAACGGAATTTTATGAGAAGTATCGAAAGGAGGCGGCGTAAGCGTGGAGGAACTCCTCTATGAATTTGTGGACCTGATTCCGGACACTTATGCCTGCCCCTACATGGCCCGCATCGTTGGAGAGGACCCGGTGTTCCGCTTTCACCGCGCCTTTTTGCGGTACGAGGAGAGAACCCAGTGGTTTTTGTGGAGGGAGTACCTTTACCTTCTGCCCCGGGAGGGGGTGTATGAATGGTGTGTCAGGCGGTTTGACCAGCGCACCGGAAAGCTTTTGCGCCGGGAGCGGGAGTGGTTTGCGTTTTTTGACGGCGAATTCTATGCCATTCCATATTCTGAGGTGCTGTATACCGCATGGAACATTGATGCCCAGCTGGGGGCGGCCTGACGGCGCAGAGGAGGTGCCGGAATGACTGATTTGGACTACCGGATGATCGGCACACGCATCCGGGCGTACCGCCGGGAGCGGGGGCTGACGCAGGAGCAGCTGGCAGAGGATGCGGAGATCTCCGCCCCTTTCCTCAGCAACGTGGAGCGTGCTGTCAAAAAAGCCGGCCTGTCGGTTTTGCTGCGGATCGCCGAGGCCCTTGGGGTTCCGCTGGATGTGATGTTATTTGGAGAGCGGGAGGCAGGTCCTGCCGATGGGGACGATGATTTTCAGACGCTGCTGCAGGACTGCTCCGTCTACGAGAGGCGTGTCCTTTTGGAGGTGGCGGGAGCGGTCAAGGCGAGCCTGCGGAAAAACAGAAATGCCGCGTAATTGCAGGAAAGCTGGTGCCCGATTGGGCACCAGCTTTTTCTCTGACCTTAAAATCCGAAGATTTCTTTCCGCAATTCCAGATTCCCCAGCACCGCCAGATACCGGCGGAGCTTTTGCGCGCCGTCAGCGTCCTGCGCTGTCAAATACCGCTCTTTCAGGTTTCCCAGAAGACGCACGGCCGCCCACGTTCCGGGGTCATCGGCATGGGCAAGGAAATCATAAAACATCTCCTGAAACGGAACCACATTCGGAAATGATTTTTCGACGGCGGCCAGCGTTTCCACCAGAAAGCGTGGGAACGCTTTGGGGTTCGGCGTTTCATTCGAGGTCAAGCTGTCGAGTTCCGCCTTTAATTGCCCAAGCCAGCGGCACATTTCTTCGGAGAACTGCACATCACCGTCCGGCCTCCACCACCACGCCCGGTCATCATCGGAACAGCGCAGAAATGCGGAAGTGCTCAGTTTCGCTATCGGCTCCAGAGGCGTGAGGTTTTCCGGTGTCTCCGGGCGACATGGAATCAGCGGTTCCAGCTCCGCCCAGAGTTCCCAGAAGTCCAGCTGAAAGCGGTCTGCTATGTATTTTACAGAGAACTCCGGGGTCATGTTTGCCGACAGGATTGAAAAATTTTTATAGGGTTCCTGCCCGTCCAAATCCTGAACAGTGATTTTCCCGGTGAGAATATCTTTGAGCATGGACAGCTTTTCCTCTGGGGGTTGGCCATCCAGTTCCACGATTTCCTGTATGCTGTTTTTCAGCGCGGAAAGAAAGAGGGAAAGGGGAAGCGTTCCACCCGCGTCTGGCTGTTCGTTCTCCGCTTCACCAACAAACCGCTCGAATAGGTCCGGTCTGGCAACCGCCAGATATTTGAGCAGACCGCGGTGGGAAACGGATTCCAACCGGGAGAGAGGGAGCAGCCGCAGCAGGTCATCACTCCGGCGGTAATCCGGGAGGAGTCTGTAAATCTTCCAGAGATCAAGGACGCGGGCGTTGGTATAAGCCTCATCGAACAGGTAGTTCAGCCAGCCAAGGACGCTCTGCGCATCGTAGACATGTCCATCCTCCTCGGAGATCCGGAAGGATTCATCGTAAAATTCCAGCAGCACATAGACGGCGCGGCAGACCAGATTGAACTGCCGGGTGCCCACCTTGTTGGTGACGAAACAGCCGTTTTCCGGGTGGTAGCCGGCGGTTTCCCAGCAGTCATTTTCAAAATAGTTGTAACAGAAACAGACAGAATTGCTGTCCATATCGACTTCCGGCCTGCGGAGCAGGACGAGGCGGCGGCCGTACAGGGATACCTCATCAATGTCCATCATGCCGCCCGCATCCAGAATTCTCAGCACGTGCTGTGTACATTCTTCCAACTTGCTTTCCGGGATGCCGGTTCCGCCGTAATCGCCTAAAAAGGTTCCCATGGCTGCCTCCTGTGTTCAGTAGTCAGATGTTAGAGATGCTGACATGTCTTTCTTTTATAATAAGGATTCAGGGCAGCAAAAACCATGCCCCAGAGGATAAGTCCCTTTCCTTCGGGATATGGGGAGGAATGTATTATTAATGAACAGGAGCATTTGTTTGCTGATCGGTATGTACTCCGGCAAAATCCATGATATGGTTTCCGGCAACGCCTCCAATCAGTTCCTTCCCAATGCCAATACAACACGGGCGCAGGCCGCTGTGCTGCTCTATAACCTGATGGCCCGATAATGAGATGAACTGCCGCGGTTTAAGCTGCGGCAGTTTTTATAAAGCCCTGTCTCTCAACTATGTGGATCTGATTTTCAAAGAAACCCAAGGATTTTGAACATATTTAACACAAAACCTATTATATAGCGGTGGTCAGCGCAATCTTCGATTATCCTGCCACAATCTCTGACCAGTTCCCACATTAAAGAATTGGTCTCATTCCTCGTATGGGATTTTGAAATAGGTCAACACCTGCTTAAAGCGATCCTGAGCGGTAAGGCAGGTATCAGTCAGATATCCGTTCTCTGTCCCCCAATGCTGAAGACCACGATAGTAGAACACCTTCAAATCATCGGAGATAATAAACGGGACGATGTTGTTCCGCAGGCACTCCTTAAACATCAGCAGCCGCCCCACGCGGCCATTGCCGTCCTGAAAGGGGTGGATGCGTTCAAAGCGCACATGGAAATCCAGAATTTCGGCCAGAGTTTTGCTGGTGCTTTTATTATAGGAATCCAACAGCTTTCGCATCTCCGCAGCTACCTGTTCGGGCTCCGCAGTACCTTGTCCGCCCACTTCATTGGGGAGTTTCTTGTAATCTCCCACCGCAAACCAAGCTTTGCGGCTGTCACTGGTGCCAGACTTCAGAACGGCGTGGAGCTGTTTGATGAACCGCTCACTGATCTGAGTTTTGGCACTATCGATGACCATGTCGATGCAGCGGAAGTGATTGGCCGTCTCTACTACGTCGTCCACATCCACTGCCGAGTCAGTGATGCCGATGGTATTGGTTTCAAAAATATAGCGGGTCTGGTCGTGGGTCAGACGGCTGCCTTCGATGTGGTTGGAATTATAGGTCAAGTCAATCTGCACCTTGTGGTAGATTCCGCCGGAGAGCTTGCTCTCCTGTTCACGGCGCAGATATTCCAGAAGTGTGGTCGGCGCTTTACGCACCTTAGGAATCCGGTCAGGCTTCTCTGCTGTATCTGGGATATTCCAGGTCTTACCGGTCAGAAACGCATCTGGCACTCTGCCCTGGGCGCAGTAGTTTCGCACCGTTCTTTCTGATAGGCCCCACTTCTCTGCTATCTGGGCAACAGACAAGTATTTCATGATCAGCACTTCCTCTCTGAAGATATTATATGCCGGTATCGGCAATTTATCAATCACATTATCCTTGCAGTTCATTTTATTTTTTGCCGATAAAGGAAACGATGTATTCTCCAAACTTGTGCGAAAATATCTCACATAAAAGTGGTAGCTTTTCTCTTCCCGTAAACAGGACATTAACTCTGCAATATCAAGAAAGCCGAAGGGTAAGCCAAAATGACTTACCCTTCGGTAGATTTTTTATGTACAAGGATTTAAAACAATTTTTGCCTGCTTAAAACAGTTTCGCAGACGCGCTCCGTAATAATACCGCGGTCTCGACTTGGGTAATAAAGGAGCAGTGGCTGGAGCATCTCAATTAGTTCGTTGGATGTAAACCGTTGGATATGCAATTGCTGACCGTAAAGGCCTTGAATCGCTTTGACCTGACGGTTGAAGGTAGTATTGAACGGCCTTGCGCGAAGAGCGGATGCCAAAGCTCTTGGAGCAATGTCCATTCGGGAGATTTGCGTGTTAGACAGCAGGCCAGCTCCTTGGTCGAAGATGGGACAGTAATCAAACGTGCCTTTTTGCTCAATTACGGCGATATTGTTCAAATGACGGTCATCATTTAATATTAAAGAGTCAATTTCAAAAAGAATGGTAAGATATTGCGGAAATGCTTTCAGACCAGTTATATCCGTGGTGGCCTCAGCCAGATATGCAATTCGCTTTTTATCGCTGGGAAGACGTTCCAAAGTGGTTTTTAGGGAAGTGCCAAGATATTGTTTAAACAGATGGGCCAATGTTACGATGGATTGTCCAGGCTGCAGGAAGTTCTCACTGCTGCAGCCGATGCGTTCCCGTCCGTGAACTTTCAGACGTTCCATTTTGTAGCGGGTAAAGCGAAATGGCGTGTCAGTTTCCAGATTGCTGCGAGCCAAAAGTAAAGAGGTAAAAGTCTCTGCCAATGATTCATAGCCAAATTGGTCAAGTTTATACCAACGGCCATCATCCAACCATTTTTCCTGGTTCCCTTTGGAAGAGGTTTCCGCCACTTTTTGATCGGTCACCAGCTTGATGGTCATGTTATCACCTCTACTTTCAGCCATTGCTGATCCTCCGCCATTCGGCCGGAGGTCTTTTTTATAATCTGCAACGGGTCATATGCGTCCAGCCCCAGGACTTCGAGGTATTCCCGCACACCGGCACGATCTCTGGGAATACAACGTTCTTCAAGAAAGTCTTGAAAATCATCCCAAGTCGGCAGCAGATTGTTTCCAAAAGCAGTTTTTACAACCTCGGAACTATAGTTCTCCACGCAAAGGGTTTGGTCCACGGTATCAGCGGCGATTTTTGAGCACAATGTCTCGCCATTAAAGTAGGACAGCAGGAGCAGCGCATGGCCCTCGTCGCTTTTTTCTTTCAGGAATTCCTCGATGTTCTGCTGTCTGGAAACAGAGATGGACTTCCCGTCAAAGGACAAAACGACCTGTCGATTCTCCGGGGTAATTCCAAGCTCTCTGACCCAGTTGGTAGGAATTGAGAGTTTGTAGGTACTTGAAGATTTGGCTGCTGTACCACCCGGAGACTGAATAATGATGTTTCCAATGCGGTTTTCCACGGGCACACCTCCTTCTATTTGCGTATTATAATATATTCGTTACGAATTATCAATAATAAAATCGAAGCATAAAAGGTGATATTTTAAATAATAAGCCGATAATTACTGGAATAAAATTATGCAAAATGCCGATTTCCTGAATGAATCGTGTGCAGATTTGACGACTGAAGTGAAGAAGGGTATTATACCGGATACAATCAGTAGGAGTTAATGTGAAGGTTTTAAGGAGGCAAGGTATGATAATCGTTGCTCGGAATAGGGTGGGGGAAAAGACCTGTGCGTGGAATGCAACTGCAGGGGAACCGTATTCATGTATGGATTGCGGAGCCAAAATGCATGTGACGCGCAAAGAAGGACATGACTTTTTTGCTTGCTTTCCTGGAGAGCGCCACACAACTGCGCATTGTATAGAGCTATCAAGTCAGAATCGCCTGCATAGTACGAGGAGGTTCGACTGTGAAAGCTTTTTTGAGTATATTTTGGAAGATACAACCCAAAACAACGTCCATGGATATCATCCGGAGATGCGGCAGGCTGCTCAAGACCAGCAAAATGGAGCGCAAAATGCTCATGATGATTTGACTTTCACTTCGCTGAAGCAGATGTGGGATGAAGGTCTGATTTATCGTTCTGCGGCCATGCAACTGGGCAACCGTCGGTTGATCAGCGTGTTGGTCTCCAACAGAATGACGGTCGATTGGGAACATGATCATATTAATGGACCGCGTATAATTCAATGTCGCCCGGAGGGCTTCTTTCAGAACGAACGTAATAATATCATGTACTGCAAATGGATGAGGCGGGTTACGGAGGCTGACAAACCATTTTGGGAAGTCAAAAGGATTGCTTTAAATTTCGCTAGTCGAGCAGAATGTGAAAATGTCGTAAGGCAAATATTCGTTAAAAATAATAACGGAACCGGTGCTTGGAGGAGTAAGGTCAGGTGGATCCTTTTGGCGGCGAACTGGATAGATTATTATAAATGCGATTATCCTAACTGGGATTGCCGAAAAAAGTGCAGGGGTGATGCCAAGAGTTGTTTAAATTGTCGAGGGAAGTTGCAGGGGAATTTTGTAAATCCAAGACAAATTTATGTCCCTATGGATCCGTCAAATCTGACGGATCCCGGATCCTGTGTAAACACCGCAGAACGGTGAATATGAGCACAAGTTATTTGCAAGGGATGGCGGCTTGTCCACCATCCCTTGTTCAGCATATATGCACAGAATTGTGCATATGCCAAGGTGTTAGAGAAAGCCCTATTTGCCGGATTTCAGACGGAGGGCACCGAAAGTGCAAACTGGCTTACATGCCGCAAGCCGGTTTAACCTTGGATTGCATTGGCTACCGCATGTTTCGTGTGATAAACTTTTTTGTTTTGCCTGCTTTTTCAAAATATCGTGTGCGGCGGCAATGTCTCAAAATGATCACTTTGCAGAAAGGTAAATTTTTGCTGGCTACTTCCTGTTTTGATTTTTTATCTTAACTACACATTATTTTGGAGGTAGCTCCCAGTGCAGATAAGACCTGTTTGCAATGCCCGTTTCTTGACGATCCAAATGCCACTGGTTTTTGATTGAAATACAGTCGTTAGGCACATTGTCTGACAGACTGATCAGGATATCGTCTCCTGGTGTCACGCTCTCCACAAACAGTTGCACTTGAGCCCCATGTGCCAGGATACTATCCGGCAGCAGGATGCGATGTCGACACACATTTGTGATGCTGATATCTGTGGTAAGATCCGCAACGGTGTTCCATCCGCCGTGGAGCTCCGGATCGATCATCCGCTGATCCATCTTTCTCATGATTTCAACCATTTTGCTTTCCGCATAGGCATCACCTGATGCAATGCCAGCTTCGTGCCCCATCAGGCTTCGGATTTCCTGATCGCTCAGTGATGTCATGGCGTAGAGCCTTGTGCAGAAGTTACGCCGGAGGATGTAGGTGGTTACGGACTGCTCCGCCGTAGCGGCATCAGCGTCTGTATCTGACACTGACACTGTCCCCGAGTAGAGTTCCAGCGCTGCCGCATCCAAACTGTCTGCATCCATGATTGTTTCCAGCACTCGACCCGCAAAAATAGCCATCTCGGTAGCAGTACAAGGCCGAGTAAAATCGTTGCCCATGCAAATGATCGGGTAGCTGTCGATATCACTTTCTCCAGTGACTTGCCGGATCTGTTCGGCCCTTTTATCGAGCAAATGCTGCAATTCATAGGCTATCGGAAGGCGACGGTGTGAATATTTGTTTTTCATTCTTTTGCGCGTTTTCCCTGATGCATCCGCGGTGCCCGACAGAATTAAGCAACTTCGCTCGGGCACACTATCGAAGCCGTGGATATCACCATATTTCACGCCTCGACCTTCAGCAGGCCGTGCTCCAGCAAACAGGTAGATGGCCAAGCCGATCCAGCGCCCATCAGTGGTATAGTTCTCTTTGATCATGCCCCATAATTGCTGTTCCTGTGATCGGGTCAGTGACCTGCGCACAGGGTTGGTAGCGGCCATTTTTTGCAATTGATGCCGGAGATCATTAGCGGAACATGTGAAGTCCTCATTATTTTTGGCGTACAGCAATCGCCAAGGCGGACGATGTAGTGGATTGCAGCAGATCGCACGTGACTCGGCGAACATATAAATATCCGTCATAATCGTAAGTCGCGTCCGAAGTGTACTTTTGGAGTACGGCTTCCAGCCTCCCTGCACAGAATATGCGTCAACGGAGACAGCTGCATCCCAACAATCATACGGCATCATTTTGGCTGCGGGCTTTTGTGACAGAGCCTCTTGAATCACAGCGAGTGTAGTCGTATAGTTACGGATCGTAGCTGCCGAACTCCGAAAATTGCGAAATTTGGCAATATCGTCTGCATACCGCGCCCACAACTCCAGAATTGTACAATCAGCATCTTCTTTGTCCGGCTGAGGCAGCCACTGCAACGGATTACCTTTGTCAGAATCATATAACATCGTTACACCTCCTAATTCTAATGTGGTCGTCAATCCCATATGCCGCCGCCAAGTCGATGATAACATTATGCCACTCAGCCGGGATATTTATGATCAGATCCGCTTTTGTGAGTTTGCTAGAGACGGCACTGAGCATTACGGCCGTCGATGATTCCAGCACGGGCATATGGTGTCCGATGCTGTTCAGCCACACGTCTTGTACAGTAGCCATTCCAGCCAGTTCTGCCGGATCGCTGAACGCCACATAGTAGCGAGCATCCGTGTGCTGTGGTGGACTGCCACACTGGTAGCGCAGTTCTTCTTCTCGCAGCCCGTATCGGGCAAGGTTATGTTGCATTGTGCGGCGGAGGTAGTCTGTAACCGAGCGATGGGAGTTCCCTCTGCATGCGATTGTTGTGAACTTTTTATTGATCCATAGCTCTAGCGATTCGGAGGACAAATGCCGTTTCGAGTTTCGGGGATCCGATAACAAGTAATCAGTACTGGCCGAATCGACTTTGAGGGTCGACAGCAGCGAGGAGAGCAGTCGTCCGGCTGGGATAGTACGCAGTTGATGAGGATCGGAAATATCGCAAATGACATTGCGGACTTTCCGCTGTCGCTTTGCTCCGCGTCGGCTGTCTTCGGCGGGAATCAGGATATGTCTTACACGGATTGCCCAGACATCGGGATAGTCGTCCAATGGTGATATATCTCCCCATTTCAACGCTCCTATTTCTTCGGGTTCCAGTGGGGTGAGGAGACATAGCAGGACGGCCAGATACCGATGATCATCTTTGGCGTGGATCAGGCAAGTGCTGATGATATCCGCACACTGCTTATCACTCAGGATGGGTAGATCACGTATTTCGCGATCCCGATGGTTCTCGGCGTATTGGCCTTTCCGCCCACTAAAGTGGTATCTAACCCACATATCCGGATCGGGCACAATGGGAGCCAATGTGGAGCGAAACAGATGCCTCAGGACTGTCAGGCAAATATCCGCTCGTGACGGAGCCATATCCATCAAATCTTTTGCGCAATTGACTGGTGTAATCTCCGCGACAGATTTTTCACCCCACAGAGTGACCATCTGCTCCATGGCCCGTGCAAATTTAATCTGTCGATCCCGGCCTACAGATTGCAGTCGGAGCCATGTATCCAATGCGTAAGGGCCGGCGATTCCCCACGCCAAATCGGGACTGTACATTTCAGGGCATGCATCACAGATCGCGCGAAAAAAACTGCGGCGGAACAAGGCATTTGAAATCATTCCGTGGAGCAAATCCGCAGGTATAGCGTTGCTTTTCGTCAAAGTGATATCTTTATCCACGGCATAATCTCGTTCTAATATAATTTTCCCGGGCATGTCTGGATTTGCATGCTCCTTGCGTAAGCTAATCCGGATGCGGTACAGCATACCGGCCCGATATATCCCATGGTACCACAGTGTCAAGCCATAGTACTCACATCTTTTTGGCGATTCCCGCTGCGTATCAGTCGCGCTCCCTTCTATTTGCAATTTTTTAAACAAAGAAGTCTGCTTCCTGATGGTGGAAGCAGACTTCTTGAATCGTTAAAATAATACCAGCAAACAAAAATTCACGCAAATTTTTGTAGCACAAGTTCATTTGTGTTGTGATTGGGAGGGGCTGGATATTTAAATATGCGAATAATAATTGAAAAAATAGCGGTTATCTTGCGTAAAACTTTAGAATAACTGCACTTTTTATTGACTTAAAATTATACTAAGCAAAAGTGTAAAATTAATAATATCTGATCCAATACTTTGTCAATTTATCATGTGAAAGAGTGGGGCGAGCAAGTGTTTTTGAACGTGCCGATTTAACCAACTGGGTTAAGATACTTGGAAAACCACATGTAAACAATTATGAATAAGGCAGGCTTGTTTCCGTAAAACAAGTCTTGCCTTATTTTATAAGGACTAATTTTGAACGTGGAGCTGAACTCAGGCACTCCAACCGCTCATCTGAAAACGGAAATCTCATCAGATTTTCCAGATTGATGCGAGTCCTCAGGTGTCAAGTGACCCCTTTGTATTCAAAACAAGTCTGTACCTACGTTTCTTCAACACTCGCTGGATCAGACAACTGCTCACCATCCAGTTTCGGGAACAGAATTTGGCTGCTGTCAAAACACCGGAGCCATGCCGAGAACTGTTCATGGTGTCGTATCGAACAAGCTCAGAGTTTCGTAATGTCCGGTTAGGATAGGTCAGTGCATCCCGAGCCATATATTCTGCGACCGCCCTCCACCGTTAATGGATCCAAGTATTCCCAGCAGAGTCGGATCGTTCTCTCCCCGGCAGCAAAAATGAGCTGCTTAGCAAACCTAGCATCTCTGAGGTAACAGCCTGCAAAATTTACTGATCAGCTTTCCGTGATGGAGGTCCAGATCGTAGGGAACGAAATGAGGACGAACAGCAGGCGATCTGCGCCCCACAGAAACTCCGAAAGCAATTAATTTTAAATGGTGCTCCCGCTTTTATAAAGAATAATGTTGAACCCCTAGCACTTGGCGTAGTAACCATCTGTTCCCAAATTCCCAGCGATAAAGCCCCACTCTAAAAATAATGTGCCTTACCCATAAAAATTGCTGCGACAGAGGGCACCTGCTCCTGTATGATAAATTTTTGAAGCGGTCTTCAGTTTGCTCTGGTTCTGCACTTTCTATTGTCGAATGGATAAGAGGAAAATGAATAACTTTGTCTAAAAACTGGGCATCATAAGGGCCCAAAAACTACTATCTCGAGAAATACACCTTATTTGCTGTCTATGAGCGGTTTTTAGAGCAAAATAAGGTGTATAAT
>OLGF01002365.1_pt1 | contig 17613 bp, 17 predicted proteins | sample 1604971 | NCBI WGS metagenome assembly OLGF01 (sample SAMEA3888902, study PRJEB22519) | human gut metagenome | biome: human gut; feature: human-associated habitat; material: faeces | place: Denmark | collected 2011 | reverse complement strand
CGAGCTGCTGCTGCCCTTTTTGCCAAAATACACGCCGACGAACACCATCGCGACGAGATAGAGAACGATGGTCACTACAATAATGATCTGTGCGCTTGTCATGTGATTTTCTCCTTCAGCTTTCGTTAAGACCTGCACAATATAGCACAAAAGAAAGCAGACGTAAATACAGAACGCCGTACAGAATAATTCCTGTACGGCACTGCAAAATTCTGAATTTTTGATTGATTTTACTGCATTTTCTGCAAGACGATTTAGTAGACTGTTTTTGAAACGAATTTTATTTTTTGCGAAAGCCGTCTAAAAAGAGCGGCATCATCTCGCGCGCATACTGCACAAGCGAATATTCCCCGCCCGAAAGGCACCAGTCATACATCAGCCCGCGCTCGAACATCGCGTAGGCCTTGACGATCTCGCTCACGGTACGCGTGTCGGTCAGCTCCTCGCGCTCCTGCCCCTGAGAGACGATTTGGCGCAAAAGACGATAGTACGTGCGTTTGCGGTCGAGCAGGTGCTTTTCTCCCTTGGTCACGAGCTGGGAGGAAAAAAGCCGCGCCAGAAGCTCGATGGAGACCGTGTTCTCGATCGTCGTGAACAGCTCCTGATTGAGCCAGCATAAGAGCTCGATGCAGTCCATCTCGTCGTGGGGCTGCTGCATCAGCTCCTCATACCGCTCGTCAAACAGCACCGAGAGGGACGAGAGCAGCGCGTCCTTGCCGTCAAAATAGTGGTAGAACGAGCCCTTCGACGTCTCCGACTCGAAGATGATCTCCTCCACCGTCGTCTCCTCATAGCCCTGCTCGTAAAAGAGCTTCCACGCCGCCGAGACGATGCGCGCCTTGGTGTTGCGGCTCGATTTTTTTGCCATGTGCTCCCCTCCCCTGTTTTTATTGATTGTATCACAGTGCGTTGCCCGCTGCCAAGCGTTTTGCGCTCACCCAAGGTTTTTCCGCAGGAATGTGCGAGCATTTTCAAAGAAAATGCCGTCCGCGTCCTGCTGCGATACGCCGCGCGAAAGCAGATACTCGTAAAAATCCGCCGCCTTCTCCGGCGAATCAAGGCACGGCGGCAGCACCGCGCCGTCGAAGTCCGAGCCGAGGGCGAGGTTTTTGCGCGCGCCGAGGTCGAAAAAGTGCGCCACATGGCGATAGACGTCGTCTAAGCTCCTGACCGCTCCCCCGTCGCGCAGGAATGGCCCGTAGTAGTTGAGGCCGATCAGGCAGCCGCGGCGCACCATCTCCTTGATCTGCACGTCCGTCAGGTTGCGCTTGTGCGCGCAAATTGCGCGGGCGTTGGAGTGCGTGGCGAGAAACGGCCTTTCCGCCGTCTCGAACACGTCCGCGAGCCCCGCGTCGTTCAGGTGCGAGACGTCGATCAAAATGCCGCAGCGCTCCATTTCGCGCACGGCGGCGCGGCCAAAGTCCGTCAGGCCGCGGTCCGTCACATTGCCCGAGCCGAGCTCGTTTTCCCCATTCCACGTCAGCGTCACGGCGCAGACGCCCTGACGCTTCGTCTTCCCGATGCGCGACAGGTCGCCAGCAAACGCGCTGCCGTTTTCCACGCTCAGAAAGGCCGCGGTCTTCCCCGCCGCCCACGCGCGCTCCATATCGGCAACATTGCGGCAGGGCGACACACGATCTGCGAATTTTCGCATCTGGCGGTCGAAATTCGCGCAGGCGTCATCAAAAAAGCGGATGGCCTTCTCCCCGCGCAGCTCATCGGGCACGAACACGGCGAAAAACTGCGCCCAGTGGATGTCCTTCGGAATACTTGTGAGCGACAGCGTGCGCGCGGGATCGTCGAGTGTGTCGATGATGTTCGATCCTGCGTACATGCAGTCGGTCAACGTGTCGCAGTGGAGGTCGATGAGGGCGTAAGGGCGCATGCGGGCACTTCCTTTTCAAAAAAGATCACGCTGCATTATACGCTCTTTCCGCCCGTTTCTCAACCGGCAAAGTTTAAGGAATTCTGAGGATTCTTAGCGTGCTCTTTACAAAGGCGCGGCAATACTGATATACTGGGCATCGAAAGGGGCGAAACGCCATGGACAATATTTCCCAGATCATCTCCCGCTCGATCGGTGGCTACAGCATCGGCAGCATCCTTTCCGCGCTGCTGACGTTCCTCATCTGCCTGATCGTCGTGCGGCTCGTGCTCAAGCTCTGTTCGCGGCTGCTCTCGCGCGCGAACCGCCTGAACGAGCGGCTGCAAAAGGTCATCCTCACGAGCCTCAAAACGCTTCTGTATCTGCTTACCATCATCATCACAGCCGAGGCGCTCGGCATCAACACCTCGTCGCTCACCGCCATCATGTCGGTGCTGACGTTGGGCGTCACGCTGGCCGCCGAGGACATTCTCGGCAACGTCGCCGGCGGACTCGTCATTCTCTTCTCGCATCCGTTCTCGCTCGGCGACGAGATTGAAGTCGGCGGCACGACCGGCACGGTGCGTGAAATTTCACTGACGCACACGAAGATTGAAACGCCGGACGGACAGATCGTGCTCCAGCCCAACCGCGAAATGTCCAGCTCGAAGATCATCAACTTCACCGTCCTGGGCCGCCGCCGCATCGTCTACAAGGTCACAGCATCCTACGACGCGCCGACGGACGAGGTGAAGCAGGCCTGCATGGACGCCGTTCTCGCCTTCCCCGCCGTGCTGAAAGAACCCACGCCGACGGTGTATCTCTCGAATTACGGTGCCAGCTCCATCGAATACACCATCCGCTGCTGGACGGCGGCAGACGCCTACTGGGACACTTATTTTAAGATGTACGAGCGCCTGCGCAACACCTTTGCAAAGCACAACGTTGAGATGACCTACGATCATCTGAACATCCACGTCGTGCCGGAGAAACAGAATGAAAATTAAAGTCGTCGATATGACATATGAACAGGCGCTCGCCCAGCCGCCGCAGGTGCACAAAAAGCCGAAAAAGCCGTCGTTCCTGTTCCGGACGGTTCTGCGCGTGGCCTCCGCGCCCGACCTTCTGGCGACGCATTTTCACTGCGAGAAGATCGGCATGGAGCAGATCAAAAGCGATGAGCCCTGCCTTGTCCTGATGAACCACTCGTGCTTTCTCGACCTCAAAATCGCGGAGGCGGTGCTGTACCCGCGCCCGTTCAACATCGTCTGCACGTCGGACGGCTTTGTCGGCAAGGAGTGGCTGATGCGCAGCGTCGGCTGCATCCCCACGCGCAAGTTCTGCTCGGACACGACGCTCGTGCGCGATATGCTCTACTGCGTGCGGACGCTCAAAACGTCTGTGCTGCTCTACCCCGAGGCGAGCTACAGCTTCGACGGCACGGCCACACCGCTGCCGGAGAGCATCGGCAAGTGTGTCAAGGCACTGAATGTGCCGGTCGTGATGATCCGCACCTACGGCGCGTTCGCGCGTGACCCGCTCTACAACGGGCTGCAAAAGCGGCGCGCGAAGGTCTCAGCGCAGATGCAGTGCCTGCTCTCGTCCAGCGACGTTGCAGAGAGGAACGTCGCCGAGATCAATGAGCGCATCTTTTCCGCCTTCCGCTTCGACAATTTCCGCTGGCAGGAGGAAAACGGCGTCTCCGTCAGCGAGCCGTTCCGCGCCGACGGACTCAACCGCGTGCTCTACAAGTGCCCGCACTGCCTCGCCGAGGGGAAAATGGAGGGCAAAGTCACATCTCTCATTTGCCGAAGCTGTAACAAGGAATACCGCTTGACAGAGATTGGTACGCTGGAATGTTTGAATGGCGAGGCCGCGTTCACCCACGTGCCAGACTGGTACACCTGGGAGCGGCAGTGCGTGCGCGAGGAGCTGGAAAGCGGCGCATATCAGCTTGATATTCCCGTGCAGATCTGCATGATGGTCAACATGCGCGAGATCTGCCGCGTGGGCGAAGGCCGGCTGCACCACGATGAAAACGGCTTCCACCTGACCGGCTGCGGCGGGAAACTGGACTATTTTCAAAAGCCTGAGGCCTCGTACAGCCTGTACGCCGACTATTTCTGGTACGAGATCGGCGATATGCTGTGCATCGGCGACCACAAAGCGCTGTATTACTGCTTTCCGCAAGGCGGCGGGGATGTGGTCGCCAAGACGCGGCTGGCCGCCGAAGAGCTCTATAAATTAAAGCGCGCCGCTAAGGCGCGGGGATAATGCAGCACAAAGTGCTGCCGCCTTGTTCCCCACACCGTGTGGGAACGCGGATAAGGGAGGGGTGTCTCTTTTTTGAAAAGAGACACCCCTCCCTTACACCCTCCCAGAGAAAATTTTTCATTGCAAGCGTGCAGCTCGAAGAGCTGCAATGCTTGCCGATTGCACCTCTTGCGTGCGGCAAAGCCGCATTTACCCCTGCTATACGACTTGGCGTACTCCTATCATCCGCTGCCGCTCTGCCCATCTCGCGCTGGTACAGCCTAATTTCCGTCTACCGGAGCACTCATCAATGCGGCGAGCGAAGCAATGCCGCATTCCGCAGGCAGTCTGCCGCCAATCTAACGTCACTCGCGCCTCACGATAGTAAGGCGCGGTTGCAAATCGGTCACGAATTGCAGGGATTCATGGCGAAGCCATGTACACCGCACTTACATTGCGCAGCGCGTGCAGTTATTCAAGCTACAGACTGCCAATGTAAATTTTCTCTGGGAGGGTTTAAGGGAGGGATATCTCTTTTTGAAAAAGAGATATCCCTCCCTTATTCGCATCCCCGCATCAGGCGAGGGAATCTTCTCTCTGCGCCAGCGCAGAAAACCTTATTCCTCTTTCTGAGCCTTCAGCTTAGAAAGTTCTTCTTCCTCCAGCTGGCGATACGCCACCTTACCAACCAGAGTCTTGGGCATATCCTCCTTGAACTCGATGTCATACGGCATGGCGTACTTCGCCACATTCTTGCGGCAGTAGGCCATGAGCACCTGCTTGGTCTCCTCGGTCGCGGGCACGCCCTGCGCAAGCTTGACGAACGCCTTGACCTTCTGCATCTTGTAGGGATCGGGCACGCCGATCACGCAGCTCATCTGCACGTACTCGTGCGCGTCGAGGATATTTTCGATCTGGCCGGGATAGACATTGTAGCCGGACGAAATGATCATGCGCTTGGCACGGCCACGGAAGTAGATAAAGCCCTGTTCATCCATCACGCCCAAGTCGCCCGTGTAGACCCACGTCAGGCCGTCGGCGTGCGTGCGAAGCGTCTGCGCCGTCTCCTCGGGATTGTTCATGTACTCCTTCATCACGGTCGGGCCCGCGAGCAGGATCTCGCCCTCCTGCCCGTAGGGAACCTCCCGGTCAGTGTCCGGCTCGACGATCTTGATGTAGGTATCCGGGAACGGCAGGCCGATGGAGCCCTCCTTGAACATGTGCGGCGGTGTCAGGCAGCAGGCCGTGACCGTCTCGGTCGTGCCGTAGCCCTCGCGCACCTGAATGGACGCCTTGTGGTCATAGAGGAACTTGTCGAACTTCTTCTTCAGCTCGATCGACAGGCTGTCGCCGCCGGAGAATACGCCCTTGAGCGAGCTGAGGTTCGCCACGTCCATGCTCGGCAGGCGCAGCAGCGCTTCGTATAGCGTCGGCACGCCGGCGATGAAGTTGCACTTGTACTTCACGATCTGCTTGGCGTAGCTCTTGGCCGTAAAGCGCGGGATCAGGATGCAGCGTCCGCCCTGCGAGAGCATCGTGTGCACGCACACGCCGAGGCCGAAGCCGTGGAACAGCGGCATCGCCGCGAGCATGCGGTCGCCGGGGCGGAACATCGGGTTCGCCGCGATGACCTGCTGGCCGAGGGCGTTGAAATTCTTGTTCGTCAGCACGATGCCCTTTGTTGTGCCGGTCGTACCGCCGGAATAGAGGATCACAGCGGGGTCCGCGCCCTCGCGCTTGACCTTATAGGTCTTATAGTAGCAGGAGTGGGAGAGCTTCATGAAGTCCTTCCACATGATGACCGGCGCGTCCTCGGGAATCTTCTCGATCTTGCGTCCCTCGGTGAGCATATAGCCCGCCTTGATGGTCGGAGACAGCGCGTCGCGCACGCTTGCGATGATCATGTTCACGACCTTCGTGCGCTCGCGCACCTTTTCAAACTTGTTGTAGAACTGGTCGAGCGTCACCGCCGCCACGCTTTCCGAGGCGTTCAGGTAAAACTCGATCTCCTTCTCTGCCGACAGCGGATGGATCATGTTCGCAATGCCGCCGACGAGGTTAACGGCGTAGAACATATAGATGGCCTGCGGGCAGTTCGGCATGGCAATGGTCACCTTGTCACCCTCGCGCACGCCGATGGTCTTGAGCGCCTTGGCGCACTGCTCGATCTCGCGGATCATCTGGCGGTAGGTCGTCGACTTTCCCATGAACGTAAAAGCGATGTTGCCCGGATATTTCTTAGCGATCTGCTCCACGGCTTCGAACATCGAGCCGTCGAAATACTCAAGGTGCATCGGCACCTCGCCCATGTAATCCTTCCAGGGCGTTCTGACAATGGAATCACTCATATTCTACTTCCTCCGATAGCGGTCGTTCCAAAAGGGTGGGGTGTTCTAACAGATATTTGAAAAGGCGCACGCTCTTTGCGTAATAGTAGCCGTCGGCAATGCGCTCATCCACAGTGAGGCCGAGGTCGACCGTCTCCTGCATTTCGACAAGGCCGTGCTCGTCGTACAGCGGCGTCCACTTCTTTTCGCCGATGATGCAGAACAGCGAGCTCGTGCCCCAGTTCGTCAGGTGGTGGTAGCCGCTTTTGAGATGAATGGAACCGAGGTTGGAGATGAACACCGAACTGTAGTTCGGGTCCTTGCCGATCAGGAAATCGGGGCACCAGCCGTGCTTGTCGAGCCAACGGATAAATCGCACCGCCGCCTTGGACAAAAAGCGCGGCAGGCTGTTGAGCACATTCATGCTGTTGTCGGTCGTGTTGACCTTCTTCTGCTCGCGGCAGGCCGCAACCTCCTGGTGGATCTCCTCGTGGATCGTTTCGATGGTGCTCTCAGGCTTTATCTCCAGCAGAGCCATGGCCTCTTCGCTGCCGTCGGCAAACTCCTTTTTGATGACAAAGCCCGCTGTCACCTTATTGCGCTGATAGTAGTTTTCATTCGCGTAAAAGCGGTTGAGCTTCGGCCGTAAAATGACCGTCTTAACGAGCGCCGTCAGGATCACGTGGAAAAACGTGTACTTGAACGGAATGCCCTCATAGTTTTTCGTCGCAATGTAGTCCTTGATGGGCTCTAAATTCACGCGCTCTGCGATATACGCCTCGTTGTCCGCGCGGTTGGGATAGATGATGCCCATGATAAAGTGCAGCGAATCCACATCCCGCAGCAGTGTTGCGTCGCGCCGGTCGCCCCAGCGTCTTTTCTGTTCTGCCATAAAACCTTCTTCCTTTTCTTTCGGTTTTGCTTCTTTTCCCCCACCCTTCCACAAGTGGGACCCCTCTTTAGGGAATAAACCGCTCAAAAATGGCGATCGCGCCCTCGCGCTCCGCCGTCTCCAAGTCTTCTTTCGACCGGATGGTCCAGTAAACGCCCTGCGCGCCGTAGAGCTTACGGCATAAACGCGGCGCCCAGTTTTTCTTATCTTCAAATTTGTAGGCGACAAAATCCGGCTGTGCCATGATATTGCCCAACAGGTTCGTCGTCGCAAACGCCATCGGCAGGCTCAAATTGCCGCGCTCTTTCAAAAAGTCGCAGCTCAACTGCCCGCGGATGACCTCTGGCCGGTGCTTTTTCAGCCACGCCACGCACCGCGGGTCGAACGACTCCACGCAGTACTTGACGCCAAATTTGTCGAGTTCCGCCATCGTGCGCTCGGTCAGCTCGGCAAAGTTGTCGCGAAAGCTCTTGACCTCCACAATGAGCGGCAGGCCCGTCCCCGCAAACAGCGCGAGCACATCCTTGAACTGCGGGATGGTCTCCTTCGTCCCGTCCAGTGCATAGTCCTTGAGTTCGTCCGCGCTCAGGTCTTCGAGGTATCCCTCGCGGCCCGTCATACGCTTCACATCGCTGTCGTGGAACACGGCAAGCGTCCCGTCGCGCAGCAGGTGCACGTCGAGCTCCGCGCCGAAGCCCCGCGCGATCGCGCGCGAGAATGCCGGCAGCGAATTTTCGGGAATGCCCGCCTCCTTATCGTAGAGCCCGCGATGCGCATAGCGGAATTTCCGCAGCGCCGCCATCGACTCCGTTCCGCGCCGCGCGCGCAGTAAAACCGCCCACGCGACCGCCAGAATCAGGCAAATTCCGACAACGATCCGTAAAATTTTCATTTTAGATCACTTCTTGTATTCGATTTAGTCCGCATCCATGTCCTCAAACGCCGCAAGCCCGGCCTTGGCCTCCACCTTGCAGTCGCCATGGCGCACAAAGCACATCGTCACAAAGCTGCACGCCACGAAGAACGCCGCATACGGGAACAGCATGCTGTAGCTGATGTGCTTCAAGAGCGTGCCCGCCAAAATCGGCGTCACGACCTGCGCCGCCATCGAAAACGTGTAGTAGTAGCCCGTAAACTTGCCGATATCGCTGCCCTTGCACATCTCGACGACCATCGGCAGCGAGTTGACGTTGATTGCCGCCCACGCAAGGCCGACGAGCGCAAACACGACAAACATCACGGCGTTGATGCTCTGATAATGCGTCGTCAAAAAGTACGCCGACGCAAAGCACGCCGCAAGCAGGATGACGCCGCCCTGAATGGTCTTCTTGCGTCCGATCTTCGACGCCATCTGCCCCACGGGGATGTACGACACGATGGCCCCGCCCGTTGCGACGAGCAAACACGTCGACGCGCCGCCGAGGCCCTGCCCCATCACGCGCCCGACATACGTCGTCCACCACGTCGTCACGCCGTTGTAGCCGATATACCACAGCGCGATCGAGTTCAGCAGCATCACAAGGCTGCGCTTGACTTCTTTGGGCAGCTCCTCACTGCCGTCCGGCTCCTCCTCCACGAGCTGCTGCTCTGGATGCTCGGCCTCGTATTCCTTCTCCGCCGCCGCGAGCTTCGGCTCGTTTGTCGTGAAGTACAGCACGATGACCGAAACCGCCATCAGCACCGACACGACGACAAAAAGCGGTTGGTAGTTCACATGCGCGGCCCCCGCTGTCTTGCTGTTCGGATACAGCACCGCCGCCGCGATCAGATACGAAATGCCGCCGACCGCACCCATCAGGTTGATGATCGCGTTCGCGCGCGATCTTATGGGCTTGGGTGTCACGTCCGGCATCAGCGCCACCGCGGGCGAGCGGTAGGTCCCCATCGCCACGAGCAGCAGCCCCAGCGTGACGACGAACATCGCGAGCTTACCCGTGCTCGCGCCATTTGCGTAGCCGTTGTCAAAAAGCGGCAGCAGATTCATCAGGATCACCGCAGCCGCCGTGCCGCCGAGGATAAACGGCATCCGCCGCCCGATCTTCGTGCTCGTCCGATCACTCAGCGCGCCGAAGAACGGCAGCAAAAACAGCGCCAGCACATTGTCCGCCGCCATGATCGCGCCGGAAATAGTCTCGTCTAAGTGGAACGTGTTCGTCAAGATCAGTGGGATGATGTTGTCGTACATCTGCCAGAACGCGCAGATGGACAAAAACGCCAGCCCCACCAGCACCGTGCGCTTGTGGTCAAGCTTCATAGCCGTTCTCCTTGCAAAGAAAAGTCGATTTCCTTAGAATCACAGTAGAATATCATGTTTTCGCCGAAATAGCAAGCGCCCGTCGCCCGCCGCTCTGTCAAATTCCCGTAAAGCACCAATATTTCTTGCCTTTTCGTCCCGTTTTCGCTATAATGGAACAAAAATTGTGAAAAAGGAGCCCCCATGCTGTTTTGGAAGAAAAAAACGCCCCCGCTCGTCCAGTCCTCCGCCTCCGCGTGGCGCGAGCAGTGGCGCGCGATCGTCCCGCCCGAGTGCCGCAACGTCCCCGTCACCGTCGGCGATAAGACCGTCACCGCCTACGTGCAGATCAACCATTTCGTGATGATGCTCCAGGACGGCTTACTCATGGAGGAGCACTTTTTCGACGTCTGCTCCCACTTCCAGCGCACGGGCTACCATGTCATCTGGCTCATGCGCTGCACGCAGGACATCGAAAACGGCTATTTGAAGCTCAAAAAGCAGCGCGGCGACAAATGCCTCTGGAAGTGGCGCAAGCCCACGACGAACTTCGGCCGCTGGACATCCGACAACCGCTGCGTGACCATCCTCCTCCAATATAAGCCCGCGCCCGACGGCCCGCTCGAGCACTGCACCGAGCACATTTTGCAGCGCGTCCAGTGGGCGGAGAGCTCGGACAACGCGCAGATGGTCCCCTCGCGCACGGAATTCGCCACCGTCGGCGTCCCCGGCACCCCCGCCGAGCTTGCCAACTGGCTCCGCGGCGGCTTTATGTCGGGCGATTTGTAAAATTTATCCGCATATTTAGTCATAACTTGACTTGCGAAATCAGTCATAATCTCAGTTATTTAGGGTCATTTTGCTTCGTTGCACCGTTTCGCCATGCATCTTTTTTCATGTTTGCGAAACATGAAAGCACTGCTTCGGCAGTGCTTTTTTATTTCTATCATAACGGAGGATTTTGCATTGAAACGTACAACCAACTACGCTCTTCCCGACTGGGAAAAATCGGACTTCATCCAAATGTCCGACTTCAACGACCTGACGCACAAGCTCGACACCGCGCTCAAAGGCCACGACGACACACTGAACACCAAGGCAGACACCTCGGCCGTCACCGCCGTGCAGCAGGAGGTCGCGGCGGCGCGCGAGGCCAACTGCCTCTTAAAGCTCGCGGGCCCGCTCGTGACGACGGCGGCCAACGCCGCGATGGAATTCGACCTCTCGCAGGTCGACATGACCAAGGTTGCGGCGCTGTTCGTCGTGTTGAGTGCGGGCGGCAGCGGAGAAATTAAATTATCCGCTAACGATACAGTCGTATCGTCAATTTGCAGCAACAATTTTTATAATAGGTGTAATTTCCATTGCTGTCCTTATCCATAACAAGGAACATGGTATCAGTGTTGGCAACAACCGTGTTGGTGAAGCCAGCAATGGTAGCGGTCTTGCCCTTGGTAATGGTAACTGCGCCAGTGTTGTGGCTGTTCACATTCGTGGCGTCGCAATACTTAACAAGGTCATAAGAACCGTCAGCATTCACGGAGTAGGTGAAGATGCGGTTGTAGTAGGCATTGTTGTTGGTGTAGTCATCAGCAACCTCCGCAGTGAGAACTTCCACAACGCCGGAATTGTAGTTCGTGGTGACAGCATTATCGACCGAAGCAATCGTAGCACCAGCAACCTTGGTACCATCAGCAAGAACGAGGTCCGCAAGAGCCTTGCCGCCGGCAACAGTGCTGTTGTCGTGCTTCCAAGAAATCTTTTCGACCACAACGTAGTTAACAGAGGAAGCGACCATACCAATCAGGTTGGCATAAGAGTCAACGATGGAATCCCAAGCGGTAGCAGTGTAGAGGCGGTACCCTTGACGTTACCGACATAGAACTTGTCAGCATCGTTGTACTTGGTGTCAGCCAGAGTAGTGGTGGCAGCGGTGGTACCGTATGCATAGCTCCAGTTCTTCAGCTGGCCCATTGGGGTGACAGTAGCAGCCTCAACAGTCTGAACGACCGGAGAAGCGGTATCGACCGTCATAGTAACGAGGACATACTGACCAACGGTGAAGCCCTCAGCCTCGACGCCAGCCTTGTCAATGCCGGTATCATTGACCTGATAGACCTTCCGATCGACAGTGGCATCAGTGACGTGACCATTGCGGTCAGTGGAAGCAGCGGTGACCTTGGTGACCTTGGCGAGATAGGTGTTGATCTCGACAAAGCGGTAACCGGCGGAACCCATGTCATAGACCTCGGTCAGACGGCCCTGAGCGCCAACCAGAGAGGTGGTGTTCTTGGGGTCGATAGCACCGTTACGGTCAGTGGTAACCGTAGGATCAGTGACAGTCGTGCTCTTGCCATCAATGTAAGCAGCCTCGATCTTCTTGGAAGAGGTGATGCCCAGATCCTTGGCGATGCCGCACTCGTCGACCTTGGTGGTGTAGGAGGCATCAGCCTTAGCAACAACGAGGGTGCTCTTGTCGCCAACGTTGCAGGTCCACTTGGTAGCGGGACGGCCGAAAGAATCAGCGTCAGCCTTTCCCTCGAGCTTGAAGTTCTTGTAGCCGAGAGTGCTCTCGTCGAGCTTCAGCACCTTATCAGTCACATAACCGAAAGCGGGCGTGTAGTTGACGGTGGAAGCCTCAGCGATGGCACGGAACAGCAGCTCGGCAACCAGCTCACGGGAAGCGGGAGCGTTCAGGTCGGTGGTCTTCGCCACGTTGTCCAGAACGCCGAGCTGCTGCGCGGTCTGCGCAACATGGAGCGCCCAGTCAGCGCCGGAGAACTCGTTGTTCTTGTCGTAGCCGACAGCGCGGAGGATCATGGCGAGGACTTCATAGCCGGTGACCTTGCCGGACGGCTTGAAGGTGCCATCGGGATAGCCCTTGACGAGGGAGGCGTTGGCGCAGTAGCCGATGTAGCCCTGAGCCCAACCGGCGCCAGCCATGTCGCTGAACTTGTTATAAGTGGCATAGAGGCCGGACTTATCGTTCTTGGCGACGTCGGCAGTGTAGATACGATAGATGATCGTAGCTACCTCAGCGCGGGTGATGTTGCCCTCGGGCTTGAAGGAACCATCCTCATAACCCTTGAACACACCCATGCCATTCAGAACGGCAACAGACTCAGCGTAATCATCGCTGATGCTCTTGTCATCCTTGAAGGCTGCGTTGGCGCTGACGGCCAGAAACAGAGTCATGACCAGAGCCAGCACCATTGCGAGTAACTTTTTCATAGATGTTACTCTCCTTTCATAAATTTCCATCCCCTTGGAGCGCTCCGGCAGCGAAAAGCGGGCATTTTGCTGTTCGCGGGCGAAAATGAAAGTTGACCGAAGAAGTTGCAAAACATTTCGATTTTCTTGCATTTTTGACCGTTTTGCAGGAAAACGCGCGATTTTAGTTGCTATCGCATCCCCTTAAAGATGGTTCGTTTGTCAGAAAGGAGCAAGTTTCGGCGTTTCTCGGCTTACTTACCGTGGCATGCCGATCCCGTAACTAAGTCGGGAACGCACCGTTCCCCACCCTTTCTGCACTGTCACCTTACCACAAGCAAAATTTCAAGTCAACGCTTTCGCCCCATCTGTAACACACTTGTAACAAACCGCCGCTTCTGTTACAGCTTGACATAAAACCACAGAAAACCCCATTATCCGCCACCACATACATATAATATATAAGCACAAATATGAAAAAAGCGGCCTAAGCCGCTTTTTGTGTTCTGATGACCCGCGCAGCGGTCAGGCGGCAAGTAACAGTAGTCCGCGCCGCCGCGCGGGGAGCGAAATTTCCCTTTTCCAGCCGCGGCCCGCCGAAAAAAAAGGAAAGCCCGCTCACCTGAGCGGACTTTCGCCAATATTTTTTGCACAACCCCGTACAACCCAAAAAAATTCGCGCCCGCAGGCGCGCAATGATCTTGATCGTTTTTTGTCGCGACAGAAGGTGAATTGCCGCAAAGCGGCAAGAGAAGCCGCCCTGGGGCGTGTGCGTGACAAAAAACACCTCTCACGCCGCAAACGTGCGCGCCTACGGCGCGTGCGCTGCCGCGGCGTGCAATCCAAAATCAAAAAAGGCGGCTTTCGCCGCCTTTTTTGAAGTGCTTTACTGAATCTCGATCTGCTTCGCGTTCATCACCGCGCTCTTCTTCGGCATGTTCAGCTTGAGCACGCCGTCATTGTACTGCGCGGAGATATTCGCGACCTCGACGCCGCTGATGTCGAATGCGCGCTGGTAGCTGCCGTAGCTGCGCTCGCAGCGGACGTAATTGCCCTTCTTGTCCTGATCCTCGTGCTCGCTGTGGCGCTCGGCGCGAATGGTCATCGTGTCGCCGTCCACATCGACGTGGATGTCCTCTTTCTTGAAGCCCGGCAAATCAGCTTCCAGCAGGTAGCTGTCGCCCTTGTCTTGAATGTCGGTCTTAAACTCGCTCAGCCCGCGGCCCCACGAGCCGTCACCGAAGAATGCGCGCTCCATCTGATCCCAGGGATCATAAGCCGCAACGTGGTTGTTTCTGCGTTCAAAAGGTCTCAGTTCAAACATAATACAAAGCCTCCAAATCTATTCTGGCGAGCCGCTCTTGCAGCCCGCGTGGTTTACTTTTCTTTCGTTCCCCTCGGAACAATTATGAGTATAGGCACGCCCTGTGAACAAAAATACATCTTTTGATGAACAAACTTTTAATTTTAGCACTCGTGCGTCGAGAGTGCTAAAAATCATGGTAGCTGCGGACCGCTACCAAACCGCTACCCGCCGCGCCCGCGAGCCATTGCGCGGCGGGCTTTTTCCGCGTCGCTAAACCCCCGTTTCCGGCAAATCGCTACCAAACCGCTACCAACCGCGCCCGCAAGCCCTTGCGCGGCGGGCTTTTTCCGCGTCGCTAAGGGGATGCGATAGCAACTGAATCGAATGTTTTTGCGTTGATTCTGCCGATTTTTTTTATTCTTGATTGTTCTTGCAACAATTTGAGAATTCACGAATTTTGGCGGCAACCACGGGGAAGCCGGAGAGACGGCGGGTGTTCGGCCGCGAGAAGATGATGACGTTATCGTCATGATCGACACCTTCCTCGCCAAGGTCACCTATGTTGCTCCTGCCGCTTATGACGCTCAGGGCCACCTGCGCACCGAGGCTACCATCAAGCTCGATGTCTATGCCACCAAGAACTCCACCGCTGCTACCCCGCTCACCCTCACCAACGGCGAGGATGCGTATCCGTATGCTGTCGGCGATTACGTTCTCCTGAACGCCTTCACCAACGCTGTTAACAGCGCTACCGAGAGCGGCCTCATCAAGACCGGCGCTGACAAGTACGGCGAGATCGTTTCCAAGGCCACTTCTGTTGACGGCGCTCAGACCATCATCTACTGGAACAACGAGCAGCACAACGTTGAGGGCACCGTTTATGACGATGCTGTCAAGTTCTACCTCGACGAGGCCGCTCAGAAGGACGCCAAGTACACCTGGTACTTCGATTCCTACAACAACCTGATCGGTGCGGTTGAGATCGCTGCAGCCAACAGCTACGGCGTGATCAACTCCACTGGTGGGTCGGCAACACTGCTGACGGTTCCGGCGTGGCAAAGGCCAACGTCACCTATGTGGACGGCACCACCGCCGTTCTCGACATCAGCACCCTCATCTACAATGGTGCTGCCGCCGAGAACCGCAACACTACGTATATCGCTAAGGGCGGCAAACTGTCCCACAGCACCGCTGCCCTTAAGGTCATGTCCGGCGATACCTACAGCACCGCGCCCACGAGCTACTTCTACATCGACGACTATATCGATCAGAACGCCCGCGCCGACAAGACCAGCGCTCAGATCCTGAACGACGATATGTTCCAGTTCAGCACTCAGACTGACGGCACTGTCAAGGCTGTTGAGGTCAGTGGTGCCGGCACTGCCGCCGCTTACAAGAATCTCCACAGCGAGAACCTGGCTATTTACAAGGACACCCAGATCACCAGCGGCCTTGTAGCCAACTCCAACACTGTGTACCTGATCCGCTCCGGTGATGACACCACTGCCAGCCCGTATACCTTCAAGTCTGTTACCGGCTTCGACAAGATAGACCGTTATCAGAATGATGAGGTCGACTACGTCATGAGCGACGACTTCGCCAAGTATGTCTTCATCAAGGCTGATCCCACCGAGTCCAAGGTCACCAGCGTGTTCTTCTATGCTGGCGAGCAGGCTTCCTTCAACAACGAGACCGGCGTTTGGACCACCCCCGGCTACCTCGACGGTGAGAAGACCGCCATCTATGCTGTCGGCTGGAACAACAGCAACGTGAACACCATCATCGACACGGCCACCGGTCGCGGCAATGCCAACACCATTTACAGTGTCGCTCTGAGCAACGGCTACCTCGACAAGGATTACACGAGCGCTTGGGTGTACACTTCCACCGACCCGATTCGCGCTGCGTCTGTCAACGGTGTCACCTACCCGCTCGCTGCCGCCTATATGAACCGCAACGACGTTAAGGTCCTCACCATTCAGGGTTCCTCTTCCGATACCTTTGAGGGCAATGTCTACACGCACAACGACGCCAAGTACTCCGTTGTCAGCAACGCAGACTTCGCCTCCAAGATCAACAGCGAGTTCACCAACCTCGGTGATAAGGTGATCTACCTCGCTTACATCTCCGGTTCCGGCGAGTACAGCGGCTCTATCCTCCATGCCAACATTGTTGACAGAGCTACCACCGCTGATGAACTGCGTGAGATCAGCGCTGTTAAGCCCAACGGCACTGTTACCGCTGCCTCTTCCCAGTCCTTCAAGGATATCACCATCTCCAACTGGGATGTTACGTACACTGATGGTCTCACCTCGGGCAGCGCTGCTACCGTTAAGACTGTCAACATCGAGTGGTATAAGCTGAACGAGGCTGGTACCGAGTACAATGTTAAGGTCGTTGATACCAACGCCCCCTTCATCGCTGGTAACAGCTACAAGTTCGTTGCTACTGTTGAGCTCACCGGCAGCAATGCTGATGACTTCACCTTTGCTGATGGCGCCAATGTTTACACTGGCTACGTCAACAACGTTCAGTAATTGAACGAAAGAAACTACCCCAAAAATAGTTTCAGCCCCGAGCCGAAAGGCTCGGGGCTGTTTTTTGCTTTATCCAGTCCGCGTCATAACCGAGGACAAGATAGCAATATTCTTTCCCGCTGCTGTTGAACTGCGAGGATGCCATATATCCGCCAGAGTCGCTGTCTAACGTCTGCGATACCCGGCTCACGCCGCTGTCACCCCATGTATAGTAATTGTTCATGGAGCCGATGCCGGACGAGCAGGCGGTCACGCCGCGTATGACCGTCGTTTTCTGGCCGCCGTCCGCGCGGAACAGCACCAGCACCGCGGGGCAAAAGCCGCATTCGACGCTGTTCGGGTGATTTTGGCCCGATAGACCGGTGCCGGTGTATGTGCCGAACTTCGCGCGGCAAATCTTGCTGTTGGCAATCGTCTGCGCAATGGCGGTCACGGTCTCCGCCTCCGCCTTGGCCGCCACCGCGTCGGCGTTGGCCTTGAGCGTTTCGTCGATCTTGCCGAACGCCGCATTGAAGTCATCCATCTTGATGAAGTCCGACTTTTCCCACTTGGGCAGGCCGTAATTGGCTGTTTTTCCCATCGCGTCCTCCCCTTTCACCACGCGCGGCGCACGACGCTCAGCACGCCGATGGCCTCGTCGATGCTCGAAAAGCGGTAGACGCGCTCGTCGCGCTCGCGCTGCGCCTTTTCGATCGGGTTTTCGAATTTCATCCGCGCTAAGTGCTCGCATTTTTCGATCTGGGTTCTGGGTCGTTCATAGGTGTTGTTGTACATGTTTTTCCTCCTCATTTTGTGCAGCCCACGCATTTGCGCGGACCGTTTACAGCTATAAACCTGCTAAAAAGTCAAGCCCTAATTAAAAAAAGTTATCGGAAGAAAAAGAGTATAGCAAAGCAGAGGCGGCAAAACGGAACACTTGGCCGCCTCAAATAAAGCATTGGAGATCTCAGCTCATTCTATTGCCGGCAAGCTGCGGTAGAGCTCTGTGACC
>OLGF01002364.1_pt1 | contig 17618 bp, 15 predicted proteins | sample 1604971 | NCBI WGS metagenome assembly OLGF01 (sample SAMEA3888902, study PRJEB22519) | human gut metagenome | biome: human gut; feature: human-associated habitat; material: faeces | place: Denmark | collected 2011 | reverse complement strand
TGTTAATTTTTCGTATATTTCGATAAAAGGAAAACTGCGAAAATTACGATTGATTCCACATAAATTCCACTTATTTTTCGGTATATTGCCGAAAAAGCGCAACAAAAAATCTACAAACAGGTATATAGGAAATGCTGGTAAACTTATTCTTATATGTTATAATTAGACCGTAAAATCTTTCGTTTATTCGACAAAATGAGACAGGCACTCGTCCGGCGCAGCCCGCTGGGGGCCGAAGGCTTTGCCTGTGATTTAAGGGGACGAATCTGCATTATGGATGAGAAAAAGTCCATAAAACTGGATTTTTGGAAGTGCATAGAGTACCTCCGCCCCAAGGCGGCGGTGGTGATCTGTCTGACGGTCCTATTGGCGTTGGGCGGATTTTTAACGGCCCGTTTTCTCATTCCCCCCACCTACCGCGCCGAGCTTCTTCTTTACGCCAGCAACAGTGGCGGCCCGGGTGCCGCGGAGCCGGCGACCCTCACCGCCTCCGACCTCGCCGCGTCCAAGAGTTTGGTGGATACCTGTGCGGCCCTGCTGGACTCCCGGACCTTGTATGAGGAAGTGGCCCAACTTTCAGGCCCGGACGGCGGCTATAAGTCGTGGCACAGGAGGGTCACCGCCGCCTCCGTGGAGGGCTCGGAGGTGTTTCGAGTCTATGTGACCGATAGAGACCCGACCCGGGCTGCGGCCATAGCCAACGCGGTGGCGGAGGTTTTCCCGGGGTATGTCTCGGGCATTGCGGAGGGCTGCTCCCTGCATGTGGTGGATCGAGCCACCGTGCCGGAGGAGCGCTATGCTCCGAGCAGTGCCAAGTATGCAGCCCTGGTGGGACTGCTGAGCGCTGTGCTCTCGTGTGCGTGGGTCGTTATGAGTGGGCTGGCTGCCGAGCTGAAAGGCAGCGCTGCCTGTGCTGCCTATAAGGGGAGGTAGAGCCCCTCTGCCGCAGCGACAGCAGCCGTAACGATGGAAAGAGCCGGGGACGAGAGCGTGTCCTCCGGCTTTTCCTCTTGTGGCCCGACGGGTATGCCGGGAAAAATCTGTCAGATCTTCGAGGCCGTTATGAATACACATAGGAGAGGTTTTTACGAAAAGTATATCAAGCTACCCCAGGACACGGTGCTGGCTCTGCTGGCCCTGGCGGTACTGAGCCCGGTGCTGGGCCTGGTGGCCCTGGCGGTGCGGCTGCACCTGGGTGCGCCGGTGCTGTTTCGCCAGGAGCGGGCGGGAAAGGACGGGCGGAGCTTCACCCTGTATAAGTTCCGCACCATGTCCGACCGGCGGGACGCCGCCGGAGCCCTGCTGCCGGACGAGCAGCGGCTGGACGGGTTCGGCCGGTTTCTGCGCAGCACCTCCTTAGACGAGCTGCCGTCGCTGTGGAATGTGGTAAGCGGAACCTGCGCCCTGTGCGGGCCCCGACCGCTGTATGTGAAATATGTGCCGCTGTACAGCCCCCGGCAGGCCCGTCGGCTGTGGGTGCGTCCGGGGCTTACGGGCTTGGCTCAGGTCAGCGGACGCAACGCCATCGGTTGGGAGGAAAAATTTTCCTATGATGTGCGCTATGTGGAGCGCATTACTTTTTGGGGAGACTGGAGGATCCTTTTCAAAACCGTCCGTATGGTCCTGTGCCGGGAGGGCATCACCGCCCCGGGCTGCGCCACGGCGGAGGAATTCAAGGGAGGGAAAGAGGCGAGAGGGGAGCATGAACAAGCGCCTTGTGATCCTCGGCGCCGGCGGTCATGGCAGAGCCGTGGCCGATGCCGCGCTGAAAATGGGCTACCGCACCATCGTGTTCCTGGATGACCGCGCCATGGGCCGGTGCATCAGCTTCCCCATTGCGGGGCCGCTGGACCGGGCGGAGGCGCTGCGGGACGGGGAAACGGACTTTGTCATCGCCCTGGGCGATAACCGCCTGCGCCGCCGGGTGGCCATGGGGCACGATCTGCCCTGGGCCCGGATCGTTCACCCCTCCGCCCAAATCAGTCCCTTTGCGGAGCTGGGGGCAGGTACGGTGGTCCTGGCCGGGGCGGCGGTGAATGTCTGCGCCCGGGTGGGCCGGCACTGCATCGTCAACACCGGGGCCGTGGTGGAGCACGACAATGTGCTGGAGGACTTTGCGCAGGTGGCACCCCGGGCGGCCCTGGGCGGCTCGGTCCGGGTGGGGGCCCTGGCGCAGATCGGTATTGGCGCGGTGGTAAAGAACAATATCGCCGTGGGCATGGGCTGCGTCATCGGCGCCGGAGCCGTGGTGGTGAAGTCCACGGAGCCCGGGGGCGTATATGTAGGTGTTCCGGCCTGGAGACGGGAGAAGGGAGCCGCCGGATGAACATTTTCCTGCCGGACAGGCTGCCCCGGAAGTTTTTCTGCTCAACTATTTAATTCTTACCGAGCCACACATCTAACGGGTGGTTTTGGTGGACAAGGAAGCCCGGCACCGCGCCATATAGCGTGATGCCGGGCTTTAAGTAGTTTTTGACAGACTGACCACCGTCCTTCGGGACGGTGCTTTTTTGCGCCTATTTCTCCCCCTGCGGGGTGCTGAAGGGCAGGGTCAGCACCTCGGGGTCCCGGAGGATGCGGCGAAAATCGTGGCAGAAGGCGGCGTATTCGTAGCCGGTACAGATACGCTCGTCCATGACGATACCCAGGGGCATCATCTTCCGGCTCAGGTCCCCGGCTATATAATTAGGCACGGGCTTACCCATGCACACAAAGATGCTGGTGGTGCCGAACTCATAGCAGTGGTGGTGGATGTAGCTGGTCTTGATGGAGGCCAGATTGGTAATAAAGAGGCTGGTGTGGAAGGGAGAGAGGTCGATGATCTTCCGGGGCAGCAGGCCATGCTTATCCAGGAAATAGGCCAGGCCCACCACAAAGCCCGGAAGCCCCGGCACAGAGAACATGAACCGGGCAAAACGGTCGGTGCTGTTGCTCTGGGCCGTATCCCGGTTGGCCTCGATGGCGGACTTTATTTTCTCATTCACGGTAAACACCGTGTCCTCCGGCTCCAGGTAAATCTTCAGCGTGGTCTCGCTGGGAGAACCGTCGGGCAGCCTTTTCATGATGACAAAGGACACGCAGAAGTGATTGCGCTTATAAATCTTACGGTTCATCACGAAATAGTTCAGCTTCGGATTTTCCAGGGTGGCCTTATAGTAAGCGGCGATGATGACGCTCATGTGGTTCAGGCGCACACCGGCGCGGCGCTGGTCGCGGATGAAGGCCTTGATGACCTCCTCGTCGATATTCTCCGTGATGGTGTTCCAGGCGTCGTAGCGCTTGGGCATGATATAGGGAATGGCCGCCACCAGAGGCGGCAGGTCTTTTACGCGGGTTCCGTCGGGACGCATGGGAAGTCCCCCTTTCCATATTATAAATCTCAGTATATCGTGAAAATGCAGCCATGGCAAGCGGCTTTTACCGATTTTCTTCCAGGCACCGGGCAAAGCGCAGCACATTCTCCGCCGTAAAGGCCAGGTGCGTCCGGGCATGGGCCAGAGCTTCGCTTAGGGTAGTGGGCGCGGGATTGATGGGAAAAACGGCCGTGACCCCCGCATCGTAGGCGGCGGCAATATCCGTCTCGCTGGAGCCCACCAGGGCCACCACAGGCACGCCCAGGGCCCGGGCCCGGCGGGCCACACCCACGACCACCTTGCCCCGAAGGCTCTGGCTATCCAGCCGGCCCTCCCCGGTGATGACCAGATAGGCGTCTGCGGCCAGGCGGTCAAAATCTGTCAGGTCCAGAACGGCCTCGATGCCCATTTGCAGTCGGGCACCCAAAAAGGCCACGCTGCCTGCGCCGAAGCCGCCTGCCGCGCCGCCTCCGGGGAGAGTGAGCAGGGAGCGGCCCAGGTCCTTTTCGATAACGGCGGCCAGGTGCGCCAGGCCCTCATCCAGCATACGGACGGTGGCCGCGTCCGCGCCCTTTTGGGGGGCGAATACCGCTGCCGCACCACTCTCGCCGCAAAGGGGGTTATCAATGTCGCACATGGCGATAACCTCCGCCTGCCTCAGAGCAGGCAAAAGGCCATCCGTGCGGATGTGGGCAATGCGGCGGAGGGTCCCGCCTACGGGCACAAAGGCCTTGCCCTCCGCGTCTAAAAATTCTACGCCCAAGGCCGCCGCTGCGCCGCAGCCGCCATCGTTGGTAGCGCTGCCGCCCAGGCCCAGAAGGATGCGCTCCGCGCCGCGCTTGAGAGCATGGGCTATGAGCTGGCCTACGCCGTAGGTGGTGGTGTCGGCCACACGGCGGTCCTCCCCCACCAGAGGCAGGCCCGCGGCGGCGGCCATCTCGATGACGGCGGTTTTTCCATCCGGGAAAAGCCCGTAGTGGGCCGTAAGGGGGCGGCCATAGGGGTCCCGGCAGGGCACGGCTACTTTTTCGCCGCCCAGAGCCCCAAGGAAGGCATCCACCGTACCCTCGCCGCCGTCAGCCACCGGGAGGGCGCACACCCGGGCCTCCGGGTCCCGGCGGCGTATTTCCCGGGCAATAATGTCGCAGATCTCCCCCGAGGACAGGCAGCCCTTGAAGGAGTCGGGGATGACCACATATTTGCGCATAATATTCCCTCCGGTAAAAAATTTCAGTGTCCCATCCGGTCCCGATGGCGGTTATACTGGAACATTCCAACGCCCGCGCCGCAGATAAGCACATAGCCCACCACGCTCCAGCCATCGGGCACCTGGCGGAAGAAAACATAACCCAGGGCGGCGGCAAAGAGGATCTGAGAGTAGTCATAGACGCTTATTTCCTTAGCCGGGGCGCAGAGGTAAGCGCAGGTGATGCCGAACTGACCGATGCAGGCGGAGGCGCCGCACAAAAGCAGCATCAGCAGCTGGTGGTCGGTAAGGCGCACGGGGCTGAGCATAAAAAACGGCAGGGTCAGCAGCGTGGAAAAGAGTGAGAAGTAGAACACGATACGCAGGCTGTTTTCCCCTCGGGTGCCCAGCTTGCGCACAAAGGTGTAGGCCAGGCCCGCCGTCGCGCCGCTGATGAAGCCCGCCATAGACGGCACGAAGGGCGCCCCCTCAAAGCCGGGCTTAATGATGAGAGCGCTGCCCAGCAGGGCCGTGAATACCCCCGCGATCTGCACGGCGGTGGGCCGTTCCTTCAGCAGAAAAACGGAGAAAATAATGGCGAAAAAGGGCGAGAGCTTATTGAGCATATTGGCATCCGCCAGCACCAGACGGTCCACGGCGTAAAAATTCAGCAGCATGCCGATGGTGCCGAAAAGGGCACGGCCGGCCAAAAGCGGCCAGTCCCCCGGCCGGGGCTTCAGAGGCACCCGCTTCATGGCCAGCAGCACGCTCACCAGCAGCAGGGCTACAAAGTTGCGGAAAAAAGCCTTCTCCGCCGTGGGCACATCTCCGGCCAGGCGGACGAACACCGTCATCATGGAAAAACCAAAGGCTGCAAAGAGAATGCAGACAATGCCCTTGGTACGCTGGGAAATTTTATTCATGAAATCCGATACCCCTTTCCTTGGCAAGCAGAAAAAGCATCCCCGGCGGGATGCTTCTGCGCGGTGACTGTCATTTTCGCCGATGCAGCGCGGCGGCAGGGCCGTCCACGCACTTTTCCAGCACGGTGAACACAAGCACCGTCAGCGCGGCATTGGGCAGGGGGCAGAACAGCCCCGGATTCGTCATGGACACCATCAGCATTCCCAGGTAGTACATGCCCGCCATGTAGCAGGCCTCCCGGTCGTGCAGCAGCAGCCGCAGCCGATCTCCCAGCAGCAGGGTGTAGGCCGCTACGCCCACGATGCCCATGCTGCCCATGACCTGCAAAACGGCGTTGTGGTAAAACACCATGCTCCCGGGCACCCCGGCGAAGAGGTCGATATTCTTCTGGTTGCCCAGGCCGATGCCCAAAAGCGGATGGTTAAAGAAGTCCGCAAAGCCCCGATCCAGCAGCAGCCAGCGCTCCTCCGTGGGGCTGATAAAGTGATCCGGGTCGCCCCGGGCGCCGAAAAACATATCATAGATTTGGGAGCCGAACAGGGCCATGATCACCGTTACGGAGGCCACAATGACAAAAAATGACCACAGGGGCAGATAGTTCCGCTTCACCAGATACACAAAGCCCAGCAGCACCATGACCGCGCCGAAAAGCAGGGCGCTGCGGCTGCCGGAGAAGAACATGGCCGCGCACCACAGCAGCACCGTGAACAAATGGCGCCGGCTCCGCCCGGCCATGTAAAACACCGCCGGCAGGGTGGAGACCAAAATGGTGGCGGCAAAGTTGCGGTAGGAGATGCCGGGCAGCTCCCAGCACTGGGAAAACTCCGCCCAGTGGTGCAGGTAGTAGCTCCCCACCGCCAGCACCATGGCAAGGCCGATGGTGTAGAGCAGCTGCATCAGGCGGCAGAGCAGATCGTAGCTGCGGGGCAGCTCCAGCTCGGCACGCAGCAGCAGATACACGGCCAAAAGACCCAGGCCCAGGCCCAGGGTGTAGTAAACGGACAGGGGAGAAAAATACTGCGAGGCAGGGATAAAGCCCACGCCCCCCAGCAGCGTGGCCACGGACACCGCCAGCAGGCCCCGAATGCTGCGCCCGGCCACCGCGGGCTTTTTCCACCGCACAAGATGCACAATCAGCCCGCCGATGACCAGCGCCGCCAGAGGCGCGCAGGGCAGGAAAACGGACAGATCATTATATTGCAGGGTGGACAGCAGGAATATCAGCAAAAACGGCAGCGCCGCCGCCAAAATATCCCGGCAGAACACCAGCATCCAGGCGCACAGCACCGCCAGCGCCACCGTGGAGGGGACCACATTCTGCGTCAGCATGGACACAGCGGTCACCGCCAGCATCAGGGCAAAATAGAGATTCGTATTCCAAAAATATTCGGTTTTTTCCGTTACGCGGCCCCAAAAGGCGCCGGAAGTCGATTGCGTCATAAAGCAGTGAATTCTCACTTTCAGGGCCCTGCAGCCGGGCCCGTATTAGATAAGGTATCGCATCCGCTTGGAAAGCCATTTTACCATATCATTTTGCGGGCAAAAAGTCAACAGTATACCTGAAAAATCCTCCCCGGCAGGCGGTCAAAACCGAAAGAGATTCAGCCCCACATCCTCGCTGAAGCGGCGCTCCACGGTGCCGTCGATGATCTGAATGACCATTTCGCAGGTGGCGCTGATAACGGCCCGGTTCAGATGCCCGCCGAAGGCCTGCCCCTGCTCGTTTCCGGCGCACATATGCAGATGGGCATAGAACTCGCCGTCCTTGGTGGTGACGGTGCCCGTCAGGGACACGATCTCATAGGCGCCCTGAAAGCGGTTGGCATGGTACTGCTTCTGCTGCACATTGAAAACGCCCACGGTAAAGTCGTCCGTAGCGCCCAGGGCGCTGACGGCGGCCAGCTTGATATTCTCCCGGAGCGCGATGTCCTTCAGGGCGCTTAAGACCTCCTCGCCCCGGTCGATCCGGGCCACCACGGTGCTGCCAAATCTTTTGTACTCCATTCTATTCTCCTTTCCGCCCCGGCGGCAGAGAGCGCCCCCGGAGCCTTTCGTTTATGCAATTCTATCACAGCTTGCGTCAAAATACGAGAAAATTCTCCACGAAGAGAATTTTTTCTTTTTTTCTGAAAAATTTGAAAAAATGCTTGCTTCGTTCAGGGGTGAACGGATTATAATGCCACTGCAAGGGCGATTTTTCGGGAAGGTGGTGCATCCGGGTGGAGAAGAAGATCAAGGTCACCATCCTCATTCTCTCCATCCTCCTGGGGCTCAGTCTTTTGGCCCTGGCCGGTACCCTTATCCGCGCCAGGCTGACCGACAGCGATCCCGGCACCGTGACCGTGCCGGACAACCTGATTACCCCCGAGGAGGACACCGAAACGGAGGACACCCAGACTCCCGGCAGCGGCACCTCCTCCGCCCCGGCGCCCGCCCAGAGCGCCGCCGCGGCCCAAAAGGCGGCCACCATTGCCCTCTATAATAAGCACCCGGAGGACAACACGCCCTTTACGGTGGGCAATATGTTCCCCGGCGACAGCGAGACAAAGTATTTTTGCGTGCAGGTGTCCTATCACGACAAGGTCACCGTGCATTATAAGGCCGTCGTCCGCCCGGGCTACGAGAAATTAGCCCAGGTGCTACAGGTGCGGGTCAAGCTCCTCACCACAGGGGAGACCCTCTACGACGGCGGAATAGCGGCTATGCCCCAGAGCCTGACGCACAAGCTGGCCTCCGAAAGCTCCGTCACCCAGGAGCTGTACTATGAGATCACCGCGTACTTAGACACAAGCGTGGGCAATGCATATCAGAATCAGGACCTGATCGCCGACTTCCAGTGGTGGGTGGAGGAAACCGGCAGCCTGGACAGCCCGGAAACGGGCGACGCCTCCCGGGGTGTGCTGTGGGCCGTGGCCGGGGTCTGCTCCGGCGGGCTGCTCCTTCTCCTGGTACTGCGCAAGCGGAAGGAGGGCGAAGCCGATGTCTGAGACCAAAACCGCCAAAAAACTCACCGGGGGCATTATCACCATCATTATTCTTGTGATTTGCCTCTGCATCACCACCTTTGCTCTGGTATACACCTCTGTTTCCGTGGAGAACAACCGCTTCCACACAGGGGAGGTAAAAATCAATCTCAACGACGGCAAGCCCGTGATCCGGGAGCATGAGTTCCTCTTTGAGCCGGGGATGACCGTTGTAAAGAGCTTCTTCGTGGAAAACGACAGCACCTGGGATGTGTATTACCGGCTGTACCTGGACAATGTCTCCGGGGGCCTTGCCGATGTGCTGACCGTGACGGTAAAGGACGGGGACAAGGTCCTCTGCACCGGCACCGCCGGGCAGCTGACCCGGGAGAATGTCACCGCCGCAGAGGACATTCTGCCGGTGGGCCAGCGCCGGAATCTGACCGTGACCTTCCACTACCCGGAAAATAGCGGCAACGAGAGCGAAAACCCGGACCTCCTCTTTACTCTGTGCGCCGAGGCCACCCAAACCAAGAACAATCCGAATAAACTGTTCGAGTGAAAAAAAGATACATAAGGAGCAACGCAAATGAAGGCATGGAAGGTTATCAGAAGCATTTTCGTGTGGCTGATGGTGGTTCTCGCCGTGGGGATGATGGTATTCACCGTCATATCCGTGTCCACCTTTGACCGGGCGGACCGGAAGCTCTTCGGCTACAAGGCGTTCATCGTCCTGTCCGACTCCATGAGCAAAACCGACTTTAATGCCGGGGATTTGGTGCTGGTCAAGGAGGTTGACCCCGCCACCCTGCAGGAGGGCGACATCATCGCCTACACCTCCCAAAACACCGCAAACTACGGGGAAACCGTCACCCATAAGATACGCAGCCTCACCACCGATGCCAGCGGCGAGCCGGGCTTTATCACTTACGGCACCACCACGGACACGGACGACGAGACCGTGGTCACCTATCCCTATGTGCTGGGCAAATACAGCAGCCACATTCCCAAGGTGGGCACCTTCTTCCAGTTTTTGAAGTCCACCCCCGGGTATATTGTGTGCATTCTGGTGCCGTTTTTGGTGCTGATTCTGCTGGAGGGCGTGCGGTGCATTCGCCTGTTCCGCAAGTACAAGGCAGAGCAGCAGGCCCAGCTGCAGGCGGAGCGGGATAAGATTGCCGCCGACCGCGCCGAGACCCAGCGGATGATGCAGGAGCTGCTGCAGATGAAGGCGCAGATGGCCCAAAGCGGCGGCCAGACCCCGCAAAAGGACGAGACGCCCTCAGATACCGCCCCGGTGTGATCACTGGAAAGACAGTGTTTACATATTGTCATTGAAATATTATAATAGGGAGGAAAAACACGATGACAAACAGCAAATCTACCAAGCGGGCATTGCTCACCAGCGTACTGGCTCTGCTCATGTGCGTGACCATGCTCGTAGGCGCCACCTTCGCGTGGTTCACCGACACCGCATCCACCGGGATCAATAAGATCCAGGCGGGAAATCTGGACCTTGAGGTGGAGTACAGAACCACCGCAAACGGCGATTGGAAAACCCTTGACAAGGCCACTGACCTGTTCGGCGCAGAGGACACTCTGTTTGAGCCGGGCCACACAAGAGTGGTGGAGCTGAAGATTGCGAACGCCGGCAACCTGGCGCTCAAGTACAAGATCGGCATGAATGTTGTTTCGGAGACCGCCGGTACAAACAAGGACAATAAGCCCTATAAGCTCTCCGAGTACCTGAAGGTTGCCACGACCGGCATTCAGCAGTATCCTGCTGAGGGCGGTATTGCGGAAGCGATGGAATGGGCAATTTTCCAGCCGGGTATGGGAAGTATGTGGAAGTCGCATGATTTTGCTAATTTTTATTTGGAATATGCATCCAACGGAAATGTCCACGCCCTGCAGCCCGGCGATGCGCGGATTCTCGGCATTAAGGTCTATATGCCGGAATCCGTGGGCAACGAGGCCAACGCTAAAACGCCGGCAGATGCAGCTTCCATCAACTTCGGTCTGCATGTGGTGGCTACGCAGTACACAACGGAGCGCGACAGCTTCGACAATAAGTATGATAAGGATGCTACTTATCCCGAATACACCGTCACTACCGCTGATGCTCTCACCAAGGCAGCAAAAGAGGGTGGAATTATCACCGTGAATGATGATATTGCACCGAGCGATACCGTTGTTGCCAGCGGCACCGTTCAGCTCAATATGAACGGCAAGAAACTTGCAAATACTGCAGACATTTGGTCGGATAATGACTGGTCCCTGGTTTCCGCTCAGAACGGCGCTAATCTGACCATTACCGGTAACGGCACCTTTGCTGCCAAGGAGAATGACTGCTATGCCGTGGATGTTCAGGACGGCTCTACCGTCACCATTACAAGCGGCACCTTTAACGGCAATATCCACGCCGTTTATGTCCTGGAGGGCACTGCGATTATTCAGGGCGGCTTATACTCCGTACAGCAGAAGTATCCGGACAGCGCAAAAGCAGATGAATTTGTTCTGAACTGCTATGACGCAAACCGCGCAAACGGCACCGCTAAGATCATCGTTACGGGCGGCACTTTCGTGAATTTCAACCCGGCGGATTGCCAGGCTGAGGGTGCGCACACCAACTTCGTGGCCGACGGCTACAAGGTTGTGACTGAAACCCAAACCAATGGCGATGTATGGTACACCGTTGTTCCTAAGTAAATTTTGATTCAAGTCCCCTCCGCCTAAGGGCGGAGGGGCAATCAAAGGGCACATCCCCGGGGTAGGGCGATATGCCTTTTGATTGCCTATGCAAGCCCCCAGAAAGGAGATGGCGCCATGAATATCCCCGGCCCGCGCCGCCGAAAATGCGGCCAGCCCCACGGAGACGGCCTGGCCCGCATTCTGGCGCCCTCCGTGCTGGCCATCTGCGTATGTACCCTCTGCCTGTGCGGCACCACCTGGGCGTGGTTTACCGCCACCGCCTCCTCGGGGACGACGGTGCTGCAAAGCTCCTCCTACAAGCTGGCCTATCAGACCGATACCGCCGATGTCGCCGCCGCAACCGATTTTACGGAAACGGCGGTTGTAGCCGTGCCTGCGGATGGTCAATGCGGCATCACCCTGTCCGCCACCGGAACGGAGGGGGCGGCGGGCTACTGCAGCGTGCAGGTGGGAGATGAAGTCTACTACACGGAGCCGATTTTTGTGGGCGGCGATTCCTTTTCCTTTACCGTAACGGGAGACCCGGGCGCAGAAATACAGCTCACGCCCAAGTGGGGCAGCTGCGCCGTCAGAGAGGAAGCCAATACGGTTAAAAACGGCAGCGTAATCACCGCCACCGGCTCACAGCTAAGCAGCACCCAATCGCTGAGCAACACCGGGACTGCCGATATGACAACGGAGCAGGCGGAGCCGACAGAGCCGACTGCCCCGGCAGCGCCGGAAAGCAGCGAAGCGGAGCCCACGGCTGCCCCGGAGGACGCGGCTTCGGCCCCGCCGCCTGCGGGTCGGGAGCCGGAGGAGGGCTGAATAGAGTGCAGAGCCGCACCGGTGGAGTCCGGTGCGGCTTTGGTGTCTTATTGGGCGGCCCAGAGCCGCCCCTTTTCCGTAATCACGGCGGGAATGCAGATGTCGTGGGCCTCCCGGGGAATATCCGGGCACAGGAGCCTTTCCCGGCACAGCAGCAGGACGGAGCCGGTATACCGGGCCAGAAATCGGTCATAGTAGCCGCCGCCCCGGCCCAGCCGCCGGCCATCCGCCGCCGCGCCCACACAGGGGACAATAGCCAGGTCAATGTCCTCCGGCGGCACCGTCGGGGCCTCCGGGGGCGGCTCCGGAATGCCGTAAGAGCCGGGGCGCAGCACGGACAGATCCTGCACCCGGCGGCACTCCATGCGCCCCGGGCCGGTACACAGGGGCACGCACAGCTCCTTGCCCTCGGACAAAATCCGCTCCAGCAGGGCCCGGGTGCCGATCTCCCGGCCACAGCCCACAAAGGCGAACACCGTGCGGGCCCGGCGGTACTCCTCCGTCCGGGTCACATGGTAGATAATGGCCCGGTCGGAGAGCTCCCTTTCCCGCTGGGTCATGGCCTGCTCCCGGGCCGCAAGCCGGCGGCGCAGGGCGGCCTTTTGCTGCTGTATCGTCTCCATAAAAGCACCTCCAAAAGCATCTTAAAAAAGCAGGCAGAGAAGTCATCCGCTTCCCTGCCTGCTGCGATTTATGCCAGCTTGGCGGTCAAATTTTCCACGGCCTCGCTCAGGGCCTCCTCAAAGGAGGGGTGGGGCCGCATAACGGAGAGAAGCTGCCGGGCCGTCAGGTGATTCACCATGGCGGTGCTGAGCTGGGAAATCATGTCGCTGGCGTGCTGACACATGAGCTGCGCACCGATGATCTCCCGGGTATCGCTGCGGGCCACCAGCTTCATGAAGCACCGGCCCGGATCCTCAATGATGGTGCGGGCGTTGCTGAACAGGGTGCATTTGCCGGACACGGCGGGGATGCCCTGCTCCTTGGCCTCGGCCTCGGTGAGACCCACCACGGCGATCTCCGGGGCGCTGTAAATGCAGCTGGGGATCACATTCAGATCCGTGCTGCCCTTGCCGCCGCACATCCGCTCCACGCAGTCCGTCCCCTGGGCCGCGGCCACATGGGCCAGCTGCACGGCGGCGGAGGCATCGCCAATGGCGTACACCCCGGGAATGCTGGTGCGGTAGTCCTCATCCACCAGCAGGCGCTTGCCGTTCAGCGCCGGATTCAGGTCCGGGGCGAACAGGCCGTCGAAATACGCACGGCGGCCAATGGCGCACAGGACCTTTTCACCGGTGACGGTCAGCTCCTTGCCCTTTTGCTCCAGATGGACGCACAGGCCCTCCCCTGTCTGCTCCAGGGACCGGACCATGGCGGAGGTCAGCACCTCCACGCCCTGCTTTTTCAGAATCTGCGCCAGGTTTTGGCCCAGCTCCCGGTCCAGCTGCGGCAGCAGATTGGACATGCCCTCCACCAGTGTCACCCGGCAGCCCAGGTGACTGTAAAAGGTGGCAAATTCCACGCCGATGACGCCGCCGCCGATGATGACGATGGAGGCATAGGGCGTGTCCGTCCCCTCCAGCAGCTCGTCGGAGGTCATGACCCCGGGCAGATCCAGGCCGGGGATGGGCGGGCGGACATTCACAGAGCCGGTGGCGGCCAAAATGCGCTCCGCCGTGTACGCCGTCCGGGTGCCGTCCGCGCCGGTGACGCTGACCTGACCGGGGGCGGTGATCTGCGCCGTGCCCTCAAGCACATCCACCTTCGCACTCTTCAGCAGGGAGAGAATGCCGCCCCGGAGCTTCTCGCTGACGCTGCGCTTAAAGGCGAACATCTCCCCCATGTCGTAGGAAAGAGCGCCGTGGACGCCCACGGACGCGCCGTTTGCGGCGTCGTGGTAGACCTGGGAGGCGTGGAGCAGGGTCTTGGTGGGGATGCAGCCCCGATTCAGGCAGGTGCCGCCCACCTCCCGGCGCTCCACAATGGCGGTGTGCAGCCCCAGCTTGGCGGCGCGCAGGGCAGCGGTATAGCCCCCGGGGCCTGCGCCGATGACCAGCAGTTGATAATCAGACATAGGAGTTCCTCCTGTGAATCATGTGTTTTTCCAGCGCAGGACGGGCTTGCGGGCCGCCTGAACCTCGTCGGGCCGGCCGATGGGCATATTGTGGGGAGCGGTGTGCATGGACGCTGCATCCTCAAAGGCCTTATGATACAGCTTGCGCAGTACCTCCGCCGCATGGTCCAGGGTCTCGATGCCCTCGGTCTCCGTGGGCTCCAGCATCAGCGCCTCATGGACGATCAGCGGGAAGTACATGGTGGGCGGATGGATCCCCTCGTCGATAAGGGACTTGGCCACATCCAGGGCGGACACGCCGGTCTCCTTCTTCAGGTCGCTGAGATCCAGCACGAACTCATGCATACACAGCCGGTCGTAGGCGGGGGTGTAGGTGCCCCGGAGCTTGGCCATGAGATAGTTGGCATTGAGCACGGCGTTCTCCGCCGCCTCAGGGATGCCCTCCTTGCCCAGAGCCAGCAGGTAGGCCAGGGCCCGGACCACCACCAGGAAGTTGCCCTGGAAGCTGCGCACCTGGATATGACCCGGCTCCTCCGCCAGAGCGCTATGGGGCAGGAACTCCTTCAGAAATGCCTTGCAGCCCACCGCACCTGCGCCGGGGCCGCCGCCGCCGTGGGGCGTGGCAAAGGTCTTGTGCAGGTTCATGTGGATGCAGTCAAAGCCCATGTCGCCGGGACGGACCACGCCCATAACGGCGTTAAGGTTGGCGCCGTCATAGTAGCACAGGCCGCCGGCCTCGTGGACCAGACGGGTGATCTCCAGAATATTCTTGTCGAAGATGCCCACGGTGTTGGGGTTGGTGAGCATCAAGCCGGCGGTGTCCTCCCCCAGAGCGGCCCGAAGCGCATCCAGATCCACACAGCCGTCCGGGCCGGAGGCGATGTTCACCACATCGAAGCCGCACATGGCCGCGGTGGCAGGGTTGGTGCCGTGGGCGCTGTCGGGCACGATGATCTTGGTGCGCTTTTTATCGCCTCGGGCATCGTGATACTGCTTGATAAGCAGCACGCCGGTGAACTCGCCGTGGGCACCGGCGGCGGGCTGGAAGGTCATATCGTCCATGCCGGTGATCTCACAGAGATATTCGGCGGCGGTGTCCAGCACCTGCTGCATACCCGCAAAGCCCACCACTTCTTCCCCCAGCACTGCCACTACATAGAAGGAGGAGGGGGTGCGTGCTTCCCGGAGGAAGGCTTCTTCGCTCCAGGCTTCACCGGGGAAGGTGATCTGATCCAGCCGGGCAGCGCCGGGGGCATATGCTTCGGTCATGGGGAGGAGAGTGATCCTTGTATCCATATCACTTTGCCTCATACCAGGTCTTGCCCACGCCTACATCCACCACCAGCGGAACCGACAGCTCCGCTGCGCCGGACATCTCCTGCTGAACCAGTGCCTTGACGGTATCGATCTCGTCCGGGGTGGTCTCGACGATGAGTTCATCGTGTACCTGCAGGATCAGCCGGGATTTGAGTCCCTCGGCCTGAAGCCGCCGGTAGACCCGCACCATGGCGATCTTGATGATGTCGGCGGCAGTGCCCTGGATGGGGGTATTCATTGCCACCCGTTCGCCAAAGGCCCTGGTGATGCGGTTGGTGGCGCTCATCTCGGGGAGATCCCGGCGGCGTCCGAACAGCGTCTTGACATAGCCATGATCCTTGGCGAACTGCTTGGTGTCCTCCATATACTGACGCACGCCGTGATAGGTGCGCAGATAGCCGTTGATATAGGCATTGGCCTCCGCCACTGTGACGCCGATGTCCTTGGAGAGGGAATAGGCGCCGATGCCGTATACAATGCCGAAGATGACTGCCTTGGCCCGGCTGCGCATCTGGCTGGTGACATACTCCGGCGGCATGCCGAATACCTGAGCGGCAGTCTGGGTGTGAATATCGGCGCCGGAGCGGAAGCCTTCGATCATATTCTCGTCCTGGGCGATGTGGGCCAGCACCCGGAGTTCGATCTGGGAGTAGTCAGCGTCCACCAGGGTGCGATCCCCGGCAGCATAGAAGAATTTGCGGAACACACTGCCCACATCGGTGCGCACCGGGATATTCTGCAGGTTGGGCTCGGCAGAGCTGATGCGTCCGGTGCGGGTTTCAGTCTGCTTGAAGATGCTGTGTACCCGTCCGTCCTCGCCCACCACCTTGATGAGCCCGTCCACATAGGTGTTCTTGAGCTTTGCCAGCTTGCGGTAATCCAGAATGCAGTCGATGATGGGGTGCTTGTCCCGGAGGGATTCCAGCACATCGGCATTGGTGGAATAACCCCGCTGGGTCTTTTTGCCGTGGGGCAGTCCCAGCTTTTCAAACAGCACATTGCCCAGCTGCATGGGGGAATTGATGTTGAACTGTCCCCCTGCCAGCTCATAGATCTCCTCGGCCCGGGCGGTGAGCTGGGTGTCCAGCTCCTGTCCGTAGGCGGCGAGACCCTCGGTATCCAGCGAGAAGCCGATGAGCTCCATCGAAGCCAGCACCTCTGCCAGCGGCTGTTCCACTTCGGTGAGCAGCCACTGCTGCTCCTGCTGGGCGATCTTCGCCTCCAGCGCCGCAGCCAGGGGGATCAGCTTTGCCATCTCCTGGGCCAGGGGGTCCTCGCTCTCACAGGGGAGCGGAACCACGGCATACTCCGCCGCCAGACGGTCGGTGGTGTAGTCACTGGCGGTGGGGCGCAGCAGATAGGCTGCCAGCTCACAGTCCAGCTTCACCTGGGGCAGCGGGTGCTCCCCTGTCATGCAGTGGCGGTAGAGCAGCTTGGAATCCCGTGTAATAAGCCCCTTTGCCCCGTAGAGGGCGGCACAGACCCCTTCAAAGGCCGGTTCCCCTGCGGTGCAGAGCAGCAGCTCCCCGCCGTCGCTGAGCGCCAGGGCGGTGATGGCATCGTTTTCGTACCGGCCCAGCAGGTAGGGGGTCTCCCCGCCCAGCAGGCGGGCTGCCGCCTCAGCCGAAGCCGGACAGAGCCGCAGCGCGGCGGCGGGCTTTATCTCCTCGGGCACCGGCTCGCCGGCAGCTTCCAGCTCGGCTACTCCGGGGATCTCCATGCGTTTCATCAGGCTGAACAGCTCCAGCTCGGTCATCAGCCGGGAACAGCCGGCGGTGTCCCGGGGCTTGGGAATGTAGCGGGTCAGATCCGATTCAATGGGGGCATTGCGGTCGATCTCCGCCAGGGTCAGGCTCATGCGGCAGGATTCCACTCCCGCCTCCAGCTTCTTGCGTACGCCGGGCTTGATGGCAGGGTCGTCCAGATGCTCATAGACCCCATCCACTGTGTGGAACTGGCTGATGAGCGCCAGGGCGGTCTTTTCGCCGATGCCTGCCACGCCGGGAATATTGTCCGAGCTGTCCCCCATCAGCGCCTTGACCTGGATCAGTTCCCGGGGCGTTACACCGTACTTCTCCTGGATCTCTGCCACGCCGTAGAAGGTGCTTTCGGGGCGTCCCATCTTGGTGGTGGCAAGGCGTACCGTGGTGGCATCGCTCACCAGCTGCAGGCTGTCCCGGTCTCCGGTGGCGATGACGCACTCATTGCCCGAATCCTCACACATACGGGCCAGGGTGCCCAGAATATCGTCGGCCTCATAGCCTTCGCAGGTCACCACCGGA
>OLGF01002346.1_pt1 | contig 17716 bp, 16 predicted proteins | sample 1604971 | NCBI WGS metagenome assembly OLGF01 (sample SAMEA3888902, study PRJEB22519) | human gut metagenome | biome: human gut; feature: human-associated habitat; material: faeces | place: Denmark | collected 2011 | reverse complement strand
GGATCTCTTTACTGTTGCCGAGCAGCTCGCCAATGTGATCCTGGGATTGTCTGTGCTTCTCCAGATCCGGATTCTCCACAAGACCATGGGCCCTGCGGATGAGCTGCATCAGATTCTGGTTGTTCTTCTCACTGTTTTTTCCTACCAGTGTCATAAGTTCCTCCTGTTCACCTAGTTTTCTCGTAACTATTCAGCGCCTCATTCGCAAAATCGCATCTCCGATGCTTTCCTGAACAACAAGTTCGCTGGTTGTTTGCTCTGAATAGTGATCAAAAGTGCAATCTTCTGCGCACTGCATTGCGCAGTCTCCTCCGGGATAAAAGGGTGGCGATGGTGATATCGACGATCACGCAGATCGTCAGCACGATAGCCGACCATCCCAGTGCGATCTCCTGTCTCAGGAACCGGTCGATCAGAAGTTCCAGTCCCACGCACAAAACAGCGATTCCCGAGATCAGGTACAGGGCTCCTGTCAGGAAGGACATGGGGAGCTTGCGGATACAGAACGTCACCACTTCCACCACTGCCGTCACCAGCAATACGATCGGCAGTCCCAGTCCATAGAACCAGCTGTTATGTCCCGTCAGATAAGTCAGCAGATATAGATACACGATCACTGCCACTCCATCCAGCAGGATCGACAGATAAATGGGCTGTCTCGTATAAATAACCACAGGGATCATAATAACCCACAATACCAGGACTACGCCGATCACCGCCAGAGACCACAGACTGCTGCGGAACACAAAAGCGTTTAACAGCCCACAGGTCACCGCCGTAGCCAGTACAATAACCGTCAACAGTACTCCCAAATCTTTTCTTTTTACCACTTCCACCTGTCCCTTTTCCTTTGGAAAAGGGGATGGCTGCTTCTCCGGTTCCGGTGCCTTGGGATTATACACCGGTGTGTCGCACAGAGGGCACTTCGTTGCCGAAGCATCCAGTTCCACACCACAGTTCACACAATATGACATAAGCATTTCCTTTCTAACCGGAGGATCTACCGGTTACTCTCGATCTTCACATGAATACCGTCCTGTACCAGCTTGCGGAAAAACAGTCGTTCCACATCCGTTTCCGCAATACTGCTGGCAAAATTGATGGTCAGAATATCTTCAAAGCTGGCAATGGCACAGTTGGTTCTCGTAGAGAACGGCTGTCCCATATAGATATCAAAACGTTCGATATAGGGCTTCATGGTCTCCGGCACTTTCAAAGCTCCCATGTTGGTCAGTCCCGCCGAAGAGTTTTTGTCCTGGATCTTCGTATAGAACTGGCGGACCACCAGATCCTTGATAAACAGCGGTACCACACGGATAAACGGGTTTCTCTGGGTCTCTGCGTTGGTGGTGATATCGCCCCGCAACAGCTTTTCATTCAGATAATACCGCATGTAATTGTGCACCTGGGTCACGATCTCTTCAAAAGTGTATTCTCCCAGTCTTGGGTCAATCCCCGGATAGATCATGGTGATAAAATTCCGCAGAGTCTTCGATGGGAAAAAGCGCCGCAGATTCACCGGCATGGCAATCTTTACCGGACGTAATTTTAAATGCCACTCACTCTCCTGCTTCTGCATCAGTGCATAGAGCAGAACCGCATTGAGATATTCCGTAATGGTGGCATTATAGCTTTTTGCCACCTTCATGACCTCTGCCACCGACATAATACCGTCTATGATGTTCAGGGTATAAAAGGGCTCCTTGGTTCCCCGGACACGGTAAGCCTTCTCCCCCGGTCTGGGCGGGCACACCTTGGCATTGGCATATTTCATGTAGGCATCTTCCAGTTCTACCGGATCCGGTGTCTCTAAAATATCCAGCACAAAACCGCCGTTCTCAATCTCCGTATGCCCCTTCAGGCGCAGATAAGTGGCCGTCAGAGTCTGCAATACGCACATGCCTCCGGTACCGTCTCCCAGACTGTGATGGGCCTCCAGGGCGATCCGGTTCCGGTAATAATAGATTCTTACCAGATACCGGTTATTGGCCTTGAAATACATGGGCTGACAGGGATTTTTCACGTCCTCCTGCACAAATGGGCCGGGGCGGTCATTGGGCTCCAGGTATCTCCAGAAGACACCCTTGCGGATAGCCGCCTTATACGTCGGAAAACGAGGCATTGTCAGATTCACGGCCCGCTGCAGCATCTCGGGATTGATCTCCTCCTTTAAAAGAACGGACAAACGATAAACGGAAGAAAAATCTCTTCTCTGTAAGGTCGGGTATACGATGGCCGACAGATCCAGTTTGTACCAGTCCTTGTGTACTTTCGATGCCCTGTCTGTCTTCGTTTTGTCTCTTCTATTAATTGCCACGGTTTTCGCCCCTTTCCCGGTTTTGTATTATATTTTTCAGAAACGACAAAGGCGGCAACCTTTCGGTCACCGCCATGTGATGCAGAAAGAGGGACTTGAACCCTCATGGTATCACTACCACACGGACCTGAACCGTGCGCGTCTGCCAATTCCGCCATTTCTGCGAACAAATGTATATTACAACAACCGGCTCCAAATGTCAACACTATTTTTCGAATTATTTAAACTGTATGCAAAATAATTACGATTTCTGCGTTCTTCGGCCTTGTAACTATTCAGACCCCATTCGCAAAATCGCCTCTACGAGGCTTCCTTGGAGAACAGGCCGGCCTGTTCTCTGCTCATTGAGGTTACTTCGCCATGTAAAACTGCTTATCTGCCTGAATGCAAGCATTCGCAGAACACAGTTTTGCATGGCTCTGAATAGTTACCAATTATTTTACATTTACATGTAGGAACTGAACAGATTGCCTGCATTGTAAGTGCCGATATATCCTGCTGTTCCGGTGTACAGACTGCTTCTGGTGGAAGCATGGTCTGCTGCGAAATTGATCATGGAGCTCTGTGCGGATACACGGTAGCCGTAGGAACCATTTCCCCGAAACAGGCTCTTTACCGTAGACATATCCGCTTTCATAAAAGCATCCTTATCCAGGGATAAGGTACCGTCATTTTTCATAGTGATACCGATCTTCGCCAGCTGCTTACTGTTGGCAATGGTAGTATTCCCCAGAGATTCCGTGCGGTTGTTCACTGTGGTATCGCTCACATCATCCACAGCAGCCATCACGCTGTTGTAATTCTTCACAAAGCTGTTCACCGCATTGTAGATGGCACTGGTATCATAGCCCTTGGTCGTGGTCTCTATACCATTCTCATCCTTGGTGGTGATATCCTTTTGTGCGAACAGATCATTTTTACCGGTAGCCAGTAATGTATCTGCGGATTCCTTCAAAGCATCAGTGGCGGTCTCTACCTTGGCCAGTGCTTTCTTCGCGGTCTCCTTCGTGGTGTCTTTCTTCGTTATGTCGGAAGCTGCGGTTTTGGATGCGGTGTTCTCCTTGCCGTAATAAGCTTTCATCAGCTTCCCGTAGCTGCCGTTCTTAATACTTGCATAATCTGCCAGCCAGTTGCCGCTTAGCGCATTGGATGCAGAGGAACTCAGTCCGGAAAACAGAAATGAATAATTGGTCTTTGCCTGAATATTAATACTCATTACAGTCACCTCCGTGTCAACTGTTTTGAATCGGCCTTTCAGCCATTAGTCCTTTTATATCAGTTACAGTATACTACTTATTTCGGATTTTTCCAAGGTTTGTTAACTGTTTTTTGAAAAAATCCCATTAATTGAGTATTTTTTCCAGCATGGTCACCCGGTTGAAGGGAAAGGAGAAATAATAGCCGTCCGCAAAATCCTCCGTCATGACGATCACTTCCTTTGCCAGCTGCACACCGGCCTGCTCTCCCTCTTCTCTGGTCATGTCCGCCCGGTATCTTGCCAGTACTTCGTCCGTCACGTCGATGCCTGCCATCTCGTTCTTCATAAAGGTGGCATTTTTAAGACTCACGAACGGCATGATCCCGCAGAGAATCCTTGCTCCGGTCTCCTCTTTGATCCGACGCACTCTGTCGGCACTCTCCTGTGTGGAAATGGGCTGTGTCAGAAAAAAGGTAGCTCCCGCCGCCATTTTCTTCTTCACTCTGCCGATCTCCACCTCAAGATTACGCCTGCCCTGATTGATGGCTCCGCCGTAGCTGGCCGGAGCCTGCGTGAACTGCTCCTCGTTCATATCCGCCAGAATCTGCATCAGTCCCACAGAATCAAAGTTGAACACACTCTTCACCGTGGTCCGCACCATGGAAGGAATGGGGTCTCCCGTGATCACCAGGAAATTCTGAATACCATTGATATAGGCTCCCAGCAGCTGGGAACGCATGGCAATGGCATTTTTATCCCGGCAACAGATATGGGGCATGACACACATACCGGTCTCTCTTGCCACCTTCTCCGCCATGAGAATGGAATCTGCTCTGGTACGTCCCGAAGGAGAATCCGGGAAAGTCAGCACATCCACTCCGCTCTTCTGTAGCAGATGTGCCGCATCCATCAGTTTTTCGTCATCGATTCCCATGGGAGGTGCCAGTTCCACGGCGATCAGCTTTCGGTTCCTGCCCTCCGCCTCTTTGGTATGATAAAAAGAACGGTCTTCCTTCGGTGCCTGCTGTTTCTCCGGTTCTGTGTCTTTTTTTGCCTGTGGGTACTGGGTCAGATCCAGCTTTCCGGCAAGCTCCGCGATATATTCCGGTGTCGTACCGCAGCAGCCGCCTGCCATATCCACTCCAAGGGCAGTCATCTGCTGCATTCTGTCCACAAAATAGTCTTTGTTATCCCCGGTGAAGAGCATACGGCCGGTGACCATCTGAGGATACCCAGCATTGGGAAGGGCTGTGAGAAGTTTTCCTTCCGGTTTTTCCAGTATCTGCAGGATCCGGTGCATATGGGACGGACCCACACCGCAGTTAAAGCCCACGGCATCGATCTCCTTTGCCTCACCCGCTTTCTGTAAAAGCTTTCTGGCACTTAATCCTGCATTGCTGTAGCCGAACTGGTTTACAGAGAATTGTACCGTAATAAATGCCTGTTCCCCGATCATTTTGATCGCAGGCAGGAGCTCTTCCATCTCGGAAAAAGTTTCAAAGACAAAAAAGTCCGCTCCCTCTTCCAGAAAAATACGGCAGATCTCTTTGTATTCGCGGCATAAAGTATCCTTCTGTGCCAGCGCATCCCCGGGAATCTGTCCGATATCTCCGGCAATATAGACTTCTTTTGTCTCACCGGTGCGTTCTCTCCACGCAGCCACCGCTTCCCTCGCCAGGCGTACGCCGCTTCGCAGAGTCTCCTCGATCTGTTCTTTGGACCTATCCATGCAGAAGCTGTTGGCTGCGAAGGTGTTGGTACGCAGAATCTGTGCTCCTGCCTCGAGGTACTCCGTATGAATCTCCCTCACCCGTTCCGGGGCTTCCAGATTCGCCAGCTCCGGCAGCTGTTTCGTGTCATATTTTCCTCCGTAATAGGTCCCGAAGGCTCCGTCAAAGAGGATCTTTTTCTGTTGGATCCTTTCACGGATCTGCTCTTTGGTATGTTTTGTATTGCCCATTATTGTTTCCTTTGTCCTGTTGATTTCATCCATTTTTCTTTTAAAAACGAGCAGGTCTGCTCTCGCAAGCCTGCTCGTTGATCAGCTTCCGTAACTATTCAGAACCACATTCGCAAAACCGCTCTTTCAGAGCTTACTTTTTGCTCATATGGTTACTTCGCCATATAAATCATGTCAAATGTTCTTACGAATGCAAGCATTTGACGTACATTTGACATGATTTGCATGGCTCTGAATAGTTACAGCATACCATATTCTTTTTCAGAAAAACAGTAGCAAATTTAATGATTACATTAACTTGCGGAACAATGCGGTCAGATCCTCTACACTTGCATCCTTGGGGTTACCGGGTGCGCAGGCATCTGCATGAGCGGATTCTGCCAGGAAAGGAAGATCCTCTTCCTTCAGTGCTTCCAGCTTGGAAGGAATTCCTACATCCTCGGACAGCTTGCGAACGGCATCTACAGCAGCCTTACGATAGGTTGCCTGATCCATCTGGTCTACACCTTCCACTCCCATAGCACGAGCGATCTCACGATACTTTTCACCGGTGCAGTCAGCATTGTACTCCATAACGATAGGAAGCATCATTGCACAGGCAACACCATGAGGGGTATCATAGACAGCACCCAGGGTATGTGCCATGGAATGAGCGATACCGAGACCTACATTGGAGAAGCCCATACCGGCAATGTACTGACCCAGAGCCATGCCTTCACGACCTTCCTTAGTGTTGGCTACCGCACCGCGCAGGGACTTGGAAATGATCTCGATGGCTTTCAGATGGAACATATCGGTCATCTCCCAGGCTGCCTTGGTGGTGTAACCTTCGATTGCATGGGTCAGTGCATCCATACCGGTGGAAGCAGTCAGACCCTTAGGCATAGAAGACATCATCTCGGGATCTACCACAGCGATAATAGGCATATCATGAGGATCTACGCATACGAACTTACGCTTGCGCTCTACATCAGTGATAACGTAGTTGATGGTAACCTCTGCTGCGGTACCTGCTGTGGTGGGCACTGCGATGATGGGTACGCAGGGCTTCTTGGTAGGTGCTACGCCTTCCAGGCTGCGTACATCTTCGAATTCAGGGTTGGCAATGATGATACCGATGGCTTTGGAGGTATCCATGGAAGAACCACCACCGATGGCGATGATATAATCTGCACCGGATGCCTTGAAAGCAGCCACACCGTTTTTCACATTGTCAATAGTAGGATTAGCCTTAATATCGGAATAAACTTCATAAGCAAGACCTTCCTTGTCAAGCAGTCCGGTTACTTTTCCGGTCACACCGAACTTGATCAGATCCGGATCGGAACATACGAATGCTTTCCGGAAAGCATGAGCCTTTGCTTCATTTACGATTTCTTCGATTGCTCCGGCACCATGATAAGAGGTCTGGTTGAGCATAATTCTGTTTGCCATGATACATAATCTCCTTTCGAATTGAGAACAAATCTTAATGATAATTTTATTTTAACTACAATCTGGGCATAAAAAAAGTGACAGTTTGGCTTGACTGTCACTTTTTACAGAAAGTTCACAATGTGTACATTTTTTTTAGTAATTTTTCACAAATATCTTTGGTGATTTTTTCACTAACGCAATACGCCCAACTGTTGAAACAATTCTGTCACCGGCATAGGAAGTGCACTGACCAAAAGCGCCGCCATCTGCTCCGGCGTTCTCTCCTTCGGAGCGAAGATCCATTCCACGGTCATATCAATAGAACCTCTGCAATAGAGCCGCAGCGGGAATAAAATATTCTCTTCGGGCTGTCTACCGGTCTTACGCCCAATCAGCTGCGTGTAGAAATCCAGGATCAGTTCGTAATCATGTTCCCTCAGAGAATTATGATCATCCGAGCGGAATGCTCCGGCGAAAAAAACTCTCTCCTTCTGAATGAATTCAAACTTTCTGGTCAGTCCTTCGTATACGGTAAGTCCGTCTCCCATCTGTGCAAAAGATTCCAGTAAGAGCTTGTCGAAATACCAGTTGATCAGATCATATTTGTCCTGAAAATTCCGGTAAAAGGTCTGCCTCGTCACGCCGCAGGTCTGCACGATCTGCGTCACTGTCATGGCATCGGTGCCGGACGAAGCCATACACTTTTTCGCCGCTTCCGCCAGACGGTATTTAGTTTTATCCGCTGAAGTTTCCTTCGTACTCATGCTGTCACACCTCTACGGTACTACCGGTTTCGGCGGGCATAACCTTCCGTCATATCCGCGAAATCCCGCTCCTGCATATTCTGTGTGGATGCTCCGTTATTGTGTCCCTGGCAGGCACATAATCCTACGGCATTGACAACACATAATACTGTTGCCAGAAATACTCTCTTCATATTATTTTCCTCCTGTCTGTTGTATGATCTGATTACATTTCCGGTAATTCTGCTTCCAGTAAAGCCGCTGCATCTCTGACGCAGTCGATGCATTCTCTCTTTACAATGCCATCGTTGATACCTTTTAATTCCTTACAGATCACGGTTCCGTTCTGCTCCTTGAAGCTCTGAATTATCCTTCTGGACCCTTGCATGGTCTGCTGCGGATTTTTATTGATCAGTCCCAGTACATTGACCGCTCCGATGACAGCTCCGCAGGTAGCTTCCATGCTGCCGCCGATTCCTACCGCAAATCCCTGAGTAAGATTCCTAGCCGTTTCTTCATCAATTCCCGCCAGATCACAATACGTGCACGCTACTGCCTGCGCACAATTGTAGCCACACATTTTTCTTTCTGCCGCTTTTTCTACTCTTGATTCCATAACTGTTGTTCCTTCTTCTGTTTATATTTTTCCAATAATCATCTGTAGTGTATTTTCTGTTATGTATTATATCAGAAATAAATCTAAGACGCCATCGTCATAATTTTCTATCTTTACATTTCTCCCAAACTGTTCTAAGTGTATAAATAATTCCTACAAATTTCAAAATCATGTTGACATTGCCGTGGGAAGATGTTATTATCATTCTTGCGTGATGCGAGATAGTAATTATTTTGTGTCGCTATGCGGAAGTGTCGGAATTGGCAGACGAGCAAGACTAAGGATCTTGTGGTAGCAATACCGTGTGGGTTCAAGTCCCATCTTCCGCATTATTTTTTACTTTAAAAAGCTCAGGGATAGGGTGTTCCTGAGCTTTTTTCATTTGTAAAAATAATGATATTAGGGTGAGACTCTTTCAAGCTGCCTTCTCTCTGTGAATAATCTACCAAGGATCTGTGTCGGCTCTTCAGCATTTTCAGTTAAGTTCAATCTTCTGACCAATACTTCATTGAAATAGGTTCTATTACAACTGCAATTATATTATTATTTTGATCTACTCTAAATCTAAATGCATAAAAGTAGTCTTTGGTTGAATCAATTTTTAAGAAATAATTATATGCTCCGGAGTCCTTTAACCCATCATGTGAGAATACATCTTTAATATCTGCGGAACGCTGCTTTGTATCTCCATATAATTCAATTACTTTGTCTATACTGTCTCCAAGTTTGATGCCTCTTACTGTACTTTCTATTACATTACCATCATCTGTAAATTCACCTGATACTATCATGTTTGCATTATCGGCAAGCATGTATGCAGCCTCATCATTTCCCGCCTCTACATATTCATTATATGTATCATATCCCAAAAAACTAAATGCAAGGTCTTTTTCTGAAAGTGGCTCTGCTTCTTCTATGTTGGTTACTTCTGTGGTCTTTTCTGCCTCTGTTGATTCGTCTTTCGCTTCTGCTTCACTTGTGTTATTTTCTACTACCTCAGTGCTTTCTATTGTCTCCGTGGTTGTTTCTGTAAGTTCTACTTGTGCAGATTCAACGGCATTGGGGATGGATTCTGTTGTCGCTGTAGCTTCCTGTTTTCCGCAGGAAACAAAAGATAAAGTACATATTGTCATCAGCGCTAAAATAATTTTTCTTTTCATAGTCTATTCCTCGCTTTGTTAAAATCAATATTCTTTTGTAATCTCTCCCTCAATCCCATACATTATCTTAAATGTCTCAAGGTCTTCCGCCCGGCGGATCAGCATGACTTCTTCAAATTTTCCCGTGTGGATATCCTTGAATCCCGCCACCTGTTCACCGTTGCAGATGCTGGCTTTGATAACAGGTTTTTGATTGCTTCTGTCGTAAGTCTTCTTTTCGGTTCTCTTTGGAAAAAGTCTCATTTCTCTTCCTCCAGTGCTGCTTTTACCATCCGTTCAAAGGATTGTGCAAATCTTTCGTCATCCTCTTCTGTCCGCTTCTTCGGACCTTTTAAATGATTTTTCTGAGAAGCTCTTCTTGCCTTTTTATTCAGATGTCGTTCCATGAGCATCTGGTCGATGTTCTCATCCGTGTACCATTTACCGGACTGGTGGATGGCGTAGGCACTCTTGCCCAGCGTCATGGCTGCCACGCCATAGTCCTGAGTTACCACGATGTCTCCCCTGCGGCAGAGACTGATCAGCTTATAATCCACAGCATCCGCCCCGGCTCCCACGACCACCACCTCGCTGTAACCGGAAGTCAGTATATGATTGGTATCGCACAGAAGTGTCACCGAAATCTGATATTTCTTTGCAATCTTTTCCACTATGTCCACCACCGGACAGGCATCTGCATCCACATAAATCTGCATAAGTAAGTTCTCCATCACCTTTTTCTGTAATTGAAATTATAGTAACTTTATCAGACGTTTACAAGTGTATATTTAGCCATAAAAAAACCGACCTCCTATCGTTAGATTTTAGGTCTAACGATAGGAGGTCGGTTCAGGATAAGGCTATTTTTCAATCCATATCAAAAATTATCCATTTTGAACAATTCACTTCTTGTTTTTATTCAGTTTCGTTTTCTTCCTCTAATAGCTTTAATAATGCAGAAGGTTCACACACCTTAACAGAAGATTTCATATAATCTTTTACATTTCTGGTTACTATACAATCCATTTCTGAACGAATTGCTGTTTCCACCATAATAGCATCTTCATAATCACCAATTTCAGAAGATATTGCTTTCCGGCAATCTAAAGAAGTGGTATCCAACAAATGAAATAAAGTAAAAAGCTTGCTCAAAATCTTTCGTGTTTCTACGTCGTTATGTGTTAAACGGTGTGTCAGATAATAGATATCTGTAACTGACTTTGCTGTAATATAACCCTCAAATTGCTTATTTGCAGAATATATAAAGAGTTTTTGCGCTACTTCTGAAAATGGAGCACGAGACTGTAATGCATCGATGATAACACAAGTATCAACTAAAACTCTCATATCGTATTCAACCTTTCTTCCCGTGCTTCTTCCAGAGTCATATCATTTGAAAGAACGCCAAACAATGATTTAGCAACATCTACTCTATCCTGATATGGATTAGACAATTTTGCAACAACTTTTCCGTTACGAGTAATATAAATATCCTCTGTTTCTGCAAGCATAAGATATTTGCCAAGATTAATTTTTAATTCAGTTGCAGTAATGGACATATCATCATCACCTTTCTTGAAGAATAACTATTTATCGTCTCATAAAGAGAATCTCTCTTTTCAATTATATTATACACAAATCGAACGATTTTATCAATAAAATCGTTCGAAAATCGACTATTGAATGCTGGTCGGAGCACTACTCCGCCAGATACATCTTCAGGCTTCCTTCCACAGCATCCATGGCTTCCTCCACACTCGCCTGCCCGTTTAGGTATGCCTGCAGGCTCTCGGTCAGGGAGGTCTCGATCTGAGTGTCTTCCTTGAGGCACAGGGTGGCTGCCCTACACAGCTCCGTCAGATGGTTCGCTGTCTCCTCAGAGTAGGATTTGATGGCGAACTCTACGGTGCTGCCGTCGATATCATAGGTGGTATAGGCTTCCGCCATGCTGCGGTCTGCTGCAGCCTGCGTCTCCAACGCTTTTGCATTGACAGGAAATCCCTCATAGGTATCCACGCTCTGTAATTCTTCGGACAGAGCAAACCGCAGGAACTCTTTTGCAGTCTCCACATGCTCACTCCGGCTGTTAATTCCAATGACCATCTTCGGATAAAATGCGTTTTCCATGGAGACCACATTGGCATTTAACAGTTCTGCCACAGCATAGGGTGTCATTGCCTGATTAAAGCCGTCAGTCTCCTGAAGTACCAGCTTCACATCAGATCCCAGATCCCAGATATTCGCTGCACGGCCTTCTTTTCTGGAAGGCAGGATACCGCAGTTATCCGCAATCTTCTTCAAATCTTCCAGCCAGGGACGTAAGGTATCACGATTCACCTGATGGTTCTGTAAAATATCATCCACGATCAACGGATAGAACGCTTCCACCAGTTCGCCGCAGGTACGGTCTCCCATATAGCTCTCCGTCTTTCCGGATACTGCCTTTGCAATAGCGTCCATGCTGCTCATTTCCTCTGGCTGCACATCCCTGCCGACAGCTAACAATAATCCGAATTGCAGCGGCACCGCATACCGTGTTCCATCCGCCTCTTTATACGCTGTTGTAATGTTGGAAAGCAGGGTTCCGTCCTCTTCCATGGGCTGCAGCACCTCCTGAAGATCCAACAGCAAGCCCTTAGAGGCATATGTGTCCAGTTTCAGATGATCCATCACCATGAGATCCGGTCCGTTGCCGGAGGTCAGGGAAGTGTTAAGATCCTGATATATCTGCTGATAATCCGCATTTCCGCTGTATTTATCCGTCATGGAGATTGCCGCATCCACATGGATCAGTATCTCCGGATGCTGCTTATGATACTGCACCGCAGCCTGCTGTAAAAAGAAGCTCTCCTCTACGGTATACAGCGTCAGTTCTTCGGTCACCTCTGTCACCGCATCGGGATCATATCGATAAATCATTATTTTATCCCCGCTCTCACTTCCAAACCACGCGTATACACTGCCGTCCGACAGCGCCACAATATCCCTGCACCACTGATCCGACAGAGAAAAACCTGTATCGATTCCCTGAAGCAACTTCTGCCAGTTAGTATCGCCTGCGTCGCAGCGGAAGAATCCGTCTGCATCCGCCGCATAGACTGTGCCGTCTCCCAGCACACTGAAATAAGCAGAGCTGTAACTGTCCTGGGAAAAAGGAAGCACTTCCTTCTTTTTTGCCCCATTGTTTCCGTCCAGCTGCATCTGCAACAGACCGTTCACGTTTCCCTGTTCATCCGCCTGTGCCAGATACAACGTATCTCCCACAGCACTGACCCACTTATTATCCGACAGACTGCCACTGTCTGTCAGGCTGTCGCTCTCCTGGCTGCTCACCAGGCTCCCGTCCTGTGCCAATACAACATCCAGGGAAAAATAAGACAGTCCCACTAACAATTCATCCTCTGTCAGTGTCACATACTGCGGCGTATCATAGAACCGATAGCCATCCATATCCATAGGTTCCAGCCACTTCTGTGGTGTAATATCCAACGCACTGCCGTCCGCTTCCTTCCACAGATGTGCGGAAGAGCTCTCCTCATCCCGGTAACAGTTGCCGTACAGGTACTGATTCCCCTCCGCATCCTGCAACAGTGTAAAACTGTCACGGCTCTCCAGACCCTTTCCATCGGGAAGCGCCTTCAGCCAGTCCTTCGTCACTTCCGTCAAAGTATCCCCTTCGCCCAGCATCCATTCCTCTAAAGAGACCTGACCTTCTGCGCCTCCTGCCACAAGAAAATGTAATTCATCACCCGAACGGAAGATCTGGCTGATATTTTTGTTCTTCCATTCCTCCGGAAGTGAGAGTTCCGTCTCTACATATCGTCCTTTCTGCACTTCATCAGGTGACGCTACGATCTGCTGATCGTTCTTCTTCCCGCACCCGGTGAACAGTCCCATGACGATCGCCATACAGGTTGCCAGTGCGATTCCTTTTTGCATGTTATTGTTGTTAAAGTAGTTTCTGTTTCGCATCTTAATATCCAGTCCCTTCCCGTAATCTGTAAATTTGCCATTCCACAGCTTTTTCTTACAGGAAAAGTATAGTGGTTTCTTTTTTAAGATAACAGTAGGCATGGTTTAAGATGTCATTAGCACCTCTTTAAGATTTGCTTAATTTGCTCACACAAAAACGGAACCGGCACAAACGCCGATTCCGTCTTCTCCGGAAACCATTTAGGAATTCAATATCTTCATAAATTCTTCTCCGGTAATGGTCTCTTTTTCATATAAATACTGAGATAGTTCATCCAGTTTAGCACGGTTTTCCAGCAGGATCTGCCCTGCCTTCTCATGCTGCTTCTTCACCAGCTCCACAACTTCTCTGTCGATGGCAGTCTGGGTCTCCATGGAGCAGGTCAGGGAGGAATCTCCACCCAGATACTGGTTCGTCACGGTCTCCATGGCTACCATGTCAAAATCTTTGCTCATACCGTAGCGGGTGATCATACCTTTGGCAAGCTTGGTAGCCTGTTCGATATCATTGGAAGCTCCGGTGGTCACAGATCCGAAGGCGATCTCTTCCGCGGCACGTCCGCCGGTCAATGTAGCGATCTTGTTCTCCATCTCTTCCTTGCTCATCAGATAATGATTGCCTTCCTCTTCCACCTGCATGGTATAACCCAGTGCACCGGAGGTACGGGGCACAATGGTGATCTTCTGCACCGGTGCGGAATTAGTCTGCTTCGCTGCTACCAGTGCGTGTCCGATCTCATGGTATGCCACGATCCGCTTTTCCTTATCTGTAAGGATGGCATTCTTTTTCTGATAACCGGCGATAACTACCTCAATACTCTCTTCTAAGTCTGCCTGGGTTGCGAACTTACGTCCATCTCTGACTGCCCGAAGAGCTGCTTCATTGACGATATTGGCAAGCTCCGCACCGGAGGCTCCGGAAGCCATACGGGCGATCTTGTTGAAGTCCACATTATCTGCGACTTTGATCTTGCGGGCATGCACTTTCAGGATTTCTTCTCTTCCTTTCAGGTCGGGAAGCTCTACCGGCACACGTCTGTCAAAACGTCCGGGACGTAACAGTGCGGGATCCAGACTCTCCGGACGGTTGGTGGCCGCCAAAATGATAACGCCGTTGTTGCCTTCAAAGCCATCCATCTCGGTCAACAGCTGGTTCAATGTCTGTTCTCTCTCATCGTTTCCGCCCACCTGTCCGTCACGCTTTTTACCGATGGCATCGATCTCATCGATAAATACGATACAGGGAGCCTTTTCCTTCGCCTGTTTGAACAGGTCTCTGACCTTGGACGCACCCATACCCACGAACATCTCCACGAATTCCGAACCGGACATGGAGAAAAAGGGAACATTAGCTTCTCCGGCTACTGCCTTGGCCAGCATCGTCTTACCGGTTCCGGGAGGGCCTACTAAGAGGATACCCTTCGGCATGGAAGCACCGATCTCTTTGTATTTGTCGGGGTCATGCAGGTATTCCACGATCTCTGTCAGATTTTCCTTCGCCTCATCCTCACCTGCCACATCGGTGAACTTGATACCGTTGGAAGACTTCACATAGACCTTCGCATTGCTCTTGCCCATGCCTCCCATGCCGAACATCATGGAGTCGCCGCCGGCCTTTTTCGCCATCTGACGGTACATCAATTGTCCGAAGCCAATAATGATGATCAAAGGCAGCAGCCAGCTGATCAAAAAGCTTAAAATCGGCGATGCTTCCTCCACGATCTCACTGGAGAATTTTGCCCCGCTGTCATACAGTCTCTGCGTTCTGTCCGGATCATCCATCAGACCGGTCTTGTAGATGGTCTTGTCATTTTTTGCCGTGAATACGATCTGATTGTCCTGGATTTGTACCTCATCGATCTGTTTATCATAAGTCATCTGCATAAAAGTGTTGTAATCTACTTCCTTCACTGCCCGCTGTACGATCTGCGGTACCAGAAGACTGTTGATCAGGATAATCACGATCAGTGCAATCATATAATAGAATATGAACGGTTTTTTGTTTGGTTGTTTGACTTCCTGCATACATTTTCCCTTTCTCATTCCTGTATTATTGTCCAAATCTGTTGTAATAAATCAATCATAGCCACTTTTTTCCACACAATCAATGGATATTCTCTTACCTTATTCTAAAAAAAAGATAAACTTATGCGGTGAAAAGACTACGTTTTTCAAAATCTGTTTCTTTCCATTTTCAGGCAAAAGAGAGACAATCAAAATAGATTTTTACTTGCCAAAAGGTTCAAAAAGGAGGAAACGTCTGTGTCGGATACTACCAAAAAGAGATTAAAATTCGCAGGAAAGCTTCTGTTTGTCTGTCTGTTATTAGGTATCCTGTATTACAGCTTCCGGGATTCCATGGGAGATATGCTGACGGAGCTTGCCAATGTCTCCCCGCAAGTGGTCATGTCCCTGTTCCTGACCGTGATCCTCTACCATATCTTTGAAGGGCACATCACCTGGCTGATCGTGCATAAAACGCACCCGGAATATCCCCGCCTGAAGGGATTCTGTAATGCTTTCTACTGCTCTTTCTATAAGACAGCCACTCTGGGCAGCGGTTCCGGCATCGCAGGAATCTATTACCTGAACAAAGCCGGTATCCCGGTTCCCAATGCCACCGGCATGTACTTTTTCCAATATATCGCACACAAGGTTTCCATGACAGTCTATAGTCTGTTATTGTTTTTGGTAACCTACAGATTTATTCACACCTCGTTTGCATACTATCAGGGTTATATTCTGCTGGGATTTGCAGGTGTCTGTGTGATCGCAGGAGTTCTGTTAGCTGTCGCTACCGTACCCTGGATGCAGACTGCCTGTAATCTGCTGGCCAACCGGTTCCGTGCAAAGCATCCCTCCTGGGAGGAAAAACTCACCGGTGCCGGGCATAAGCTTGCCCTGCTACAGGCGGAAAGCCGGTCTCTGTTACAGGATCCAATATTGCTGCTTCACCTGTTCCTGTGTAATGTATTAAAGTTCACTATCTGGTATATCATCCCCTGGATCGTGTTCTGCAATTCTCTTGGGGGAGAATACGGCGATCTGCCTTTTTCTTTCCTGCAATGTTTTGCTCTGACCTCTCTCAGCCAGTCGCTGGCGGGTGTCATCCCCACCCCGGCGGGGATCGGATCCGTAGAAGCTGTCTTTACATTGCTGTTCCGGCGTCTCCTGCCAGAGGCCAAAGCCCTGTCTGCCGTGCTTCTCTACCGTTTCGCCACCATGCTGTTACCTTGTGCGATCGGTGCGTTCTTTGTACTGGGGGAGAGGATTATTTCTCTGCACAGGAAAAAGAGAACGGCAGACTAATATGCTTTCCTAAAATCTCCACACAAAACAAGCCACTACACAGTATTCTGTGTCGTGGCTCTTATTATGTTCCGTTATTATAAAAACAAATGCTAAGTATTACTTTCTCTGTAAGAAATCAGGAATCTTCAGAGATTTCTCTTCTACAGAGCTTCTGATATCTGTAGGCTTATGAATACCGGGCACCGGCTGTATGGGTCTCGGAGCCTGTCCTCCCTGTCCCTGGGATGTCGTAGGAGCGGTAGACTGTATATTCATTCCCTTCAGAGAACTGGGAGTCATATGGGAAGCAGGCTGTCTGAATGCAGCGCCTCCTCCCAGACGATTCTGTACACCGTTGTTGGCCTTGTCTTCCAGACCGGTAGCAATAACCGTAATGGTGCAACTGTCGGACTTGGACTCATCATACATGGCACCGAAGATAATATTTACATCGTCTCCTGCCAGCTCCTGAACATAGCTTGCCGCATCGGAAGCATCTGCCAGGGTAATGTCACCGGAAATATTGATGATAACATGGGTAGCACCGGAAATCGTAGTCTCTAACAGAGGGCTCTCCACTGCCATCTTGACAGCTTCCATAGCCTTGTCATCGCCCTTGCCTTCACCGATACCGATGTGAGCAATACCCTTGTCCTTCATAACCGTCTGTACATCTGCGAAATCCAGATTGATAACTGCGGGAACATTGATCAGGTCAGTGATTCCCTGTACTGCCTGCTGCAGTACTTCATCCGCCTTCTTCAGTGCTTCCGGCATGGTGGTACGTCTGTCCACGATCTCCAGAAGCTTATCATTGGGGATTACGATCAGGGTATCCACGTGTTCCTTGATACGCTCGATACCGTTTAATGCATTGACCATACGGGCTTTTGCTTCAAAACGGAAAGGCTTCGTTACCACACCAACGGTTAAGATGCCCATATCCTTTGCAAGCTTGGCCACTACCGGAGCAGCTCCGGTTCCGGTACCTCCGCCCATACCACAGGTAACGAATACCATATCTGCACCCTTCAGAGCTGCGGAAATCTCTTCTGCACTCTCCT